>Ga0102924_1003390_pt1 | contig 16756 bp, 15 predicted proteins | sample PaiPotPPM11metaG_FD_80116 | JGI IMG/M metagenome (GOLD analysis project Ga0102924, IMG submission 80116) | Iron sulfur acid spring bacterial and archeal communities from Banff, Canada, to study Microbial Dark Matter (Phase II) - Paint Pots PPM... ...
AGGGGGAATCCCGTAGGGGCGTGGGCTTGCCCCGCCCAAAAACGGTGTATTGTCAGGCCAGGGCGGGGCAAGCCCACGCCCCTACGGGATTCCGGTGGATTTCCCCCGCCAGGATGGAGAACCCGCGGACATCCGTACCGGGACATCCCAACGTTCTTTGTCTCTGTTCCCAGGGATAAAACGTGCTATACTATGACACGTAGTCGAAATGTACAGTGTGTCAGAGTTAGGAAATAGCAATGACTTTTTCTCAGAAGAACAATCTTACGGAGGTAAAAACAATCCTGGTTGTTGAAGATGATAACGACATTGGGGAGTTCCTTATTCAGGCAATCCAGCTAGAAACGCCTTATCAGGCTGTACTAGTTTCTCATGGCTTCGAGGCGCTGAGGATGGTACAAGCACTGAAACCTCACTTGCTCATCCTGGATTACACTCTTCCTGATATGAATGGCGTCGAACTCTATGATAAAGTCCATACCGCCAAAGAATTCGCCCATGTTCCCGCGCTGGTCATCAGCGCCCATGCTCCACAAACAGATTTAAAGCAGCGCAATCTCCCGTTGCTAAAAAAGCCTTTCGAACTCAGTGTCCTGCTCAAACAAATCCGAACGCTCCTCATATAGCTGATTCCCCTTCATAGCGGCTAAAGTTACCTTCATCCAGTATGCCTCTCGTTCACGGAATTACTTCTTTTTGAAATTTGCACCGTCTACTGCCCCCTTGTCCCCTCGAAAGACAAAAGCCAGGTCATGCGTCAGGCTTGATATCAAATCCGGTTAAACATGGATGATAACATCTGTAGCTGGGCAATTCATTGCGCCAGTATCAGGCTTCTGTCGAGGCGGCTGGCGCAATGAATTGCCCAGCTACACGTTCCACTGGCTTTGATATAACTTGTGTGATCCCGGCTCTATCTTGCCGAGTAAATGAATAAAGGAAGTTAAGAAAGCTGAGAATTTGCTTTAAAGATGTTTAAAAACTCTGCATAAATTGCCATGCAATGTTAGTTTCTACTGAGAGTTGCCTACAGCAGAGCTTATACTCGCCAAAAAGCCTTGTGCTTTGCCTGGAAGAACGGTACTGTTGCAGTAGGAAATATCACGAAAGGAATAGTTTTATGATGCAAGTACAGGAAATGACAAAAATACGAGGATTGGAAATAACGGACGCGGTCTTAGCCCGGCAAGCGCTTGCCGGAGATAACGCTGCCTTTGAGCGATTAGTACAACGCTACACTACTCCCCTGCTTAGCTTTATTTACCGTTTTCTCGGCGATCATGATCTGGCTCTGGACGTGTTACAGCATGTTTTTATCCAGTTGTATACGTTATTGCCAACGTTGCGTACCGATAAACCACTGAAATCCTGGTTATTCCAGGTAGCGCATAATCGCTGCCTGGACGAAGTGCGGCGCAAGCGCGCGATCCCGTTTTCGCAGTTGGAGCAGGGCAACGATGATGATGAATTATCACTTCTGACAGCCATACCCGATACGCGCCCGCTGCCGGAGGAGATAGCCGAAAGCAGCGATCTGCGGCGTTCCATCCTGCAAGCCATTGATGCGCTTCCCCCAAAGTATCGTTCGGTTGTGATGTTGCGCTATACCCGCGAACTCAGCTTCCTGGAGATTGGGGAAACCCTGCATATGCCGGAAGCAACGGCGAAGACCTATTTCCAACGTGCAAAAGTCCAACTGCGTGGAGTCTTACAGCAGCGGAAGCCGGCCTTGCTGGGATAACAGCGGTTAGCGCCGCGGCGCGCGAACAAGTTCTCCCTTGTCTATCCCTTCTTCGCGCGCCTTTTTCCAAACTCAACTGAAAGATTGAGGAGATGTTCATGCAGCAACAAACATCGGCCATCCGTGCCGCTATCGATATTGGAAGCAATACTATTGAGGTTCTGATCGCGCGTTGTTTGCCCGGCGATCTGGAAATTATTGAGCATCAGACGACAATGGCGCGCCTGGGTGAAAGCGTGGATAATAGCGGAGAAATTTCACGCGATAAATTCAATATCGCCCTGGATGCTGTGCATGAGTACCAACAACTTGCTAAAAAGCAGAAAGCCGAGCAAATTCTCGCGGTAGCAACGGAGGCGCTGCGCGAGGCGCGAAATGGCCGGGATTTCCTGGAGGCTATCAAACGCGAAACAGGCGTCGAGGTGCAACTGATCAGTGGTTCAGCCGAGGCCGTATTGGATTATTATGGGACGACTTATGGCTCTGGCGCGCCTTCCGATGTAGGAGTACTGGATGTGGGAGGTGGCAGCACCGAACTTATTCTCGCTAAAAATCGGCACATCACCTGGCTAACCTCTATCCCTATCGGCTCCGGCGCTATCCATGATCGCTATCTTCCTTCCGACCCTCCTACTGACGAGGAGATGAAAGCGACCAGCTCCTATCTGGCGCAGTATCTGCCAACGATAGGCATCCCGGAAGCGCCGCCAGCGTTGATCGTCACGGGTTCCAGCGCGTCGTCGCTGCTCAAGCTCACCAAACATGCCTTCAAGTTGGATGTGCAGCACAATCGCCTGGCGATCGAAGATCTTATGCGCTGCGAAGGACTGTTGAGCGCGCTCCCAGCCGAGGAAATCGCGCGGCGTTTTGAGCAACGTCTTGAACGCGCCCGCATTCTTGCCGCCGGTGCTTTGATTATTCAGGCTATGATGCAGTACTTCCATCTCGACGAGGTACGCGTAAGTTCGCATGGCGTACGCGAAGGGGCGCTGCTTGCTTACACTCGCTTTGGTGAGCATTGGCTGGAAGAAGTCAACAGCATCGCAGCAAGGCAGGGAAGAACTTCGGCTGAGCAAGATGCGCGGGACAAGCAACAGCAACCATTCGCAGAGTTTGGACAAGATATTCTCCCGGCATATGCGAAAAAATTGTTGAAATGGCCTGCTGATATCCGCGAACAGGAAGATAGCGAGGCCGTGCATAAGATGCGCGTCGCTTCTCGCCGCCTGCGGGCTGCACTCGATGCCTTCGAGTCCAGCGCCGATGCCGCGTTGTTTAAGAAGGTTAATCGCCGAGTGAAGAAGCTGGCCGATCGCCTGGGAGTTGTACGCGACACGGATGTGATGATTACGGGCTTACATGCAGACGAGCAAGCCGCGCCCGACAAAGAACAAGCAGCGGGGCTGCACTGGCTGATTGACCGATTGGAAGCCTATCACAAACAGGAAAAACAGGCGCTGGATACAGAGCTTCAATCATTGGATGAAGAGGCGCTCAAGCAGCAAGTCGCTTCCTGTACCGCGAATGGAGCAGCACATCATGGCAAAAGCTAAACCATTAACTATGCTTGATCCGCAAGCGCCGACAGGCCAGAATGCGCGCCGCATTGCTGATATACGATTGGACGAGCTGTACGGCTACGCGGCACATGTTGACGCTCCCTATGAAGTGCGCGGATTGCATAATTTGCGGATTGCCGCGAAGCGGCTGCGCTACACGCTCGAAATCTTTGCGGATGTTCTGCCTCCTGCCTGTCAATCCATAGCGGACGAGTTATCGCAAATACAGGATGAGCTTGGCGCGCTCCATGATCATGATGTCATGATTGCTTTGCTGCGGCTGTGCCTGGGAAGCAAAGATGCCGGAAATGTCTACGAGCAGACGCTCGCGAATGCTGGAAAACAGCAAGGCAAAGGGAAGCTGCTGCTGGAACCCGCACTCGTATCCGCGGTACTGGATCCCGATGCTGCCCTCTCACCCGAACAACGCTATGGCCTTGAGCAATTATTGCTCAAGCAAATGCAGGCGCGTGAAGAATGCTATCGCAAGTTTCGCCAGCATTGGTACCAGTTGCAGGCGCGCGATTTTCGCCGTGAGACTCTGGATACTTTGAACGATTAGCGCATTTCTACACAAAATCAGCCGGACCGTCCGGCCCCTACATATGGACGGACCCAAGGGCGGACTACGCAAACCAGTCAGCAGACGAGTTGATGGCCTGGGTCAATGCCAGGCTCTCCACCTACAAACATGTGCGCGAGGTAGCCTATATCGATGCCATCCCCAGAAACCCTTCCGGCAAAATCTTGCGCCGCGTGCTTAAAGAGCGAGAACAACAGCGCGTGGACTGACCTGAAAGCGGCAACAATCAGGTTAGCATCGCAATCCTATAATATCAAATAGGCACGATGCACTCAGCATCGCGCGGTACATTTTCTGAAGGCAACACCGAAAGAGAAAAGAGACAACGTGAGAAAGATTGCTTTAGAAGAACATTTTATTTCACCTGCATACGCGCAACAGATCCGCGATCTACAGAGTCGGGGAGATACTTCCATGATCGGCGGCGCTAGCTTTCCTGCTGAGCTTGAGGCAAAGCTGCTAGACCTGGAAGGAAACCGCTTAGCGGCAATGGACACGTATGAGATAGATATGCAGGTTCTCTCGCTCTCTACCCCCGGCATTCAGGGCGAGACCGACGCGGATCAAGCGATCAGGATGGCCCAGCAGATGAATGACTACCTGGCCGGGTGTGTTCGCAACCATCCTGATCGCTATGCAGGCTTCGCCGCGCTGCCCTTGCAGAATCCTACAGCGGCTGCCGACGAACTTGAGCGCGCGGTAACACAACTGGGCTTCAAGGGAGCAATGGTCAATGGGCATACCCACGGCGAGTACCTAGATGAGCGCAAGTTCTGGGTCGTTTGGGAACAGGCTGAGCAACTTGGAGTTCCCATCTACCTGCACCCGGCTAATCCTCCCAGTGACCAGATGAAAATTTACGCTGGATACCCCGGATTACTGGGCGCGGCCTGGAATTGGACCGTCGAGACCGCGACGCACGCTCTGCGCATTATCTGTAGCGGTGTATTCGACGCTTTCCCCAATGCTATCCTGTTGCTCGGACACATGGGTGAGGCTCTTCCCTACACGCTGCGCCGCATAGATGACGGGTGGAAGCGTTCTCCTCAGAGCAACCAGCTTCAGCGCCTGCCTTCATTCTATATCAAGCAGAATGTCATGATCACCACCAGCGGCAATTGCTCAGTCGAAGCCTTGATCTGCGCCTTGCTCGCGGTTGGCGCTGATCATATTCTTTTTTCGGCGGATTATCCCTATGTCTCGCTTGAAAACATGGTACAATTTATCGAGGCGGCCCCGATCAGCGAGATCGACAGGGAAAAAATATGCCATCTGAATGCCAGGCGCTTGCTCAAATTATAAGGAATATCCGTTCGTCTGATTAGTTTTGTCTCACTAGTAAGGAATCAATACTACCCGCTATGAATAAACTATATAAACCACGCTGTATCTCAGTGCGGCGCCGCTTCTACACAGCGTCGCTGAGCATTCTTTTGCTCTGTATTGTTGCCCTCAGCGCGTGCAATGGGGGAATAACATCCAAACCACCCGTGAAGCCGACACCCACCATCGAAGGCACGCTGCAAAACCAGGGAACAGCACAACTCAAAGCGTTCCAACAATGGATTGCGCTGATGCAGCAATATCAGGGCAATACCACCACTTATCAACAGCAGTATCAGAGCGATGAACAGGCGCTGCGAGCCGCCACGACTGACGCGGCCTATCAGAAGGCGCTCCAGACCTTGAAAACGCACATTACGGCCATCCAGATACCGGCTTTGCAAACGGAGAACAACTCCTTATTCCAGCAGTTGCAGCAGGATGCCTCCCAATTTGGGAAACTGCATACCTACCATGACTCGTACAATAATACGACCTACCCCCTGGGCTACGAGTATGGGCCAAATGGGGCAACCGGCCCCCTCTGGCTGCAAGGAGAAATGGCAGCCGATAAAACCGTGGCGGACTACCAGCAAACCACTGAAGATATCCAGATGGATCTCACCAACTTCCAGGCAATGGCGGCAAATTTCGGCAGCAAAACGCCCTATTACCAGGTACATCAAACCGACATCCAGTTGATGCAGACGTATGGCTATATGCAATCGAAGGTCGTCATTGTTTCCATGGCCGAACAAGCTATCCGAGTCTACGATAATGGCAAGTTGGTCAAGGCATTCCAGGTGACAACGGGGCAGCCAGACCTGCCCACACCTCCGGGAACATGGTGGGTCGAGGGCAAGAAATCACCTACCGAGTTTAAGGCCGATGTCCCGCCGTCTTCGCCAGACTGGTACCCACCGACGCCGATCAATTACGCGATGCAATTCCATAGCAACGGGTACTTCCTGCACGATAGCTGGTGGCGCAGTGAATATGGACCTGGAACGAACTTCCCTCATCTAGATCCAGGTGGCACACAATATTCTATTCACGGCTCTCACGGCTGCGTTAATATGGCAAAAGATGATGCCGCGTGGCTGTACGGCTTCGTCCAACTCTACACGCACGTCATGATCTATTAAGTAACTCCTTAACAGAGCCAGTGAAGGGAAGAGTGACGTTTTGTACGGGCTTCCAGCCCGTACAAAACGTCACTCTTCCCTTTCTTAGGAGGCCCACTCGCGGGCCGATGCACGAAAGAATAGCACATGTTCGTCTTTTTGTGCTATAATATTAGAACAAATATTCTGATTTTTCGGACATGTTGCTAAAAGCAAAAGCCATATAGCGAGCGGAAACGAGTATGATTACCATCTCTACACACGAGGGCAAACGCATCGAGATCGTATTGGAAAGCGAACTACGCCAACCTGTGGATATGGGAGAGCATGTGCGCGCCTATTGCCATATTCACGGCAGCGACCACCAGCGTTCTCTCTCAATCAACAAGGCAACTGGCTGGGGCCGCTGTTTCAACGCGACCTGTGAAGCGACCGTGCTGGTTGTTGAGTGGAATCGCCCTCTGGCAAAACGCCTGCTGCACTGGCATTACCAGGGGCTTACTGCTGCCGCGCTGCCTTCGTACCAGCCGCGCCCATTAGAATCGACGCCCAAACTACGGATGATCCAACCAATGTTACTACCACCGCCGAAAGTGATTCCTCAATGGCAACAGGATGAACTTCAGGCGCTGCGTCTGCTGGATAAGCAAATGCGCCGCGCGCTCGCCTGTTCGCAGCGAGCGCAGACGTATCTGCGCGAGCGCGGCATTCCGCTCAATATAGCGTTGGAGACGGGCGTTGGGTATCTCCCATCACTGCTGTTGAAAGGGCCGGAGATGCGTGAGCAGCGAGGTTTATTACACAGGTGGACTGATCGTCTCCTCTTCCCGCTCAACTCCCCGGATGGAAGAGGCTATATTGGGCGCTCGCTATGGCGTTGGCAACCGGGGATCAACGAAACAACCCATAAGGCGCTGCTCGAACGGCCAGGAAGCCCGAAGCGATGGATCAAAACCTACCCTGCAGGCTGGTTCGGCGCGGATTTCGAGGAATTAGCGCACTCCATCATCCTGGTTGAGGGCGCGTTTGATCGTCTGACGTTCCTTGCTGCAGGCTTCCAGCCAACCGAAATCGTCGCGCTGGTGGGTACAGCTATGCCGCCTGATTGGCTCCCAGCGCAAGTGAAAACGGTGGTGCTGGCCCTTGATGGAGACGATGGCGGCAGAGAGGCAAGCAGGCGACTTAGCGAGCAACTCACGCGAGCGGGCTTGCATGTGCAGGTATGCCCATCGTTGCAAGATACATGGGGCAAAGATTGGAATGAACGCTGGCAACGTCTGGGGAGGCGGAGCATAGTTTCAGCGCTTGAGGCATTGGCTGGAGCGCGTTCCGCGTGAGCCATGGTCGAGGCGTTTAGAGCAAAAAACCTTGACAACCAAAGATCGTCCATGCTATACTGTTCTCAACAGAGTTATAGCAGAAAGCGTTCGTTTAGCTATATTTCTGTCCGAAACAAATTGTTCGTGGCAACCTGTCCGTTGGGAGAGCGGCACGTTACACAGCCAATCAAACGAACTTTTCCCAGATTGGATCCTGTTTCTTTGCCTGTGCCGTATACGTTAAGTTCTCATACAACAACCACATCTGTGGCTTGCTTGTATAAGGCAAGGCAGTGCCTTTTCGCACCTTTTCCGTGTGTCGAGATAGCTTTACGAGGCCCTTTTCGACTATTTCTCGCGAAAGTACACTATCTTGCCCGGTGATTTTGTCTTTGTAGCGCGTCAATTTGTAGTTATATCTTTGTAGCGCGTTCAAGTTCTCTCTTGTGCCAGATTCTCAGAGAAGAGAGAAAGCAACCTCTTGACCATCCGAGTCCGCATTAAGAGAAACGTTGAACAGTGTTGTTTTCGTTGAAGCGAGTTCCGTAATATACGGGACGACGTCTTCAGGCGCATGCAAGTTGCTCCTTGATTAGATATACGTCATGGAGTTACACGCGCCACACAATTACCACAAGGAGAAAACAATGGCAAACTGGTTCGAAAGCGTAACCAAGACTCTGGCCGATGGGAAGCTCTCACGCCGCGGCGCAATGAAAACGGTAGCCGGAATTACGGCCGCTGCGGCATTGGCTTCCTTTATCCCAGGTGAGGCTTTCGCAGCAAGCGACGGCAAGTGTACACCAGGTACATGTTCCACCACCTTCGCGAACTGCGGCAAGAACACCAACTGCTACTGCTTCCAGCATATAAACCCGAAGCACGGCGGCGCTTGTGGTTGTAATAGCTACTGCGCCAGCATCCCCCCATGCGCCAAGCAGTCGGATTGCGCTAAGGGTTCTTTCTGCATCACCAATACCGGTTGTGGTTGCACATCAGGTTTCTGTATCCCCAAGTGCAACAAGACCTGCGTTCTTGATGCAAGCCGCTCTGGCAGAACAGCCGCCTAATCAGCGGACTGTCAGGCTAAAGAGTTGCCATACAATAAATGCGTCAGTCTCGATAGTTAGAATGAGCCTGGCTGGCTGTTTCTCACTATTATGCATGTCGCGCTTATTGTGTGGCGACTCCTGTGTTCGTTGTCATATTTTATCCGGCCCGGAGGCTAAGACCAATTATCCTGCCTGGTTGTAGTCTGTTATCGGCCAACCGGTTCTTCGCCACATCAGGAGGTTTCGATATGAGCGTTTTGCTCCTCATAGCGCGATTGCTGCTTGCCGCGGTTTTTGTTGTATCTGGGCTAGCAAAAATCGTCGATCTTAAAGGATCGCAAAAGGCAGTAAAAGGCTTTGGCGTCCCCTCGTTTCTTGCGGTCCCACTTGGAACGCTCCTTCCCTTTGCTGAACTTGCCGTAGCGGTGGCTCTCATTCCCTCGTCATGGGCGTGGTATGGAGCAATTGGCGCGCTCGCTTTGCTGCTCGCTTTCATCATCGGCATCAGTGTGAATTTATCCTTTGGGCGCAAGCCGGACTGCCACTGCTTTGGTCAACTCCACTCGGAGCCGGTTGGCGCGTCCACACTTATTCGTAACGTCCTACTGGCTGCCATTGCAGGCGCTATCATCTGGCAGGGAGCAGCGTACAACAATGTTGGCCCAAGCGCTGTGAGCTGGATTGCCACGTTATCAATTGTTCAGGGCATCGAGCTGGTCGTTGGCCTGGTTCTGGTGGCGCTAGTTGGTATTGAGACCTGGCTACTCTTGCAGACAATGACGCAACAGGGAAAACTGTTGACGCGACTTGAGCTGCTGGAAGAAAATGGAGTACCCGGTAACGAGAATAATCCGGCCTATGGGCTACCCGAAGATTCAGATGCACCCACCTTTGAACTCCCTGATCTCTCTGGAAATTTGGTCTCGCTCAGCGATCTCCTGGCCCAGGGAGCAGACAAGAAGGCTCCGGTGGTCCTCGTTTTCACCAGTCCCACCTGTAACCCTTGCACAGCAATGTTGCCGCAATTCTCAGAATGGCAGCAAAAATATAAGGGTGAATTAACGCTAGTAATCGTCGGTCAGGGTACGGCTGAAGAAAACCTCGCCAAGGTTGCTGAATACAATATCTCTCCTGTGCTTTTACAACAAGGCAAGGAAGTAGCTGACGCATACAAGGTACGTGGAACGCCATCTGCGGTAGCTGTTCGTTTCGATGGATCAACCGTTGGGCGTCTGGCCGAGGGTGAGGAAGAGATTCACGATCTCTTGAATGACCTGATGAGTGAAGTTGAACCTTACGAACCTCATCCACTTCTAGAAGTCAATAGGCCGAACAATGGCCTGATCTTTCCTGAGCCGCCACACATAGGCCAACCCGCTCCTGATCTGACCTTGTTGGATCTCGATCAAAATCCGATCAAACTCTCCGATTTCCGGGGAGCCCCAACCCTCTTGCTCTTCTGGAACCCAGGCTGTACTTTCTGCCAGGGAATGCTGAAAGACTTGCTAGTCTGGGAAAGGAACCATCCCAAAGGTGCGCCACAGTTGCTGGTTATCTCCACTGGTGGGACGAAGAAGGAGAATATGGTCGGCTTCAAGTCGCCGGTTGTACTGGATGAAACCCCTAGCAATTTTAGCGCGCAGCGCTGGTTCAAGGCAACGGGTACTCCCATGGCGGTACTCCTCGACGAAAACGGCATCGTTATCTCCGAGCTGGTAGGAGGCGCCAGAGCCGTCCTGGAACTAACGCAACCTGTGCGCAATAGAGCCAGAAAAGTCGCAACTGTCTAGCGTGAATCTGCGAGGTAGGCCACTGGGTGCAACGGTGTTTGTGACAGTGGCCTTTTATCTTGCCCTCTCGTTTCGTCAAAAATAGGCAGGCAAGGTTGTTGTCGCTTGCTTGATGGAGAGGAGCTTCTTGCGGCATTATGAACATCGTTGCCATGCGTAAAGGGGCCATCGGCGATTCTTTACTCTCATTCCCTGTTCTCGCTGCCCTCCGTGCGCGCTATACTGATCCGCGTATCACGTTTGTGGGCCATCCAGCCGTCCTGCCGCTGGCTCGGACATGGGGTATCGCGGAGGAAGTATTCAACTACGAGGACAGGCAGTGGGACGAGGTATTTTCGTCGGCAGGTATTCATAGTTCCAATGTGCGCGACCTGTTTCAGCAGACCGATCTTGCCATCTGCTGGGTACAGGACCCCGCGAGCCTGGTCAAGCCGAACCTGCTCAAGGCGGGAGTCAAAGAAGTGATTATCGGGCCGTGGTGCGCGTCTGAAAAGGACACAAAGCATATGGTGGAATCCCTGGCGGAGCCATTAGGTCTGGAACCTTTAGGGACGGAGTTCGTCGTATCTTCGACAGGCTGGAGCAATGGCTTTTGCCCCTACAATCCTCCCATCGCCATTCACCCTGGCAGCAGCACGGGGGGCAGGCGCTGGCCGACGGCCTCGTTTGCCGCCGTCATCGATCAGCTCTTGCGCCTTCGCTACCCGGTCCTCTTGCTCGCGGGGCCAGCGGAAGCCGAAGTACTCAAAGAAGTGCGCAAACAGCTTTCACCTTCGCCACAACCAGGATTACTCTCCGTATTGCAAAACGCGCCACTGCTGGAGGTGGCCCGCCGCCTCCAGCAATGTCGGTACTACCTCGGCAATGATTCAGGTATCGGCCACTTAGCCGGTATGCTCGGTATTCCTACGCTCATCCTCTTCGGGCCAGCCAGCTTTATCTCTATGCCTCCTCACGTCATGCATCCCGTAGGCCCGCGTGTCGAGACAATACAGGAACAGTCCCTGAATCGCTTATCACCGGATAGAGTCATCGAGCGGATGCTGCGGCAATTACCAGAAAATTCATACCTGCATTGATGGGAGTGGACACTATGAAACTGACAGATGTCATGAGAGCAACCGCGACACGCACTGACGGAATAACCACTCTGCTTTTGCGCGGTTTATTCAATGTAAAGATGCTGAGCTATGATGAAGCTGGAAGGTGGGCGGAACGCTTCGGAAATAGAGCGCGCGTGGATGGCGTCACCATTCATCTGGATAACCGCTTATTGCCATTGTTTTTTAAAGGTTCGATAATAGCGAATAAGTATGAAATATATGAGCGTCAGATCATTCAGAATAATCTTCCTGATCATGAGCCAGTGATCGAACTGGGCGCGAGTATTGGCGTCGTCTCCTGCACGGTCAATCGTCGATTGGCCGCGCCAGCTCAGCATGTGGTAGTAGAAGCCAATCCAGAGCTGATCCCAACCTTGAAAAAGAATCGCGACATGAACCGCTGTCAATTTGCTATCGTAGAAGCAGCCATTGGATATGGAAACGATTCCATTCCCTTCTTCTCCAACGGTATGAGCCTGGCAGGCAGCATTTATGGCAAAGGACAAACAATGGAAGTTCCAGCAAAGACGCTGCAAGCCATCGCCGAAGACGCGGGTTTCCGTCATTTTACGTTAATCAGCGATATTGAAGGCAGCGAAATCGGCCTTCTTGAACACGAAATGGACTTTGTGCGCGAGCATGTTGGCTTGATACTCATGGAAACGCATGATGAAACCCCCTATGGTGAGGATGGGGTGAAGTTGGTTTTAGAAAAATTGGCAGCCAATGGTTTTGAAATGGTAGATAGCATTCGTAACAATTACTGTTTCCGCAATAAAACCTCTTTGCAAGAGGAGGAAAGATAAATTATGAACATCGTCGTCATCCGCCCATTCAAAATTGGGGACGCTCTGATCACTTTTCCCATCCTTATCGCGCTGCGTGCGAAGTACGCGAATCCCCATATCACCCTGGTGTGCGATCCCGTTGTCGTGCCGCTGGCGAGGGCATGGAACATCGCGGACGAGGTATATGGTTATGATGAGCAATGGAAGAGGATATTTTCGGCTGGAGGCGTTCGCCAATCCAATGTGCGCGACGTGCTGCGGCAAACCGATCTTGCTATTTGCTGGATCAGTGATCCTGGTGACCTGGGAAAGAAGAACCTGCTCAAGGCAGGAGTGAAAGAAGTCATTGCGTCCACCACGCCATCTCCAACCGACAACGCTGCTGAAATCGACTCAATGCACGCGATGGAGCTTTTAGCGAGAACTGTGAATGTGCAGCTTGCAAAACCGGAAGCCATTGAGCTTCCTAACACTGGGCCTGCCGCATTCTGCCCCTACGATGCCCCCATCGCGCTTCACCCTGGAAGCAGCGCGCCGCACAGACGCTGGCCCGCAGGCGCGTTCGCTGGCCTCACCGACGCGCTCTTACGCCTGCATTATCCGGTGCTATTGCTCGGCGGCCCAACCGAAGATGAAATTCTCAGAGAAGTGCGTCAGCATCTCTCAACTGCGCCGCAACCGGGTATGCTCACTGTACTCAAAAACGCATCGCTGCTGGAGGTCTCCAGGAAACTCAAACAATGTGGGTGCTTTGTCGGGCATGACACGGGCATGAGCCATCTGGCAGGGCTACTGCGTATCCCTACGATCGCGCTTTTCGGATCAACCAGCCCTGAAAGGTGGCGTCCGCTTGGCCCGACCGTTGAGGTGATAGAAGCACAGCCATTGATGCACTTGCCGGTGCAGAGAGTACTGGATAGTATCCTGCGTGTGTATAATGCTCATCGCTGAAAAGGAGAGGACAACGAGCGGCGCATTTCATAAACATCTACCGGCATGGAAAGGGGTGAATACGATGAAATTCACGGAAGTTGTGAAAGCAGTACGCGCTGACGGCATGAAAGCGGTACTCTTGCGCGGGCTATACATGTCACAACTCATCAATATAGAGCAACTGGGGAAATTAGCGGAGCGGTTTGGAGATATCGCGCGATCGGATGGTCTCATTATTAGTATGGACAACCCCTTATTACCGGTACGCTTTAAGGGAACAATTCTGCTGGGTTGGTATGAGAATTATGAACGCGAGATGATTCAGAAGAATCTTCCTGATGATGAGCCGGTGATTGAACTGGGCGCGAGTATTGGCGTCGTCGCCTGTATAGCCAATCGCAGACTGCGGTCGCCAGAGCGACATGTCGTGGTGGAAGCAAGCCCGGAGTTGATCCCAACCTTGAAAAAGAATCGGGACTTGAATGGCTGCCAATTTGCTATCATAGAAGCCGCCATTGCGTATGGGAGCGATTCCATCACCTTTTTCCCCAACGGCGAGAGCCTCGCGGGCAGTATTTACCCTGGTGGCGGGCAAAAAATGGAAGTTCCCGCGAAGACGCTACAAGCAGTTGCCGCAAGCGCAAATTTCCAGCATTTTAACCTGATCTGCGATATTGAAGGCAGCGAAATAGAGGTTATTGATCACGAAATTGACTTTATTCGCGAACATGTCGGCCTGATACTCATAGAAACACATTATTTTACCCCCTATGGTGAGGAAGGCGTGAATGCGCTGCTCGAAAAATTAGCCGCGAATGACTTTGAGATTATAGACAGCAAAGGGAAGCATTACTGTTTCCGCAATAGAAATTCCTTGAAGCAAGAAAACGAGAAGAGAGAGGATACGTCATTGTCATGAACATTGTCGCCATCCGTCCGGCGCCTCTTGGAGATAGTCTGCTCGTTTTTCCCATTCTGGCGGCGCTGCGCACGAAATATCCGAATTCCCACATCACTTTTTTAGGCTCTCCCGCCGTATTGCCGCTGGCAAAGGCCTGGGGCATCGCGGATGAAGCGATTATTCCCGCGGATGTGCAGTGGCACGAACTGGTCTCACCGGCAGGCATTCGTAGCCCTACTTTGCGAGACCTGTTAGTTGGGTCGGATCTCGTAATTTGTTGGCTGAATGACAGCGATGGCTGGGTAAAGAAGGGTCTGCTTGCAATCGGGGTCAAGACATTCATTATCGCGCCTGAGGGAGAAGCTCTCAACGTTTCAAAACATATCGTGGAGCAACTGGCGGAGCCGCTGGGTTTGGAACTGCCAGAGAAAGGATTTGTTGCGCCTTCAACTGGTTGGAACCATGGCTTCTGCTCCTACAATCCCCCAATCGCCATTCACCCTGGCTGTAGTGAAGAGAATAGGCGCTGGCCGGCAACTTCGTTCGCTGCCACCATCAATCAACTTTTGCATCTCCAGTACCCGGTTCTTTTACTCGCCGGGCCATCCGAGGCCGAAGTACTCAAAGAGGTGCGCAAGCGTCTTTCACCCCCGCCACATGCAGAATTGCTCTCTATACTGCAAAACGCGCCGCTGCTGGAGGTGGCTCAACAGCTCCAGCTGTGCCGGAGCTTTCTAGGCAACGATTCCGGCATTAGCCATTTAGCGGGACTGCTCGGCATTCCCACACTCGTATTGTTCGGGCCGAGCAACCCCCTCACCAAACATCCCTCCGGCCCGTTCGTTGAAACGCTGCGTGCGCAGCCAATGAAGCGTTTGCCGGTGGAAAAAGTTCTCAAGAGCATAGTAAGAATGTCTCAATTTCAAGAGATGTAGATTGAACCAACCGTCTTTAATATCTTCTATCAGGCTACATAAAATTCGCATCTAGCAAGCGAGAGGCATTGATGTTAAAATAGGGCAAACTACTTTAAGGTAGAAGCAAGAGGAACAGTTGCCATGAACATTGTGATGACCTGTCCATTTAAGTTGGGAGACGCTCTGCTCACATTTCCCATTCTTGAGGCATTGCGTGCCAGGCATACTAATGTCCATATCACCTTTGTAGGAAATCCTGCGGTTTTGCCCCTGGCCCAGGCATGGCATATTGCCGAGGAAGTACACGAGTTTGATAAGCACTGGAGGAAGCTCTTTTCAGAGAACATTGTTCGCCGATCTCATAGACGTAATCTGCTTCAGCAGACCGATCTTGCATTGGGCTGGCCAACTAATGCTGGCAGCATGGCAAAGCAAAACCTGCTCAACGCAGGAGCCAAAAAGGTCATCATCTTCGAGCCGCCTGATGACGCAAAAACGCATGTGGTGGAACATCTGGCGAAATTAGTGGGCGAACAACCCATCAAGCCAGAAAGTATTGTCCTCCCCAACACAGGCTCATCCGGCTTCCATCTCTACAATCCTCCCATCGCTTTGCATCCTGGCTGCGCGGAATACAGACGCTGGCCCGCCTCCTCTTTCTCCGCCCTGATCGATTCTCTCTTGAGTTTGCGGCATACTATCCTCTTGTTGGGTGGACCAACCGAAGCCGAACTCCTCAAAACGGTGCAACAACATCTCTCGACTTCACCAGAGAAAGAATTACTCACGGTACTCAATAATGCGCCATTCCTGGAGGTGGCTCAACACTTGAAACAGTGCGGATGCTTTGTTGGTCATGACACTGGTACCAGCCATTTAGCAGGGTTGCTTGGCATTCCCACACTCGTGCTGTTTGGACCAAGCAATCCTTTTTTGTGGCGCCCGCTGGGGCCAACCGTCGAAGTAATCCAACAGGAGCCATTAGCGCAATTATCTGTTGATATCGTACTTGAACACATCAGGCGTGCTTATAACTCGCATCATCAAACATAGAAGGAGAAAGTTATGTGCCGAAACATCAAAACTTTGTTCAATTTTGACCCCCCGGCTACCGACGAGGAGATTCGGGAAGCCTCGCTCCAATTCGTGAGAAAGCTATCAGGCTTCACTAAACCTTCGAAGGCAAACGAAGCGGCGTTCTACAGCGCCGTTGAGGAGGTGGGTACGGTTGCCCGGAATCTTCTGGATTCGCTAGTGACCAGCGCCGAGCCGCGCGATCGCGCGATCGAAACCGAACGTACTCGCGCAAGAACTGCGAAAAGGTTCGGAACTGAAAAGAACGCATGACCCCGGCTCGCCAGGCGAGCCGGGTCATGCACTGGGTGAGACGAACAAATGCCGATTACCAAGCCTGCCATCGAATGGGTAAAAACGCAGAAACGCAGAGAAGAGTGACACTTCCGCAACAATCCGTCCCCTTCCCTCGCATCGCGCTCGAAGCTCAACGACTCACATGAGGGTTGCCATACTACGTGGTTTAGGCTGCACTGCACGGCATTGTTGGAACCGCAATCAGACGCGTACTGGCCTCCGGATGCGGAACCTTCTGATTGAGAACCCCCG
>Ga0102924_1003396_pt1 | contig 16741 bp, 16 predicted proteins | sample PaiPotPPM11metaG_FD_80116 | JGI IMG/M metagenome (GOLD analysis project Ga0102924, IMG submission 80116) | Iron sulfur acid spring bacterial and archeal communities from Banff, Canada, to study Microbial Dark Matter (Phase II) - Paint Pots PPM... ...
CAAGCCGAGGCGGCCCACGGGCTGGCCGTCGACCAGGGCCTCACCGCCCACGCGGTGCTGACCTACGAAGTCCCGCGGGCCGTCCTGCTCGAACGGCTGATGAGCCGCGCCTCAGGGCGCTCCGACGACAACGAGGCGACCATCCGCCATCGCCTCGACGTGTACGACACCCAGACCGCACCGTTGCTTGACTACTACGACAAGCGCGGAGTCCTGGTGCGAGTCGACGCCGACCGGGCCGTGGACGAGATCACTGCGACGAGCATCGAGGTGCTCGAGACGGCCATCGCGGCCGCAGCCAACCCGTAAACGCGGGCCCGGCCGCTTGGCTGGCGGCCGCGGTGCTCCCGTAGTGTTCGCCCGACCCAATTCGCATTTGTAGGAGGCACTCGTGCCCAACGCTCCCGTCCGTGTCGCGGTGACCGGTGCCGCCGGCCAGATCGGCTACAGCCTGCTGTTCCGCATCGCCAGTGGAGCCCTTCTCGGCCCGGACCAGCCAGTGATCCTGCAACTGTTGGAGATCACCCCGGCGCTCGGGGCCCTCAAGGGCGTCGTCATGGAGCTCGACGACTGTGCGTTCCCCCTCGTGGCGGGCGTCGTCCAGACCGACGACGCCAACGTGGCATTCGGGGACGTCAACTACGCGCTGCTCGTCGGAAGCCGGCCGCGGACCAAGGGCATGGAGCGCAAGGACCTGCTCGAAGCCAACGGTGGCATCTTCACCGTGCAGGGAAAGGCTTTGTCTGACAGCGCGGCGCCCGATGTGCGCATCCTCGTCGTCGGCAACCCGGCGAACGACAACGCGCTGATCGCGATGAACAACGCCCCGAGCATCGACCCGAGCCGGTTCACGGCGATGACCCGGCTCGATCACAACCGGGCCAAGGCGCAGCTCGCGGCCAAGGCCGGGGTGCACGTGACGGACGTCAAGAAGATGACGATCTGGGGCAACCACTCCGCGACCCAGTACCCCGACGTGTTCCACGCCGAGGTCGGCGGGCGTGGCGGGTTCGAGGCGATCGGATCCGACCAGGATTGGTTGGAGTCGACGTTCATCCCGAGTGTGCAGCAGCGGGGCGCGGCGATCATCGACGCTCGGGGCGCGTCGAGCGCGGCGAGTGCGGCGAACGCAGCGTGCGATCACGTGCGCGACTGGGCGCTCGGCACCCGGAGCGGAGACTGGGTCTCGATGGCGATTCCCTCCGACGGCGCTTACGGGGTGCCCGAGGGTCTTATCTCCTCGTTCCCCGTGACCTGCTCCGGCGGTGAGTACTCGATCGTGTCCCGCCTGGACATCGACGCGTTCAGTCAGAGCCGCATCGACGCGACGGTGGGCGAGCTGTCCGAGACCCGTGACACCGTCCGGGAGATGGGTCTGATCAAGTAGCCCGCGGGGTCAGGCGCGCAGTTGGCTCCGGTCAGGTCCGGCCGGCCAGGGCCGAGCGCTTCGGCTCGCTGAGATCGACCCGGTGACGGGCGAGGAACGCGGCCCGCTCCTCGATGGCGCACTGCCACGCTCGCAGGTCCGCCTCCCAGTGCTCCCGGTCGCCCTCCTCGTACGCGTGCTCCACCTCGTCGAACGCCGCGTCTTCGGCGTCGAGCAGAGCCCGGTAGCGGGCGAGGAAGTGCTCGTCGATCACCTCGGCCAATGTCATGGACCACCCCCCTGGGGGTTGATGTATGTGAGGTCCGCATCGTAACCCCGGCCGGCCCGGATGGTCCATGGGCGGGGGCGGCACTCAGAGCGTGTCGGGGACCTGGTAGCTCGTGGCCACCTCGACCAGCGCGTCGATCAGGCCGCGCTCCGGCACGCACCCGGTGTTGTCGTCCGTCCAGCGCCCGCTTGCCCCCCGCACCGCCGGCGGTAGTTCCAACTGGACGCCCCCACCCCGGACGAGGTTGATGGGGTTCTCCGGGTGCAGGCCTCGCATCCCTGGCGGCAGGTCGTCGAGGTGGCCGACGATCGGCCAGCCCGGTAGCCGCCGGCGGAGGACCTCAACCAACTCGCCCGCCAGTGCCCGATTGCGGCCGCCGAGCAGCAGGTCACGCGGGCGGGCAGGGCGGCCGTACCCGTGGACGGCCACGGCCACATCCACGTGGTCCAGGAAGGCAACGAGGCGCAGCGGGGGCCGGGCGCCGAGGACGTGGGACGGGATGTGCCAGCGAACCGACGGCGGCTGCACGATCGTGTAGAGCGACGACCCCGCTTCGGCCGCAGCAGTGGCTGCCACCACCTCTGTTCCCCCTTCGAGCCCGCCGTGGAACGCCAGGAATCCGAAACGGCCGGCGAGCACGACGCGTTCCTCCACGCCGTCGTGGGCCAGCAGTTCGTCGATCGCGGCCCCGCCGCTCGGCTCCTGGGCGCTCACCGGCGGCGCAGGGGGTGATCAAGGGGCACCTCGATGATCGCGATCCGGACGCCATCGGGGTCGGCGATCCACATCTCGTCGAGGCCCCACGGACGACGCCCGGGAGGTTCGAGGATCTGGACCCCGGCGCCGGTGAGCTCGGCGTGGCACGCGGCCAGATCGCGGACCTGGAGCCAGAGCGCGATGGGCCCCGCACCCGCGCTGGACCGACCCGAGACCTCGAGGAAGCCGCCGCCCAAGAAGAAGACGACACCCCGATCGGGAGGTTCCCCGAACTCGCGGTAGACCGGCAGGCCGAGCGTGTCGGCGTAGAACCCGATCGAGCGCTCGAGGTCCGACGGGCGCAACAGGACGCGGCTCGACAGCACCTCCATGACGGGCACGCTAACGCCGGTGGGTGGTGCGTTCCTGCACGCCGGCCATGGCTTCGGAGAGGATGGCGAGGGCGGCCGTCGCCGATTGCAACACGTCGAGGTCTCCTCGCACCTTGACCGCGCCCGCGAGCACAACGTCGTGCAGCGTGAGCCGGCGCCGGACCAGATCGGCCGCGGCGAGATACGGGATCCGAATTCGGATGTCGGGCCGGCCGGTCGTGGGGGGATCCACTCTGAGGTGCCCGCCGCTGAGCTCCGCGACGTAGGCGACGTCGCCGTCGGGCCCACCGACGACGTGGTACTGGACGCAGATCGAGACCGCGGGGTCCACCGCAGCAGCCGCGGCCTCCACTTCGGCCATCCACTCCGGCGAGAGGAACTCGGCCATGCCCGCACAGTACGGTGCCGTCGCCCGCCGCCGCCCGGCGCCGGGAGAAAGGTTCCCATGGCCAAGGTCGCCGTCATCGCCAAGATCACTGCCCTACCCGGCAAGCGTGACGAGGTCGTCGCAGTGCTGAACGACGTCGTCGCCGCGGTCGACGACGAGCCCGGCACGCTGCTGTACGCGATGAACGTTGACAAAGCCGAGGCCGATGTCATCTGGTTCTACGAGGTGTACGCCGATGACGCCGCCCTCGCCGCCCACAGTGGCAGCGAGGCGATGAAGGCCGCAGGAGGCAAGCTGCGCGACAAAGCGGCGGGGCGTCCGGAGCTGCACCTCGTCGAGCTTGTCGGGGGGAAGGGCCTTCCGGTCTGAGCCGGCGCAGGCTCGGCTCAGGCCGTGGAGATCGCCCGCAGCACATCGATGCGGGCGGCGCGGCGAGCCGGGAACACGGCTGCGAGGATGCCGATGACGGCGGCGAGCGCCAACACAACGACCACCGTCGGGACCGGGATCACGAGCCGGTCGATGCCGCTCGGCCGTAGGGCCCGGACCATGGCCGCGCCGAGCCCCACCCCGAGCACCAGGCCGAGGACCGCTCCGAGCAACGAGACGATCACCGCCTCGCCCCGGATCATGGAGCGGACCTGGCGGCGACCCATCCCGATCGACCTCAGCAGTCCGATCTCGCGGGTACGTTCGATGACCGACAGCGCCATGGTGTTCACCACGGAGAACGCGGCGATGATGATGCTGAGGGCCAGGAGCACGTAGACGATCAGCAGCACCTGGCTGAAGCGCTTCTTGCGGTCAGCCTTGAACATCGTCGCAGTCCTGACGCTGACGTCGGGGTAGGCACTCAGCGCGCCCGAGATGGCGGCTCTACTCCCTCCCTTGACGAACACCGCCGTGTCCTTTGGCGACACCGTGTTTGCCCGCACGACGTCGTAAGACAGCAGGTAGTTTCCCACGAACTGGTTGGTCTTGTACGTCCCACCGATGACGGTTGGGATCGGGGTGCCACCGCGAGCGACGAACCCCATGGGGATCACGTCGCCGACCTTCAGCTTGCGGTCCGCCGCGACCTTGGCGTCGACGAGCAACTCACCCCGGCCCAGGGCGCCGGTCGACCCGGAGGCCATCGTCAGGGTGAGCACCTCGGGGCCGACGACCGGGTCGATGCCGGCCACCTGCTTTGAGGCGGCACCCTCGTGCCAGTTGACCTCCAGGTACGGGCTCACCGCGGTCACGCCAGGGGCACTGCGCACGACGTCCTTGACCTGGGGTGACATGCCCTGGAAGCCGCTGCGGTCCTGGACGACGTAGTCGGCTTTCAGGCTCCGGTCGATCACCGCCCCGAACGAGGCGGTCAGCGAGGAGCCGAGGGTGGCGATCGCCGCCACCACGGCGAGGCCGACCATGAGCGCTGACGCCGTCGCTGCGGTCCGGCGGGGATTGCGGGCAGCGTTGGCCTGGCCCAGGCGGCCCGTGACGCCGGTGAGCAGCGGAAGGGGAGAACCGATGATCTGGGCGATGCGACCGGAGACGAACGGAGCCAGCACGGCCACGCCCACGAACGCCAGCGGAGCACCGAGCCCCACCCACGGCAATGGATGCCTCAGCCGGCCGAAGAGCCCCACTGCCAGAGCGATGACGCCGCCGCCGAGCAGCACCCCTCCGACGATGGCGCGCCGCCGCAGAGACGTGTCGGCGATGACGGCATCCTCTCGCATCGCCGCCACCGGCGGGATCCGAGAGGCGCGCACCGACGGACCCACGGCCGAGATGAGGGTGATGAGCGTGCCGGTGACAACGGACACTACGATCGTGCGGGGCAGGATCTGCAGGCTGGACGAGGGCAAACCGAGGCCCGCTGCCTTGAGGACGCTGTAGAGCCCGGCCGCCAGCGGGATGCCGAGGGCGAGGCCGACAGCGGAACCGACGATTCCGGTCACCAGCGACTCACCGATGAGCGATTTCGTCACCTGAGCCCGACTGGCCCCGACCGCTCGCAACAGGGCCAACTCCCGGGTCCGCTGCCCGATCAGGATGCTGAACGTGTTCGCAATCAGGAAGGCACCGACGAACAGGGAGATCAGGGCGAAGATCAGAAGGAAGGTCTTGAAGTACACGAGGAAGCTCTCGACCTGCTTGGCCGTCTGGGCCGCGGCGGCGCTGGCACTCACGGCCTCGAAGGCCCCGGGCGCGGTGACGCCCGCCACCGCTCGCCCGACCGCGGTGAGCAGCTGATCGCCTGAGGTCCCGGGCGCGGCAGCGATGTCGATCTCGTCGAAGAACCCAGACTTGCCGACCAGTCGCTGGGCGGTCGCCGACTCAAAGGTGACGAAGGTCGCTCCGGCCAGGTTGTCCGTCGTCCCGAACGTCGTGATCCCCACCAGGCTGAAGGCCCGCGGGGGCTGGTTGGTGATGATCGTCACTTGGTCACCGAGGTGGAAGCCGAGTGTCTTGGCGGTGGCGCGATCCATGGTGATCTGGTCGGGACCGAGCGGGGCCCTCCCCGACGCAAGGTGCAGCGACGACATGGCGGGATCGGAGATCCAGGTGGCGCCGAAGATCGGGGCCTGTTTCTTGAGCGCCTTCCCGTCCTTGCCGACCACCGTGATCGTGTTCATGGTGTAGCCGACGGCCGTCCGCACCCCCGGCACGCCGCGGACCGTCGAGAGGACTGTCTCCGGGGTGGGAGGCCGCACGTCGCCGTCCCCGCCGCGGCCCCCGCCGGTGCCGAACGGAGCGGTGGCGCGCACGATCACGTCCTTGCCGATCGCGGTCTGGGCGAACAGCGAATCGAACGTGTGCTTCACGGTGTCGGTCAGCACGAACGTGCCGGCCATGAACGCGACGCCGAGCACGATCGCAACCGCGGTGAGGGCGAGGCGCAGCTTGTGGGCGGCGAGGCTCTTCAGGGTGGTGCGCAACATGTCAGTCGCCCAGGCCCTTCATGCGGTCGAGGACCCTCTCTGCCGTCGGCTCCTGCATCTCGTCGACGGCGCGGCCGTCGGCGAGGAAGACGATGCGGTCGGCGTATCCGGCTGCGACCGGGTCGTGGGTGACCATGATCACGGTCTGTCCCAGCCGGGTGACGGAGTCACGCATGAACCCGAGGACTTCCGCGCCTGAGCGGGAGTCGAGGTTGCCGGTCGGCTCGTCGGCGAAGATGATCTCGGGCCGCGAGGCGAGGGCGCGGCCTACCGCCACGCGCTGCTGCTGGCCGCCCGACAGCTCGCTCGGCTTGTGCCGCAGCCGGTCGCCGAGCCCGAGGGTGGTCACGACCGAGTCGACCCATTCCTCGTCAGCCTTGCGGCCCGCGAGTGCCATCGGGAGGCGGATGTTCTCGTCCGCGTTGAGGGTGGGCACGAGGTTGAACGACTGGAAGACGAAACCCACTCGGTCGCGGCGCAACACGGTCAGCGCCTTGTCGCTCAAGCTCGACAACGAGGTCGTCCCGATCAACACCTCGCCGCTTGTCAGCTTGTCCAGCCCCGCCAGGCAATGCATCAATGTCGACTTCCCGGACCCCGATGGGCCCATGATCGCGGTGAAACGGCCTTGGTCGAACGCGACGGTGATCCCGTCGAGCGCTCGGACGGCGGTGTCGCCCTTGCCGTACACCTTCACTGCGTCCACCGAGCGCGCCGCAGCAGCGAGGGTGGGAGGCGCGTCGATATCCGAAGTCTGGTGCATGCCGGACAGTGTCGTGGATCGGGGACTGCCCCGTCGTCCCCTTTCCGCCGGATTGCTGCTCCCCCTCGAGATGGAGGGATCAGCGGATCGGGGTGTAGTACTCCCCCTCCAGGTCGGGGTCCCCGGTGGCGCCCTCGATCGGCGAGATGAGGTCGTAGAGGCGACCGATCCCTTCGATGGGGTCCAGGGTGGCCTTAGGCACGGACCAGTCGAGCCGGTCCGCCATCCCCGCCTCCTCGGCGAGGGGGCGCGGGAAACTGAAGTACACGTAGGCCCCGCAGGCGATCTTGTCGTCGCGGCTCATCCCGGCGATAGTGCGGTAGAGCTGCTTCTGGGTGCGGCGGACCTCGGCCAGGATGTCGTCGAGCCCGCTCAGGGGGACGGGGGCAAGGGATCGGTCCGGGGTGTCCGTGGTGAAGAGACCAAAACCCACCAAGCGGTCGAGGTAGTCCTCGGGGTCGGTGATCGACGTGCCCCAGTCATTGACCCTGAGATCGACCCCGTCGAGCACGAGGGCGGCGGTCAGATTGGAGTACGGCATCCCGCTCATCGCGTCCGACCAGGCGAAGTCGCTGCGGCCCATGCGGTAGAAGTCCCGCACCAACAGCACCCGGCCGTCGGGCAGGGGGTAGGGACCGGAATCCCCCGTGCCCACCCGGGTGTCGAAGTAGAGAAGGAACAGGTACGACATCACTGTGGCGTTCCACCGCTTGATGCGCGCCCGGGTGTCGTCGCCCACCGGCTCGACACCAGCCACGAGGGTACGGATGACCTCGTCGCGGTAGGGCCTCAGCACGAAGCCGGCGTCCCACGCCTGCCGATGGCCGTCGGCCCGGTAGCCGAGGGCGGCGCGCTCCCAGAAATCCAACATCGTGTGGGTGCGGGACGGCTCGTCCTCGATCGCGCCGAACGCGGTGAGCAGCTTGCGGCCCACGAGGTAGATGTTGGCCGTCGACCAGAGGTAGACCGCGTTGATCTGGCTGCCCGGCCGCCGGCCAGCGGCGCCGAGCTCGGTGGCCGGGCGGGCGGCGTCGATCGCAGCGATCATCTCGGGCTGGCGATACCACGCCTCGGCGGCGGCGACCAGGATGTAGGCGGACACCGGGATGAGGGCCGACTCCAAGGCGGTGCGCTCCGCGGTCATCCGGCCCGAGATCGTGCTGTGGTAGGCGATGAGCCGGTTGGCCTCTCGGCGCTGGTCCTCGGGGGAGAGGCTCACGCCAGCGCGACGAGATCGAGGAGGTCGTCGGACATGAAGTCCAGGGTGCCGTCCGGCATCAGCAGCACCCGGTCGGGCGCGAGCTCGGTGACGAACTCGGGGTCGTGACTCACGAGCACCATCGTGCCCGGCCACCCCCGCAGCGCGGCTGCGATCGCGGTGCGCGACGGCGGATCAAGGTTGTTGGTGGGCTCGTCGAGCAGCAACAGGTTGTGACGCCCGGCCACGAGCTGGGCCAGCGAGAGCTTGGTTTTCTCGCCGCCCGACAGCGTCCCTGCGTCCTGGAACGCCATCTCGCCCGGAAGACCGAACATGCCCAGCAGGTTGCGCAGCTCTTGCTCGGTGGTCAGGGCGCCCCCGCGCAGGTGCTCGAGCACCGGTGTGCCCGGCACGATGTTCTCGTGCTCTTGGGCGAAGTAGCCCACGGAGACGCCGTGGCCGGCGTGCACGGTCCCGGCGGACGGCTCGGTGACGCCGGCGAGGAGCCGCAGCAGCGTGGTCTTGCCCGCCCCGTTGAGCCCGAGCACCAACAGCCGCTCGCCGCGGCCGACGTCGAACTCAACGTCAGCGAACACCGGCGGACCCGAGAACGCTTTCGCCAGCCCGGTCGCCTCCAGCGCGACACGCCCCGACGGTGGCGGAGGGGGGAGCCGGACGTCCATCTTCCGGCGGCGGGCCGGGCCGGTGACCGCGACAGTGGTCAGTCGCTCGACGCGCTTGTCGAGCGACTTTGCCACTCGAGCCCGCTTGGCCGTCGAGTGGCGCATGGAGTCGGCCAGGGTGCTCAGCCGGTTGATCTCATTCGCCTGGCGCTCGGCCAGCTTCGCCTGTGCTTCTTCGTCCATGGCCCGTGCGGTCAGGTACTGGCTGTAGGTGCCCTTGTACTCGTGGAGGGTGCCCTCGTCGAGGTGCAGGACCCGGGTGATCGACTCGTCGAGGAGCTCGAGGTCGTGGCTGATCACCACCAGCGCACCGCGGTAGGAACGCAAGAACCCGGTGAGCCAGGACTTGGCGTCGACGTCGAGGTGGTTGGTGGGTTCGTCGAGCAGCAAGACGTCGGAGCCGGCGAACAGGATGCGGGCGAGCTCCACCCGGCGCCGCTCTCCGCCCGACAGAGGTCCGAGGGGCAGGTCGACCCGGTCCTTCTTGAGCCCGAGGCCGGCGCAGATCCGCCGCACGTCGGCCTCCGCGGCGTACCCACCATCGGCCGCGAAGCGCTCCTCGGCCTTGGAGTAGCGGCCGATGTTGCGGTCCGACGGCTCCTCGTCGACCGCCAGCCTCAGCTTCTCGAGCCGCCGGGCGGCATCGTCGAGCCCGCGGCCGGACAGGATGTGGGACAGGGCGGTGGCGTCGACGCCGTCGCCTTCCGGGCGGGGGTCCTGGGGGAGGTAGCCGAGGCCGCCCTGCACGTGGACGACGCCGCTCGCGGCCTCCCGCTCGCCCCCCAGCACCTTGAGCATCGTCGTCTTGCCGGCCCCGTTGCGTCCGACGAGGCCCACCTTGTCGCCGGCGCGCACGGTGAAGGACGCCTCGACCAGGGTCAGGCGTCCCCCCACCTCCACGGACAGGTTGCGGGCCGACAGCACCCCTCCATGATGGGTGACACACGGGTACGGGTCGAACCAACTGGGGTAGACCTCCCGCATGGCCAACCCCGCCGAGCTGGTGATCCGCCCCGTCGACCGATGGCAGCAACAGCACCGTGCGGCTGGTTTCGCCTTCGGCGTCATCAAGAAGTTCGGGGACGACCGGGGTGGGACGCTCTCGGCCCTCATCACGTTCTACGGGTTCTTGTCCCTGTTTCCGTTGCTGCTCGTCGGCTTCACCATCCTCGGCTTCGTGGCCGGGAGCCCGACCAGCCACCTCTACCAGCAGGTACAGAACTCGGGGCTGAAGGACTTTCCCGTGGTGGGCCAGCAGCTGCGTGACATCCACGGGCTGCACGGCAGTACGTTCGGCCTGGTCGTCGGTCTGGTCGGGCTCCTGTGGGGTTCGCTCGGCGTGGCCCAGGCCGTGCAATTCGCGGTGAACGAGGCCTGGGACGTGCCGAACGTCGTCCGCCCCAACTTCGTCGTCCGCCTGGTCAGGGGCCTCGGCTTCTTCGGCGTCCTCGGCCTCGGCGTCGTCGGTACCACGGCGCTCACCGTGGCCGGAGGCCTGCTGGGGCACTCGTTGGTGGCCGGGGCGCTCGGGATCGTGGCTGCCCTCATCGTAAACACCGGGCTGTTCCTCGGGATCTTCCGGCTGCTGAGCCCCAAGCACCTGACCTGGCGCGACCATCTCGCAGGCGCGGTCATGGCGGGCATCGGCTGGCAGGTGCTCCAGATCGTGGGGAACCTCCTCGTACAGCGAAACCTCAAGCACACCACTGCCCTCTACGGCCAGTTCGCCACCGTGCTGGGGCTCATCTCGTTCCTGTCGTTGGCCTCCCAGCTGGTGATGTACTCGGTTGAGGTCAACGTGGTCCGGCACAAGAAGCTGTGGCCGCGCAGCATCTTGCAGCCGCCACTGCTGACCGCCGACCGGAAGGCTCTCGACCTGCGAGCCACCCAGGAGAAGAGACGACCCGAGCAGCACGTCCGCACGGGTTGGGAGGAGGCCGAGCCGACTACGTTGCAGAGGTGATGCCGGAGGTCGGGCGGGGAACCAAGGTGTTCGACCACGCCCCGGTGCGCGGGACGTGGTGCTTCCTGAAGGGGCCCGATGACGTCTTGGACCTGATGGACTCGTCGGCGGAGGGGGTTGTGGCCATGGTCCGGGACGCCGGCGCCACCTTCCTGGCTCCGATCTATGACGAGTTGACGGCCATCGTGTGCACAAGTGGGACGCCGCGCAGCCACATCGGGATCGTGAGCCGCGAGTTCCAGGTGCCGTGCGTGATGGCTGCGACGTTCCCGGAGGGCGAGCCGACCGATGGCGACGACGTCGAGGTGGACTGCTCGGGCGCGGACGGGGTGATCAGGGCGGGGTGAACCGAGCCGACGAAGGCCGCCATCTGCCCAAGGCAGCGGCGTGGGAGGAGCGGTGGTGGTTCGATTCGGCCGCCGCTGACATCGGCGTGATGGCATCGTTGATCTTGCGGCCGGCCGAACGTGTTGCGTGGTGGGCGGCGGCACTCGTCCGAACGGGGGAGCCGTTGGTGAGCATCACCGCGACGGATGTCGGGATCCCGGCGCGGGGACTCGAGGTCCGCACCGACGGCATCTGGGCCTGTCTGACGTGCGAAACGCCAGGGTCGCACTGGACGGTCGGCCTGGAGGCCTACGCGGTGGCGCTCGACGACCCGTTCGACGCGTGGTCCGGCGCCCGGGGGGTTCTCGTGCCCTTCGGGCTTGACCTGGAGTGGGAGGCGGAGGCGGACGTCGAGTGGCGGGGTGACGGTTACGGCCAACACTGCCGGGTCAGTGGCGACGTGTTGCTCGGATCGGAGCGGATCGAACTCACGAGCGCTGGGCACCGGCGGCACCGGTGGGGACCGCCGGAACGGGGCTGGGACCTGGCCGGACCGACCACGTGGGTTTCGGGAACGGGGCCGGCGCCCGAGGCGTTCGAGCCAAGCCACTGGAGTCCGGTGCGGTGGCCTGACGGCGACGAGATCAATGCGTCCGGGCGCATCGGAGGCGACGGATGGGGCTGGGTCAGCGGCCCGGGAACGTCCCTGCCGCCACGATCGCCTGGCTGAGCGGGCGACCCACCTCGCGGAGGCGCTCGCACCCGTCCTGACCGAGGTGCTCCCACGGGGCGAGGGCCAGCCGGTCGGTCGCATCCTCGACCCGCTGGCGGTGTGCCCGCCCCTCGTCGGTCATCGCGCCCGACTCGTCCAGCCACCCCCGTTCACGCAGCCGGTCCGCGGCGGCGGTCCACTCGTCGTCGGGCCACGCCCGGGTCGACTGCAGCACCGACGGCGGTACCTCGGCGGTAGCGCCGTGCAGGACGAGTGCCTCCGGGCCGTCCACCCCTTCGGCGGTCATGGCCGCGATGTGGCCGTCTCCCCGGTACTCCCGCAGCAAGGAGAGGGCGTGCCAGAGGGCGAGGTGAGGTTCAGACGGCCAGTCGATCGATGTGTGGCCGGCGTAGAGAGGCCGGCCCGACCGTGACATCCCGGGGGCACCGGTCGCGGTGCGGGCGAGCGCGGCGGCCTCGGCCACCGCATCGCCCGACACCTCGAGCATCCTCCGCAGCGCGGCGTCGACCGCCGCGAACCGGGCCGCGACCATCGCTTCGGGCGTCACCAGCGACCAACACCGGGGCACTGCATGGCGGACGAGATCGGGATGGAAATTGAAGAACGTGGCGATCACCGTCTCCGCCGACACCGCACCCATAGGCGCGGCCCGGGACGCGAAGTAGCCGGCCCGGATGTCGTCGATGCCGGCGTCGGCGTAGGCCGCCGTCGCCTCGGGGACGAAGTAGATCATCCCGTGGATGGGCTCGAGCGTCCTCCACATCTTGCGGGCGACGGCAGGGTCCATCACACCCGATCGTAGAGAATCGCCCGCTTGACCTCTTCGATGGCTTGGGTGACCTTGATCCCTCGCGGGCAGGCCTCGGAGCAGTTGAACGCGGTCCGGCATCGCCACACGCCCGACTTCTGATTCAAGATGTCGAGCCGTTGCTCGGCGGCCTGGTCCCGGCTGTCGAAGATGAAGCGGTGGGCGTTGACGATCGCGGCCGGCCCGATGTAGTCCGAGTTTCCCCAGTACACCGGGCATGACGTGGTGCAACACGCGCACAGGATGCACTTGGTCGTGTCGTCGAAGCGGTCGCGGTCCTCGGCCGACTGGTAGCGCTCCTTGTAGCCGGGGTCGTCGGTGTTGACGAGGTAGGGCAGTACCGCCCGGTACTGCGCGAAGAACGGCTCCATGTCGACGACCAGGTCCTTGATGACGGGCAGACCCCGGATCGGCTCGAGGCTGATCTCGGTGCCCACGTCTTGAATCAACTGCACGCACGCCAGCCCGTTGGCCCCGTTGATCACCATCGCGTCGGAGCCGCATACGCCGTGGGCGCAGGAGCGACGGAAGGTGAGCGTACCGTCGATCGTCCACTTGGCGGTGTGGAGCGCGTCGAGGATCCGGTCGGTCGGTTCCGCCTCGACCGTGAACTCGTCCCAGTGGGGCTTGGTGTCGGTCTCGGGGTTGTAGCGCTTGACCCGCAGGTGGACAGTCAGCTTCTCGACCGGCATCAGTACTTGCGCTCCATGGGTTGGTAGGCCCCGCCGATGACGGGCTTGTAGTCCAGCGACACGGTCCCGTCGGCGCCGCGGTGGGCGAGGGTGTGCTTCATCCAGCCGGCGTCGTCGCGAGTGGGGTGGTCGTCGCGGGAGTGGGCCCCGCGGCTCTCGGTCCGGGCCTCCGCGCTGACGGCGAGACCCTCGGCCAGTTCCAGCAGGTACCCGAGCTCGAGGGCCTCGACGAGGTCGTAGTTGAAGACCGATCCCTTGTCGTCGATGGCGATCTTGTCGTACGCAGCCTGTAGGTCGCGCACGGTTCGGATGCAGGACGTCAGACTCTCCCCGGTGCGGAACACCGAGGCCTTTGCCTGCATCTCGTCTTGGAGCCGAGTCCGTAGGTCGTGGACCTTCTCGCCGCCGCTGGCCGCCTTGAGCTGCTCGATCCGGGCCGCGACATCGGCCTCGGCCCCCTTGGGAGGCTCCGGCATGTCGGTCGACAGCACGTAGTCGGCCATCGCCCTGCCGCCCCGCTTGCCGAACACGACGATGTCGAGCAGCGAGTTGGTTCCGAGCCGGTTGCCGCCGTGGACGCTCACGCAGGCGCACTCGCCGGCTGCGTACAAACCCTCCACGACGGTGCCCTGGGCGTCGATCACGACCTCACCGTCCACGTTGGTCGGGATGCCCCCCATCGCGTAGTGGGCGGTGGGCTGGATGAGGGCGGGTTCGTTCTTGGGTTCGATCCCCTGGTAGGTGCGGATGAACTCGGTGACGTCGGGCAGCTTGGCGTCGAGCTGCTCGGGCGGCAGATGGGTGAGGTCCAAGAAGATGGCGTCCTTATTGGGCCCGGCGCCGCGCCCCTCGTTGATCTCGGTCTGGATGGCCCGGCTGACCATGTCCCGCGGGGCGAGGTCCTTCACGGTGGGGGCGTAGCGCTCCATGAACCGCTCCATGGACCCGTTGCGCAGGATGCCACCCTCGCCGCGCGCCGCCTCCGACAGCAGGATGCCGAGCTTGTAGATACCGGTCGGGTGGAACTGGAAGAACTCCAGGTCCTGCATCGGGATGCCCCGCCGGAACAGCAGCCCCGGACCGTCCCCGGTGAGCGTGTGGGCGTTGGACGAGACCTTGAACATCTTCCCGAACCCACCGGAGGCGAAGAGCACGGCCTTGGTCTGGAAGACGTGCAGGTCCCCGGTGGCGAGCTCGTACGCGACCACCCCGGTCACGCGCCGGGAGGTGCCCGTGCCCTCGAAGGAGATGTCGAGCACCTGGAACTCGTTGAAGAAGTTGACGTCGCGCGCCACGCATTGCTGGAAGAGAGTTTGCAGGATCATGTGCCCGGTGCGGTCGGCGGAGTAGCAGGCCCGGCGCACTGGAGCCTCACCATGGTTGCGGGTATGGCCCCCGAAGCGCCGCTGGTCGATCTTGCCTTCCGGTGTGCGGTTGAACGGCAGACCGAAGTGCTCGAGCTCGATCACGGCGTCGATCGCCTCGCGGCACATGATCTCGGCCGCGGGTTGGTCGACCAAATAGTCACCGCCCTTGATCGTGTCGAAGAGGTGCCACTCCCACGAGTCGTCCTCCACGTTGGCCAGCGCGGCGCACATGCCGCCCTGGGCCGCCCCGGTATGGGAGCGGGTGGGGTAGAGCTTGGTGATCACCGCGGCCCGGCACTTGCCTGCGACCTCGATCGCGGCGCGGAGCCCGGCACCGCCGGCGCCCACGATGACGGCGTCGTAGCTGTGGGTGTGGACGTTCACGAACGCGATCCTCCCACCACCGACGGGCTGGCACGAAATCTCACGACACCTCCGTCTCGTATGCGTTGTGTGCTGTGATCCCGTCTCCTTCGAGCGCGAGCGTGATCCGCACCGGACCGGGCGACGCGGGTAGCACGGCGCGCAACGTGCCCACCCGGGTGCAACTGTCTGATGGGACATCACCGGTCCATGCCGTCCGGCTCGTCGCGCCGCCCGCATCCAACGTGGCGGTGACCTGCAGGGCCGAGAGGGTACGGCGGAGGTCGTTCACGACGTGCACGTCGAGGGCCAAGTCCGACCCACTGGGGTAGGCCGGCGCGGGGCGCTCGGCCACGACGATCACGGGGGCGCACGCCGCGACCAGCGCCGCGTGCGCCGACTTGGGTCGGCGCTCGTGGTCGAGCACCGACCACGTCACGGCCGGGTGCCCGTCGGCGAAGAAGAACTGGCAGAACCCGCCCGTCGGCCGGTACTTGAGCCGGCGCAGGGTTTCGACGTGGAAGCGAATCACCCTCGCCTGGTACGCCTGGGTCGCGTCCCGCCATGCGTCGAACGTCGGGTAGGCCGCCGGCGGAACGAAGCGCTCGAACGCTTCGAGTTGGAGCGCATGGCGGCGCTCGAGTCCACCCCAGTCGAGATCGGGCCAGCGCTCCGGGTGCATCCAGGCGGCGGAGGACGGGACGGACTGCGCTCCGAACTCGGTGACGAAGCGGGCCAGACGCGGGATCGCAGCCAGGATGCGAGGAAAGTCACGTTCCTCACCGTGGTACCAGCCGCAGTACAGGTGGGTGTCGGTCCCGACGGAAAGGGGGCCGGGGAAGACCCCGGAGTGGCTCACGACCGGCCGGGTGGGATCGGCGCGCTCGAGGGCCCGGCCGACGGAGCGGTCGAGCACCGTCTTGTTCCAGGTGGGCAGGGCCTGCATGGCGGCGAAGCTCATCGCCAGCTTCGCCGGGCTGGTGGCCCCCGGGTCGACGTCGAGAGCGAGGGGCTCATTGTGCCCGCACCACAGCGCGATGGCCGGGTGGTGGCCGAGGAAGTCGACTGCCTCGCGCGCCTGGCGCACGGCTTGGCGGCGGACGGTGCGGGAGTACCCCCATTGCAGGGGGAGGTCCTGCCACAGCAGCACGCCGAGGCGGTCCGCCGCGTCGTAGAGCTCGGGTCGGGTGACGTGGTCGTGGATGCGAAGCAGGTCGAGGCCGGTCTCGCGGGCGAGGCGGACGTCGGCCTCGAGCTCGGTCCCCGTGGCCTCGCCGAGGGCCATGCGGGTGGGGCCGTGGTTGCTGCCCTTCACGAAGAGCCGCTCACCGTTGACGGTCAGGACCCAGCTCTTCATCCGCACCTGGCGCAATCCGGTGCGCACTCGGTGCTCGTCGCTCGGCGCCCCGTCCTCGGTCAGCACCTCGACGTGCACCTCGTGGAGGGGCTGGCGGCCGAGGGCGTGGGGCCACCACAGCGCAGGGTGCTCGACGGGCACGTTGACCCGGATCCGGTTCGACCCGTGGGCCAGGCGGCGCCGGCTCGAGTGTTCGGCCACGCGCTCGCCATCGGGACCGGTGATGGCGATCCGTAGCGACGCGGTCCCGGCCTCGAGGGTGTCGAGCTCCGCTCTGACCGCGAGCACCGCCCGCTCGGCGTTGGCCTCGGTGCACAGGACACGCAGCCGTTCGATTCGAATCGGTCCGGTCTCGGTGAGGCGCACCGGGCGCCAGATGCCCCCGGGGTTCCACGACGGGTCGAGGCAGTCCCAGTGCTGGAA
>Ga0102924_1003397_pt1 | contig 16740 bp, 15 predicted proteins | sample PaiPotPPM11metaG_FD_80116 | JGI IMG/M metagenome (GOLD analysis project Ga0102924, IMG submission 80116) | Iron sulfur acid spring bacterial and archeal communities from Banff, Canada, to study Microbial Dark Matter (Phase II) - Paint Pots PPM... ...
CTCGGCGAGCTCGGCGGCCGCCTTCCGCGTGAACGTCAGGCCAAGGACCCGGTCGGGGCGGACCATCCCGTTGGCGACTAGCCACACCAGCCGGGCCGCCATGGTCTCGCTCTTGCCGGACCCTGCGCCCGCGATGACGGCGAGCGGGCCGAGCGGCGCCGCGATGACCGCCGCCTGCTCCGCGGTCGGCTCCGGCAGCTTGAGCAGACGCGCCAGCTGTCCGGGCGTGTACTTGTCCACGCCTCCATTCCAGCAGATCCCGCCGACATTCCGCGGACACCGGCATCAGGTCATCAGGTGGGGTGCGCGCCAAGTTAGCCACAGTCAAGAAAAGCGCGCCGCGGCCGACTGTCCGAATGTGATAATCCGCGTGTAACAAAAGGTGTGTTCTCGGCGTGACACCGCTAGGTGGGTTATGGGGACGTGCGGCTTCGCGGTGCGGCGGCAGGGACAGCAAACGCGGTCGGTGTCACCTGCTGTGACGCCTGGCCGCCCGCGGCGTATCACTGCGCCAGCCGCGTGGCTGCTGGCCCTCGCCCTCGCCCTCGCCCTTGCTGGCTGCGCCGCCCTGGGCGCGGCGCTGCAAACTAGCTCGGAACTGAACGGTGACGGGTATCAGAATGTCAACGTGAACGTGACGACAGGGAGTGGCATCCCGCCCGGTGGGCTGGTCACCGTGTCCTACAGCAGCGGTCCGGCCGACAACCGCCAGCGTGACGCGCAGCGCGCGGAGCAAATAGTCTGGGATACCTTCCCCGGCCGCTTCGGAGCGCTCGCGATCGACAAGGAGGCCGGCGGATGCGCGGGCCCGGTCTGCGCGACGGAATCAGTCGAGGTGGCAAGCGCGACCTACGCGCAGCTCGCCGCCAGCTTCGGCCCGCGCCCGCATGGCCTGGATACGGCGAGCCCGGCTTTGCCCCGCTCGATCGTTGCCCTCGGCCTCGGGCTGGCGGTCGCCGTCATCGCGGCGGCGGCCGCCATTGTGCTGACGTTGGTCCTGAAGCGAAAGAAGCGACACCGGAACCGCCCACCGGGTCCTCCAGCCGGCTGGCCCGCTGGATCCCCGCATCGAGTGCCCTGACCGGTGCGGGCCGCGCGGCGGTTGCCCGGCTCGGGGAAATCGCGGCGGGGGACCGGGTAAGCCGATTTCGTTCGGGATGATGGGGTTTGAAGTTAAGGAGTTACTTGTCCGCCTTCGGGGCTCACCGGGCAGCAGGAGGACACGGGGCAGGTGCGGCAGCCGGGGTTGACCCGCGCGCGGTAGACGGGGCCGGCCATCCCGGCCGCGACCGCGTCGACGAGCTTGAGCGCCCAGGCGGGTTCCGGGTCGTCCGGCAGCGCGCGCTGGCGCTGCACCTTCGCCCGCGCGGACAGGCCGGCTTTGCCGACCTGGACGAGTTCCGCGCCGCCGGGCTCGATCACGCCGAGCCGCTCGAACGCGCCGAGCAGGACCGCGAGCTGGTAGACGCCGAGCTGCGGGTGCCGGTCGAGGTCGCCTTCGTGGGGCGCGGAGCCGCCGGTCTTCAGGTCGACGATGACGCCGCGGCCCTGGCCGTCGCGCTCGAGCCGGTCCACCCGGCCGGTGATCTCCACCCGGCCGACGCGCACCCTGAGCGCCTCCTCGGTCGCGAGCAGTTCCCTCGGGTTGGCGGTGTGCCAGTCGAGGAACTTGCGGACCATCTTCTCGGCGAGCTCCCGCTGCCTCGTCCCGTACCAGACGCTGCCGAAGTCCAGGTGGTGCCATATCTCGTCGATCCTGGTCGCTACCTGCTGCTCGGTCGCACCCTCGGCGATGAGCTGCGCGGCCGCGTGGATGACGGTGCCGAGGTGGCGCAGCACGTCGGGATGACCGGCGCCGACCGCCGACTCGAGCAGCCAGCGCAGGCCGCAGCGGGTGAACGTCTCCACGTGCGACGGCGAGAGCCGTACCCGCTCGCCGTCGCCGACGATCGGCGCCGCGTCGGACAGCTGGGTGAGCGCGTACCAGTCGCCGGGGTCGGCGCCGCGGACCCCGGCGGCCGCGAGCCGGGCGAGCTGGCCGGCGGCGGCTTCTTTGAGCGCGGCCGGCTTGGCCGGGTCGGTCGCGGTCCGGCGCAGGTCCGCGACGAGCGCGGGCAGCGAGAGCCATCTTGTGGCGGCGCTGGCCCGCTCCACCTCGATCTCGTCGCCCGCGAGCTCGGCGAGGAACCGCGACGGGCGCTGGTCTTGCTCGTCGCCGCCGCTCGCGGTCACGACGAGGAGCTTCCGCGCCCGCGTGGCCGCGACGTAGAACAGCCGCCGCTCCTCGGCGAGCAGCCGGGCCGCGAGCGCGGCGGTGGCGACGTCCGGCGGCAGGTTCGCCGCGGCGCGCGTTTCGTTGGCCGTCTCCGCGAGCTCGTCGGCGCCGAGCAGCGAGCCGCGCAGCCGGAGGTCGGGCCAGACCTCTTCCTGCACCCCGGCCACGACGACCACGTCCCATTCGAGGCCCTTGGCCCGGTGGGCGGTGAGCACGCGGACGCTGTCTTCGCGCACCGCGTGCTCGGCGAGCGTGTCGCCCGCGATCTCCTGGCCGGTCAGGCTGTCGAGGAACAGCCGGGTGGCGCCGGGCGGGAACGCCTCGGTGAAGCGCGCCGCGGCCTCGAACAGCGCCAGGACCGCGTCCAGGTCATGGTCGGCGGCGATGTCGTGCTCGGCCCGTTCTTCCCACTGGGCGGCGAGCCCCGACTCCCGCCAGACGGCCCACAGCACGTCCTCCACGTTCTTGCCCGCGTCAAGCTGCTGGCCAACCGTCGTCAGCAGGCTGGCGACCCGCCAGGCGGGCGCGGCCACCCGGTCGCTGACCGCGCGCAGCTGCCGCAGGTCGGTGAGCACCTCGCCGAGCGGCACGCCGCCGAGCGCCCGCTTCAGCTTGCGCAGGCCGAGGCTGTCGGTCTGGCCGAGCGGCCCGGTGAGCAGCTCGGCCGCGATCTCGTCGTCGATCCGGCCCGGCCGCAGCGCGCAGCGGAGCAGGGTGAGCAGCGGCCGGACGCCCGGCTCGTCGGGCAGCGGCAGCTCGTCGCCGGCCACCGTCACCGGCACGCCCGCGGCGGTCAGCGCCCGGCGGAGCGCGGGGACCTGCCGCTGCGCGGACCGGACGAGCACCGCCATCCGGTCCCACGGCACCCCGTCCGCCAGGTGCGCCCGGCGCAGGGTGTCGGCGACGACCGACGCTTCCTGGGCCTGGGTGTCCGCGACGCAGATCCTGACCTGCCCGGCTGGTCCTCCGGCGCGGGGGATGAGCCGGCGGTGCGCCGCCGGGTCGCCGCCGGGCGGGGCGGGCAGCCGGCGCGCGATCCGGCGGGAGGCGGCGAGCAGCACCGGGCCGCCGCGGCGGCTTGACTGCAGCGCGACGACCGGCGCGGGCGCGCCGTCGGGGCCGCGGAACCGGTCGGGGAAGCTGGTGAGCACCCGCACGTCGGCGCCGCGGAAAGCGTAGATCGACTGGTCCGGGTCGCCTACCGCCACCAGGTCCCGGCCGTCGCCCGCGAGCGCGCGCAGCAGCTCTTCCTGCGCGGGGTCGCAATCCTGGTACTCGTCGACGAACACCGCGTCGTACGCGTCACGTTCCCGCTGCCTGGTCGCCTGCCTGGTCAGCAGGCTCGCGGCGATCCGCACGACCTCGGCGTAGTCGTAGGCGGGCACGGGTGCCAGGTCGAAGCGGGCGGAGTAGCGGTCGAGGAACGCGCCCGCCGCGACCCAGTCGTCCCGCCCGGACCTGCGGCCGAGCTGGCGCAGCGCCTTGCCGTCGAGTCCGCGCTCCGCCGCGCGCATCAGCAGGTCGCGCAGCTCTTCCGCGAAGCCCCTGGTGGCCAGCGCCGGCCGGAGCCGGTCGGGCCAGTTCCGCGCGCCGTCGGCGATCTCGCCGCGCAGCATCCGGCGGATCTCGAGCAGCTGCTCCGGGGCGGAGAGCAGCCGCGGCGGCTGGTCTCCCGCGAGGACGAACTCCCTGCGCACGAGCGCGTAGGCGTAGCTGTGGAAGGTGAGCGCGAGCGGCTCCGACGTGGTGCGGCCCAGCCGCGCGGTGATGCGGTCGCGCAGCTCGCCCGCCGCCTTCCGGCTGAACGTGAGCACCAGGATCCGGCTCGGGTCGGTGCCGCGCCGCTCGATCCGCTCCGCGACCGCCGCGACGATCGTGGTGGTCTTGCCCGTACCCGGCCCGGCCAGCACGAGGAGCGGGCCGCCCTTGTGGTCGACCACCCGCTGCTGCGCCGCGTCGAGGACCGGCGGTGCGGACAGTGTTGCCGACCACGGCGCCGGTGGCAGCGCGCGGCGGACGAGTCGGTAACCGTTCATCAGGATTCGATTCCATCACGGGACACCGACATTCCGGCCTGGTTTAGCTGGTCGCCTGGCCGCCGGATGCGCGTCGCCGGGAACCCGGCGGGCGTGACCGTATCCTGCGTCAGCCGCACGCGGCGGTAGTCGTCGCAAAGTTCGGCACCATCAGCTGTTGCCCCACCGTGATCGTCGTCGACGAGCCGAGGCCATTCAAGGTCTGCAGTGCCGCCACGGTAGTCGAGTGCTCGCAGGCGATCAGGCTCAGCGTGTCGCCTTGCCGCACCGTGACGATGGTAAGGACCGGGACTGACGGCAGGCCCTGGCGCAGGAACGTGGGCGAGAATGACGGGAGATCCCGCACCACGCTCTGCCGCAGGTCAGGACCTATCAAGATCGATGCCGACGGCACGGACAGGCGTGGGTGCTCCGCTGCGTACAACTTTGCCGCGAATTCCTGGTGGGCGTGCTCTAGGTACAGGCCCAGTACACCTGCGGCGACAAATGCCCCCACGAGCACCACGTTCCCGAGTGACCGCCATACCTCCTCGACGTCCGGCCAAGGCCCCAGAACGTCCCGGGACGCGGCGGATGGCGCGACCACCAGCGTGCCCGCCGGCCGCGGGCCCGCATGCCCGGTCCGCTGGCCGATCCGGCGCAGGCACTCATCCCAGGATGCCGCCGTCAGCCGACCGTTCCATCCCAGCGTCTCGGACAAGACGGCCCGCCACGGCCGCTCGGCCAGGGCTGGCACCAGGGTCATCGCCGGCGGGCCGACCGGATCGCGCTGGGCCGCGCGGACGCCGCCCAGCCGGGCCAGCCGGTCCGCCAGGCAGGGATGGGTGTCGGTCGGCGCGGTCGACTGCCCGGCCAGTTCCCCTTCCCAGGCCCGCACGGTCTCCTGGTACGCGCCGTCGGTGATCATCCGCCCGAACGCGTCGAACGTTTCTGGTGATGTGTAGCCCGCCCTGCGCATGGGGAGGACGAACTCCCGCTGAAAACGCCCCCAGGCTTCCGCTACCCCCTGGGCGCGGCGCAGCGCGCCGCCGAGCCCGGCGACTCCCACGACCGGCTCCGCTCCCCTGTCCGCGTCGTACTCCTGGCCCCGGCGCACCGCGAAGCTCAACCGCCAGTAGAGCGCCCAGTAGGCGGTAAAGGCCCAGTAGCCGACGACCGCGTAGCCGTAAAGAAACCACCACGAGAGCATCATGAGCGGCCGGAAGTTGACCGAACGGCGCTTCGGCGGGGTCACGATCAGCAATTGCAGCGCGCCGCGGATGGTATCGAGGGTGACCACGCCTCGGTGCATGAGCATGCTCGTCCGCGCGTGACCGCCCGCGTAATGCGCCATCTCATGGCTGACCACCGCCCGCAGTTCATCGGTCGACATGCCGACAAGGAGCGGCAGGCCGATGTAAAGCGTCCGGGTGGCCCTGGGCGTCCCGGCCCGCCATGCCTGCTCGGTCACGGCGGCGTTGGGCGCGGCGGTGATCCGTAGCTCATGTGGAACGCTGGTACCCAGCTTGGCGGAGACCTCGGCGATAAGATCCCGCAGCGGCTCGGTCCCGGCGCCGGGAAGGCCGATCGACCGCCACGGCTCCCCCATGCGGCGGACTGCGCGGAACCCGTTGGCGATCGCCGACAGGCTCAGCGTCAGGACGGTGCCGAATATCAGGGCGGACGCCGCGGCTACCAGCGCGCCGGAATACTTCCCCGCGGGAAGCTGGTGGCGCAGGGCGAGGTAAAGCACGATGGGCAAGCACACGATGACAAGGTTGAAGACCGCGACCGCGGCGCCGACCGCGTACAGGCCGACCAGCAAGATGGCGGCGAGGGCCTGCCGCCACAGGTTAACCATCGAAGTCTCGAGCGTGCCGCCTGGGCGCCAAGCGCCTGAGGAGGCGCAACGGCTCAGGCTGATCACGCCTTTCCTCAGGAACGGACGCCGATTCCACGACCAGCGCCCAGATCCGGGCGGCCGCGTCGGGCTCGGCCTCGATCCCGGCTCGGAGCCAGCTCTCGGTCCGGGCCAGCGACTCGCCAACCGGATCCTCTTCGATGACCGCGAACCGGGCCACCGGTCCCTGGCTGGGCACTAGCGGGTCACGCACCCCGGTAACCTGCCCGGTCATCCCGAGCTGCGCTGCGAGCTTGGCCCGGCCGCGGAAGATCCGGTTGGCAATCGTGTTGCGCGGCACCTGCAGCACCTCGGCCACCTCCGCCTGCGTCCAGCCGAGCACGGCGCACATGACCATCGCGATGCGGACCGGGGGCGGCAGCGTGGCGAGCGCGCCGAGTACCTCGCGGGCGTAGGCGGTCTCCTCCGGGGTCGGGTCGGGCGGAACCGGCACCGCCAGCTGCGCACCGTGCCGGTGCCTCCGCTGGCTGCGCCAGAGTCGTCGCAGCGCCACCTTCAGTACCCACGCTTCCGGAGCGTCGTAGCCGCCGACCAGGGCCCAGCGCCGCAGCGCGATGATGTAGGCCTCCTGCACCGCGTCCTCGGCATCACCCCGGTGCCCCGAGGCCATGATCGCGGTGGACAGGACCTGAGCAAAGGTCCGCCGGTAAAACTCCGCGAAGCCGTCGTCACTCAACCTGGCCCGTCCCGTTCTCCGCGACCGGGGTGCTGGACGGCACGCTGGCACCGTTCACCGCCGATGCCACGAAAAGCACGCTGCCGTTCACGCTTTTCCTCATGACCGTTACGCCCGGCCTTGCTGCGCCGACCAGGAGTGCCAGGCCCTGGACGCGAGCGCGTTCCAGGCGCAACTTGGCGCACCAAGCCATTACCAGGAAGACAAGTCTGACTACTATCAGTACTATAACGAGATACGGTGAATAGTGGGGCATTCCGGTCGCCTCCATCCGCTTTTGTCCCTCACGCCATGCCCCGCCCGAGCCGGCGCTTACATGAGAGAAAAGCCGCCAGCAGGCGTGAGTGTTTGGTCGGTGAGGCAATTTGTCGGTGACCGGCCGGCAGCGGGGCTGGATCGTGGCCAGGCGGCTGGTGTCTGGTCGCGGCAGCCTGCCCGGCGAGCAGTCCCGGCCTCCGGCAAAGGTGCTGGAGCTGGTGATGATGGCCTCAAGCTCGTCCGGGCGCGGTGAGATCAGCCCGAGGACACGGCACCGGACGGCCCGCCGCGCAGGACCAGGAACCTTAGCTCGTCCCGGGCCAGCGGGCCTTGCGCATGTCCACCCGCACCGGCGGCTGGGCCGAGCGCAGCGGCGTCCCTTCGGCCAGGTAGTGCGCGAGCGCCCGGGCGTCGTGTCCGGGCGCGGGCGTACCGTCCGCGTGGGTCACCCGCCACCACGGTGCCGCGCCGCCGTAGTGCGACATCACGTGGCCGACCTGGCGCGGGCCGCCCGCCCCCAGGTACTCGGCCACGTCGCCGTACGACATCACCTGTCCCGGCGGTATGGCGTCGACCACGTCGAGCACGCGGGCGGAGTAGTCGTCGATCTCGTCCATCAGCGCGCACCCCGCGATCCTCGGGTCATGCGTACTCCGGCGAACCCGGCGGCCGCTACCGCGAGCGAGATAAGCGCGAGGACGATGAACAGCACGCGCTGCCCGTCGCCCCGCGGCGTGACCGGCGCCGCCGGCACGGCCGCGGTGCCGCCGCCGAAGTGCGCGGCGAGCGGGACCGGCGACGCCTGCGACCGCTCCTTCACCAGCTGGCCGGCCTTCTCAAGCGCCGCGCCCGCGTTCACGATGCCGAACCCGGTGTTCACGTCGTAGCTGCCCGACGGCGTCTGCTGCGCGGTGCTGGTCAGCGCCTGGGTCACCGCCGCCGGGGAGATGCCCGGGTACCTGGACTCGATCAGCGCCGCGACGCCGGCCACGATCGCGCAGGCCGGGCTCGTCCCGTCGACGGTGTAGTACGACCCGTTCCTCCCCTGGGCCGGGACGCCCTTGCCGGGGGCGGCGACCTCGACGGAGAGGTTGCCGCTCGAGAAGCTCGCGGGGACGCCGTCGATGGTGACCGCGCCGACGCCGACCACGCCCGGGTAATCGGCGGGGAACGATTCCGGCGCCATGCCGCCGTGCTGCGTGTCGTTGCCGCCGGAGTTGCCGGACGAAGCGATCAGGACCGTGCCGTGCTTGTCGGCATACGCGATCGCGTTGCGCACCGCGCCGCTTGGCGCCGAGTAGCCGATCGACATGCTGATTACCCGGGCGTGGTCCTTCACCGCGGTCATGATCCCGTTGGCGAGCTCGTCCTGGATGCGCTGCTCGGGCTCGTTGTTGTACGCACGGTAACCAGGGTCGCCCTTGTCCGGTATTACGCGGATGGACAGGATCTTGGCCTTCGGCGCGATTCCCATGACGCCGTCAAAGCCGCCGTTGTTGCCGTGCCCGGCGATGATGGACGCCATCCAGGTGCCGTGGTCGCCCCAGTTGGAGTTCTGCGCGGAGGTCGGCAGCCCGGTGAGGTCCGGTCCCGGGATGACGTTACCCGTCAAATCGGATATATCCGGATACACGCCGCTGTCGACCACCGCGATCGTGACCCCTTCGCCCTCCGTGACCTGCCAGGCGGGTTCCACGTTCACCATGTCGAACACCCACTGCTGGGCGCTTCGGATGACATCGCCCGGCGCGGCGACCGCTTGGGACGCGGGCAGCACCGGCAGCAGCACGGGCAGCAGGCCGAGCGCCGCCGTCAGGCCGGCGCCCGCCACGGCCCGGCCAAGCGTCCGTCGCGTCCTCAGCATCCAGGCGCACCAGGACAGTTCGGCGGCGTCACCGGCGCGGCGAGCACGGACAGCACGTCGTGCGCCACCCCGGTGCCGGCGCTCGTCATCTCCGCGTCCGTGTAGCCGTCCCCGGTGACCGGCTCCTTCGGCCGGCTGTCGGCGTAACCGACGGTGTAAAGCACGACGTACGTGCCCGCGGAGACGACGCCGGACAACTGCCGCCGCTTGTCGGTGAAGGCGGCGGCCGGCGTGCCGTTGAACGGCACCGCGTGCACGGCGGAGCGCGCGGCGTCAGCGCTCGCGATCGCCTTCGCCGCAGACGTCGCGTCGGCGGTGCCCGGCAGCACGGCGGCGCCGACCGTCACCACGTAGCTGCCCGTGCTGTCCACGTAAGTGGCCCGCAGGATGGCGGCGCAGCCGTCGCGGTCGAGCACCGCCGCCGCGGCCGAGTCGGTGGCCGAGGCGCACGTTGTCTGCTTGGCCACGCCGACCCGCTCGGCGGACAGCAGCAGCGAGGGCACGTCGTCGAGCGCCGTGGGCGCCGGGTAGCTGACCGACGCGGGGAAGATCGTGGCGGACGTGAGATCGCGCCAGCGCTTGCCGAACTCCCAGTTGGTGATCTGCGCCCGCTGCTGCGCGGTGAACTTCCTGGGCGCGACCTGCGTCCACGCCCCGATGCCGAAGCCGACGAGGCCGAGCCCGCCCAGCACGAGAGCGGTGATCGCGATGATTCTTGTGCGGCGCCGCCGCGGCGGGGGTCCGCCGCCTACCGGGGGCGTCCAGCCGCCGGGTGGCCCTCCGTACCGCGGCTGGCCACCAGGCCACGGCTGTCCGCCGTAGGTGCCGCCGTAGTCCGTTGCCACACGGAAATGTTAGGGCTTGTTGCGACCGGACGGTCCGTCTGTGATCCGTATTAGTTATTACTTAGCCACCACCGACATCTCCCACTATCCCGAACGACTTGTGGTTTCAAGCTCCCGGCCCCGCTCCTCCCCCGCTGGCGGCGGTACGCGGGGGTAGGGTCGGAAAAATGAAGCTGACCAAGCACGAGCACGCCTGCGTCGTCCTTGAGAAGGACGGCACGTCCGTGGTCATCGACCCGGGCTCGTTCTCCTCGGGCGCCGCGGAGATCATCGCGGGCGCCGACGCGATCCTCATCACGCACGAGCACATGGACCACGTCAACGAGGCCGCCATCACCGGGGCGCTCGCCGCGCGCCCCGGCCTACGGGTCTACGGTCCCGCCTCGCTCGGCGCCCTGCTCGCCGCCCACCAGGACCAGTTCACCCCGGTCGGGGCAGGCGACGAGCTGGCCATCGGGTCGTTCGCCGTCACCGTGCACGGCACCGAGCACGCGGTCATCCACCCCGACATCCCGGTTATCCCGAATGTGGGCTACCTGATCGACGGCAGCCTTTACCACCCGGGCGACGCGTACTTCGTGCCCGAGGTGCCCGTGTCCGTCCTGCTGCTGCCGACGAGCGGCCCCTGGATGAAGATCGGCGAGGCCGCCGACTACGTGCGCGCGGTGCGGCCGCAGCAGATCGTGCAGATCCACGAGATGCTGCTCAGCGACATCGGCCTGTACCTGGCGAGCAACCTGCTCGGCGACCAGGGCCTCACCGGCTTGCCGCTGACTTCGGTGGGCGCGGGCGAGTCACTCAGCGTCTGAGACGGCGCGTTCCGCGTCCGTGAGCCGCGCACCGGACCTGGCGCACCGCACGACGTCGTCGATAGCGGCCGTGACCAGGTCCGGGTCGCCGAAGTTCAGGTAGTGGCTCTTGCTCTCCGACACGACATGGCGGCTGTTGGCGGACAGCCGGGCCAGTTCGCGGTGCAGGCCGTGCCAGGCCCGGTGCACGCGGTCAGGTACGGCCGGATCGCCCGGCGCGCAGGTAAGCACGACGAGCGGCCGCTCGCCAAGCCCGCCGGGCGGCAGCGCGGGCGGCGCGGCGGTCACCCGGCGGAACGTCCGCCACTCGCGGATGATCGACCGCCGGTCACCGCCGCGGCGTGACTTCCGCGACTCCCGGATGACCGCCGGGATCGTGAGGGCGGTCTCCAACCGGTTCTTGGCGGACCGCAGCGGGTCGAGCACCGGCCGCTGGCCCTCGTGGCTCGACTCGACGAGGACCATGCCGGCCACCCGGTCCAGGTGCGCCGCGGCGAAGGCGCGGATGTAGAGGCCGCCCGCGGAGTGCCCGACGAGCACGACCGGGCCCGTCACGCCGAGTTCGCGCAGCAGGCCGTCCAGGTCGGCGGCGATTTCGCCCGGCGTCCGCGCGTCCCGCGCGGCGCTGCTCGCGCCGTAGGGCGCCCGGTCGTAAGTGATGACCGTCGTCTCCTCGGCCAGCGTCAGCGCGATCTTCTCCCAGTCCTCGGCCGCGCCGCCGAATGAGGGTTCGATAACCACGGCAGGCGAGCCGTCGCCGAATACCGTCGCCGCAAGCTGGTGCCGTCCCACCGAGATCATCACCGTGCCGTCCGCCATACTCCACCTGCCCAGAGAACAATTTGCCGCGTAATTGACCGTGCGCAATACGCTAACTGCTCTGCTTTGCGGTGACTAGACGGAAGTCTGCACATTACCGGGAATTCAATTTGCACGCTAAGCGGCAACGCTCATCTGCACGTGCATACGCATTTTCAATTCCCCGGGGAAAGGGTTTTCCTCTCAGAAGGAACGCTTAGGAGTCGATGCCGCTACCCGCGATGAACAGCGCGGCGGGCCCCGCGGCGGTCACCGTGCCGTCCGCCGCGGACAGGTAGCACGATTCGCCCTTGGCGACCTTGAGCGCGCCGCTGTGCTTCGCGGGCGGGTCCGAGCGCAGCGCGGCTGCGCCCTCGGTGCACAGCACGATCCGGGCGCCGCGGCCCGGCAGGGTCACCTCGCCGGGACCGAGTTCGGTGCGGTAGAGCCTGAACTCGGGTGCCGGCGAGTCGTAGACGCATTCACCGCCGCCGAGCGGGCGGGGCTCGATGACCGGCACCGGCACCGCCGGGTCGGTGAGCTTGAGCAGCTCGGGAACGTCGATGTGCTTGCCGGTGAGCCCGGCCCGCACGACGTTGTCCGAGTTGCCGAGCAGTTCCACGCCGGTGCCGTGCAGGTACGCGTGCAGGCCGCCCGCCGGAAGGAAGACCGCGTCCCCCGGACGCAGCACCGCGTACCTGAGCAGCAGGGACGCGACGATGCCAAGGTCACCGGGGTGCTCGACCGCGAGCCGCGCGGTCGCGAAGCACGCGGCCGCGTACTTGCCTCCGCGCGCCGCGAGCCGCTCGCAGGCGGCCACCACGGCGTCGACGAGCGCGCCGCGAGTCTCCTCCGGCCAGGTCAGGATGGCGGCGAGGACGCTGGTCAGCGCCGCCTCGCCGCCGCGCAGTTCGGCCACGAACGGCACGAGTTCGCTGATCTCGAGCGCTAGCAGCAGCGTGGCGGCGTCGGACGGCGCCCGCATGCCCGCGAACACCTCGAAGGGGGTCAGCGCGCAGAGGATCTCCGGCTTGGGCCAGTCGTCGACGTAGTTGCGCGACTTGTCGCCCGGCGCGAGGCCCTGTTCGTTCTCCGCCCGGTACCCGGCCTCGGCCTGCGCCCGCGACGGGTGCACCTGGATCGACAGCGCCTTCTCGGCGGCAAGGACCTTGAGCAGGAACGGCAGCCGTCCGCCGAACCGCTCGGCGCACTCGGCGCCGAGTTCGCCCACCGGGTCGGCGGCGATCACCGCGTCGAGGGTGGTCCGGCCGCCCGCCCGCTCCAGCCCGGACGGCGCGGAAGGGTGAGCGCCCATCCACAGCTCCGCCTCCGGCCCCGCGGTCGGGGCGGGCCGCCCTTGCAGTTCGGCGATCGCCGTGTGCGATCCCCACGCGTAAGGCTGGATGACCGGCTCAAGTAGATCCACTCACGAATGCTATTCCACCGTGTTAGCCGTACTGCTGTGTTAGCCGTACTGCTGTGTTAGCCGTACTGCTGTGTCAGTCCACCGCCGAGGTGTCGGCGGGGTGCTCGACCAGCGCGATGATGCGGCTCGCCATGAACCGGGCGGTGCGCACCGGCGTACCCGTCCTGGTGACCTCGGTCACCTCCACGACGCCCCGGCCGGTGCTGACCTCGACGCGCCGGCCGGCTTTGGTGGCGAGCACCTCGTAGGTTCGCGCCCCGTCCCCGGTATCGACCACGATCTCGACGCGGTCCCCTTTCACCATTACCTCCTGGGACGGAACGTATGTACTGTTACATACCACCCAGTCCCGACCGGGAAACCGAGCGCCCGCCGCCCGCACCGGGATCCACTCACCGGCGACTACCCGGCCCCTTGCCGACCGCGTCATTTTCGCCAGGAATTTTCATGATCGCGAAGGATTTTCATCAAATGAGATGAGAATCCTTCGGGATCATGAAACCGGCCGGGCTGGTCGGGAACATATACCGCGTTTCGCGCGGACAAGCCGCCACGAGGCCGACGGGATTGCGCGCGAAACGCGGTATACCTTCACGCCTGGCGTTTGCGCCGAGAGTTCGGCACCGTATCGGTGCCGGACTCTCGGCCGGAGGCGTTTTAGTACGTCGGCAGGGACGGGTCTACCTGGTTGATCCAGGCCAGGACGCCGCCGCCCACGTGGACCGCGTCGGAGAAGCCCGCCGCCTTGAGCACGGCCAGGACCTCGGCGCTGCGGGCGCCGCTCTTGCAGTGCAGGACGATCTGCTTGTCCTGCGGCATCCGCTCGAGCGCCGAGCCGTTGAGGAACTCGCCCTTCGGGATCAGCGTGGCGCCGGGGATGTTGACGATCTCGTACTCGTTCTGCTCGCGCACGTCGACGAGGAAGATGTCGTCGCCGCGGTCGAGCATGCCCGCCAGGTCCTTGGCGCTGATCGTGGAGCCGACCACTGCGGCCTCGGCCTCCTCGGAGACCGCACCGCAGAAGGCCTCGTAGTCGATCAGCTCGGTGACCGTCGGGTTCTTGCCGCAGATCGCGCAGTCCGGGTCCTTGTTGACCTTGACCGTCCGGTAGTTCATCTCCAGGGCGTCGTAGATCATCAGCCGGCCGCTGAGGCTGTCGCCGATGCCGGTGATCAGCTTGATCGCCTCGGTGACCTGGACCGAGCCGATCGACGCGCAGAGGACGCCGAGGACGCCGCCCTCGGCGCAGGACGGGACCATGCCGGGGGGCGGGGGCTCCGGGTAGAGGCAGCGGTAGCAGGGGCCGTAATCCGCCCAGAACACCGACGCCTGGCCGTCGAACCGGTAGATCGAGCCCCACACGTACGGCTTGTGCAGGAGCACGCAGGCGTCGTTCACCAGGTAGCGGGTCGCGAAGTTGTCCGTGCCGTCGATGATCAGGTCGTACGGCTCGAAGATCTCCATCACGTTGTCGGAGTCGAGGCGCACCTTATGCAGGATGACCTTGACGTACGGGTTGACCTCGGCGATGGAGTCGCGCGCCGACTCCGCCTTGGACTTGCCGACGTCGGAGACGCCGTGGATGATCTGGCGCTGCAGGTTCGACTCGTCGACCGTGTCGAAGTCGACGATGCCAAGCGTGCCCACGCCGGCCGCGGCGAGGTAGAGCAGCGCCGGGGAGCCGAGCCCGCCCGCGCCCACGACAAGGACCTTCGCGTTCTTCAGGCGCTTCTGCCCGGCCATGCCGACGTCGGGGATGATCAGGTGACGCGAGTAGCGCTTGACCTCATCGACCGACAGGTCCGCAGCCGGTTCAACCAGCGGTGGCAGCGACCCCGTGCTTAGAGACACTGTGCAAACTCCAGTCAGAATTGTTGTTACGTCATCGAGCATCAACCTGGGCACGACGGCCGGAATTCCCCGTGTCAGCACCGGGAGACCGGGTCTCCTCAACCATCTCACGGAAAAGGCCCGCGACAAGAGCTGGCCGTTCCATCTGCGCGAGGTGGCCCACCTCCGTGACGACCAGCACCCGGGCGTTACGGAACGTCCGGGTCGCCCGGTTCGCCAGCCGCGGGTGGACCAGGCGGTCGTCGCGTCCGAACAGAACGAGGGACGGCGCCGTCACCCGGCTCGCCGCCCGCCACAGTGAGAACGGGGCGGGCCGCAGCGTCTCGGTGACCAGCGTGCGCGCGGCCCCGACGAGCGTCGCCGGGTCGTAGCCGAGCGAGTCACGGCGGCGCAGCGCCTCGACCTCGAAGGTGAACCGGTCCGGGTGCAGTCGCGACGGGTCGTAGAAGCAGGTCGCGAACACGCCCGCCACCCGGTTCTCCACCGGGAACCGCACGGCCCACTGGCGCGCCATCCACTCGCCGACGAACGGCAGTGCGAGCAGCGGGAAGTGCGCGACGGAACGGCGGACCTTCAGGTCCGGCAGGGCCGGGGAGATCAGCGTGAGCGTCCGCACCAAGTCGGGGCGGCGGTCCGCGACGCGGACCGACACCGCGCCGCCCATCGAGTTGCCGACCAGGTGCACCTGGCCACCGCAGTCAGGCGCCAGGGTTTCGATCAGGCGGATCACGGTGCCCGCCATGGCGCTGACCGAGTACCGGGCGCTGTGCTTCGGCGGCGGGGAGAACCCAGAGCCCGGCAGGTCGAGCGCGGCGCAATCGAAGTCGGGCGCCAGCTCGGCCATAAAGTCGGTCCAGTTGGTCGCCGCGCCGGACATGCCGTGCACGCACAGCACGAGGTCCCTACCCTCATTCAGAACGCCCTCATCCCGAACGACAGCAGGTGTCTCCGCCACCCATACGCGCTCGCCACTGGGCAGGTCGACCATCCGGCCGGGCCAGTGCGGTACCGGCGTCGTCACGCGCTCTTCTTCCTCCGACTGGCCGCCGGCTTGCGCTGCCGCGGCGGCGCGGAGGGCGCGGCACTGGCATCCCCGCCACCGGCGTCCGTGTCTTTGGACCGGCTCGCCTTGGCGGCCTCGACGCTGGCACGGAGCGTCTCCGTGAGGTCGGCGGGGCCGCCGGGCGTGCCCGCGGGTATCGCGCTGCCCGCCGGGCGGACCACCTCGTTGCCCTCGATCTTGGCCTGGACGAGCGCTTCCAGCGCCTCGCGGTAAGTGTCCTTGTAGAGCGTCGGGTCGAAGTCCTCGGTCATCGTGTCGATGAGCGACGCCGCCATCTTCAGCTCCTGGCTCCTGATCTCGACGTCCTCGTCCAGGAACTTGAAGTCGGGTGCGCGCACCTCGTCCGGCCACAGCAGGGTCTCGAGCACCAGCACGCCGTCCCTGACCCGCAGCGCGGCGAGCGCCTCACGCTGCCTGATCGCCACCTTGGCCACGGCGACGCGGCCCGACCGGTCGAGCGCGTCGCGGAACAGCGTGTAGGCGCGCACCCCAGCCGGCTCGGGTTCCAGGTAGTACGCCTTGTTGGCCAGGATCGGGTCGAGCTGCCCCGCCGGGCTGAAGTGCAGCACGTCGATGCGCTTGGCGGTGGCGAGCGGCAATTCCTTGAGGTCCTCGTCGGTCAGCACGACGACGTCGCCGGTGGCGAGCTCATAACCCTTGGCCACGTCGGAGTACGGCACTTCCTCGCCGTCCAGCGAGCAGAACCGGCGGAACTGTATCCGCCCGCCGTCCTCCCGGTGCACCTGACGGAACGCGACGTCCCGCTGCTCGGTCGCCGTGTAGAGCTTGACCGGGATCACCACCATGCCGAACGAGATCGCACCGGCCCAGATGCTGCGCATGGACTCTCTCTACCCAGAACCCGCCCACGCTGATACATCCGGCGTTGTCCGAATTTACCGATTCGCCATTAATTTCGAGGCGAGTTTCGCCGGTGAC
>Ga0102924_1003398_pt1 | contig 16737 bp, 18 predicted proteins | sample PaiPotPPM11metaG_FD_80116 | JGI IMG/M metagenome (GOLD analysis project Ga0102924, IMG submission 80116) | Iron sulfur acid spring bacterial and archeal communities from Banff, Canada, to study Microbial Dark Matter (Phase II) - Paint Pots PPM... ...
GACCCTAGCATTATGACCATGATGTATATCTTCTTTAGTCTCTGAATTTCTACTTCTTTTGGAATCAGTGCTGGCATTTGTGCCATTTTAGTTGTCATCTTATAAATTGTGGAATTACTATATTAACATGTCATTAAAATATTTAGCATCATTATTAATTAATATTCATAAAATACATGACAAAAATATTATATTTTTACTTATGCTTGTAATCGTTACAATTAATATAACATTAAGGATGTACTGCATATCTGATAAGCACAGATGATAGGCAAAACATGCTCAGGGGTGATATACCCATGTGGCTTGTCCGCAGCCTGCAGTTCATTACCTGTGCTCTATTGTTAAAAACTAGGTAGCATTCTGAAATGTGTGTTGCATTGCGGTGGAATTCGAAATTCGTCTGCTCGACTTTTATGCCCTTGGGCTGACAAACTGTAACGCATGCCATCCGCGCCAGATGCACGCATCTCGCGAACATGATAAGATTGATCAGTTTGATCCAAGCAGGCTTTCTATGTATTACCATTCCTGCGCATTTCCTCAATCGCAGGCACGTCATTTTCGATGCTATGCCATCGAAAACCTGCACTCGGCACGCCTTGGCGGAGGCTCTGTCTGAACAAGAAAGTCCCAGATGATGGTCACCATCGTGCCATTTACACCAATCGGTAGAGCACCCCGCCTGAATATGCTGTCTTCACATCCGTATTTACTGGCGCCTCAAAAGTCTACCCCCCCAAAACGAAGCGATAATAGTGCCAGTCAGCATGAATATGATTTCCTATGGTTTGCTAATTCGAAGGAAAATCCTTTAAGTCAAGAAAAATCCTTCTAGGAAAGCAATCAACTCATAAAAATAATCAATAACTAAAAAATAATGGAGTTGGGTTTACCGTTATTCTGGAGCAAAGCCGTGATAGTAGGGTATTTGACTGAACTCCTCTTTTGAGCTTAATTCGACAAGTGATATTAGATGACCGTCAGGGTCCTCTATAATTGCATGCTTTCCGAAGGCTTCTTCGGTTTGCTTCTTATAAAATTTTACCTTTTTATTTTCCAATTCGCTACAGACGTCTTGCAGATCACTTACATTAAAACCTACTAACATGCCAGCACGTTTCTGCGTTTTCTTGCTACGACTTTTCCTTGCGGGGTGAAGAGCAAGCACGGTACTACTGCCTTTGGAAAATTCGACCCAATCTTCTGATTCCTGTTTCAGTTGCATTCCAAGAATGTCTCGGTAGAACTCAATAGATTCTTTTAAATCCCCCACCAAAAGTATGACCGCACCAATCTTGTTGAACATTGTAAACTTTTTCTGGATGTATCATGAACCCACAAGCTTTTATTCCTTCCCATCATTGCGCAAAGATCTCGGCGTAGATCCTAGCTCGAAAGCTGCTGTCTGAATTGTGGCCGATGTTTAGTCATCTTCTTCTTTTACCAATTGTTTATTCAACAAGGTGATTTTAGTAACAGCAGGACAGCCGATTTTACTGGACGCTACCTTGAACCCCTGTTTGGCAAGGGCTAAATTCTGTGCGGTAACATGTGCTTCATATACTACCTGTCCCGGGTGAACCCTTGCGGCCAGTCCTGTTGATTTCCCGAAAGCTCTTCTCATCCCTTCTTGCAATCTATCAGCTCCTGCAGTTGCGATCATCTTATTTTCGCGAAGAATAGCATGTGGATAGACTCTAAGCACTGAAAAAAAACTCGTATCACCGGCTGTAGCCATGGTTTTGTTGGCGGCAAGCCTAGCAGCTTCTAATGAATTATGCCTTATCTGGATATTCTCGGTGACAATCAATTCAAGTTTGTAATCATAATCGCTTCTGGGTCGACCTGATGAAAACCTGGCAATCTTAAGTTGCGGCTTACCTGCAATATATTCTCGCCTTACATATGGCATGCCTCGAGGAACACGGTAATTAACTCCTTTCATAATGATGTTCACAGATTTTAATACTTAAATTTGGTACCCTGCTCTGATTTATTCGTTATGTCTTCACGTGATAGTGCACTTGACATCGAGTTCCCTTATGTTGTTGAAGCTGTCTTAGTGGAAAAAAACCTGAAGATTCTCGTGAAGGATATAGGATTCCAAGATCAATTAAGAAATAAAGGATTCGGAGAGAAGCAAGATTCAGAATATATTCTGCAGACGTACGAAGCATTGTATCTGATCCACACTAATCGTCTCGTGTTGAACACAACGAAGGTTAAGCGCATTGATTTCGAGTCATTCTTTAACATTGCACTACGGCATGATAGGGAGATATTAACAAAATTTCTAATTTATCGTGATCTTCGAAGTAGAGGGTACGTAGCAAAAGAAGGGTTTGGGTTTGGAGTAGACTTCAGGGTATATGAAAGGGGAGAGTTCGAAAAAAAGCCAGCAAAGTACGTTGTCTTTGGAATAAATGAGGGTATTCAGGTCGAAGCTACGGATTTTTCAGAAGCAATAGACCAAATAATAAAAATGGGCAAGAATGCAGTTGTAGCCGTTATAGAGAGGAGGGGAGAAATAACTTATTATAAGCTATCAAAAGTGCGGTTCGCGAATAATAAAATGCATCCCAAATCCTTGACAACAACTTCTGAGGAATTATAGCAATCAAAAGAAACGCTTGAAAAAATTTAAAGGTTTAAGAATAAGAATTTTAGTTTAAACTCGTAACCACGTTGGCCTTCAAGGTAGTGTATTGTCGGGATTGCAGTGTAGTTTTGGCAAGATATAATCTGAAATATTTTACGGATTCGAAGATTGCCGAGCTCACTAGACTTCATTATCAAGCTCATATCAAGGGAGGTCATGCACTTGTCACTATGACGTCTGAAGATTCACAATAGAAGAAACAGAGCAAAGCGCATAAACCAAAAAAATGAAAAATAGAGGCAATAAGAGACGTTGATGGCTTCGTACTTTCGTAATCAACTCTACCTTAATTCCTATACTTCAGCCATGTACGTCAGAATTAAGACTTTAACTTAAAATATCTATCTGGGGGACGACAGGCCATGCAAATGGTATCCCCTACTAACAATTTTTCTCACCACTATCATTCTGTCTATTGGTATCTCTCCAGCAAACATGTCATCTGCGGTCAGGGCGAATATGTCGATAGGCCGTTGCCAAAATACTAGCAGTTTCGTGGGCTACCAAGATGCAGCCTTAGGGATAAAATTTCAATACCTTGAAAATTGGATGAAAATAATACATTACTCTGCGAACAATTCTAGGATCGCATTCATCTCACCGTTGCAAAGTCAACTTGAAATATTTCCACCTTCATTTTTGGTAGGTGTGTCAAAGACCACAAGCAAACTCACGCTAGACGGATTATCAAAAACAATTCTCAACAAAGCCAGAGAATCCATGATGGATTTCAATCTTTTGCAATCAAACAGCACCGAAGTGGAAGTATTTCTGCAGAACAATTAATTTCTACTTTTAAGAGTTCCGATACTTCATTGCAGCTCCACTTCCAAACAATGGATATTTTGATGATAAAGAGCAATTGGCAATATACGTTCTCCTATACTGAGTCTTGGGCACAATACGCTAATATCCTCTCAACGACTGAACAGAATGTCCACTCTTGAAACTATAACAAAATGAGCCCCTGATGTGGGGTCTAGTATTTGTACTGCTTACCGTACAACCGCTCTCGGCCCTGAATATACTAATCATTCTATTGTCACCCTCTGCTATCAAAAATCCTGATCTTTCGGCCAGCTAAAATAGCGTTTATTATCTTTTTGCCGTTCTCGGACCGTTTGTCAATTTTTATGCGGGATTTCTTTCCAACCTGGCTGGTAAATACGAATTCATCATCTATGTAGATATTGACATTTTTTCCAATTTCTTCTTGATTAATTAGGATTGTTACCGAGGAACCGGCTTCGCTAACGTTAAAATTAATTTCATTGCCAAGTGCTGGAGTTTTCACCTCGACATCGATTTTTATTCCTAACATTTTTTCGAGCTCAGATACAGTAGATCCGCCTCTCCCAATAATCAGCGGAACCACCTCTTTGGTCACTTTGATCTGTACTCTGTTTTCAGACAGAATATTTATTTCAGCATCGGAATCAAATCTTCTTATAACATCTCGAATTTTGGATTCGGCAAGCTTCCGTATAGTCGCATCGGGTTTGGTTTTTTTATTTAGTTCCGCTGTGGGGACCACTACATTTTCTTCTCCAAATGTGTAGATCTCATATTGAATTTCTCCGGTGTTGAAATCTCGCACTTCAACAAGCGGTCTTGCTAGGTCAGCTTCTTGCATACCTGTAGGCACCTTTACGGTAAGGGAAACGTCATAGACTTTTTGGATACTTCCGCTCTTGACGAAGATAATTGTATCTATAATGTGTGGAATCATTCCTAACTCTACCTTACCGATGAACCTTTGAATAGCATCCAGTGGACTGCTTGCATGGACAACACCTACCATCCCAACCCCAGAAAGCCTCATATCGGAAAATACTTCAAAATCAGGCGCACGCCTTACTTCGTCAAAAATCGTATAATCCGGGCGCACAAGTAACAAGATATCAACTGCTTTGTCAAAACTTCCCTCCAATGGGCCATACTGGGTAACTTCTGCTGGAACCTGCAAATCTCTCGGTGATTCGAAAGTTTTTACTATCTTCCCTTTTTCTAAATAGAACTCGGCGAGGCTGCCAGCAAGTGTGCTCTTTCCGGAACCAGGAGGACCAGAAATGATAATGCCTTCTGCTTCTCCAGATAATCGATCCATCAACTTTTCATTAGCATTATAATCAGCTAGAGCGAGTTTGACTATGGGCTTGACGATTGTTATTTCAAGTCCGTCAGAAAAAGGTGGCCTCGTTATTGCTATTCGAAACCTGCCGTATTGAATTACAGTTGCACCACTCCGGCTGATTTCGACCGAGCCCACTCCTTCGACTCTCGATGCCTCAGATATCTCCTCAATGATGTGTGTGAGTTGACTATAAGAACACCTTTCTTCGTCTAACTTTACCAGTTGGGAATTCCCAGGCTTGCCTTTTTTTCCCATAGGAAGCACTCCTTCCTTCAAGTGGACGCTCATTGTATTCTCATCAAAAAATTTTTCAAACTCTAGATTGCTAGTTTTTGCGGGAGTCGATACATGCATGGATTGGACTCCCTGAGCTTCTGCTACTAGCGCCTGGACGTAGTCAGCAGTAACAAGTGTTGCGCCCTCCCGCATCGCAACATCCTTAATTAAAGCATCGATTCGTCCGTGTTTTGCTAGACGAATGTCATCAAGGGTAGGTCTGGCACCGACAAACAAAAGATCTATTTTCTTTTTCGAACATTGCTCTCGTATCTTTTTGATCTCACTCAATCCCACGAAACCATGTTCTTTGTTACTGGAAGCCTGGGATTGCAATTCGTCTAGGACTGCCAAAGGGATAATAATCTGACTAGCGCCCGAGATATCTCCTGTCTCTATCATTTTGGTAACTTCGCCGTCAATTATTACGCTAGTATCTAAAACCAACTTTTTATTATCCAATTTGTTATCTCTATGTTGCGGAGCTTAAAGTATTTTTACGCATTCTTGCACAAGTGATCTCCACGACTAGCTCAATACACAGACGAGGGCCCAGGCACAAACAGACTTGATTTGATAGCTTCCTTTCTAGATTTTCACTAACTTCGGTTTCTTCCGAAAACTACTTAAAAAGAGCCCACCGGCTGTAACAATTAATGAGTCTGAAAGGCAAAGTAGCAATAGTAAGCGGGGCAGGGACTGGCGTTGGAAAGGCCACGACTAAGAGACTTTTCTCAGATGGTGCTAAGGTCGTGTTGATTGGCAGAGATCGCTCGAGGCTAACGAAGGTTATATCTGATCTCAATGGGAAGAAGAACCTTCTAGCAGTCAAGGCTGATATAACGAAGGAAGCTGATGTTATCAATGTCATAGAGGAGACTGTTTCAGCATTTGATACGGTTGATATTCTGGTAAACAACGCTGGAATCCTTAATGACCCTACCCCATTTCACAAAATGACTGATGAGCAATGGATGTCATTAATTAACACAAATCTTATCGGGACGTTCAGAACTACAAAAGCCGTTCTTCCTATTATGATAGAGAAGAAACGTGGGAGCATTGTCAACATATCTTCTTTGCAGGGTATAAGATCGATATTGAATGTACCGTTCTCCGTCTATGGAGTAACCAAGGCTGGCGTAATAATGTTTACACGAACTATTGCAGTGGAATACGGAGAATATGGAATACGATGTAACTGCGTTGCCCCGTCTACTATTCGCAGCCCTATGATAGAACCGTACTTACAGGACAAGCAAGCCAAAAAAACGCTCGAGTCGTCATTTCCGTTACGAAGGATTGGCGATCCAGAAGATATTTCCGGCGCGGTCTCATATCTATGTTCAGACGATGCGAAGTGGATAACCGGTACTGTTTTAACCGTTGATGGCGGAATGTCTGCAAAACAGTAACCAGGCGAGACAGATACGGAAAGATTAGAAAATTCGAAATCTGGTATTATTACGACTATTTTTTGATAAGCTGAGTTGTGTTTTGCGATACCATCGGGATTATGCCCTTTGTTATTATTTCGTGAAAGTTATCTGTTTCCACGTCGAACGTCAAGAGTAGAACGTACCAGAGCTGGCTTTCTGTGTCGGTAATCGGAATCGTCGCCCGGATAAGTTTCGCATAGTGTGAGCTCGCGTAATGGATCTTACCCAAATGGTATTCCCATCTTAGTCTAGTAAACTGCCTCGTGGCGGCAGTGATCGCATATTGTGCTCTCTGTTCTGGAGTTAACAAGGGAATTAGACCATTACGCTCCGAAATTCCCAACAATTTTCCGTCGGTATCGACGATTCCTGCAAATCTGATTGCTGGATCAATAGACACGACCTTATCGCAGAACTCCTTGTAGAATTGTTGTCTTTGTTGGTTTTTCAACTACAATCATCATTCTACTGAGTTTCGGACCTATTTTGACTTTTTCTATTGCGTCTATTTACCTGGGCTCATGATGGTTATTTTTTACTCGCTTGGGGTGTTATTGGTCAACCCACCGTGGACGACAATTTTTTTGTCGTGCCAGACATGCTATCCCAGCTTGGTAAAAGAAGACTTTAATTTCCTTTCAGGGCTATACGTCCTGCGATTTGAAGTCTGGCAGACTAAACGAACTATCGATAACAAAACCTCTGTCTATAGGAATTATAGGGGGAGGACAACTTGGAAAGATGATTGCTCTGGAAGCCAAACGCATGGCTTTGAAAGTCTGCATTCTGGATCCCTCTAGATGCTGTCCTGCATCTACTGTCTCAGACGAACTAATTGTCGCCGATTTTAAGGACGAACGAGCCATCAGAAACTTGGCTAGCAAATCAGACGTGATAACATACGAAATAGAGCTTGCGAATACTGAAGCTCTAATAGACCTTGCATCAAAAAACCGTAATTTTGTTAATCCATCACCTGAGACACTGAGAATAATTCAAGATAAGTATAAACAAAAATCGTTCTTAAAAGAAAACAATTTAAAAGTCCCCACATTCGCCCTGGTCAATTCGGAGAAACAGTTATTTGATCTGTGTGAAGATTATGGATTCCCAGTTATTTTGAAGGCTTGTCAGGATTCGTATGACGGCAGAGGTACTTATTTGATAAGATCTAAACGTGATATCTCGAAAGCGTTTTCTCATTTCATTGGGGAAGAAGGGCTAATGTTAGAAAAGTTTGTCAAATTTAGAAAGGAGATATCAATAATGGTCGCTAGAAACGCAAGCGGTGAAATCACTTCGTTTCCTGTTGTAGAAAATATACACAAAGATCATATCTTGAACTTGACTATCGTACCAGCCCGTGTCTCTGACAAGGTCGCAAATAAAGCGAGAAAAATGGCGGAACAAACACTTGCTGCTCTCAAAGGAGCTGGCATCTTCGGAATTGAGATGTTTGTGACCGATGACGATAGAGTATTGATAAACGAGATAGCACCGAGACCACACAATTCAGGCCATTATTCCATTGAAGCATGTTCCATTTCTCAGTTTGAGCAACACCTAAGAGCTATACTTGATCTCCCGTTATCAGAGCCTCGATTATTGTGCCCCGCAGTGGCTATGCTCAATGTGCTAGGCCCAGACAATTACATCGGACCATACGCAATTAGTGGCTTAAGAAAATTGTTTTCTATTCCTCAATTAAAACTCCATATCTATGGAAAGAAAATATCGAAGCCAAGAAGGAAACTTGGACACATTACTTTAATGGGAGATTCGGTTGAAGAGACATTACTAAGGATAAATATGGCTAAGAAAGCGATAAAAGTGCATGTCTTAAACGAGAAAGTGGTGACATAGATTAGCGGGAATTCTAGTTGGAATAATAATGGGTAGCGACTCGGATTTGTGGGTTATGAAGGATGCGGCCGAGCTTTTGAATTCGTTCGGGGTTACAAATGAAGTAAAAATTGTTTCAGCCCACAGAACCGTTAAAAGAATGATTTACTACGCGAAGACAGCAAAGACGAGGGGAATTCAAGTTATTATAGCCGGTGCTGGAGGGGCTGCCCATCTCCCCGGGATGGTGGCATCTATCACTCCGCTGCCAGTAATTGGTGTTCCAATAATGGGTACGGCGTCACGTCTGCACGGGTTAGATTCACTTTTGTCTATAGTGCAAATGCCGCCTGGCGTGCCAGTCGCTACCTTAGCAGTCAACGGCGCAAGAAACGCTGGTATTTTCGCGTGTCAGATACTAGGACTAAAGAACCGAACAATTGCAGCCAAGGTTGAGAGATACAAACAAAATTTAGAAGGAGACGTATTAAGTAGGGCAGCAAGGTTAGATCGTTTAGGGATTGAAAAATTGCTCAAGTCGACAACATTGATTAGATGATGATTTCTTAAATAAATCATGAATAATGAGTATTATGAAAATAAATACTATGAAAACATAACCCTTGTCGATATACGCTGATAGATTAGATTTAAAAAAGTAGGAGGAAATCGTAACTGCTATAAGATGTATCTGATCCTTACTAGGGAGGTGCAAAGAAAAAAAATGTTCTCAATATTTGCAATTGTGGCTTTAGCTTCCTTAATCGTTTTATCGTCATTGGTGACGTTTCAAGTTCCGGCTAGAGCACAAAGCCAACAGCAAAAATTAGCAATGTTAAAAACCCAGGATCATTCGTTTAATATTCTCTTTAAGAGAGTGGAGAATTCTGTCGTTCAGGTGACTAGAAAGATCCCGACGCTGAATTTGCAAAATCCACATACGGGAAATGCCACTGCATTAGGCTCAGGGATTGTCTATGACACAAAGGGCCATATTATAACCAACAACCATGTGGTAGGTACAGCTAAAATTGTGGATGTGACTTTTATTGACGGAAATAGGTACACTGCAAATGTTGTCGGAACCGATATCTACAATGACTTGGCAGTTCTGAAAATTACTGGGAACTTCACAGAACCTGTAAATCCGCTACAGTTGGGCAACTCCTCAGCACTCACAGTTGGCGATCAAGTGATAGCTATCGGAAATCCATTTGGACTTGACGACACAATGACAACAGGAATAGTAAGTCAAAAAGGCAGGTTGTTGCCTGATACTACCTCAGGGTTCTCAATCCCAGATGTGATTCAGACTGACGCTTTGATTGATCCAGGTAATTCTGGTGGGCCTTTGTTGAATATGCAAGGACAAGTTGTTGGCATAAATACCGCAGCAGTTATTTCTGATAAAGGTGGCTTCTCCGGGATAGGTTTAGCAATATCCTCTAATACTGCAAAACGCATTGTTCCTATTTTAATTGAGAAGGGTAACTACACTCATCCATACCTCGGACTCACTGCCGCTACCCTCACTTCGGACTTGGCTGGAAGTGTTAGCGGGTTAAAACCAAACTTTCAAGGTATATTCGTAGATTCTATCGTAAAAGGGGGTGCTGTAGATAAAGCAGGCTTGCATGGTAGCACGACCGATCAATATGGCAAAAAGCATGGCGGGGACATAATAACTGCTGTGGACAGCCTCCAAGTTAAAAGGATGGAGGACCTGATTTCTTACGTAGAAGAGCACAAGTCAGTTGGAGACAAGATAGTGTTAAGCGTCTATCGAAGCGGGCAAACACTCAACTTGCAAGCGGTCCTCCAACAGCGTCCTTTACCGCTTCCTTATCTAAAATCTCCTTCCGTTCCAATTCCGCCATAACGTATTTCCACTAAGGCAGCGATTACGTTTCAATTGTTGTTTGCCCGTAAATGGTAGTGCACGAGGAGAAATAATAATAGAGTAAGGAGGTATCGTTTCTTACTCTTAGATAATAATCTAATGAAAAAATGTCACCATAATTAAGCTAAGAAAGTAAACTATAGCCACGGCTTTTATCGTTTTGCCAAGTACCATCGCAACGGTGAATTTGGTTAAATCGTACTTTTTTATTCCTGCTATTATCGGAATCACGTCCCCACCTACGGGGATCCAAGGCGATATGAAGATCAACAACCATCCGTATTTCGCTAACAAAGCGTAACTCCTTTGACTTCTCCTGTCGTCAAGCCTTGTTATTTTTCTTATCCGATGGGATAAATTGTACCCAGTATAGCCTAGGTAGTAAGCTATAAATCCTCCAATTATTGATCCGACGGTCAAGACGATAAATATTCTCATCTCGTTTTCTCTTGCAGCGAGTAAGGCTGCCGTCGTGAGTTCGGTTGGGATAGGAATAAATGAGGAGAGCATACCATTGAAGAAAAGACCTACGAGTCCGTACTTCGTGAAGAAGTTGCCGATGGAAGGTGGGATTAAGAACAGTGCAAAGGTTATCATGAAGTGTCTCTCTGGACGCTCATAATTTTTACTTGTTCAGATTGATACGGAGTGCACCCATTCAATATAATACGTGTCTTTAACCCTGAGAATCCCAGCAGGAGGAACATGAGGGGGACTAGCCTTGTTTCTAATGGAGCGCTCTCGCAATCCGTTAAAAAGAAAACGAAGAATAGAAAGTACGATATGAAACCAAGAACACCTTTTCTAGCGACACTAGCGAATCGTCGCCGAGACAATCTAACGTCTAGCCGGTTTTCATGAATATACAGACTTACGGCATTTTTTGGGTATATACTTGCGTAACAGTTGATCCACATAATATATACTCCACGCATACGATAAGCTTCAGGTTTAGATATCTTGGTTTTTCTCCGAGAACAACAAGAAGAAGGAAAGGAGCCTGGACACGTCATATGCCTTAGATGCTGCTTATTCTGAATGATTATGAACACCCCTTAAGGAGATATTGAATAGGACAAAGTTGGCAAATACTTATACATACATGTTGAAAATATACATCAGAGTTTAGAAATCGAGCAAATGTCAAGCAGAAACGTAGAGCATCGCCAAGATAACACCAGAGTAATGATCTCAATAGTAACATAGTTGAGGTGGACTCATTTCATGGCTGTTCAGAAACATCCGGTGGCGACGGAAAAATTCAGGGAAATGGACAAGAAGCGTTGGTTAGTAAGGTATTTGGTACTTGCTAGTATTGCCGTTATCCTCGGAATAAAACTCTATTTATTAATTTATGTAGTAGATTTTACTGTTGGTTTCTACAGCTTTCTTACCTCATTTGTCTTGTTTAATATATTTTTTCTGTCCTGGGTGAAATACCGCGATCCATTTACTAAGGTCAAGGATGTCATCATCCCCGAAGATCGAAAACCTCTCGTCTCTATTATAGTCCCGGTAAAAAATGAGGAAGGTAACATCAGGAACTGTGTTCAATCTTGTCTTGATTCGTCTTATACTAATAAGGAAGTCATCATCGTCAATGATGGGAGTACTGATGGGACAACTGCAATCTTGGATGAGATGAGAAAAGAGGTTGGTCCAGGGCCCAAACTTCAAATAATTCATCTCTCAAAAAGCGTAGGCAAAAAGGTTGCTATTGAAGCCGGATCCCAGATAGCTAAAGGTGAGATTTATGTCATGATGGACAGTGATTGCAATCTTGCTAGCGATGCCGTCGACAACGCTGTAAAAATATTCTATACTGATCGCAGAATCGGCGCAGTGACAGGTCATGCGAGAGTGAGAGGTGCGGCAGAAGGAAACACCTTGCTCAAGATTGAAGATGTATGGTTCGACGGACAATTCAGGATGCTAAAGGGAATGGAAACATCATTCTCGTCTCTTACCTGCTGTTCTGGCGCACTGTCGATTTATAGAAGAGAGGCTGTGCACCAATACATACACGCCTGGGCTCATGATAATTTCCTTGGTATCGAGAATTTTAAATTTGCAACAGACAGACGGCTGACAGCGTATGTTCTGGGCGCTAAGCCCGAGGACATATGGGAGGCTAAGAGGACGGGTACCGGAGAACAAGATAGCAACAAAAACAGTATTGATTATAATAATATCCCAATACTGCAGACAGGCGGAGATGACCTGAATACAATGAGATCCTCTTCCGACCCGGATCAAGAAGAGCTCAAGAAAAAGGATCGGCGAAAATATGCATGGAGATTAGTGTACAGTCCGAGCGTAAGGGTGACAGCTGGAGTGCCAGATAATCTAGTGGCACTAATACGACAACAAATCCGTTGGAGGAAGAGCTTCATTCGGAGCCTTCCTGCAACTGGCGGAATATATTGGCGAAGGCCATTTTACGCAGCTTTTCTATATTATCTAGTCTTGGGCCTCAAACTTATGAGACCATTCATTGTTATTAAAATAATCGTACTTCTATTGTCAGCCGATATTGGCACAGTGGTGTTCTATCTCTCGGGACTAATGTATACTGGAATGCTCTACGGGATCGATTCCCGGTTACGAAGCCCCGGTTATCCATACTGGTTGTACCGGCCTTTGTTCACTTTCATGTCAACATTCGTATTCAGTTGGCTATTATTTTATGCAGCGATCACGATCAGAAAAGAAGCATGGAGATAGTTTGTACTTCTTGAAGTCTTGACGCATACTTCTAATTAGGTGGAAAAACGGGGATCGCATTCAGTCTCATGTTTACAAATTGCCTTCCATTTTTCTATGAACAGCTGCTGGATTGATTATCAAACAGCTAATTCTACTTCTACCAATGCCTCTCAGCTTCAGGTCAGGTTCGCATACCAGCGTTTTTCGGTGATTGGGCTTACCACGCCTCTCATCGGCTGCCATGCAGTTACTAAATCAAAACTACCTAGCTCAGCCTTAAGACCACCTGATCTTGAGAATCGTGCCGATTCTATCTTCCCAAGATGGTTCTGCCACAGCGCCATCTGGATTCTGGATCCTCGTATTCCTTTTATATGCAGCCACGTAGGAGGAGTTTTGACATTAGGTGGCAGTTTCAATTATTCTGGTACCTGAAACAAAGAGCATTGAGTTCAGTTTCGATCAGATCTGCTTTAATATTTTTCAGGCACAGATGATGCGTCTGCAATCTATATCAAATTGTATTGAATAAATTATGCACAGGTCGAGCTGTATTCTGAGACTACATATGAAGAAGTTTCTCTCTCTTATGATAATAAATAAAGTGTACGACAAACTACCTGAGATATCTATTTTGGAGATGGAGCCTTTTTCCAAATAGCTTTCGTTGTAGGGGTATTCCTTTGGCTTCAACAGGAGCTGTTGTCTACTGTTGTTCCATGTGAGCGGTACGCGACAGACTGACCTTATAATAATTATTATTGTTAACGGGCTAAGTCAAATCCCAAAAATTTTCTTTGGGAGATGACAAAGATCCTGATTCATTTCCTTCGTTATTCAAATGAATTGTATATCCGAGCGGCTTTTCCGCGGCTCCGTCGTCGCAGTCATCTCTAACAGCAGATTCGGGTTTTTCTTCTATATACGCAAAGTCCTTTTCACAATTTATATTGAGATTTTCACTGCAATTGTGGAAAAAGTTATTTTTAATATGTTGTATCGTATCATGCCATGTGTATGCCTTTATCGTACCTATCATCTTTCCTTTCCTGAAACGGCTTTCCTTATCCTCAGCGTATTTGTAGACATCATAATTAATCACCTGACTTTACACATTTGTTGCAATAAGCATTTTTTCCTTTCTCAACACAACTATTACATTGTTGTATAATCATTATTACTCTACCATTGCCTCTCCGCACTATTTAATATTGATTCGAGCATGCCTCCCTTGAATTGTCCTATATTTTGACCTACTGTCGGATAAATTATCTATAATGAAAAAAATAAATTACGAAAGGTAGCGATAAAATCAATGATAACTTGTAGACCCTTCTGATTCAAACGAATTCGATCCCGGTAAATCCATTGTTTCTAAACTTAAAAATCAATATCGTTTGGTTCGTCGCTAATATTTGCGCCCAAACGAAGAGTCATCAATGAAACGTAATCGAATCGATTTGTAGGCAACTCGCGATCTCAATTATTGTACAAAAAACAAATGAGAATTTTCACAGTTGAACCTGCTGTGTTAATATTGAAAGATATGGTTCTCCTCCTTGACCAATATTGAAAGATTTTCCTTTTCTCTCTCCTTGACCAAGTCCATAAGTCGGGTATAGTGTTTTAAATATTCCCTCCCTTTCTCGCTGGTCCTAAATACAACGCAATTCTCAAGAATATGTTGTGAGAGAAGTTCGTTATTCAGCAGATCAGTCAGATAGTAGTTGACCTGCTCGTAGCTCAGGTTTGCTTTGTACATAATATGGGTCTTCTTGATCGCGACTGTGGACAGACAAAGAATATCAGCTGTAATCTGAATTTTTCCTCTATTTGTTCCTCCGTTGCTCTTGCTCTTCTTACGTTCAAAAGAAGATGATGAGAATGTAGTTTGCATCATTCTGCGATATGTTGAAGGGTTCATCTAAATTAGGGGAATGGAGGAACGCCTCGGTATGGAACGGTCGTTCCTAATATATTAGTCCTAATCTAATTTTTACCGAATTGTTACGGAACAGTTTCACTTGAGATGCTAATACTACTTGTTTCATTGAAATTGTTCTCTATAAATAATTCTGTACAGGACGATTTGAAAATGAGATTTTTGTTAGGCTCGAGATTGCAGAATTATATATGAAAGATTATTCAGAAGTCAAAAGCTGAGAGCATGCTGCGTGGTATATTCAGATAAACATCCCTTCCGTCATATCGTTCGACTTTAGATTTCGGGACTATATACTCACGAAACTTTGCACCATGTTCTATTATGACTATGTTATCACGATATTCTGCAATTGCGTTCCCGCACAGGCTTGCATCACTAGCTCTTACCATCTTTTTAGCTTTTGTTATTTCATGCCAGTCTAAGGAGTTCATGGTACTCCCATTTCCCTCAGTTATGATATATCTGCGCTCCTCTACTGATACTCATAAAATATCTGAAGAAGATAATTCTGTAGGCCAAAATTAATTAACAATTATACTATCTATTTTTAGTAAGAGCATCCTTCAACATACCTAGGAAAATTTATGCGCTACCATTGTTATGGCCAAAAACTTGTCGGCAGGATGATCGAGTGTTGGATACTGTCAATTTACTCGCTATCAACCATCGAGTCCATTATCGAGGGTTGGATGTCGGCGCATCTGGGACCAGGCGGCATGTTTTTGATGCCGGTTCGAAGTTTTCTTTTCTATAGTCTCAAGGACAATAGGCAGCTCTGTTTCTCGGCAGTACAACGTCTCTGAATACATTCCTCTCGCCCTCTATTTTCCAGCATAAACTATCGCAATTGTTACGTAGTCGTCCGTTGAACACGATGCTCGAAGTAGGGAGTTGGTGCTACCGGCGAACTCTCAATGATGACACTAATAATCCTCCATTGATGGAGTTGTCCTAGATTATAGAGTGCCAAAAAAGGATGGCATGGAAGTCGCAAAAGAAATTCTTGCACCACCACCCGAGAGAGTAATATTTGCTTCGGCAGATATCTAGGAGTCTGTTGCAGATATGATAAAGCAACTGAACCAAGTTGGGGAACTAATGCAGAAGCCATTTGAACATCTAATTTTGGGCACTTATGAAAACAACTTGTGGTGATAGACATACTCTTTAATACGTCCATTGCGAAACTCTTCACGCTGGCTATCGACCAGTCTGCTGTTCCTTGTACGATATACAATACTAGTACAAATAGTACAATGCTTGGCATTGATAACTTCAGGTGATCACTGATAAGTGAAGTAGAGATACCCATTCACTTATCCATATTATTGGTATTGACTGGCCCATGACAGGCCGGTTGAGTCTTTAAACAAGGATGAATCCTGCCCTTTATGAGACGTGGCGGTTAAACCATGAGTTAATGAGATATATATTTTAGTAATGGTAATCGTTTTTATCTCATTCTTTTGAGATGATTGTTCATTCAAGATCGCTATTTGTCGCTATAGCAAATCTGTTTCCTACTTGCTCTACTTTAACCTTAACTTTCTGTCCAGCTTTTCCATTCTTGACAAATATTACAAACCCTTGAATTCGGGCGATACCGTCTCCTTTTCTACTGATTTCTGTAACCTCTACTTCGTATTCCTTACCGACTTCGACTGGTTTTGTAGCGGGAGATCCTCTGTTGAAGCTTCTATTACCTCCACCACCGTAACTCCTACCTCTACCGCGACCATAACTGCTGTCTCTACTGTAACTCATTTGGACAAGCATGATTGGCTGTCGTCCTAATATAAACCGGATATACCCGCGAGCATAAAAAAAATCCCA
>Ga0102924_1003399_pt1 | contig 16734 bp, 14 predicted proteins | sample PaiPotPPM11metaG_FD_80116 | JGI IMG/M metagenome (GOLD analysis project Ga0102924, IMG submission 80116) | Iron sulfur acid spring bacterial and archeal communities from Banff, Canada, to study Microbial Dark Matter (Phase II) - Paint Pots PPM... ...
GGCTACGTGGACCATGTTACGGGACACGTTGGCCGGCCTTCGCGGCGCCGAACGCGAACGAAGGGGAAGGTAGCCGTTGGGACGCGGATCCAGTCGTATCGTGCGCTGGACACGAGCGCGCATTGGGGCGTGGGTTTCGCTCCTTGTATCTACCGGCGCAGGGTGCGTCGTGGATCTCAGCCCGGCGGTGCCGCAGCCCGACTCCGGCGTCGGCGGACCCATGCAGCCCGGAGTCACCGACAGCGGCAGCGGCTCCCTCATCGACGTGCAGGTGCCGCCGGGGAGTTGGACGAACGTCACCGCGAACCTGGCGAACATCCAGTCCGCTTGCGGGACCCTCTCTTTCGTCTCGGCGAAACCCGACGAGGACTTTCTCATCGCCGGCATCGCCGGGCTAGGGCTCTGGGGCAGTCGCGACGGCGGCACGAGCTGGCAAAAGCTCGGGATGGGAGCCGGCTCCGCCTCGATAACGAACAACCTGAGCTCGATCGTCTATGACCCGATGACTCCGATGCGTTTTTGGGAGTCGGGAATCTACGGCCCCGGCCTCTACGAGACGATGGACGACGGTCAGACGTTCGTCGAGCTGGGGACGGTTAGCCACGACGACCTGATCAGTGTGGACCTGAGCGACCCGGCGCGGAGCACGCTCTTGGCCGGTGGACACGAGCAGAGCCAGACGCTCTATCGGTCGACCGATGGCGGCAAGACGTGGAACAACGTCGGGTCCGCGCTCCCGGCCAACTCGCAGTGCACGACGCCGGTCCTCATCGACAAGCAGACGTATCTCATGGGGTGTGCGGGTTACGGAAACGCAACCATGGGCATCATGAGGAGCGTGGACGCCGCCGCGAGCTGGAAGCTGGTCTCCTCGATGCTCGGGGGCAGCGGCGCGCCGCTGCGCGCCAAGGACGGATCGATCTACTGGAACACGCTGTCGGGGAACGGGTTGGTGCGGAGCATCGACTCCGGCGTCACATGGATGAAGATCACCGGTGAGGGTCTGATCATGACCGATCCCGTCGAGCTTCCGGACGGAAGGATCGCTGCCCTCGGCAAACAGTACGTCCTCATCTCGGCGGACCACGGTTCGTCGTGGACGCCGGCGAGTGCCGTAGTGCCGATGACGTCCGGCGAAGATCTCCATGGCCTCGCCTACTCGGCCCAGCGCAAGGCATTCTACGTCTGGCACAACGAGTGCAGCTTCAACGGCGCCGTGCCCGTCGCGGCAGACGCCATCATGAGCTTCGCGTTCGACTACACGAAGGAATAGCTGCGCGTTGAAAACCGCGGGGGCTGCGCCCCCCTCGTCCCTCGTAAGCGGCGAGATGCAATCGTAACCGCGCATTGACGCTCGCGCGCCAGGCAGGTACGCAAATGGCTGCCATGAGCGCCAGTCCCGCCGTGCGCCCCGAAGCATATCCAATCTTGCCGAGCGCCAAGCCGTGGGCCGCGCACGACCTGAAGATCGCCGTCCTCGTGCCCTGCATGAACGAGGAGGTCGCGATCGAACGTGTCGTCGCGGGATTTCGCGCGGCGCTGCCGACGGCGACCGTCTACGTCTACGACAACAACTCGACCGACGGCACCATCGAGGCGGCGCGCCGGGCAGGCGCGGTGGTCGGCGCCGAGCGCCTTCAGGGCAAGGGGAACGTCGTCCGTCGCATGTTCAGCGACGTGGACGCCGACATCTACGTGCTCGTCGACGGCGACGATACGTACGACGCCGCGGCGAGCCCTGCGATGGTCGCGAAATTGCTCGACGAACAGCTCGACATGGTCAACGGCGCACGCAAGACCGAGAGCGTGGGCGCCTACCGGCCGGGGCATCGCTTCGGCAATGCCCTCCTCACGGGCATGGTGGCCCTCATCTTCGGTGATCGCTTTCAAGATCTTCTTTCCGGGTATCGGATCTTCTCGCGCCGATACGTGAAGTCGTTTCCCGCGCTATCGGCGGGCTTCGAGATCGAGACGGAGCTGACCGTGCATGCCCTCGAGCTGCGGATGCCCGTCGCCGAGGTCGACACCGTCTACAAGGACCGCCCGGCCGGCAGCGCCAGCAAGCTCCGGACGTATCGCGATGGCGTACGCATCCTGCGAACGATCGTGAACTTGATGAAGGGCGAGCGGCCGCTGCTCTTCTTCTCGATCGCGTTCGCCCTGCTCGCGATCCTGTCGCTCGCGCTGGCGTACCCGATTTTCGTGACCTACGAGCGAACCGGACTCGTGCCCCGCTTTCCGACGGCCATCCTGAGCTCTGCGACTATGCTCCTGGCCTTTCTTTGCCTCTTCGCTGGACTGATCCTGGACACGGTCACTCACGGCAGGCGTGAGCTGAAGCGGCTGCGCTATCTCGAGATCCCGGCTCCGCCGCGGACCGTCGAAGCTCAGTGGCCTGCGGCGGAAGAGCCCTCGAGTTCGTAGAGACTCTGATCGGCCGACGTCCCGCGCAGGTGGCCTTGCTCGGTCAGGAGGCGGCGGACGAACCGAACTTGATCGTCCCGCATGAGCGCCGAGACGCTCGACCGATCGACCGGCGGCGGCGGTCCGCCGTTCGCCAGGGCGCTGGGCGCGATGACGTGGGTGATGTGCAGCTTGCGCAGGTCCGAAGTGAAATCATCCCAGCTGCTGTAGCGCAGGGACTCCTGGACAATCTCGGCGCAATACGTCTTCCGGTCGAGGTAGAAGCCGGCGCAGTAGCAGGAGAGGAGGACCCCCGCGTCGGGCGGAAGGTCACGATTGGCCTCCTCGTAAAGCGGAAAGAGGGCGAGCTCATCGCGCAGGAATGCCTCGTGGCTCTCCGCGCCAAACGCCGCAGCGACGATCTCTCGCGCGTTCGAGCCCAAGCAGCGATGCGCCTGCCCGAGGGAGGCCGCGAGGGTGGCTGCCGCCAGGACCGCCGATACCCACTTGCGGGAGAGGATCGGACGCAGCCCAGCGAGGATGGGGAGCGCGAGGACGGAGCCAATCGGCGTCGAGTACCGTATGTAGAGGCCCGCGGCGAGGAGCTGCGCGAGCAACGTTCCGAGGACGACGAATGCCGTTCCGCGCGTTATCCACGAGCGCATGCGAAGGGCGATCAGCGTTCCGATTACGGCGAGGGCCGCGCATAGGCCGAGGAGGACGTGCGTCCTCGTCTCGATATTCCAATCTCGCCCGAAGCTATTGCCCCAGGTCATGTACCGATTGAATCGGTCAAACTTTGCGGACAGCCCTGGAGAAAAATCCCGTGAAGGGATCCATCGCGCGAAGAGCGGAAAGACGGGATTCCCGGTGACCGAGGCGGACCGCGTCATCCAGGGTAAAAGCGGGGCGACCACTAGCGGCAGGAGCCGCAAGCATGCGCTCATCCCCTGCGAGAGGCGCTGAAAGAGCGAAGCGGTGTCCTTCCCCGGACTCGCGACCGCCACGAACGTCAGCGCGAACATGGCCACAGGGAAGAGGGCGCTGCTGATCTTGAAGGTGACCGCCAGGCCCGCGAGCAGCGCCGCGCACCGGAGGAATCCGCCTTCCCGAGACTGGTACCAGAGGATCCACGCAAGCGCCGAGGCGATCATCGCGAACGAAGCCGCGCCCTCGACGTAAGCGCAGCCGAGCACGACGCAAACGCCGGCCGGACCGACCAGAAAGAGCGCTGCCGCCACCGCGCCGGTGTTCGCGCCGCCGAGACGCCGCCCCGCGAGGTAGAGCCCGACGGCCCCCAGCGTCCCGAGCGCGAAGTGCACGCACTTGGCGGCGATGTCACCGGCGAACGCCATCGCGATCGCGAAGAGCATCTCCGTGCCCATCGGCGTATTCGAATACGGATACGTCGCGAGATACCCGAGGTGGCCTTCCTGCAGCCAGCGCTTCGGAACGGTGAGATGATAACCGAGACCGTCCGGATCGATCGTTGGGACCAGGGCCATCAGGCCGGCAGCGACGATCGCGGGGCTGAGGGCGAGGAGCCAGGCGAGCCACACCGCCCGTCCGCCGTCGGGCGTCCTCGGGGGATTGACGGCGCGCCGGGCGCGGAGGGCGCGGAGGATGCCCCTCGCGACCGCCAGGAGATCGGGGATCGCGACGAGCGTGACGACGAGGACGGCCGCTTGAAGGGAGCGGGTCCCCAGTTTCCCTGCCGCTCCCAAGACGAAAGGCACGAACTGCAGCGCACCTGCGCCGAGCGCGCAGGAGAGGACTCCGCGTTCTTCCGGCGAGCCCTCACGCGAGCCGCGCCACGCGCCAAGAAGGATGAGGATCCGGCGCCCGATCCCCGCAGTCAGCCAGACGAATGCGAGGACGAAGAGCACCGGCCCGAACGGCAGGCCTTGCGTCGCTAGCCAGGGCATCGGCATCGGGCAGGCATCGTACTCTCAGCGTCCATCCGACGAGAATGCTTCCGGCCCCTCTCCGAAGGCAAGACTTGCGATACCCCGCGGCCGAAGCCGCGGCCAAACGCGCGCAATGCCTGCAATGCGGGCGTCGCCCGTTTGTGTCGCACGGGCCTGGGCGTTTTCCACTGGACGCCGATGCGTCGCGTGCAATTCTTCGTAACGCGCGGAGTCTCCCCTTCGAGCGCGAAACTCTCCGTTCGGCTCCCCACCATGACGCAAGCAACCGCCTCCGTTCTTCCCCGCGAATCGTCGTCCCCGAGCGCATTCACGCGAGACGAAAGCGAAGCGCTCCGCCAGCTGTTCGCGGAGCAAGGCTTCGTCGTCGTTCGGAACGTGGTCTCTCCCGAGAAGCTCGCCGCACTCGGCCAGCGAGTTGGAGAGGAGTTCGAGCGACAAAAGAGGATGGGAGCGCTGATGGCAGGCGGGGGCTTGCTGGCGGGACATCTCAACTGCTTCCCGGGCGTAGAGGCGCGGTTCGCGTACGATGCGCTCGTCGAGCGCGGCGTAATCGACCTCGTTCACGCGATCTTCCCGCGACCGCTCGGCGCTCCGAGTGTGGGCTGCAATTTCAACCTCCCGAAGAGCGTCATGCAACACTACCACGCCGACAGCTTCTTCACCGAAGACTTCATGATCGTCAACGTGGCTGTGGTCGACACGGACCTCGTGAACGGCGCGATCGAGCTCGCCCCGGCGACCCACAAGAAATTCTACAAGTACTGGCGGTTCGCCGTGGAGATGCCGTATCGGCGCGGCGTCCGCATCCCGATGAAGCGAGGCGACGTCCTCATCCGCACTTCGAACCTCTGGCATCGAGGAATGCCGAACCGATCGAGCGTTCCGCGCCCGATGCTCGCCTTCACGTTCCGGGAAAAGAGCAAGGACTCCGCCGAGCGCGATCCGTGGGCACTGAACGACGGAAAGGTCATGTTCTACGAGAACTGGTACCGCCCTACCCGTCTGGGCCGCCTGCGGGAGCGAACCTTCGTCTCCGCGCCCATCACCTACGCGGCGTACCGGTTCGTCCGATCGCTCTTCGGCACGAAGGGTTACGGAACGACGCCCTAGGCTGCGCACGAAACGGATCGGAAATAGTCGCGTGGCTCGCGGCGTTCGCCGCCGTGCGTGCTAAAATCCGCCGCCGATTGCAAGGTGCCTTGCGCATGAACACTTCGTGGAGAGCTGGCCCCCGTACGCTGCTGCGCTCCTGGTTCGACCCATCCCGTTGGCTCGCAAGACTGGATCTGGGCGCGTGCGATGTCGTGGGTGCCGGCGCGCGCGCTCTCGGTCGGCCCATCGTTTACAACGACGGTCGGATCGAGATCGGCCGTGACGTCACGGTGCGCTCCGTGAGCTCGCCGGTCCGCCTGGTCACGACGACCACCGGCTCGATCTCCATCGGGGATGGCGCGGTCATCGAGGCCGGGACGCACATTTTCGCCGCCAAGCGGGTGGTGCTCGGAAATGGCGTCGTCGTTGGGCCGCGCGTCGTCATATCCGACCGGAATGAGAGCGGAGTCGCCGCGGACGTGGTCGTCGAAGACGGCGCTCGCATCGGCGCCGGGGCGCGTCTCGTCGGCCCCTGCGTTGTGGCGCGCGACGCCGTTGTCGCGCCTGGTAGCGTCGTTCGGGGAGGAGCGCCCGAGAGCGAAGTGCGCACCACGGGCGCGACGGAAGGCGCCGCGAACGGCATCTCCGTTCGCCACGAGCCTCCGCACGACCCCGGCACGAACGGCGCGACCACGAAGAAAGCAGCCAGCGGCGGCATCCGCCGCGTTCGCACGCTCCTCGCCGCCGACTGGACCGTCAACGAACTCGCCGAGCACCTCGGGGGCCCTACCGAGGACGGTCTCCTCGTCGAGGCGGAGGTCGCTCCGTTCGATCAGGTCGTGCCCACGCTGCTCACGCTCTCCAGCCGCGAGCCCAAGGTGGACCTCGCGGTGCTCTGGACTCGCCCCGAGCGCGCTTGCCGGTCCTTCCACGAGCTGCTCCTGGGAGGCACGCCGAGCCCAGAGCAAATCCTCGCCGAGGTGGACGCCTTCGCTTCGCTCCTCCGCGCGCACGCTGGCGGGGCGAGGTTCGTCTTCGTGCCGAGCTGGGTACTGCCCCCCTGGCGCAGAGGGACCGGCATGCTCGAGCTGCGGGGCACCGCGCGCGCGAGCGCGGTCTTGATGCGGATGAACCTGCGACTCGCCGACGCTGCTTCCGAGCTTCCCAACGTGTTCGTGCTCGACGCGCAGCGCTGGCTCGCGGCCGCTGCCGACGGCGGATTCGATGCCAAGCTGTGGCACGCCGGGAAAATCGCGTTCACGACCGACGTGCTCTCGGAGGCCGGGAGCGACATTCACGCCGCGCTTCGAGGCTTGCTCGGCATGTCGCGGAAGCTCGTGATCATCGATCTCGACGACACCATGTGGGGCGGCATCGTGGGCGACGTCGGCTGGGAGAACCTCCGGCTCGGTGGCCACGACCCCGACGGCGAGGCCTTCGTCCAGTTCCAACGGCAGCTCGTCGCGTTGACCAAGCGCGGCATCGCGCTCGCGGTCGTGAGCAAGAACGAAGAGTCGACCGCCATCGAGGCGATGCGATCGCATCCGGAGATGATCATCCGACCCGAGATGCTGGCGGCCTACCGCATCAACTGGCGGGACAAGGCGCAGAACATCGTAGAGATCGCGCAGGAGCTCAACCTCGGGCTTCAATCCGTCGTGTTCCTCGACGACAACCCCGCGGAGCGAGGCCGCGTGCGCGAGGCTCTCCCCGAGGTCTACGTGCCCGACTGGCCCATCGACCCGACGCACTATCCTCAAGCGCTCGAGTCGCTCCGCTGCTTCGACGCGCCCCACGTCAGCGCCGAGGACGTCGAGCGCAACGCAATGTACGCCGTAGAGCGAGAGCGGACCGCGCTGCGAAACAAAGTCTCGTCGATCGACGAGTGGCTGGCGACGCTGGGGGTCAGCGTGCGGTTCGAGAAGCTCTCGCCTTCGAACGTCGCGCGAGCTGCGCAGCTTCTCAACAAGACGAACCAGATGAATCTGCGCACGCGCCGGCTGAGCGAGGTCGAGCTCCTGACGTGGGCCGGCGAGCCAGGTCACGAGCTGTGGACCGCGCAGGTGTCCGATCGCTTCGGAAATGCGGGCCTCACCGGCTTGCTCGGGCTCGAATGTCGCGGGCCCGACGCGCAGATCACCGACTTCGTCCTCAGCTGCCGCGTGATGGGTCGCCGCGTCGAGGAGACGATGGTCTGGGCGGGCCGCCGTCGCGCGGGCGCGCTCGGGGCAACCCGGGTCGTGGTCGTGCCCATCCCCACGGCGAAGAACAAGCCTTGCCTGGACTTCTTCGCAAACCGATACGGCGTCACCTCCGCGTCCCCGTGTACCCTGTCCGCGCTGGGCGGCGCGGATGTGGCCCCCGCCGCGATCCGCGTCGAGGGTTTGCCGTGAAGCTCCGCGGTCGCCTCGCGCGTGCGGCCGCGCAAGCCCTCGACGAGGCGCGCAGCCGGCTCGCGCTTCAAGGCGCGACGCGCGTCGGCGTCGGCGTCCGCGTCTTCGGTCGGCCGCATGTCACGAACCACGGCGAGCTGACCATCGGGCGGCACGTCGCGCTCGTGTCGCGTCCGTCGCCCGTCGAGCTCCTCGTCTCGTCTGGTGGGACGCTCGTCCTCGGCGAGGGCGCTCTCGTCGAGAGCGGTGCGTCCATCCGGGTGCGCGCCCGCGTCGTCATCGGCGCCGGCGCTCGCATCGGAGCGGGCTGCATCGTTGACGACGAGGCCTCGAATCCGTCGTCGGTCGTCGTGGGCGAAGGCGCGTGGATCGACGAGGGCGTGGTTCTGGTGGCGGGCGCGAACGTTCCCGCTGGAGCTCACGTCGAGCGTGAGGTCCTTCGCGATGCCGCGGCGAACGCCACGTCGTCGCGCGCCCATCGTTCGGACCGCGCAGAGGGAACGGCGGCGAGCAGCGCCGAAGTCGAGGACGTCGATCGCCGGGTCCGTGCCGTGCTGGGGCGCCTCGTCTCGGGCGCTTCGTCGCTCGACGCGCGCACGAGCTTTGCCGACGTCAAAGGGTGGGACTCGCTGGCTGCGCTCCGTGTGCTCGTGAGCCTCGAAAAGGAGTTCTCCGTCGTCCTGCCGGCGCACCTCTTTGCCCAGCATCCGACCCTCGAAGCGGTCGTCCCCGCGATCCTCACGAACGTCGCCAAACGTAGAGAAGCGCCATGAACCCTCTCGCGCGGCCTCCGCTCGGCGGGCCCCCCGTCGAGACTCGGGGCGACGTCGACTCAGCGACGGGGTTCGATCGCGCCGGTGCGGTCTTTGATGAACTGGCGGATCTCGCTTCGGCGCTCAACCTGCGTCGCATCGGGTGGGGCGCTACACGGCTCTTGCCAGAGTTCACGCTCGCGCGCAGCCGGGCGCGCCTCCTCTCGCTCGTCGGTTGCGATATCGGCCGGGGCACGGCGGTGACCGGGTACGTCCACATGGTGGGGCCGCGCGACTGCGCACGCGGCCTCCACATCGGCTCCGGCTGCATTCTTGGCCCGGACATCATCCTGGGCCTCGATGCATCGATCACGCTCGGGAAGAATGTCTCGATCGGCCCGCGCGCCGTCCTTTACACCGCGACGCACCCGCTCGGCGTGGCCGATCGCCGCATGCAGCTCGACGTCCTCTCACGACCGATTGTCGTCGGCGACGGCGCCTGGATTGGAATGGGTGCGACCATCCTGCCGGGCGTCCACGTCGGTCGGGGCGCGGTCGTCGGGGCGGGCGCCGTGGTGAACGAAGACGTGGCGGACAACGTTCTGGTTGCGGGCAACCCGGCGACGGTCGTACATGTCCTCTCGGACCGCTGATGGGCTTACCGCGAGGGTGGCGGCTGATCGCCTGGGCTGCGGCCGTCCTGTTTCTCGGGCTCGTCGCCGTCGAGGCCCGATACTTCTACAACACCCTGGCCTTCTTTTCGCCCCCGCCGGAAGCCCATCACCGAAGACGACCGCAACGTCGCGCGCGCCGCGTTTCCCGCCCTGGAGGAGGTCTCGTTTCGTAGCTCGGACGGGCTGCTCCTTCGCGGCTTCTACGTACCGTCACAGAACGGCGCCACGGTTGTCATGGGGCATGGCCTCGGCGAGAACCGGATGCGGTTCTTGCGCGTTGCCCAGCTGCTCGCGAAGCGTGGCTACGGCTCCCTCTTCTTCGACTGGCGCGCCCACGGAGACAGCGAGGGCGAGATCTCGACCTGGAGCGACCGCGAGCAAAGCGACTTCCTCGCGGCGGTGGATTTCGCCTTGCGCCGTGGCGACGTCACTGCTGGCCGCATCGCAGGTCTGGGATTCTCGATCGGCGCGTCCACGGTCGCCCTCGCAGGGGCGCGCGACCCGCGCATACGCGCGGTCATCGTCGAGGCCGTCTTCCCGTCCTTCGACGAGGAGTTGAAAGACAAGATGGGGAAGTGGGGCCCCCTCTCCCTCTGGCCGGCCCACGCCGCCGCGCGCTTCTCGGGTGTCGACTTCGACCGCATCCGGCCCATCGCGCACATCGCCGAGATCGCGCCGCGCCCGATCCTGTTCATCGCCGGGACCCGCGACTCGGACACCCCCTTGCCGTTCGTGAGGATGGTCTACGACGTCGCGGGCCAGCCGAAGGAGCTGTGGATCGCCCAGGGCGCCGAACACGGTGAATACCGCATCGTGGCCCCCGAAGAGTACGAGCGTACCCTCATCGGCTTCCTCGATCGCCCCTTCTTCGAAGAGCACGGCTGATCCGCAAAGGAGCCGCGAAATGCGCGCGGTGGGGCGCTCCGCTCCCGCCTTGCCGTTGCGAGCGCCGCGCTCTAGCCTGCGTTTTTGAATGGTACCCGACCTCGTTTCCAGGGCCCTCGGGTGAGTTATCATCCACTCTCCGTCGGGGGAGCCGTGGCCGAGAGCTTGCTGCTTGAGGATTCGCCCTCCATGGGGCCGTTGCCCGTCGTCATCACGGCGCCTGTGGGGCCCCTCCTGGGCTTCTACCACCCGGTGGAGGCCGCTCCTTCCCGTGGCTTGGGCGTGGTCCTTTGTAACCCGCTCGGCTACGAGGCGATGTGTGCGCACCGTACGTACCGCCACCTGGCCGAGCGCCTTGCGCTGCACGGCTTCCCCGCGCTCCGCTTCGACTACCACGGCACCGGCGATTCGTCGGGGAACGCGGACGATCCCGGTCGGGTCAGCGCGTGGATCGAGAGCATCGACGCCGCCATCGACAGCCTTCGCCAGCGCGCGGGCATTCACGAGATCGCTCTCTTCGGAGCCCGCTTCGGTGCGACCCTCGCCGCGAACGTCGCTGCCGCCCGCGGGGATATCGAACGCGTGATCCTGTGGGCGCCGAGCGCGTCCGGGAAAGCGTACCTGCGCGAGCTTCGTGCCTTTCGGATGATCAAAGAGCCGAACGCGCCTCCCAGTCCGCGCCTCAACGGCGGAGAAGAGGCCGCCGGGTACCACTTCGCGAAGACCACGGTCGCGGACCTCTCGGCCATCGACCTCCTCGCGCTCGAAGCGAAAATCGCGCCGCGCGCCCTCGTGCTCGCGCGCCAGGACCTGCCCGGTCCGGAGCCGCGAATCGCCAAGCATTTGACCCAGCAGGGAGTCGACGCCCGTCTGGTGCCCGATCCGGGGTACGCGCAAATGATGCGCGACCCCCAAGAGACCGTCGTGCCGTTCGCCACTCTGGACGCGATCATCGACTGGCTCGAGGAGACGAAGTACCCCGAGAGCCGCGCGATCTCCTCTTCGGTGCCGAAGTCGACGCGGAACGTCCTCGTCACGGCCAGCCCGCGCGGCATCGCCGTTCGCGAGCACCCCTTCCGCTTCGGCGACGGCCACAGGCTCATCGGCATCGCCAGCGAGCCGCCGGAGGGGACGCCCGCGAACGATCGCCCGGCGATCCTCTTCTTGAACGTCGGCGCCAATCACCGGGTCGGGCCGAATCGCATGTACGTGTCGCTCGCGCGCGACCTCGCGTCCCGCGGGTTTCTGGGGTTTCGGTTCGACGTCGCCGGCCTGGGCGACAGCCGGGTCGCGCCCGGCGCTCCGGAGAATCGCCTCTACTCCAAGGATTCGGTCGTCGACGTGAAGACCGCAATGACCTTCGTGAACAACCAGTTCGGTGCGCGCCGCTTCGTGCTCGTCGGCCTGTGCTCGGGGGCGTACCTCGCGTTTCACACGTGCATCGAGGACTCGCGCGTCGCAGGGCAGGTCCTCCTCAATCCGCAAACGTTCGAGTGGCGGGAGGGGGACTCGCTCGAGCTGTCGATTCGAAAGAGCTTCCTGTCCACGCGGTACTACGCGCGGGCGCTCTTCAATCCGCGGGTCTGGCGTCGCGCGATCCGGGGCGAGGTCCACGTTCGCGCGGTCCTGGGCGTTCTCCGCGAGCGCCTCGTCGCGCGTGCGAAGGGCGGCGTCAAGCGGGTATCGGCGCTGTCGCGCGGTCAGAACGAGCCGCAGACGGAGATCGAGCAAGCCTTCCGCGCGATAACCCAGCGCGGGGTGGAGTCTCTTCTCGTCTTCAGCTTCACCGACGGAGGGATCGACTACATCGAGAAGCACCTGGGGCGCGACGTCCGGAAGATGCGTGGAATCAGGAACTTTCGCTTCGAGATCATCGAGGGCGCCGATCACACGTTCACGCCGCTCGACTCGCAGATCGTGCTGCACGACCTCCTCGTGCGCCACGTCACCGAGCGCTTCGCGTGACGATCGAATATCGCCTCGGCAACGACCTTGATCTCGACCAAGTCATCGACGTGTACCGTCGGTCGACGCTGGGGGAGAGGCGCCCCGTCGACGACCGCGAGCGCATGCGACAGATGCTCGAGCGCGCGAATCTGGTCGTGACGGCGTGGGACGGCGAGCGCCTCGTGGGGATTGCGCGAAGCCTGAGCGACTTCTGTTACGCGACGTACCTCTCGGATCTCGCGGTGGATTCGGAGTACCAGCGCCAAGGCATCGGACGAGAGCTCATGAGGCGGACACAGGAGGCCGGCGGCAAGGCCACAGTGTTCCTCTTCGCAGCCCCGAAGGCCGTCGATTACTACCCGCGCGTCGGGTTTTCGTCGGGAAGCGGGTGGATGCTCCGCGGCGAAGACCGTCTTCGCTGAACGGCCCATCGCCGCGAAAGCTTGGCGCGCACCTGCAACTTCTCGCGTTCTTTCGTGGTCGTAGGGCACCAAGAAGTGATCTCGTCAAACCCCGTAACGACGGGCAAGACCCCCGATGCCGGCGGCCCAGCGCGTCTCGATCTCCGTCAACATCGGACCGAGGTCGACCGCCTTCTTCGCGCCGACGGCGCGGGCCGTCTTCAAGATGAGCGACTTGCTCGTGTCGGAGATGGCGCCGAAGTTCTCCGCCGCCTCGTCGAGACCGGTCTCGCCGTTCTTCGCGAGCCACCTCATGTAGAACGACGCGAACTCGAACGCCGCCCCGAGCTGCCGGATCGTCGCGAACGCGTAGATGTGGTACGCGGCGAGCCCCTCGCCCTTGAGGCGCTCGACGTCCTCCCGGAACTGGGCGGCGAAGCGCGTGACCGGATTGTCGCTCGGCCGCCGGCTCAAGTGCTTGCGTAGCAGCGCCGTCGACCGCGAGACGAGCTCGCGCGGCTCGAGGCGCTCCACCCGCGACGTCCGCACGAACTCCGCGAAGAAGGGCATGAACGTGGGATCGGGCGGCGCGTCCAGGCGGAAGAGGCCGACGAAGTCGGTGTCCTTCAGCGTGTGGTAGCTCGAGTTGTGGAAATACCCGAGCGTGCGCTTCTCGACGTCGATCTCCTGAATCCCGATGGTCGTCTTCGTGTGCTGCATCCGGTAGTCCGTCCCCGCCGTATCCGGGAGGAAGAAGGCGTCGGACTCGGCCAAAACGATCTTCCCCCCGCGGAGCTGCTCGTACGCGTTCTGGACGAGCGGCTTGTAGACGGTGAGCTCCTGCACGTCGACGCCGTAGAGGCTGGTCAGGTCTTCGTGCGGCGGCTTGAAGAACGTGAACTGGTCGCCTTCCCAGTCGATCGCGAGCACGAACGACAGGCACGCGTGCGGATCGCACTCGAGCGCGTTCAATACCTCGATCCATACGTCGATGTAGCAGTTCGACTCTCCCCACGCGCGCTCCGCGCGGTGGAGATCGTGGGGGACGTACGTCGACGCGTCGATCGACCGCACGGCGTAGACGCGCGCCGCGACGCTCACGGCCAGAGCTTCTCCCGCACCGGCGCGGGCCACGTCTTCGGGTCGTAGCCGTGATGACGGAAGAGCGCCATGCACACGCGCTCCATCCCGAAGCCGAGGCACGCGGTGTTGGCGGTCTCGCCGTCGGGAGTCTTGATGTCGAAGATCTTGCTGAACTTCTCCTGGTGCCAGTTGAAGGAGCACACCGCCGTGGGCTTCTCCTCGGAGATCACCGGGATGGTCACTTCGAACTTGAGCTGCTGCTCGAGCTGCGCCGACGCGAGCATCTTGCCGCCGCGGCCGAAGAACGGGTCGGCGGCGACCTCGGACTTCGCGGGCAGGCCCAGCGAGCGCATGATCGTCAGGCCCCGTTCGAGCCACATGTTCCGCCAGTCGACGACGACCTCGGGCTTGCCGACGCGGACGAACTCGCGCACGCGGAACGCCTGCATTCGCGTAGGCTCCGGCGACGGCTCGTGGCGAAACACCCAGTTTTGCATGTCGACGAGGCGGCCGTTCTCGGGCAGCGTGCCGGTGAAGCTCGGGTACACGGGGTAGCAGGCCGCCGGCGTAAGGACGACGTCCGTCATGACCTGGAGGTCGGCCCAGGGCTGTCCGCCGTGCACTCGCGTGCGGAGCTCGGCGTGCTGCCGCTCGTTCCCCGCGAAGCTGAAGATCGATCCCGCGAGCTGCGGGAAAGAATCGAGGAACTCGCTCCTCTCGAAGACCTTCCGATCCAGAGTGGGCGGGAAGAGCATCTTCTCGGCGCCGTCGTCCTTCGCGACGCGCGACACGTAGTCGTCGAACCGCGCGAGCACGTCCTCGAACACGGCGTTTCTGCCGAAGATGCCGGGAACCCCGACGGGGATGATCAGCCCGTGCTTGACGAGGCCGTCGTACAGATCCGTCGCCGAGTAGGTCGTTGCCATGAGCCCCTCTCAGTCGTCCTTGAGGACGAGCAGCATCGAAGCGTTGGTCGCGAAGATGCGATCGTTGTTGACCATGAGCGCGGCTGAATGCGCGTCGCGCAGGTGCCGGCCCACGGCGAACTTCGAGTCGTTTTTGTAACCCATGATTCCGCAGATCAAGAGCGCGTGGTGGATGATCTGGACGGCGACCTGGGACGACGACACCTTGAGGTTGTTCATCTTCAGCGCGAAGGAGATAGACGAGAGCGCCGCGGTCCCGGCCTTCTCGTCGCGCATCAGCCCCTCGCACTCGCTGGCGACGTCGTGCACGTTGGTGCGCATCGTCTGGAGCATGCTCGAGACCTCGGCGAGGCGGAGCGCGGCCGGCGGGAGCGTCCCCGGCTTGGCGCGCGCCTGCTGGCGCACATAGGCGCGCGCGCGCGTGACCGCCGCCGTCGCGATCCCGAGCCACACGCTCGACCAGAGGATGTGGCTGAAGGGGACCTGCGTCTCGGTCGCGACGTCGGCGAAGGGCGTCGTGAAGATCTGCCCCTCCTCGCCCGACGAGTTGAGCAAAAACGGCGGGCTGCACGTGCCGCGCATCCCGAGCGTGTCCCAGCTGCCCTTCTGCGTGAGTGCATAGTCCTTTTTCCGGACGAGGACGAAGATCTGGTCGTTCGGGGGGGAGTCCGGCCCGCGGCGCGCCTGAAAGAGGATGTCGTCGGCCTGCGCGCCGTATGAGATGGTCGAGCAGTCCTTGTCGAGCTTGAAGCGGCCGTCGCCGAGGCGCTGCACGGCGCAGTGGCTCGTTCGCATCTCGCCGCCGATGCCGACCTCCGAGGTCGCGGACGCGATCAGGTACTGCTTCTCGACGAGGTCGCGGATGTACGCCTGGTAGTACGGCTGCCCCATCGCGTGCCGCAGGACGCTCGCGACCTGGATGTGGTGCATCGAGAAGACCATCCCCGCAGCGGCGCAGTGCTGCGCGAGCGCCTCGCACATCGCGGCGAGCTCGATCATCCCGCACCCGAAGCCGCCCAGCTCACGCGGGACGAGCGCGCTCATCATCCGGGCCTTCTTTAGCGCGTCGACGGCCTCCGCCGGGAAGCGCGCCTCGCGGTCGACGGAATCGGCAGCGGGCGCCCCGATCTCGCGCGCGATCTGCGCGACGACGCCGACGTGAGAAGAGTGGGTGGACTCGGTGGTCACGGGTAATCCCTTTCCTCGATGTTCTTTGGCCTCGATCTTCTCGGCCTCGACGTTCTCGGCCTTCGATTCTCTCTGCCTTGCTCGGAACCTCAGCCCTGCTTCAGCTCGTCGATGGCCGCGCGAATCGCCGCGATGCTCTCGAAGACCCCTCGGCGAAGCATGCGATCGGGGAACTCCACGTCGAACGTCCCCTCGAGGGCCAGCATCACGTTCACACTGGCGTGCGAGGTCATCCCCGCCTGGTAGAGATCGGCGTCGTCGGCGAGGCCCGCGACGTCGACGGCCAGCCGTCCGTGTTCCTTCAGGATTGCCCGAATCTCGTCGTTCATATTCGCCGTCAGCTCCGTTCAGAAGGCCCGGTGTTGCCAGACCGAGTCTGCCCCCTCGCCGCGCGCTGCCGCGGCCGCGGCGCAAAAGGCACCCGAGCGTACCACAGACAGCGCGAAAGGCTCACCGGCACCGCACGCGAAGAGTACGCGCGAAGGGGCCCTACCAGCCGAACGCGGCGACGTACCGCTTCAGGGCGGGATGCGCCCGCGAGATCGGCGGGAAGAATTCGCCAATCCGACGGCGCTCCCACCACCTCGAGCCGGCACCGCTGCCGGGTGACACGAATCGGTAGCGCCAGATGCCCGCGCGAATCCAGCGCGGGGGGCCGTCCGGGAACGGGTCGTGGGCGAAGAGAGGCTTGGGGGTGGCATCGCCTTGCAGCAATTGCCAGACCAGATGGACCAGCCAGGGCTCGGCGTCGACCGGCAGGCCGCGGGGCGCGCCGTTTCCCACGAACCACATCTGCCAGTCGAGGCGATAGTGGTAGGGGGTGACGACGCAGGGGCGGCGATCGACCGGCCCGGGCATGCAAGGAAGCTCGTACTCCTCCCAGTGAGCGCTGGCGGGGTCTTCGTCGGTGGTCCCTTCGAGGATCACCTCGGAGCGTGTCCGATCGACGCTGCCGAACGCGCCGTAGGTGTTCACCAGATCCAGCGGCTCGAAGCTATGGTTCATCCTCTGGTCGCTCGACGTCATGTTGATGACCGGAAACACGCTGAGGAGGCCCACGAC
>Ga0102924_1003400_pt1 | contig 16728 bp, 16 predicted proteins | sample PaiPotPPM11metaG_FD_80116 | JGI IMG/M metagenome (GOLD analysis project Ga0102924, IMG submission 80116) | Iron sulfur acid spring bacterial and archeal communities from Banff, Canada, to study Microbial Dark Matter (Phase II) - Paint Pots PPM... ...
GACGCCGGAGGAGATCGCGGCGGCCAGGGCGGAGTGGGGAGATGGAGGGTTCGGCGAGGTGGGCGGGTACCTGGGTGACCCGCTTCCGGCGCCGCCGCTGAACGCGGCCCGGCTCCGGGCACCGCGGCTCTGACGGGAGGGCCTGGGTACGCGAGGGCCTGAGTAGATGTACTCAGGCATGAGTGAGTACCTGGGCTCAGGCGGGCGCATCAAGCTCACCGCGATCCTGGGTGGCATGGGGCCGTCGAGCGTAATGTCACGTTCGTGACCGAGCGGATGTGGCGGGTGGTGGCCGTCTACCGGGTCGTCACCATGATCTACGCGGCGGTCTTGATCATCCGCGACCATGGCCAGTACCTGCACCCGGCGGGCGGGATCGCGATCCTGGCGGTGATTATCTTCTGGACTTCGGTCACGGTGGTGGCGTACTCGCGGCCGGGCGGTCGTCAGCGCTGGATGATCGTGGCGGATGTGATCGTGACGGCGGGGCTGGTGTACAGCACGCGATGGGTGGACACGCCGGCGCGGATCGCCCATGGCTTCCCGACGCTGCCGTCGTTCTGGGCGGCCTCGCCGGTGCTGGCGTGTGCGGTGGCGAGCGGCCCGTGGGCGGGATTCACTGCGGCGCTGGTGGTCTCGGCGGCGGACTACGCGGAGCGGCCGCAGTTGTCGCTGGAGAACCCGTTCAGCAACGTGGTGCTGCTGTTCATCGCGGGCGGGATCGGCGGTTACATCGTCCGGCTGGGCGTGCAGGCGGAGGAGGCGGTGGCCAGGGTCACTCGCAAGGAGGCGGCCTTCGCGGAACGGGAGCGACTGGCCCGCGATATCCACGACTCGGTGCTTCAGGTGCTGACCCGGGTGAGCAGCCGGGGCCAGGCCCTGGGCGGGGAGGCGGCCGAACTGGGCCGCATGGCGGCGGAGCAGGAGTCGGCCCTGCGCCACCTGATCACTGGCGCCCCGCCGGGGCCGGAGGGGAGCCTCACCCCCGAGGCCAGCGCGGCACGCGAGCCCGAGGCGGTCCCCGGCACCCTGGCGGGCCAGGCCGGCGTCGCGGAACAGGCCGACGTGGCCAGGGACCTCGAGACGGCTACGGGTGGCGGCGCGCTGGCACCAGTCGCTGCCGACGCAGCGACGGTCACGGTCGCGGCGGGGCGCGCGACCGGCCGCAGCCATACCCGGCTGCCCCGGCCCAGCCGCCCGGCCAAGGCTGGGGCGGCTGCCGCAGGCGGCCCAGGCCTGCCGGCCGAGAACGCTGACTCGCTGGTCGACCTGCGGCCGCTGATCGAGCGGTTCGGCGATCCGCGGGTTACCGTGTCCTGCCCGGCCGGCGTCGTGCCGCTGCCGTCCTCGGCGGCGGCCGCGCTGGGCGGGGCCACGGCGGCGGCGCTGGACAATGTGCGGCAGCACGCCGGGGCGCAGGCTAACGCCTGGGTGCTGGTGGAGGACGCGGGCGAGACGGTGCGGGTCAGCATCCGGGATGACGGGATCGGCTTCGTCGATGGCAGACTGGCTGAGGCCAAGACGGCCGGGCGGCTCGGCGTTTCCCACTCGATCGTGGGCCGGCTTCGCGAGGTGGGTGGCACGGCGTGGGTGGTATCCGCGCCGGGTCAGGGAACGGAGGTGGAGCTTGCCGTCCCCCGAACCGGATCACCCGGTCCGCGTCCTCATCGTGGACGATCACCCGATCTGGCGTAACGGAGCGGCCAGGGACCTGGCCGAGTCGGGTTACGACGTGGTCGGCACGGCCGGCGACGGGGCCCAGGCGCTGCGCGTGGCCGCCGCCACCCGGCCCGAGGTCATCCTGCTGGACCTGCATCTGCCGGACATGTCGGGCGCCGAGGTGACCCGCAAGCTGCTGGCGGCCCGCCCCGAGGTCCGGGTGCTGATGCTCTCGGCCAGCGGGGAGCGCCAGGACGTGCTGGACGCGGTGACGGCCGGCGCGAGCGGGTATGTGCTGAAGTCCGCGCAACTGTCTGAGCTGGTCGAAGCCGTGCGGGCCACCGCGGCCGGGCAGGCGGTGTTCACGCCGGGACTGGCCGGGCTGGTCCTCGGCGAATACCGGCGACTGTCCGCGCCCGCGGGTAAGGTCGTCGCACCGGTCCTGACCGACCGCGAGGCCGAGGTCCTCCGACTGGTCGCCAAGGGCCTGACCTACCCGCAGATAGCGCAGCGGCTCACGCTGTCCACGCGAACCGTCCAGAACCACGTCCAGAACACGCTGAGCAAGCTCCAGCTGCATAACAAGGCCCAATTGGTGCGGTATGCCCTGGAGCAAGGCGTGGACTAGCAGGGCAAACCTCAGTCGCAGACGTTGAACCGCCGGATCCGGGGGTATGGACATGACAACACATCATGTCCTATTAATTAGATCGAGAAAGATCCTAACTCCCCAGGACCTCGGGAGGAGAAGCCGTGGCGCTGCCAGACTTCTTCGTCGCCGGCGTGCCGAAGTCGGGCACGACGGCGCTGCACGCTGCCCTGGCGCGGCATCCCGCGCTCTACATGTCGACGGTCAAGGAACCGAAGTTCTTCCTGACCGAGGGGCCGCCGCCCGCTCAGGGCGGCCCCGGCGACGCGAAGACCTACCGGGAGCACGTCTGGCGCCGGCCGGACTACGAGGCGCTGTTCGACCCGGCGTCGGCCGGGCAACTGCGCGGCGAGTCGACGCCGTTCTACCTGTACAACCGGGCGGCTCAGCGACGGATCCGGGCCCAGGTCCCGGCGGCCAAGCTGATCGTGGTGCTGCGCGACCCGGTGGAGCGGGCCCACTCGAACTGGACCCACCTGTGGTCGGCGGGCCTGGACCCGGTCGGCGACTTCGTCCAGGCCTGCGGCGAGGAGGAGCGGCGGATCGAGGCGGGCTGGGCCGAGTTCTGGCACTACACGGCGCTGGGCCGGTACGGGGAGCAGCTACAGCACCTGTACACCCTGTTCCCGCGCGACCAGGTACTGGTATTTCGTTACCGGGCGATGATCGAGCGCCCGGCGCAGACGCTGGACCAGATCTGCGCGTTCCTGGGCGTACCCCAGCGCGTGCTGACCGAGCTGCCGCGGGAGAACGTGACCGCGCACCCGGACCCGACGCTGCGCCACCGCGCGGTCTCCAAGACGCTGCGGGCCGGGCATCAGCTCACCGCGGCGCTGCCCGGCCACGCCGGATCGGGCCTGATCGACCGCCTGGAGCGGATCCTCCAGCAGGACGCGGCGCCCCGCCGCCCGCTGACCTGGGAGGAGCGCCAGGCGCTGCTCCCCCGGTTCGAGGCGGACATCGCGCTGCTGGAGTCGGTGACCGGCGAGGACTTCGGCGACTGGCTGGCCCCCCGCGGCGACTCGGGCGGCCTGGTCGGCGCCCGGCCCAGCGGCCAGCGCCAGGCCCGCAATGGCCGCCCCCGCAGTTACTGACCCGGCACGAGCCCACCCCACATTCCGGAAGTAGAACGTCCTCAATGCGGCCTACGGTGGCGGCATGACTGACACCGACTACCCGTGGGACCCGCCCATGGCGGGCAGCGAGGCCGCGCACCTGACCGGGGCGCTCGACCGGCTGCGCACGACGTTCCGGTTCAAGGCCGACGATCTCGACGCGGCCGGATTGCAGGTCAAGATCGGCGCTTCCTCGCTGACGCTCGGCGGGCTGCTCAAGCATCTCGCCGTGTGCGAGGACAACATGTTCACCGTCAGGCTCAGCGGAGCACCGATCGGCGCGCCGTGGGAGGGCGCCGACTGGGAGGGCGACAGCGACTGGGAGATCACCTCCGCCGCTGACGACACCCCGCAGCAGCTATACGACCTGTGGGACGGCGCCGTTGAGCGATCGCGCGCCAGGCTGAACGCGGCCCTGGCCAACGGCGGACTTGACCAGCCCGTGCACTTCAGCAGCCCCGACGGCCGTCACGCCAGCCTGCGCCGGCTGGTCTGCGATCTGATCGAGGAGTACGGCAGGCACACCGGCCACGCCGACCTGATCCGTGAGGCGGCCGACGGGCGAGTCGGCGAGGACCCTCCCGCCGGATGGCGCCCCAGAGTCGGCCGCTATCGCGTCGCCGGCTAGCGCAGCTCGGTACGTACGGCTAGCGCAGCTCAGTACGGAGGTCGTGGGAGCCGTCTTCCCTGGTCAGCTCGTAGTACAGGCGCTCGTGCCCGTCGCCAAGGTCCACGATGCTCACGTACCGCAGCCCCTGGGCGCCCTCCGCCGACTGAGCCACCGGCTCCGCGCCGACCGCCGCCAGCTCGGCCGGCCCCGTCCCCACGGCCAAGCCGGTCCGCTCCTCGTAGTTCTCCGCCGCGGTCGCTCGCCCGTCGTAGAACGCCACCACCCCGCCGACTGCGAACACGACCGAGCTGACCCGGGCCCCGCGGGAGTCCCACTCGCCGGGCCGGCGGCCCAGGGCCACGCCGTGCCACGTCCAGTCCAGGCCGTCGCGGCTGGTGGCGTACTCGGTCACCATCTGGTCGGCCTCGTCGGCGTCGGCCAGGGGGTGGGTGGACGCCCACAGGTGCCAGGTCCCGTCGCGGTGCACGATGACCGGGTCCTTGACCGCCTTGGCGTCGTCACCGGGCAGCACCGTCCGGCGCGTCGCCGGGTCAAACGAGCCGGGGTCGTCGGCCTCCATGGCCTCGATCCGCCAGTGCTTGGTCCCGTAGGTGGCGCAACTGAGGTACAGCCGCCAGCGGCCGTCGGGCAGGGCGACCAGGACCGGCCGCTCCAGCGACTCGGCGTCCATCTGCTCCTTGGTGATCACCTGGAGCGTGGTGAAGTTCTCGCCGTCGTCGGAGCGCGCGATCTCAACCGCGTAGCCGCGGCCCTGCCCTATGGGCCTGCGCAGCCGGTAGGTGAGAAAGATCTGCTGGCCATGGCGGATGGCGCTGGGAGCGCCGACCCAGTTCCCGGCCCCGTTTCCGGGCGGCGGGATCGCGACAACTGACTTCTCAGGCTGGGGCGGCAGGATGTCAAATGGCAACGTCGCCAGCTGGGCGACGATCTCCTCATCACTAATCACTATCGAAACAATAGGACATCCGGGCCCACGCTGAGGCAAAGATCGCCTACCTGATCTCATCGCAGGTCAGCGTGGTAGTCCCGCCCTGATCGGATGGCTTTGCTGGTCGGCCTTCTCGTCTGTCCTGAGTCACACTGGTGGTATTCCCCACCACGCATCACGACACGCCGATGGCTGCCAGCAGGACCAGCAACATGGTCGCGGTGGCCAGCACGCCGTGCAGCGCGATGACTGTCACCGGCATGCGGACCCTGGCCGGGGCGGCGGTGGCGGCGATCCGGGTGGCCAGCCGCCCGGGGTCCGGCCCGGCCTGCTCGGGTCTCGCGGCCGACGGCGCGGATTCGGCCGGCTCGGGTAGCGCGGTCACCAGCGTGGCCATGCCCAGGCCCGCGGTGGGCAGCAGCAGGGCGGCGGCCGTCCAGGCCAGCGCGGTCAGGTCGCTGGCCATGAACGCGATCCACAGGCCCAGCCCGGTCACGGCCACCCCGAAGTGGCCCAGGATGACCACCGGCGGCATGCCGCTCGTGCGGCCCGCACCACGGCCCCGACGCAGCCCGCCGTGCCTTAGCCATCCGGCCAGCAGGTAGCTCCCCGCCGTCGCGGTCACCAGCCAGGCCACCAGCGCCGCCACCCGGAGCGGCTCCCGGCTCCCCGGCGCCGGCGGCGGCGGCGGGGAGACCGCACGGGCCGGCGGGACGGTCCTGATCAGGTAGGCCAGCCGGGCGCCCTCCCGGTCGGCCAGCCGCCGCGCGGCCGCCTTGGGCCGGGGGCCGACCACCTCGTGCACCGCCCGGTCCACGGCCAGGTTGACCGTGGCCGCGCTCAGCCCGGCGCACGCCTGCGGCACGGTGGTCACCTTCATGTGCTGCTCCAGGGCCCGCACGCCAAAGGCGTAACAAGTCTGCGCGGTGGCCGTCGGCGGCGCGGTGCCGGCCGATGAGCAGCTCACGGCCAGCAGAGCCAGCAGGGCGGCCAGCAAGGCCCAGACGACAATCCTGATCCTGCCGCGCATGGCCCGTCCTCATGTATCCGCCCAGCCCGACCTAACCTCAGCCCGACGATACTCAGGTCGCGATTAGCGCGGCACCACCCCGGCCAGGGCCAGGAACTCGGCCCGGGACCGCGCGTCCGAGCGCAGCGTCCCGGTCAGCGCCGAGGTCACCGTCGTGGAGCCAAGGGCCCGCGCGCCGCGCAGCGTCATGCAGGTGTGCTCGGCCTCCAGCACCACGCCGGCGCCGCGGGGACGGAGGTTCTCCTCCAGGCAGTCAGCGACCTGCCTGGTCAGCCGCTCCTGGGTCTGCGGCCGGGCCGCGAAGTGGGCCACCACCCGGGCCAGCTTGGACAGGCCCAGGATCCGGTCGCCCGGCAGGTACCCGACGTGGGCCGTGCCCGAGAACGGCAGCAGATGGTGCTCGCAGACCGTGCGGAACGGGATCGAGCGGGCCAGCACCAGCTCGTCGTAGCCCTCGTCGTTCGGGAACGTGGTCAGCCGGAACGGCTGGCGGTCGAACAGCTCGGCGTAGGCCCGCGCCATCCGGGCCGGGGTCTCCCGCAGCTCCTCGCGGCTCACGTCGATCCCGAACGCGGCCAGGAAGTCAGCGGCGGCTCGCTCCGCCGCCTCCAGGTCTACCCCGGCCGGGTCGCTGAGCACCGGGTCCTGGTCGGCCGGATCGAGCAAGAGCTCCGTCATGACTCTCCCGTGTCGTCGTCGGATTCTGGCCGGCCGGAGCCGACGGCCACGCAGCAGCAGCCCGGCCGGGGCGCCGGCCCCGCGTGCAGCGCCGACCCCGGGGCGCACTCCAGCACGCCCGAGACCACGCCCTCGACCAGGGCCAGGGTCATGGCGCAGACCACCCGCGGGTAGTCGGCCGCCAGCTGATGGAACGGGCAGTTGCGCAGCCGGATCGTGCCATCCTCGTCGCGGAACGGCTCGAACCCGTGCTCGGCCAGCGCGGCCATGGCCAGCTCCGGCCCGCCGTCGCCGCCCGCCCGGCGGCGCTGCCCGGCGCTGGCCCCCAGCCGCCGCGCCGCCCCCGCCAGCGCCGTCTGGCAGGTCCCGGTCTCATCGGACTCCACCGCCGCGGCCAGCAGCCGCGCCGCCAGCTCGTAGTCCCGCGGCGGGACGCTCACCGCGAACTCGGCGCCCGAGCGCGCGTAGACCTTGGCCGGCCGCCCGGCGCCGGGCCCGCCCCGGCCCGCCGGGCGCTGGTAAGAGGCCACCAGCAGCCCCAGGTCCACCAGCTTGTCCAGGTGATACGCGGCCAGCGGGCGCCCGATCCCGGCCGCGGTGGCCGCCTCGTCCCGGCCCACCGGCTCGCCGTGCGCGGCCACGAACCGGTACAGGCGGTGGCGCACCGGATCATCCAGGCTGCCCACCACCGCGATGCCCGCGTCCCTGCCGTCCATCTCCCCAACTCTATCACTAATGGATTTTAATTAATTTAACGCACCGGGGCCGGCGTCCCCTCCCAGCCCGGACTTGCAGCCTGGCCTGCGGTGAAGCCGTCCCGTATCGTTCGCATTGACGAAGATCCGGTTACTTTTTCGCCGACGGGATGAGATGCCCCCTTCAGACAACAGCCAGCAACCCTCAGCCGACGCCGACACCACGTCCCCTTCCCCTTCCTCTTCCTCCTCGCTGCGCAGCAACGCCTGGTACCTCGGCCAGGACCGCAACGCCTACCTGCACCGGGCCTGGATGCGACGCGGCCTGCCCAGCTCGGCGTTCACCGGCCGGCCCCAGATCGCCATCGCCAACACCGCCTCCGACCTGACCCCCTGCAACCTGCACCTGAACCAGGTGGCCGAGGCCGTCAAGCGGGGCGTGTGGGAGGCCGGCGGCGTGCCCATGAACCTGCCCATGGTCTCCCTGGGCGAGACGCTGGTCCGGCCGACCGCGATGCTGTGGCGCAACATGGCCGCCATGGCCACCGAGGAACTCCTGCGGGCCAACCCGGTCGACGGCACGGTGCTGCTGGGCGGCTGCGACAAGACCATCCCGGCCCTGGTCATGGGGGCGTCCTCGGTCGACCTGCCGGCCGCGGTGCTGCCCGGCGGGCCCATGTTGACCGGCACCTTCCGCGGTAAGCCGCTCGGCTGCGGCACCGACGTGTGGCGGCTGAGCGAGGAGGTCCGGGCCGGGGAGATGTCCGAGCGGGACTTCCTGGACTCCGAGTCGGCCATGATCCGCAGCACCGGCCACTGCAACACCATGGGCACGGCGTCCACCATGGGCCTGCTCAGCGAGGCGCTCGGGCTGACCATACCGGGCACGGCCGGGCTGCCGGCCCCGGACAGCCGGCTGCTGGAGCGGGCCCACGAGACCGGCCGCCTGGCGGTCGAGATGGCGGTCAGCGGCCGCCGGCCCAGCCAGGTGCTCACCGCGGCCTCGTTCCGCAACGCGATCGTGGCCCTGGCCGCCCTGGGCGGCTCCACCAACGCCGTGGTCCACCTGCTGGCCATCGCCGGCCGGGTCGGGGTCCCGCTCAGCCTGGACGACTTCGACCGGATCGGCTCCGACGTCCCGCTGCTGGTCAACCTGCAGCCCGCGGGCCGGTTCCTGATGGAGGACTTCCACCGGGCCGGGGGCCTGCTGGCCGTGCTGCGCGAGGTGGCCGACCGGCTGGACCCGACCGCCCTCACGGTCACCGGCAAGCCGCTGGTGGACTACCTCGACCAGGGCCGGATCTGGGACCCCGAGGTGATCAGGACCGGCGCCGAGCCGCTCCAGGCCGGGGCCGGGATCGCGGTGCTATACGGCAGCCTGGCCCCCAGCGGGGCCATCATCAAGCCCGCCGCGGCCACCCCGGCACTGCTGCGGCACCGGGGCCGGGCCGTGGTCTTCGACTCCATCGAGGACATGCACGCTCGGATCGACGACCCGGACCTGGACGTGGACGAGGACTCGGTGCTGGTGCTGCGCGGCTGCGGCCCCAAGGGCTACCCCGGCATGCCCGAGGTCTCCAACATGCCCATGCCGGCCAAGATGCTCCATCGCGGCGTGCGGGACATGGTCCGCATCTGCGATGGCCGCATGAGCGGCACCGCCTACGGCACGGTGGTCCTGCACGTGGCGCCCGAGGCGGCGGCCGGCGGCCCGCTGGCCCTGGTCCGCACCGGCGACTGGATCACGCTCGACGTGCCCGGCCGCCGGGTCGACGTCGAGGTGCCCGAGGAGGAACTGCGCCAGCGGACCCCGCCCGCGGCCATGACCGACGCGCTGGCCAAGGCCAGCCGGGGCTGGGAGCGCCTCTACATCGACACCGTCGGGGGCGCGGACACCGGCGCCGACCTGGACTTCCTGGTCGGCGGCAGCGGCGACCAGGTGGCCCGCGACTCGCACTGATTGAAACGGCGAATAACCAGCGATTAACAAGGAAGGGCGGCTGCCGTCAGGCAGCCGCCCTTTCACAGGCTTGCGGTCAGCGGCTCAGCCGGCGATCACCTTCAGGAACGTGTTCGCGATCAGGCCGTAGCCCAGCACGTTGGCGTGCTCGTTCGGGCCCTGCGGCTTGGGCGCGCACTCCCAGGTGTAGTAGCAGACCATGGCCACGTTCTTGGGCACCTTGCCGAACGCGGGCAGCGTCACCAGCTTGGTGTCCTTGGTGTCGAACGCCTGGAACAGGCTGGCCACCGGCGCGCCGAACTTCTTGTAGATCACGCGCAGGTCCTGGCCGAAGATCGAGCCCAGCTCGGGAGCCGCCTCGGCGATCTGCTGGCCGGTGCCGCCCGCCAGCCACTCGGCCAGCTCGGGCACGTAGTAGGTCATGCCAACGATCTTCAGCGAGGTACCGCCCGCCGTGCGCAGCTCGGTCATGATCGCGGCCAGGTTCTTGAGCATCGGCGGGAAGACCTTATTCAGGCACTGCACGATCTTCGGGACGCTGGTCAGCGCCACGCAGGGGTTGAGGTCGTTGGCGCCGATGTCGATGGTGACGACCTGGGTGGCCGCGGCGTGGGCCTTGAGGAACGCCACCGCCTGGGCCAGCTGGGAGCCGTCGGCGTACTTGCAGATGCCGCCGTTGATCATGCTGGCGGTGGTCTCGCCGGGGCAGCCCAGCTTCTCCAGCTTCAGCGTCGGGTTGCCCATCTTGAGCGCGGTGTAAAGCTGGTTCGCGTAGCCCTGGTTGGTCTCGACCGAGACACCCTTGGCGTTGGGCTGGACGCCCTGGGCCAGGGAATCGCCCAGCGACACGTAGTAGGTCGGGGCGGGGGCCGGAGCGCGCGACGCGGCGAACGCCGGCCCGGCTCCGGTGACTGCGGCTGCGGTAACGACGGTGGCCGCAGCGATGATCGACGCGATGCGATGCATCATTTCTCCTGACCGCGGGGTAAGCGGGGAATGATTTACCGGATGGTAACTTGCCCTTTAACTCCGTGTACACAGAAGAAAAACTCGATTGGGCTACTTTTTCTCGCCCAGGAACTCGTCCAGCGCGGCCAGGGCCTGCGGGGCGTCGGCGCGGCCGATCCCGACGCGGAACCGGTCGGCCGGCAGCGGGGCCAGCGGGGAGGCGTAGACGCTGGCCGGCAGCAGCAGCACGCCGCCGTCGGTAACCGCGGCCCGGCAGAACGCCTCGACGCCGTCTGGTCCCAGGTAGCGCGGATAGCACACGCAGCCGCCATCGGGCGGGGACCAGCTGAACCGGTCCTGATGCCGGGCGAAGAACTCCGCGAAGACCGGGCGGTTGCGGGCGAGCAGGTCCCGGGTGCCGGCCAGCAGCGTGTCCCGTGCCTTGATCGCGATCCGGGCCAGCACCTCGCTGGGCGCCGCGGCGCAGATCGAGCCGTAGTGCTTGACCCGCTCGGCCCGGTCAAGCACCTCGGGGTCCCGGCAGGCGATCCAGCCGATCCGCAGGCCGGGCAGGCCGTAGGTCTTGGACAGGCCGCCCAGTGAGATGCCCCGCTCGTACAGGTCGGCCGCTTGCGGCAGCGTGCGGTCCTGGTCGTGCTCGACGCCCCGGTAGATCTCGTCGCTGAACAGGTAGATGCCCCGGGCGCGAAGCAGGTCGGCCAGCGTGAGCCACCGTTCGCGGGAGGCCACCGAGCCGGTTGGGTTGTTAGGGAAATTGACGGCGACCAGCCTGGTAGTCGGCCGCAGTGCCGTGGCGACCGCCTCGATGTCCAGGTCCCAGCCGTCCTCGGGTCGCAGCGGCACGCCGGTGACCTCGCAGATTGACCGCGGCACGGTCTCGGCCGACTGATAGTTCGGGAGCACCGTGACCACGTGGTCGTCCGGTCCGAGCAGCGCCCGCATGACCGTGGTGATGGCCTCGCCGGGCACGAACGTCATGATGTCCGCGGCCGTGGCGACGTCATAGGTCCCCGCGATTGCCTCGCGCAGGGCCGGGGTGCCCCCACCCACCTCCCCTGCCCCCTACATGGCGTGTAGCCCAGGCTGAGGTTCTCCCACTCGGCCCGGTCGGCGGGGTCGGCCAGTTCCAGCAGCCGGGCCAGGCTGACCGCCTGGCCGTCCGAGGCGGTCAGGTTGTAGCGGGCGGTGAACTCCCACCGGGCCAGGTAGGTCTCGAGCGCGAACTCAGGCAGCGTCACGGCTGCCTGGCCCGCTTGCTGGGTCGGCCCGGGCCGACTGCAGCGAGGCGTAGACCGTGGCCCGGCTGACGTCCAGGATCGCGGCCAGGTGGCTGGTGGCCCGGCGGACCTCGAAGACGCCCCGGCCGTCGAGGAAGGCGACCAGGCGGCGCCGGTCCTCGCGGGACAGCCGGGTCGGCCGCAGGCCGTGCTCCAGGCACCAGTCGCCGACCACGGCGTTCAGGTCCTCGCGCCAGTCCCGCTCGAACAGCCCGGCCGGCCGCGGCTCGACGCCGAGGGCGAAGGCCCGCAGGCCCGCCACCGCGGAGCTGATCACCGACCGGTCGAAGTTGAGGCACAGCAGCCCCCGGCCGCCGGCGATCACCGCGCTGACCGAGGACACCTCGGCGCCGCGCAGCCCGGCCTGGGTGTAGGGACCGGCGACGCCGCCGCCGGCCAGCTCGCCGAGCAGCCCGGCGTCCAGCAGCGACGGGTCTCCCGGCCGGCGGCCCGACATCGGGTTCCATACGCGCACCACGACATCCCGCTCGATGTCGTGGATGACCGCCTCCACGTGCGGATGGAACAGCCGGACCACGGCCTCGGCGGCCGGCCCGTATGGCTCGGCCCACGAGCACAGGGCCGTGTCGCTCACGGCCGCGTCATCAGTCACGGTAAGACCGTATGTCTAGACCAGACGTTTTGTCTAATCCCATATGATTTACTCACGCGGGGCTCCGCGACAGGACAAGTTCCGCTAAAGGAGGTGCGGCAAGCTTGATTACCAACGTCCGCGTCATCGGGCTGGGCAAGGTGGGCGAGCTGGTCGCCACCTTGCTGGCCGACTCAGGATTCTCGGTCTCGGCCTACGACGCCCAGCGGCGCAGCGGCCTGCCGTTCCCGGCCGCCGTCCTCGACGTCCGCGACCCCGACGCCCTGCGCGCCGCGCTGGCCGGGGCCGACGCCGTGGTGTCGTGCATGCCCTACCACCTGAACCTCGGCGTGGCCGAGGCGGCGCACGACGTCGGCGTGCACTACTTCGACCTGACCGAGGACGTGCCCACCACCAGCCGGGTCCGCGAGCTGGCGGCCAAGGGCGGGGACCTGGTCTACGCGCCGCAGTGCGGCCTGGCACCGGGCCTGATCGGCATCATCGGCGCCGCCCTGACCCGGCCCTTCGCGGAGATCCGCAGCATCGAGCTGAAGGTCGGGGCGCTGCCGCGGCATCCGGCCGGGCTGCTCGGCTACGCGTTCAACTGGTCGGCCGAGGGCGTGGTCAACGAGTACCTCAACGACTGCGAGGTGCTGCGCGGCGGCGTGCGCCAGAAGGTGCCCGCCATGACCGAGCTGGACCGGGTGGTGATCGGCGGCGTGGAGCTGGAGGCCTCGCTGACCTCGGGCGGCCTGGGCACGATGTGCGAGACCTTCGAGGGCCGGACCCAGCGGCTGGACTACAAGACCATGCGCTACCCGGGCCACTTCGAGCTGATGCGGTTCTTCTTCGACGAGCTGGGCCTGCGCGACCGGCGCGAGCTGGCCGGGGAGATCCTGGTCAACGCGAAGCCGCCGGTCGACGACGACGTGGTCTACCTGCACGCGGCGGTGGAGGGGCGCTCCCGCGGCGAGGGCGACACCGCGCCCGGCCAGCTGGCCCGCAAGCAGTACGTCCGGGCCTACCAGCCGCTGCGCATCAACGGCCGGGCCTGGCGGGCCATATCGTGGACCACGGCGGCCTCGGCCGTCGCGGTGGTGGAGCTGGTCGCGTCGGGCAAGCTGCCGGCGGCCGGGTTCATCTCCCAGGAGGACATCCCGCTGGAGGCGCTGCTGGCCACCAGCAACGGCGCCCGCTTCGCAGAGCTAGGACAAGTCTGATGACCTCGATGAGCGACAACGCGGCCAGCCAGGGCCCGATGAAACTGCCCGATCACGCCGAGCTGCTGGCCGAGACGACCGAGATCCTGGGCCGGCTGGGCGTGCAGGTCAGCGCCGACGGCGACCTGGTCGCCCGTTCCCCCATTACCGGCGGCGAGCTGGCCCGGCTGCACTCGCATACCCCGGATCAGGTGGCCTCGATCATCGGCGCCGCCCAGGACGCGTTCGCCACCTGGCGCACCGTGCCCGCCCCGGCCCGCGGCCAGCTTGTGCGCGAGCTGGGCAACCTGCTGCGCGAGCACCAGGCCGACCTGGGCGCGCTGGTGTCCATCGAGGCGGGCAAGATCCGCTCCGAGGGCCTGGGCGAGGTCCAGGAAATGATCGACATCTGCGACCTGGGCGTCGGCCTGTCGCGGCAGCTGTTCGGCCTCACCATCGCCTCCGAGCGGCCCGGCCACCGGATGATGGAGCAGTGGCACCCGCTGGGCGTGGTCGGCGTGATCAGCGCGTTCAACTTCCCGGTCGCGGTCTGGTCGTGGAACACCGCGCTGGCGCTGGTCTGCGGCGACCCGGTGGTGTGGAAGCCGTCGGAGAAGACCATGCTCACCGCGCTGGCCTGCCAGGCCCTGGTGGCCGAGGCGGCCCGCCGGGCCGGCGCGCCTGAGGCGGTGTCGGCGGTGCTGCTGGGCGGCGCGGAGGCCGGCCAGGCGCTGGTCGACGACCCGCGGGTGGCGCTGCTGTCGGCCACCGGCTCGACCCGCATGGGCCGGGCCGTGGCCCCGCGGGTGGCAGGCCGGTTCGGCCGCCTGCTGCTCGAACTGGGCGGCAACAACGCCGCCGTCGTGGCCCCGTCGGCCGACCTGGACCTGGCCGTGCGGGGCATCGTGTTCGCCGCCGCGGGCACGGCCGGCCAGCGCTGCACCACGCTGCGCCGGGTCATCGCCCACGAGTCCGTCGCCGATGAGCTGGTCAGCCGGCTGGCCGCCGCCTACGCCACCCTCACGGTGGGCTCCCCGCTGGCCGAGGGCACCCTGGTCGGCCCGCTCATCGACGCCGCCGCCTACGACGGCTTCACCACCGCCCTGGACAAGGCGCGGGCCGACGGCGGCGAGGTGGTCATCGGCGGCGACCGGGTGCTGGCCGAAGAGGCCGAGGGCGCGTACTACGTGCAGCCCGCCATCGTCCGGATGCCGGGCCAGACCGACATCGTGAAGGCCGAGACGTTCGCCCCGGTCCTGTACGTGCTCACCTACGACTCCTTCGACCAGGCCCTGGCCCTGCACAACGACGTGCCGCAGGGCCTGTCGTCGTCGATCTTCACGCTGAACGTGCGCGAGGCCGAGCGGTTCACCGCCGCCGACGGCTCGGACTGCGGCATCGCCAACGTCAACATCGGCCCGTCCGGGGCCGAGATCGGCGGGGCGTTCGGCGGCGAGAAGGAGACCGGGGGCGGGCGCGAGTCCGGCTCGGACGCCTGGAAGTCCTACATGCGCCGGACCACCAACACCGTCAACTACTCCACCGACCTGCCGCTGGCCCAGGGCGTGGAGTTCGGCTAACAGCTACTGCAGCGGGCCGGGGTATGCCTCCTCGGCCCGCTGGCCGAGCTTGGCGATCTGGTGCCTGATCACGTACAGCACCGCGATGATCACCACCACCGCCACCCCGATCAGGATCAGGTTCACCGTGCCCGACACCCGGCGCAGCACGTTGCCCGCCAGGTAGGCCAGGAACGTGTAGAGGGCGGCCCAGATGATCCCGCCCGCCGCGTTGGCGGGCAGGAACCGCCGCCAGCGCATCTTGCTCACTCCGGCCAGGAACGCCGCGTAGGTCCGCAGGACCGACACGAACCGGCCGAAGAACACCACCTTGCCGCCGTGCCGGTCGAACAGGTACCGGGCGATCTTGAGCTTCTGCTCATCCAGCCGGACCTTGGGCCCGTACTTGCGGGCCAGCCAGTAGCCGCCCTTGTCGCCGATCCAGTACCCGATGTTGTCCCCGATGATCGCCGCCGCCGCGGCCACCGCGAAGATCGCCCACGGGTTGAGCTTGTGGGTGTGCCCCGCGTAGGTGCCGGCCAGGATCAGCACGGTCTCGCCGGGCAGCGGGACGCCCAGGCTCTCGGCCCCCACGAACACGAACACGGCCGCGTAGCCGTAGGTCGCGATGAGGTGACTCAGGCTCATGGGCTCCCGTCCGGCAAGGCTTCAGTCGTGAACTGGCCAGCGTAGCCGCTAGTCGATGCCGTAGCGCTCGAGGATGCCCTGCGCGGTGTCCAGCAGCAGGTCACGCACCGCCGGCGGGGACAGCACCTCGACCATGGGGCCGAAGCCGGCCAGCCGGTGGGCGGCGGCCCGCTCGTGCTCGAACGACAGCTCCAGCTCCCGCCAGCCCTGCGCGTCGGGCGGGCCGGCCGCGCCCAGCGCCTCGCGGACCGCGTCGCCCAGCACCTCGGGCAGGACGGCCAGCGCGTGCGGCGAGGCCCGCACCCGGACCGCCAGCCGTGACCTGGTGGCCATGAACTCCCGCGACCACTCGGCCCAGAACGCGGCCAGCTCGAACCCGGCCGGCCGCTCGAACGGCTCGGCCCGGACCTGAGCCGAGATGATGCGGCCCACCCGGTACACCGCCGTGCGCTGCTGGTCCGGCTCTGCCCCGCCGGTGGCGGCGACCAGGTACCAGACCCCGGCCTTGTTCACCAGCCCCAGCGGCCCCACGGCGCGGGGGACCGGGTCGGTGTCGCCGTTGCCGCGCCGGTAGCGCAGGTCCACCCGACGGCGCCAGCGCACCGCCTCGGCCAGCCGGCGCAGCTGCGGCACCGGCTCGGCGGACGCGAACCAGCGCGGCATGTCGAGGTGCACCAGCGGCGTGGCCGCCCCCTGACCCGACGTGACCTTGATCTGCCGGTGGGCGGCGGCCACCGCCTCGGCCAGCCCGAGCTCACGCAGGGCGGCGGGCACGCCCAGGATGATCAGGGCCTCGGCCTCGTCCCGGCTCAGCGCGCGCAGCGGGAACCGGTAGCCGGGCAGCAGCTGGCAGCCGCCGCCGGGCCCGGACTCGGCCACGACCGGCACCCCGGCCGCACTCAGCGCCTCCAGATCCCGGTAGACCGTCCGCAGGCTGACGCCGAGCTCGGCGGCCAGGGCACGGCCCGTGATCCGGCCCCTGGCCTGAAGCAGCAACACCAGGGACACCAGCCGGTCGGCGCGCACCCGCTCAGGCTAGTTGACGGTCACTGACACCGGCTGTCAGCAAAAGAAAGCGAACCCGGCCGGCCGCTCGAACGGCTCGGCCCGGACCTGAGCCGAGATGATGCGGCCCACCC
>Ga0102924_1003402_pt1 | contig 16726 bp, 15 predicted proteins | sample PaiPotPPM11metaG_FD_80116 | JGI IMG/M metagenome (GOLD analysis project Ga0102924, IMG submission 80116) | Iron sulfur acid spring bacterial and archeal communities from Banff, Canada, to study Microbial Dark Matter (Phase II) - Paint Pots PPM... ...
GTCGTCAGGGGTGTCGTCCCACTCCCGGGTGACGTTGCCGTCCTCGTCGAGCTCCTGGCCGTACACCCGGATGTCGCCGGTGTCCGGATCGATGGTGACGACGGCCTCCTCTGCCGCCGTCGGCAGCCGCTTGTAGGCCGCGACCAGGGCGTTGGCGAGGGCATCGAGGAGGACCTCGGTGGAGATTCCCTTGTCCCGAGCGATCTGGTTGAGGGCTTCGAGGAACGCGAAGTTGTCTTTCATGAAGCTGGTGCCTTTTGGTCGCGATGCGGATCGGATGGACCGGACGGGTCCGGCACGGCCTTCTTGGCGGCCTTCGACTTGCCCGGCTTGGGTGGCGGTCCCCACTCGAAGACGGTCTGGGCTCGCTCGACGTCGGCGTAGGACAGCCGGCGGTCGTCGACGGTGATGCCGGTGTGGTCGGCGTCCACCAAGATGCCCTTGATGCGGCGGTCGCCGTCGACGCCGGGGACGGTCTTGATCGAGACCAGGGATCCGATGAAGCGGCGGTAGTGCTCCGGGGTGCGAAGCCGCCGCTCCAAGCCCGGGCTCGACACCTCGAGCAGGTACCGCCCACCGGGGATCGGATCGGCCGCATCGAGCGCGGCCGAGATGCGCTGCGTGGCCCGGGTCAGCGCATCGAGATCCACGCCGCCGGTCCGGTCCGCCAGCACGACCAGGCGGCCGCCGCCGTACTCGATGTCGAACAGATCGAGGCCCTGTTCGGCGAGAAGCGGCTCGATGAGCGCGCGGACCTGTTCGGTCACGCCCACGGAACCTCCTCTCCTCGAAAGATCGGCCAACATACAAAAGCGTGGGCCACGGCCCACGCCCTCCACGACCTGCGCTTTGCCACCGGACCGTCGGACCAGCGGGCGAACTATAGCGGAGGGCTGCGCTCAGCCCGAGCGGGTGCGACCGGTCGGGCCGAGGCTTCCCGCCAGGCACTCGGCGACGACGTCTGCGTAGTCGACACCGAGGGCGGCCGTCGTGATTCGCACCCCCGGTGGGCTTGCGGTCCGGAAGCGAGCACCCGCGGCGATGGCCCATCCATGCGCCGCCATCCCCGCCACCGCCTTGGCTTCGTCGCCGACCGGTACCCACACGTTGAGGCCCGATCGGCCGTGCGCAGCCACGCCGAGGGCGACCAGCGACGAGATCAGTGCCTCCCGGCGCTCGGCGTAGACGTCGGCCACCTCGGCCAGATGGACCTCACCCTCCGGGTCCGACAGCATCACGTACGCCACCGCCTGGAGCAGATGGCTGGTCCAGCCCGGACCGACGGCGCGCCGTTCTTCAATCGCCGCCACCGTCTCGGGGTCGCCGGCCACCAAGGCCACTCGCAGGTCAGGTCCCAGCGATTTGGAACATGACCGGATCATCAGCGCCCGTCTCCGTTCGTCGAAGTGCCTCCCGCTCACGATGGATCGCAGGGGGATGCCGGCGATCGCACCGGCATGGTCGTCCTCGATGACGAGCACCTCGGGCGCCGAGTCGAGCACCTCGGCCAGCGCGGCGGCCCGGTTGTCGGTGAGCGCCGCACCGGTCGGGTTCTGCGCCCTTGGGGTGACGATCACGGCCTGGGCTCCGCGCCGCAGAGCGCGGGCGAGGCCGTCGGGGGTCATCCCCTCATCGTCGACTGGGACCGGTTCGACGATCAGTCCGAGGGCGGAGAGTAGATCGAGCAGCCCCGCATATCCCGGGTCCTCGGCGGCCACCCGCATTCCCGGTCGGGCGTGGGACTGGAGGGCCCGTTCGACCGCATCGAGCGCCCCGCTCACGACGGTGACGGCCTCGAGGCCGACGCCCTCGGCCCGGAACCGATCCTCGGCCCACGCCCCCAGCTCGGGAAGCACGGCCGGGTCGCCGTACAGCCCGGGTCTCATCCACACCTCCTGCTGGACCACCACAGCCATCGCGGTGTTGGCGCTGGGCAGAAACGCTGGATCGGGGTTCCCGCTGGCGAGATCGATCAAGCCCTCGGGGACCCCGACCTCACGCCGCCCGCTGAGCGCAGCGGGCCGCGACCGGATGCGAGTGCCGGCCCGGCCGTTGGTCTCCACGACGCCCCGCTGGGCCAGGAGGCGGTAGGCCGCGGCGACGGTGCCGGCAGCGATGCCCAGCTCGGTGGCCAACGCGCGCACCGGCGGCAGCACAGCTCCCTCCGGCGCCCGGCCCGCGGCGACCGCAGCCTCAACGTCGGCAGCGATCTCAGCCGCCCTCCGCCCCGAGGGCTGGTATGCCTCCCTCATCCCTTGGCGCCGATTCGGTACCGATTCGGCGCCAAGGCGTCGAAACAGAAAGCTCCCACGTCAGGCGACTCCGGGCCAGTAGCGTTCTGGTACATGACGGCCGAATGTAGCAGTACAAAGACGCAGCTCCGCCGACACCCGGAGCGCGGCAGCCATGACCTCGAGGTGGTCCGAACCATCCTCGATGAGGCGTTGATCTGCCACGTGGGATTCGTCCACGACGGCTGCCCGGTGGTCATCCCCACCATCCACGCCCGCCGCGGCGACACCCTCTACCTCCACGGCTCGCCGGCCAGCCGGATGCTCCGGGGCCTCGCCAGCGGCCTGGCCGTGTGCGTCACCGCCACGCTCATTGACGGCCTGGTCTTGGCCAAGTCGTGGTTCCATCACAGCCTCAACTACCGCTCCGTGGTGATCTTCGGGAGCGCCACCGTCGTGGGGGACGCTGAAGAGAAGACCGAAGCGCTGCGGGTGATCGTCGAGCACGTCAAGCCCGGCCGGACCCGCGAGGCCCGGCCGCCCAACGCCAGGGAGCTCAGCGGCACGCTGGTGCTGTCCCTCCCGATCACGGAAAGCTCGGCCAAGATCCGCACCGGTGGCCCGATCGACGACGCAGACGATGCTGGCCACCCGGCCTGGACCGGGGTCGTGCCGGTCACGAGCCCCCGGTAGGCGGGAGTCCCTACTGGTCGAGGTGCCGGCGGATGAGGTCGACCTTGACCTCGCTCGCATTGGCATCTGCACCCTTGTCCTCGAGCAGGGCGGCGCGGTCGGCCTCGGCCTCCCGCCGCGCGCCCTCGAGATCGGAGGAGGCGAGAACCGCGTCGGCCCCCTCGTCCATGATCCGCTCCGCGTAGTGCACCAGCGCAGAGACCATCTCGCTCTCGGGGATGACGGCCACGTTCTGCCCCTTGATGAACAGGTGACCCTTCTTGCGGCCGGCGGCGATGCCGAGGTCGGCGTCCCGGGCCTCCCCCGGTCCGTTCACCACGCAACCCATCACGGCGACCTGCAGCGGGATCTCCCGCTGCCCGAACGCGTCCATCGCGTCGTTTGCCACCGCGATCACGTCGATCTCGGCCCGGCCGCAGCTCGGGCACGCGATGAGATCGACGTTCTTTCGCTGCCGTAGGCCCAACGCCTCCAGCAACTGGCGCCCTGCCCTCGCTTCCTCGACTGGGTCGGCGGTCAACGAGAACCGGATCGTGTCCCCGATGCCCTCGGCCAGCAGCGTCGCGATCCCCGCCGTGCCCTTGATCAGGCCGGCGACGCCGGGTCCCGCCTCGGTGACCCCTACGTGCAGCGGTCGGTCGGTGACGTCGGCCAGCATCCGATACGCCTCGATCATGAGCGGCACATAGGACGCCTTCACGCTGATCTTCACATCGTCGAACCCGACCTCCTCGAAGTAGGCAAGCTCGATCTGGGCCGATTCGACCATCGCTTCGGGCGTGGCGCCCCCGAACTTCTGGTAGAGGCGCTCGTCGAGCGACCCCGCGTTGACACCGATCCGGATCGAGACGCCCCGGTCCTTGGCCTCTCGGGCGACCGTCTTGATGTGCTCCGGGTTGCGGATGTTGCCCGGGTTGAGGCGTAGGCCCTGCACGCCGGCGTCGAGCGCGGCGAGGGCCATGAGGTGGTTGTTGTGGATGTCGGCGATGATCGGCACCGGCGATCGAGGGACGATGCGGGCCAGCCCCTCGGCTGCCTCCTGACGATTGCAGGTGCACCGGACGATGTCCGCCCCTGCGCCGGCCAGGCCGTAGATCTGCTGGAGCGTCCCTTCGACGTCGGCCGTCTTCGTCGTGGTCATCGATTGGACGCTGATCGGAGCGTCACCGCCGACGAGAACCGAGCCGACGCGGATCTGACGGGTCTTGCGCCGGGGGGACGCGGTCAGGTTGGGTCCGAGCATCTTGGCTCCGGGGGGTCAGTGGAAGGTGATCGGGTGGGCCACGTCGAGATACAGCGAGCTCACGAAGATGAACCCGAGCAGGACGACGACAGCAAAGGCATACGGGAGCATCTTGCCCACATCCGCGGTGTAGCGCCGGCCCCGCCGCGAACGGATGCGCTCGTAAACCGCAATGGCCACATGCCCCCCATCGAAGGGGAGCAACGGGAACAGGTTGAGCACGCCGACGAACACGTTCGCGGCGATGAAGAGCCGCAGCTTGCTCTCGGCGTCCGGCAGCTGGCCCGCGATCTGGACGATGCCGATCACCGACACCGGCCGGTTGCTGCCCGAGTTGTCGGCCGACGCCGGCCCGGGCGTCGCCGCGACCTGATGCCCGATGTTGACCAGTCCCTTGGGCCCGAAAAGGGCGCCGATGCCCTGGAACGTGCCGAGCAGCTGGTTGCTCCAGAAGTTTCCGATCGCGTGCGGCACCGACCCGAGCAGTCCGTGGTAGCGCCTCTGGGTGGCCGGCTCGATGCCGAGGAACCCGGTGTGGTCAGATGGCGTGCTGATCGGGCCGATGTTGTCGCTGACCGAGCCGCGCTCGGTCGGCGTGGCGATCACCGTGACGGTTTGGGATCCCCGCTGCACCGTCAGGTGGATGGCCGCGTCGGCGTGGTCGGCGATGTAGGCCTGGAATGCGGTCCAGTTCGTCGCCGGCTGGCCATCGAAGCTCACGATCTGGTCTCCGGGCTCGAGGCCGGCGCGCGACGCCGGGCTACCGCCCACGATCGGGACGAGCTGATGCACCTTGGCGATCGGGGTCGTGACTCCGACCGCGGCAAACAACGCCCACAGTGCTACGAGGGCGAGGACGAAGTGGACGGCGGACCCTGCGACGGCCACAGCAATCCGACGAGGGAACGACTGGGCGCGATACGAGCGAGCCTCGTCAGCCGGGTCGACCCGCTCCAGGTTGTTCATACCGACGATGCGGACGTAGCCCCCCGCCGGGATGGCCTTGACCCCGTATTCGGTCTCGCCTCGCCGGACGGACCACAACCGAGGGCCGAAGCCAAGGAAGTACTCGGTCACCTTCATGCCGCCGACCTTGGCGGCCACGAAATGGCCCAGCTCGTGCAGCATGATCACCCCGGCGATGACCGCGACGGTCACCACCGCGCTCACGGCGTGGCCGATGACGGCCAGGCCTGCGATCAGTGCGATGACCGCCAGCAACACCACGAGCGAGCGCCGCTGCTCTTCCGGTGGAGGCGCCGCCGGCGGCTGAGCGGTGTCCTTGGGCGCGCTGTATCCACCGGCGACGCCCTCGCTGATCCGGTCGAACAGCCGCCTCGGCGCTTCGGCTCGCTCCCCCGCGCCCCGGGCCTCGGTGTCGGTCACGCTGCCATCCTCCCCACCACCGTGGCGGCCCTGGCGCGGGCCTGGCGGTCCGCCTCATAGACAACATCGGGAACAACGGTTTCCATCCCGAGGGCAACGTCGGCGCCCCCGATCGCTTCGGCGATCACATCGGGGATCTGAATCCAACGGATTCGGCCCGAGAGGAAGGCCTCAACCGCGACCTCGTTGGCCGCGTTCAACCACGCCGGCGCAAGTCCACCCGTTCGCGCCGCGTCGTAGGCCAACTCCAAGCAGGGAAACGCGTCGCGATCCGGTGGCTCGAACTCCAACACCGAGACCGTCGACCAGTCGAGGGCCCCGAACGGATGACCGAGGCGCTCCGGCCACGCCAGCGCGTACCCGATCGGGAGACGCATGTCCGGCCGGGATAGCTGGGCGATCGTCGCGCCGTCGGTCCACTCGACCATCGAGTGGACGACCGACTGGGGGTGGACAACGACATCGATGCGGTCCGGTGCCACGCCGAACAGCTCGTGGGCCTCGATCACCTCGAGACCCTTGTTCATGAGCGTGGACGAATCCACCGTGATCTTGGGGCCCATCGCCCACGTGGGGTGGGCCAGAGCCTCCTCGATCGTCACGTCGGCCAGGGACGCCTTGGACCGGCCCCGGAATGGGCCGCCGCTCGCAGTGAGCACGAGCCGGGTCAACTCTCGATCGGCCGCCCCGCTGCGCAAGCACTGATGGATCGCGCAGTGCTCCGAATCGACGGGGAGGATCTCCGCGCCCGGCGTGGCCCGCACACCCGCCACGGCCGGCCCGCCGGCGATGAGCGACTCCTTGTTGGCGAGGGCCAGCCGCCGCCCGGCCCCCAGCGCGGCGAGGGTGACGGGGAGGCCGGCAAAGCCCACCACCCCGTTGACGACCACATCGGCGATACCGGCTATGGAGGCCAGCGCATCCGGTCCGGCCCGCAACTCGATCCCGGCCGGCAGCAGGTCCTTCAGCGCGGGGGCGCGGTCCTCGTCGGCCAGCGCGACCACGTCGGGTCGAAACTCCACGGCCTGCGCGGCCAGGGTCTCGATCGAGCGGGCCGCGCCCAGGGCCACCACCTTGAAGCGGTCCGGTTGGGCCCGCACCACATCGAGGGTTTGGGTCCCGATCGAGCCGGTGGACCCGACGAGCGACACGGTGGCAGACACCCCGCCATCGTGGCACCCATTGGCGCCCAACCGGCTAGCGCCCCACGTGAAGGACCTGAACCAGGTAGTAGGTGGCGGGGAGGGCGAAGAGCAATCCGTCGAACCGGTCGGCCAGTCCGCCATGGCCCGGGAGGGCATGGGACATGTCCTTCAGGCCGATGTCACGCTTCACCATCGACTGGCACAGATCGCCCACTGGGGCCACGATCGCGATCACGAGCCCCAGCCAGAAGCCCTTGGCGTGGGTAAACGGATGCATGCTGCCCACGATCCCGGCGCCGGCCAACACGGTGGCCAGCAGGGCGGCAACGAACCCTTCGACGGTCTTGTTGGGGCTCACGTGCGGCGACAGCGGCGTCTTCCCGAACGCTTGCCCGGCGACGTAGGCCACGACGTCATTGATGACGGTGAGCAGCACCGCGGCAACCATGAACGCCACACCCCAACGCCCTGCGCCCGCAGGCCCCCGGGGTCGGACGAGCAGCGCAGCGAACCCGCCGAGGAACCCTCCCCAGAGGAACGCCATGAGGCTCGCCGCCACGTTGACCGTGGGGCGGGCATGAACCACCCCCGCGAGATACCACAGGAAGGTGAAGATGACCGTGAGCGCCAAAACAAGCGGAACGGCGCGCTCCCCCTGCCAGTAGGAGCCGAAAGCCATCGACAGCGTCGCGACCAGGCCGAGCAGGGTCGCCGGCTTGTAGCCCGCCCGGCGCAGGACGGCGTAGATCTCGGCAGTGAGGAACACGACGACGGCGGTTGAGTAGACGAGGACGAACCTGGCGCCGAGCGCGGCGCACACGAGAAACACCGCCCCTAGCGCGACCCCGATCAGGGTGGCCTGGGTGTTGTCCCGTCCTCCACCACGCCGCGTCCGGCGGGTGGCGTTGGGCTCGTAGAGGTCGTCATCGACCGAGCGGGTCCGGATACGGGTCGGCGCTGGCTCGGGCTCGTCGAAGGTGTACAGATCGGAATGCTCGGTGCGGCTCGTATCGAGTGCTCCCAGGCGGGTCTCATCGTCGGCGAGGACGCTCGCGTCGCCGAACTCCGCTTCGTCCCAGTCCTCGCCCGAGTCGCGCCAGCGGGGCGCCCTCGTGAAGCTCGACCACGCCGGGTCCTCCTCGCGCTGCTGGTCGGGCAGGATCCGGGGCACCTCGCCCGTGGCGGGCTCGGTCCAGTGGGGGAGCTCGGGTGCGGGGCCGGCCACGATCGGCCGCACTCCCGCGGGCGGGTCGACCCGGGTGCCGGCTACGCCTTCGGTGTCGCCGTAGACCGCCTCCTCCTCGGGCAGATCCAAGGGGAACCGAAGGGCGGGAGGTCGGGTCGGTTGCGGCGGCGGCGGCACATCACCGAAACGGGGCGCATCCGCCGGACGGCGCCCCTCCGCGGCCCCGGTCTCGAGCGCGCTCGCGGCCTCTTCGGCGCCGATGATGCGGATGCCCTCCCCGGCCGGAGCCGGGGGCTGGGTCTTGTGCTCGTCGTACTCTGCCATCGGTTCGTTCGCTCCTCTAGACCTCGAGCAGCTCCGCCTCCTTGTGCTGGACCAGCCGGTCGATCTCGGCCACATGCTCAGCCGTCAGCTTCTCCATCTCCTTCTCTGCCCGGTCCAGCTCGTCGGAGGAGATGTCACCGTCCTTCTCCAACGCCTCCAGATCATGCCGGGCGGCGCGCCGAAGGTTGCGGATGGCCACCCTCGCGTCCTCCGCCTTCTGCTTGACCACCTTGACCAGGTCCTTCCGCCGCTCGGCCGTCAGCTGCGGGAACTGCAGGCGGATCACGCTCCCGTCATTCGACGGGTTCAGGCCGAGCTCGGAGTGCTGGATGGCCTTCTCAATCGACTTCATCGATCCCTTGTCGAACGGGCTGATCACCAGCAGCCGCGCCTCGGGAACGTTGAAGCTGGCCAGCTGCTTCATCGGGACCTCGGAGCCGTAGTACTCCACCCTGAGGTTCTCGACGAGGCCCGAGTTGGCCCGGCCGGACCGCACGCCGGCGAACTCGGTCTGGGCGTGGGACACGGCGCGGCCCATCTTCTCCTTGGCGTCGTCGATCACGGCCCCGAGCAGCGAGTCGTCGTCCATCAGCTGACCAGCGTACCGATCGGCTCCCCGGCCAGGGCGCGCCGGATGTTGCCCGTCGTCATCAGGTCGAACACGCAGATCGGCAGGTTGTTCTCCTTGCACAGCGTGATGGCCGTGAGATCCATGACTCGCAGCTCCCGGGTGAGCACGTCCGCGAACGACACGGCGGTCAGCTTGGTCGCCGCCGCATCGAACCGTGGATCGGCGGTGTAGACGCCGTCGACCCCTCCGTGGGTGCCCTTCAACATCACGTCGGCCTCGATCTCCGCAGCCCGCAACGCCGCGGTGGTATCGGTCGTGAAGTACGGGTTCCCGGTACCGCCGGCGAAGATGACCACGCGCCCCTTCTCGAGATGGCGCATGGCCCGGCGGCGGATGTACGGCTCCGCCACCTGTGCCATCTGGATCGCGGTCTGCACCCGCGTCGGCTGCCCGTCGCGCTCGAGCGCGTCCTGCAGGGCCAACGCATTGATGACCGTGGCCAGCATGCCCATGTAGTCAGCGGTCGCACGGTCCATGCCCGCGCCGGCCCCGGTGAGGCCCCGCCAGATGTTGCCGCCGCCAACCACGATGGCCAGCTCGACCTGGGTCGACGAGACGACCTCGGCGATCTCCCCGGCCAGGCGTTCAACCACACCACCGTCGATCGTCTCATCGCTGGCCGAGGAGGCGAGCGCCTCCCCGGACAGCTTGAGAACGGCTCGGCGGTATGGCGGAACGGTCAACCGCCGACGATGACCTGTGCGTAGCGCACGAGTGTGGCGCCGCCGAGGACCTGGGTCACCGTCTGTTTCTCGTCCTTGGCGTAGGGCTGCTCGAGCAACACCCCACCCGGCACCCGCTTGAACCAGCCGTTGAGCTTGCCTTCGACGATCTTCGGGAGCGCCTGCTCGGGTTTGCCCTCGTTGCGGGTCTGGTTGGTGAGCTGCTCGCGCTCGGCCTCGATGTCCGCGGCCGGAACCTCGTCCCGGGTCAACACGCTCGGCTTGCCGAACGCGATGTGCACTGCGATGTCGTGGGCCAGCTCCTTGGACCCGCCGGCGAGCTCCACCAGGATGCCGTTGACGCCCCGGCCGTTCTGAACGTGCAGATAGGTGTCGAGCACGTTGCCGGGCGCAGCCTCGAACCGGACGACGCGACCGAGCTCGATGTTCTCCTTGAGCGTGATCTTCATGTCGTCGATCTCGCCCTGCTTGTCGGCGATCGCGTCCTCACCCTTCCCGGCGACGAGCTGGGCCAACTCGTCGGCGAGGGCGATGAACTGCGGGGACTTGGCCACGAAGTCGGTCTCGCTCTTGAGTTGCACCAGTGCGGCGGCGTCATTGGTCGAAGCGACCGCGACCGCGCCCTCGGCGTTCTCCCGATCGGTGCGCTCGGCCGCCTTGCCCAGCCCCCGCTCGCGGAGCCACTTCGCGGCGGCCTCGAAGTCGCCGTCGTTCGCCTCGAGCGCCTTCTTGGCGTCCATCATCCCCGCGCCGGTGGCCTGGCGAAGTGTTTGTACGTCCTTGGCGGTGAAACCGGCCATCGTGATGCTCATCCTTTGCAGTGGGGGAACATGACCCGCGCTGGTCTGCGCGGATCCTTCGGCACCGGCCGTCGGGCCGGTGGGTTGTCTACGCGCCGGGGGTCGCGCCTTCGGTCGCCGTGTCGGTGCCGGCGGCCGGCTCGTCGGACGGCACCGCTTCCGGCGTCGCCACCGCAGCCGGCGCCTCGGGCTGGCCCTCGGCCACCGCCGGGGTGATGTCGGCCCGCTCGTCGCTGTCGGGCATGCCGGTCGTCTCGGGTCCCGCGGTGCGGGCGGTCGCGAGTCGAGCCTCCCGCTCGCGCGCCTGGTCCGCGAACTGGCGCCGCGCCTCGGCCTGGGCGGCATCGCGCTGGGCTTGTTGTTCGGGCGTCAGCGGCGCCGGTCCGGCGGGCTCGGCCGATACCGAGCGGGAGGCCTTGCGCGAGGCGATGAACCGACCCTCCTCCACCGCGTCGGCGATGACCCGGCACAGCAGGTTGCCGGCCCGGATCGCGTCGTCGTTGCCGGGGATGACGTACTGCACCAGGTCGGGGTCGCAGTTGGTGTCGACGACGGCCACGACGGGGATCCCGAGCTTGTTGGCCTCGGTGACCGCGAGGTGCTCTTTCTTGGTGTCGATGATGAACACCGCGTCCGGCAACCGGCTCATGCCGCGGATGCCGCCCAGGTTGCGCTGCAGCTTCTCGAGCTCGCGCGACAGGATGAGCGCCTCTTTCTTCGGCATCGCCTCGAAATCGCCGGCCGCGAGCATCCGCTCGTATTCCTGCATCTTCTTCACCCGCCCGGCGATGGTGCTGAAGTTGGTGAGCATCCCGCCGAGCCAGCGCTCGTTGATGTAGGGCATGCCGCACTGCTGGGCGTAGCGGGCGATCGGGTCCTGGGTCTGCTTCTTGGTCCCGATGAACAAGACGTTGCCGCCCTCGGCCGTGAGATCTCGGACGAAGCTGTAGGCGGTCTCGATGCGCGAGAGCGTCTGGTTGAGATCAATGATGTAGATGCCGTTGCGCTCGCCGAAGATGAAACGCTTCATCTTCGGGTTCCAGCGGCGGGTCTGGTGCCCGAAGTGCACACCCGCCTCGAGCAACTGCTTCATGCTGACGACCGCCATCGCGGTGCCTCCCTAACGGTTGTGGTTGGACCGGGCGCCTGCGCCGTCGGGAGACGGCGACCGTAGTGGGCGCTCGATCATGCGAACGTCACCGACCCGGTGTCGGAGACCCGTCGAGTGTAGACGACCGCCCCCACCCGGCCCGGCGGCGACCGCGGATGGCGATGGCGGCGATGGCACCGACGGCAAACAGCAGCACCCCGGCGACGGCGACGCCGGCCGCCATCGAGCGCCTCGCCGAACCGCCAGGCTGGGCTCCGAGGCCCGAGCTGAACCGGGTCAGGTCCGGCACCCCCGGCGGTGGTGAGCCGACATGGAGCTCGAGGACGGAGTCAGCCTGTCGCCCCGCGCCGGCGGCGGCCGCGATCCGCAGGGTGTAGGTCCCGACCGATGCCGCCGGTGGCACTTGGACCTCGTGCGCGCCCGACGCGGTGATGCCGAGGTCAGTCGTGACCGGCGCCGCCCCGGGCGGGGTCGCGCTCACCGACGCCAACCCCGGGACGGGCAGGGTGAACCGGACTTTGACCTTTGCCCCCGGCAGCACGACCGGAGGGTCAACGCTCACCGGGGAGACCCCGAAGCGACCCTGGTAGGCCTGGGGCAGGATCACCCGCACCAGGCCGCCGGGCGCCGGTTCCACCCTCCACGGTCCGTCGCCCACCGTGATCAGCACGTTGTCATGCTCGTCGACCAGGCGGAACCGGCCCGTCACATCGACATGAGCCAACCCGTCGGCCACGTCCACTCGGACGTCGCTTGGCATCGCCGTCGCCGGCAGCGCGGTCGGCCGGATCCCGTTGTAATAGAAGGCCAGGATGTCGGACGCGGACAGCCCCCGCCGAGCCTTGGCCAGCGCCCCGTACTGGCTCATCCCAACGCCGTGGCCGAAGCCGGAGCCGGTGAACTTCACGATCGAACCGTCGAAGCCGACGGCGAAGCGGTCCGACGGGAGGAACACGTCGCGGCCCGGTGCTGGCGCGACCGCGGCGTTCACCCGGCGGGTGAAATCGGCGGCCGGGACCGACTGGATCCCGTGGTCAGGGCCGGGTGCGGCGTTCGATGGGGGACGGGTCGTCGACGAGGTGGTGGGCGCAGTGCCGTCCGGCGGGTCCGAGGTCGTCGGGTGGGCCGGTGTCGTGGTGGCCGGAGCCGTGGTCGATGAGGTGCCCGGCAGCGGCAGGGTCGTGTTCGCCGGACTGGCAGTCTCCTGGGCACCGGCGGGTCCGGCCACCGGCCCCGCCGTCGTCGAGGGGGGCTCGGGGCCCGGCGCGGACCCGGCGGGCGCCGAGCTGCCGCCGCCGCCCGCTGGTACCGACCACGACACGGTCACGGTGTCACCCGACCGGCTGATGCCGTCGACCGGGCCCGGGAGGTTCAAGGCGTGGGCGAGCCCGGTGGCATCGATGTCGGCTTCCCACTGATCGAGCGGGGAGGCCGCGTCGTCAGGGTCGGGCACCGACTGCAAGTAGGGCTCGCCGCCGGCGACCGTGCGCCCCCCGTTGGACGATGAGTACATGGCGTTGATGGGCCGGCCGCCATAGAGCAGAACCTGCCCCTTGGTGGCTCTGACCGCGGCCACCCACCGCGAGCCGTCAGGCGCTTGTTCCTTGGAAAGCCCACGGTAGACCTGGCAGTCCTGGTCCGCGCAGATCTGGGCCCCCAGCGCGGCCATCGCCGGCGACGGAGCCGCCGCATGGTGGAGGAGATAGGTCCGGGCCGCGATGGCCTGGGCCTCGAGCGCGGCCGCCGGCCATTCGGAGGGGACTTCGCTGATGCCATCGACGTAGTCCTCGACCGAGACGTCGTTGACCACAGCGACTGAATCACCGCCCGAGACGATCTCCAGCGCGCCGCGATAGTCACCGATGTCGGCCGCGCCGAGCGGCCGGCTCCCGTCCAGCGGCTCGAACCGGGCCCGGGCCACCACGAACGACGCCTCCGGCAGCCCTGCCGCTGGGTCCTGGCCTTGACGGGCCGGCCCCCCTGGCGAGGCGAGCGCGGGCCCACCGGCGGCGCCCGCGAGCAGGACCACGGCAACGACAGCGCGGCACCAGGCGCGGGGGCTCCCGGACACGGGCCGCCAGTTTAGGGAGGGCCGGCCCCGGATCGCCGTCCGGGGCGAGCGGTCAGGCCGGCTCGCGCTCGGGTTCGGCCATGCGGCTGCGCAGCTGGAGCACGGCCTTGGTGTGGATCTGGCACACCCGGCTCTCGGTCACACCGAGCACCTCACCGATCTGGGCCAGCGTGAAGCCCTCGTAGTAGTAGAGCATGAGGACCATCTTCTCCCGCTCCCCGAGACGGTTGATCGCCGCCGCCAGGAGCTGTTTCATCTCCTCGCTCTCGAACACCGCCATGGGACTGTCCCCCTTGTCGGGGATGGTGTCGCCGAGCGTTGTCGACTCGCCTCGCTCGCCGCTCCCGGACGACAGCATCTCGTCGAGGGCAACCACCCCCACGAAGGAGATCTGGTGGAACATGGTCTGCAGCTCGGCTTCGCTGATGCCCATCTCGGACGCGACCTCCGCGTCGGTCGGCGTCCGCAGCAGCTGGTTCTCGAGCTTGGCGTAGGCCCGTTCCACCGATCGGGCCTTGGCCCGCACCGACCGGGGTACCCAATCGATCGAGCGCAGCTCGTCGATGATGGCGCCTTTGATCCGGGCGATGGCGTAGGTCTCGAACTTGATCTTCCGCTCCGGGTCGAACTTCTCGATGGCGTCGATCAAACCGAAGATGCCGTAGGAGACCAGGTCGGACTGTTCGATGTTCTGGGGGAGGCCGACCGAGACCCGTCCCGCTACGTACTTGACGAGCGGTGAGTAGTGGAGGATGAGGCGATCCCGGGTTTCCCGCCCGCCGCGCGCCTTGTACTCCGTCCAGAGCCTACCGATGGCCGCGGCTTCATCGTCGGCCGGGGCTGACGTGTCGGCGACTTCGGCTTCGGTGTCCATGCTCCCCACCCCTAGGCCCTCGGGTGCGTCCGTTCGTGCGTCAGGATCAGACGCTCTTTCGACACATGAGTGTAGACCTGCGTGGTTTGGAGACTGGCGTGTCCCAGCAGTTCCTGCACAAACCGAAGATCCGCCCCATTGTCGAGCAGGTGGGTGGCGAAGCTGTGACGGAGGGCGTGAGGGTACAGTGGCGCCGGGCTCCGGTGGTCCAGGATCCGGCGCACATCGCGCGGTCCGAGGCGTCCGCCACGCCTCCCGAGAAACAACGCTCCGGCCGGCGACATGTCGTTGACGAGCGTGGGGCGAAGCCCGATCCAGCGCTCGAGGGCAACCACCGCGGGAGGGCTGACCGGGACTTGGCGCTGCTTGGACCCCTTCCCCCAGACCGTCACCAGGCGGCGGGCGAGGTCGAGCCCGTCGAGGTCGAGGCCGCACAACTCGCTGACCCGCAGTCCGCTGCCGTACAGCAGCTCGAGGACGGCATCGTCACGGGCCCGGATCGCGGGACTGTCCCGCGCGGCCCGGCTGGCCGCGTCGTCGAGCAGGTCGACCGCCTCGCCCGGGCTGAGGACTCGGGGGAGCCGATGCTCGCCCATCGGCGCGCTCAGGCCCCGGGCGGGGTCACGCTCGATCCGCCCGGTCCGCCGGCACCAGCTGAAGTACCGGCGCAGCGCCGCCGACTTCCGGGCGATCGAGCGCTTCGCGTACCGACGAGTCTGCAGCGACGCCAGGTATCGGCGCAGGACCAGGCGGTCGACCGATGCTGGCTCCGTCGTGCCCGTCCGCTCCACCCAGTCGCAGAAGCTACGCACGTCCCGCCCGTAGGCGTCCACGGTCGCGGGGGCAGCGCCGATGAGCGACCGGCAAAAGGCGTCGACGTCCCAGGTCATCCGCAGAACCGTACGGCCGCGGGGCGCAGGAGCGGCGCACCGCGCTCCCATTGCTAGCCGAGGGGCACGGCGATCAGGACAGGACGGGCCCGGCGCGCTGCCAGCCGGCCGGCCCGTTGGTGACCCAGCCGTCGAGCTCGAGGTGGGCCAGTTGGAGGGTGACCTCGGCGCGAGCGAGCGCGCAGCGGCGCAGGACGACCTCGACCGGCGTGGGCTCCCAGCCGACGGCGCACAGCACCTCGCCGGCAAGCCCTGATGGCTCGGCCCGGGTGGCGATGGAAGGGAACGGCGCGCTGAACCCCGGCACGGACAGCTTGAGATAGCCGATGACGTCGCGGGGAGTGCAGGCCGGCATCGCCCCTTCACGCAACAGGCGGTTGGTCCCGACCGACGCCGGGCTGCGAACGCTGCCGGGGACGGCGAAGATGGGCCGATCCCGAACCAGGGCCTGGTCCGCGGTGACGATCGAACCGCCGGCCGCTCGTGACTCGACGACGACCACGGCGTCGGCCAACGCGGCGATGATCCGGTTGCGGGCCGGGAACCGCCAGCCCTCGCTTCGTGTCCCGAGCGGCCACTCGGACACGAGTGCCCCGACCGCGGCGACGTCCTGCCACAGGCGCCGGTGCCGGGCCGGGTAGGGAATGTCGAAGCCGCCGGCCACGACCCCGACGGGAGGGGCGACCCGCCCAACCGTGCCTGGGTCGCTGGGATCATCGCGGGCCGCAAGCTGGCGGCGGGTGGCCCGCAGCGCTCCTTCGTGCGCCGCCGCATCGATCCCGAGCGCGAGTCCCGACACGACCCGTGCCCCGGCGGCGGTCAACTCGTCACCGAACTCGAGCGCGATCTCCCGGCCGAGGGGAGTGCAGCGCCTCGTACCGACGATGGCCACGCAAGGAGGTCGCAGGGCGGGCTGAGCGCCCGATCGGAACAGGGCGTACGGAGCGGCCGGATCCCTCGCCAACGCGCCCGGGTAGCCGGGCGAGCCCAAAAGGTCGACCACGACGCCCGCTCGCCGATGACGGTCCCACAGCGCCCCCACGTCCACGACCGTTGCTCTCTTGACCCATTCCGCGGTGACCGCGGCCCCGTCGACACGCGGACCGAGCGCCTGCCGCACGGCCAGGTCACGGGCCACCCGCCCCGATGTCACCAGCGCCCACGCCTCCGCGGCCGAGCGGGGCCGGTCGGACTCGTCGAGCAATGACGGCGGCGGCTCCTTGCCCTCCCGGTGGAGTCCGAGGAGCGCGGCGAGGCGCCCGGGCCAGAGGGCAGGGAGGCTCAGCAGCGCGACCGCGTACGCCTCATCCGGAAGTGCGCCTGACCGGCCGTTCATGACGCCACCGCGAGCGACGCCGCATCGGACCGGAGCTCGAGCGCAGCTGCGATGTGCTCCTCGGCGAGGACTGATAACGCCGCGCCGTCGAGATCGGCCAAGGTTCGCCCCACCCGCCGAAC
>Ga0102924_1003405_pt1 | contig 16724 bp, 26 predicted proteins | sample PaiPotPPM11metaG_FD_80116 | JGI IMG/M metagenome (GOLD analysis project Ga0102924, IMG submission 80116) | Iron sulfur acid spring bacterial and archeal communities from Banff, Canada, to study Microbial Dark Matter (Phase II) - Paint Pots PPM... ...
ATCCAGCCGCCGGTTTCGTACAGCACTTTTCCCGGAGGATAATCCAGCCGATTCCGTCCGTTCACATCGCGCACGATGGCGAGCTGCGTTCCATCCGGAGACCAGTCAGCCCACTGGATATTTTCCAGTATCTCGCGAGGCGCGCCGCCGCCAAGCGGCATGCGGGCTAGCGTCCCGGTATAGACCTGCGACTTGGACTGCTGGCTGTGCAGCAGCACCGCCATTTCCCCGGTGGAGGAAATCGCTAGAATCTCGGCTCCCGGAACTCCAGCCGGACGCGATTCAGGCGTACCAAAACGCGTGTTGAAGATTTCGACCGGCCCGCCTTCCCAAGCCGCGCTGTAAACCACCGTCTGGCCGTCGGGTGCGAATCGCGCCATCCGGATGGTCCCCCGGCGATAAGTCAGCAAATGGTAGGCCGGGGTTGCTATAGCTGCGCCGTGACGCAGCAGCAGAAACGCGATCACCGCCAACGCCGCTACCAGCGCAGCCCCCAGCGCGTAAACCGGCCCGCGGGACCGGGGCTCTGGAATCGTCTTGATGCCGGACGAAGATATCCTTGCGGCGGCGACGGCGGGCACTGTTGCAGCCGAACCGCTCCCCGGTTCGCTCGCAACACTCGAAGAAATACGCGCCGAATCCCGCTCTCGCTTGAGCCGCTTCATGTCGGCGCGAACCTCGGCCGCGCTCTGATAGCGCAGCTCGATGTCCTTCTCCAGCAACTTTTGAGTGATACGCTCGACCTCCGGCGGAAGGTCTGGGTTCAGCCGGACCGGCGCGGTAGGCGCGCGGTTAAGAATTGCCTCAGTGATGACGCCTTGCGTCTCACCACGAAAGGGCAGGGTTCCCGTAGCCATTTCGTATAGCACCACACCGAAAGAAAACAGGTCGGTGCGCCCATCGAGTTCCTTGCCACGTACCTGTTCGGGTGACATATACGCGACTGTGCCGAGCGCGGTCCCAGGACTAGTAAGGTTCAGTGCGGCCTCTGCCAGGGTTTGAGAATCCGCGCTGACGGGCTTGGGCCAGCCAGCCATCTTGGCCAAACCGAAATCTAAAATCTTCGCGTGCCCGCGCTTTGAGACGAAGATGTTTGCCGGCTTGATATCGCGGTGCACGATGCCTTTCGCGTGGGCCGCGTCCAGTGCGTCCGCTACCTCAATCGCAATTCCCAGCAGCGGATCGAGTTCCATCGGGCGATCGCCAATCAAGTGCTTCAACGTGGAGCCTTCGAGATACTCCATCGCGATGAAGGATTGGCCTTCATGCTTGCCGATTTCGTAGATCGTGCAGATGTTGGGATGATTCAGTGCGGAAGCTGCGCGTGCTTCGCGCCGGAAGCGTTCCAGTGCCGGCTCGTCGTGCGCCACCTCGTCGGGGAGGAATTTCAAAGCAACGAAGCGTCCGAGTTCGGTATCCTCGGCCTTGAAGACCACGCCCATGCCACCACCACCGAGCTTTTCCATGATGCGGTAGTGCGAGATTGTCCGGCCGAGCATGTGCGGCGAAATCTTACGTGGGCTACCCTGACAAGTCAATGGAACAGCCATGGACAAGGGAACCGAAATTGGCGGAATTCTAACGCGATAGGCAAGAAAAGGGCACGGCCGGAGCCGTGCCTTGTAAAAACTTTCGACGACTACTCTTTCTTGTCGTCTTCCTTCGCCGGCTCGACGCCGCCATCGTGAGCGGCCTGGGCTTCTGCGTCTTCCATCGCTTTCTTAGCCTCAGCAGCCTTCTTGGCACGAACTTCGGCGCGCTTTTCGCGCTTCTCGTCGAGAATCTTCTCGCTGCCGAGCAGTTCCAGGAACGCCTTGTCGGCACCATCGCCCTTGTTCCAGCCCGTGCGGATGATCCGGGTGTAGCCTCCGTTGCGATCGCCGAACCGCGGTCCGACCGTGTCGAACAGCTTCACCACAGCGTCATCGGTCATCAGGTAAGACGCCGCCAGACGCCGTGCCGAAAGATCGCCGCGCTTGCCCAGCGTGATCATCTTCTCGACCAATGGACGCGCCGCCTTCGCTTTCGGAACCGTCGTCTCGATGCGCTCTTCCACGATCACCGATGTGACCAGATTGCGCAGCAGCGAGCGCCGGTGCGCTGTGTTCCGTCCAAGTTTATATCCTGCCTTTTTGTGACGCATGGGAACCCTCAGCTTCTAGCTCTTAGCTTCTAGCTCAAACTCAAAATCCACACTCGCTAGCGGCCCTGCCGCCGAAAGCTGGAAGCAGGGCGCGCCGGTAGGTCGTTATTAAAGCTGGTCGTCCGGTCCGTAGGCGGACGCAGGCAACGGTACGTTTGAAGTCGGTCCCGGAACAGCATTGCCGTGCTCGTCGATCTTCATGCCCAGACTCAGCCCCATCGAAGACAGAATCTCTTTGATCTCATTCAGCGACTTGCGGCCGAAATTCTTCGTCTTCAACATTTCGGCTTCAGTCTTCTGCACGAGTTCGCCAATGGTCTGAATGTTCGCATTCTTCAGGCAGTTGTAGCTGCGCACCGAAAGCTCAAGCTCTTCGACCGAACGGTTCAGGTTCTCGTTGTGAATTTCCGGCTTTCGATCATCACTCGACGATGTTCCGGTTTCGATCTCCTCCTCGAAGTTAATGAAGATGTTCATGTGGTCCTTCAGCAGCTTCGCGGCCAGGCCAATCGAGTCAGCAGGCGTGATAGAGCCGTTCGTCCACACTTCGAGCGTGAGCTTGTCGTAGTCTGTGATCTGTCCGAGACGCGCCGCTTCGACAGTGTAATTGCACTTACGCACCGGCGAGTGCACGGAATCGATCGGAATGAATCCGATGCCGAGATCTTCGTCGAAATTCTTGTCGGCAGAGACATAGCCGCGACCGCGCTTCAATCGCATTTCCATGTCAAGCTTGCCGCCCTCGCTGACCGTTGCGATATAGACGTCTTTGTCGAGCACTTCGACGTCGCCGTCGGCTTCTATCATGCCGCTGGTGACAACTCCTGGCTGATCCGCGCGCAGGTAGATGGCCTTCGGCGCATCACCCGCAAGCTTGAACGGAATCTGCTTGAGGTTCAGGATGATGTCGGTCGCATCCTCAACCACTCCGGGAATCGACTGGAATTCGTGCAGCACACCTTCCATCTTCACCGCGGTAACGGCGGCGCCTTCAATCGAACTCAGCAGCACGCGCCGGAGCGCATTGCCCACGGTAGTGCCGAATCCGCGCTCGAACGGCTGCGCCCAAAAAATGCCGTACTTATCGGTTAGGCTGGAGGTGTCGACTGCGAGACGTTTCGGTTTTTGAAAGCCCTTCCAAAGCATGTGTTCTCCTTCGGCCGTTTGGCTCAATCCTAGCTCGCTGAGCGGTCCAACTCAGGTCAATGCTAGGAAAGGCTGATCTGGCTCGAATGCATAACAGACCACACCATATTTACTTACTGTAAAGTTCTACGATCAGCTGCTCGTTCACCGGAAGCTGAATATCTTCGCGCTTGGGCAAACTCAGCACCCGAGCTTTGTAATTGTCGCGATCCACTTCCAGCCAGCTCGGCAGCGTGCCATGGCTCGCGAATTCCTTCGCCAGTTCGAGCACGGTAAGCTTCTTGCTGTTCTCACGAATCGAGATTTCCTCACCCGCACTCACTTCATAGGAAGGAATATTCACCTTGCGGTTGTTGACTGCTACGTGCCCGTGGCGAACCAACTGACGTGCCTGGCGCCGCGATTGCGCGAAACCGAGGCGGAACACAACGTTGTCTAAACGCCGCTCCAGTTGCTGCAGCAACTTCTCGCCGGTTACGCCCTTGGACCGGGCGGCCTTCTCGAAGTAATTGCGGAACTGGCCTTCCTGCGTGAAGTAGATGCGCTTGGCTTTCTGCTTCTCGCGCAATTGCAGGCCGTAGCCAACAATTTTGGCCTTGCGGTCTTTCCCATGTTGTCCGGGAGCGAAGTTGCGCTTCTCGATGGGACATTTATCGCTGAAGCACTTTGCGCCTTTGAGGAACAGCTTCATGCCCTCGCGGCGGCATAAACGGCAGACTGCATCGGTATAACGTGCCAAGTTTCTTCTCCTTTAGATGACCGGTTTACGGGTTTGGCTTCACCCTTCTTCCCGGACAAAATCAGCTGCTCGCTTCTAGCAGCCACCTTCTAGCTCATGCGAAACCCCAACTCGGTTTAGCTAGAAGCTTGGAGCTACAAGCTTGTTTTCTTACACTCTGCGGCGTTTCGGCGGCCGACATCCGTTGTGCGGAATCGGCGTGACATCCCGAATGGAGCGCACTTCAATTCCGGAGGCAGCCAAGGCGCGCACGGCCGATTCGCGTCCCGATCCCGGACCGCTAACCCGCACGTCGACGCTGCGCACTCCATGATCGCGCGCCATATTTGCGGCGTTGGATGCGGCTTGCTGCGCGGCAAAAGGAGTTCCTTTGCGCGACCCGCGGAATCCCAGTGATCCTGAACTCTTCCACGAAAGAACGTTGCCGTTCATATCACTGATGGTCACGATCGTGTTATTGAAGGAAGCCTGCACATACGCCAGCCCATGCGGCACATGCTTGCGTTCCTTCTTCTTAAAGGTTTTCTTTTTACCTTTTTTATCGGGTGTGGCTGCTGCGCCGCCCGCTGCTGCTGGTTTTGCCATTTCTGAGTCTCAGTTCTCAGTACTCAGTTCTCAGTCAAAATCAGGCCTCAAGGGACTGATGACTGATGACTGACGACTGGGTTATGTCTTTGCTGTGGCCTTCTTCTTCTGTGCAACCGTCCCCTTGCGCGGACCTTTGCGCGTCCGGGCATTCGTGTGAGTGCGCTGTCCGCGTACGGGCAGGTTCCTGCGGTGACGGAATCCGCGATAGGAGCCGATTTCGATGAGCCGCTTGATGTTCATCGAAACTTCCTTGCGCAGATCGCCTTCCACCAGACCCTCGGCTTCAATAACCGTACGGATGCGGTTGACCTCTTCTTCGCTCAGATCCTGAACCTTCTTCATTGGATCGACACTAGCCTCATCGAGAATACGCGCGGCGCGCGGGTGCCCGATGCCGTAGATGTATGTCAGCGCGATGTTGATGTGCTTCTGGCGGGGAAGATCCACGCCTGCAATACGTGCCATTCCTTGACTCCCGCGCGGGCTTTAGCCCTGGCGCTGTTTATGTTTCGAGTTCACGCAGATCACCCGCACCACACCCTTGCGGTGGATGATCTTGCACTTGTCACAAATCTTTTTTACCGATGCTCGTACTTTCATAAAATCCTGTATTCCTTATTTGTACCGGTACACAATCCGACCGCGATTCAAATCGTACGGCGAAAGTTCCACGGCTACTTTGTCTCCCGGCAAAATGCGAATGAAATTCTTGCGCATCTTCCCGGAAACATGCGCCAGCACCTGATGCTTGTTCTCCAGTTCCACCCGGAACATCGCATTGGGCAGGGGCTCCAGCACCACCGCCATGACTTCAATCGCGTCTTCTTTGCTCATTCGCTCCTAGCTTCTAGCTCCTAGCTGACCGGCCCGACTAGCTAGAAGCCAGGAGCTAGAGCTGTTTACTGCGTCAAAATCACCGGCCCATCTTTTGTCACCGCCACGCAGTGCTCAAAATGGGCGCTGAAGCTGCCGTCTACGGTCACTGCCGTCCACTTGTCGCCTAACACTCGGGTCTCGGGCTTGCCGTAATTCACCATCGGCTCGATCGCGATCACCATACCTTCGCGCAATCGGGCACCGTGTCCGCGGGCGCCAAAATTTGGAACCTGGGGCTCTTCGTGCAACCTCGTCCCAATACCGTGTCCGACAAATTCGCGCACTACGCTGAAACCGGCCGATTCCACATGCTCCTGCACCGCGGCTCCGACGTCGCCGATCGAGTTACCGATCCGAGCCTGTTCGATGCCCCGATACAACGACGCTTCGGTAACTTCCAACAGCTTTTGCAACTCGGGTTTCAGACCGTTACCCACCGGCACTGTGATGGCTGCATCTCCGTAATAGCCGTCGAGCACGACGCCACAGTCAATCGAAACGATGTCTCCCTCTTTCAGCATTCGCTTCTCCGAGGGAATCCCGTGCACAATCTCTTCGTTCACCGATGTACACAACACGCACGGATAGTCGTAATAACCTTTGAATGCCGGCTTAGCCCCCAGCTCCTTGATCTTCTTCTCAGCGGCTCGCTCCAGATCCATCGTCGAGATGCCTGGAGCCACCAGCTGTTTCACGTGATCGAGAACCTGGCGTACGATGTGGCCGCTGTGCCGCATCTTTTCGATTTCACTCGCCGATTTGCAAACAATCGCCATGTCTTACGCGTGATGATCTTCCAGTATCCGGAAGATCTGATCAGTCACCTCATCAACCGGACGGTCACCATTTACCGAGATCAGCCTGCCGGTCCGCCGGTAGTATTCCGCCACCGGACGCGTCTGCTCCTGAAATGCCGTGAGCCGTGGCTGAATTACTTCCAACCGGTCGTCATTGCGGGCCACCAGCTTGGTCCCATGCGCTTCGTCGCATATTTCATCGAAACGGGGCGGCTGGAAGTGGACGTTATAGATCCGTCCACAGGTGGGACAAGAACGGCGTCCAGTAATACGGAGCAGCAATTGATTATAGTCGACCTCGAGCTGGATCACAATTGGCCATGCTCGTGTCGGACGCGAATTGTCAAAGAGCTCCCGCTCGAGCAACGCATCGAGCCACCCAGCTTGGGCTGCCGTCCGGGGAAAGCCGTCGAGGATATAACCGCGCTTGCAATCCGGCAACAGCAAACGCTCCCGCACCATGTTGCATACCAAGTCGTCGGAAACCAGCTCTCCCCGCGCCATTACGGCCTTGGCTGCGATGCCGAGATCCGTCCCTTGAGCCACGTTCTCGCGCAGGAGATCTCCCGTGGAAACCTGGGGTATCCCGTAGCGCTCCATGATTCGCTTGGCCTGAGTGCCCTTCCCGGCACCCGGTGGTCCGAGCAGCACCACGGCTCCCACTGCACGCGAGGTTTCCTGCGTCATCGGCTTGGCCAAAGCCCCCCGACCTCAATCTCCCCGGCGTGCGACTTGGAACGCCAAGGTGCAGCAACCCCATCTATTTCCCAACATCAACTACCAGCGGCGGCCGCGAATGCGTCCGCTGCGTGGCGTGAACCCATCGTAGTGCCGCATGATGAGCTGTGCTTCAATCTGCGTCACCGTATCCATCGCAACGCCGACAACAATCAGCAGCGACGTTCCACCAAAATAAAAGCTCACGCCTAATCCGTTCGTCACCCAGGTCGGCAGGTTCTCGAAGAAGCGGCCAATGGGCCCCCACAAGTGATTGAGGTGAATGCCGGTGATCAGCCATTCCGGAATGAACGAAATGATGATCAGGTACAGCGCTCCCACCAGCGTGATGCGCGTCAGCACTTCATTGATGAAATCCGCCGTTCGCCGGCCTGGACGAATTCCCGGGATAAACCCGCCGTACTTGCGCATGTTGTCGGCAACTTCACTCGGATTGAATACGATCGAAACGTAGAAATAAGCAAAGAAAATAATTCCAACCGCATACAGAAGAGTGTAGAGCGGCTCACCCCACCGGATCGCATCAAACAGTGGGCCGAAATAACGGTTCGTACGCAACCCATATCCGATGGTTTGCGGCAGCGTTAGAATCGACGATGCAAAGATGACCGGCATGACGCCACCCGCATTCACGCGCAACGGCAAGTGCGTCGACTGCCCGCCCATCACCTTGCGTCCGACCACACGCTTGGCGTACTGCACCGGAATTCGTCGCTCACTGCGTTCGACGTAAACGATGAACGCTACAACGGCGACCATGAAGACGATCAGGCCTACCATCAGCGGGAAGGTGATCGCACCCCACGAAGCGTTCTTTGCTTTATCGATCAACTCAACGACGCCGCGCGGCAAGCCCACCACGATGCCGGCGAAAATCAGAAGCGACATACCATTACCAACGCCGCGCTCCGTGATCTGCTCGCCCAGCCACATGATGAACGCGCTTCCCGTAGTCAGCGTCAGCATGGTCATCAGCCGGAATCCCCAGCCGGGATTCAGAGCGAATCCACCTTTTTCCAAGCCGATAGCGATGCCGAACGATTGCACCGAACTGAGAATGACTGTGATATACCGGGTCCACTGCGTGATCTTCTTGCGGCCAAGTTCGCCTTCTTTTTGCAGCTTGGCGAGTGGCTCGTAGACCACGGTCAGCAACTGCAGGATGATCGACGCCGTGATGTACGGCATAATTCCCAGGGCGAAAATCGTCATGCGGCGCAGTTGGCCGCCCGAAAACAGGTCGACGAATCCCAGGAGCGAACCACTCGTGCTGCCTTGCGTAAAGAATGCTTCGAGCTTGGCCGTATCGATCCCTGGGGTTGGCAGGTGCCCACCGAGCCGGTAGACAAACAGCATCCCCAGCGTGAACAGAATCCGCTTGCGCAGATCCGGAATGCGAAAGATATTCGCCAGCTTGTCAAACATTACTGCAAGACCTCGACCTTGCCGCCCGCCTTGGTGATCTTTTCCTGTGCCGACTTCGAAAACTTGTGCGCACTGACCGTGAGAGCCACCTTCAGTTGCCCATCGCCCAGAATCTTTACCGGATGTTTCGTCTTGATCACGCCGGCTTTGCGCAGAATATCAGGGGTAATCGTTGTCTCACCGAGTTCCACCAGGCGTTCAAGGCTAACAATGTTGAACTCTTTGCGAAAGATATTGGTGAACCCGCGCTTCGGCATGCGCCGGTGCAGCGGCATCTGGCCGCCTTCAAATCCGCGGATCATGCGCGAGCCCGTACGCGAGCGCTGCCCCTTGTGACCTCGGGTGGAAGTCTTTCCCATGCCGGAGCCCATACCGCGCCCCACGCGTTTGCGCTTTGTTGTCGCCTTCTTCGGTGCGTGAATGTTGGATAAATTCATAAGTAAACTCTCAGGTCCTAGTCCACAACCTCGACGAGATGCGGCACCTTTGCCACCATCCCTCGGATCGCCTGCGTGTCTGGACGCTCAATCACCTGGTTTAGCCGGGTGAAACCCAGCCCCTTGATGACCAACTTCTGTTTCCGTGGAGCACAAATTGCGGAGCGCACCCATTTCAGCTGCACCTTCCCGCTGTTCGAATTCGTCTTCTTGGCAGTCATTTCTAAAACCTCACCGACCACTTGTTTCTAGAGCTCTTGTGCTGTCTTGCCCCGCAGAATCGCAACACTTTCTCGATTCTTCAACTGTTTCAGCGCATCAAACGTCGCCTTGATCACATTGTGGGGATTGGTTGTGCCAATCGACTTGGTCAGTACATTCTGCACGCCGGCCGACGTCATCACGGCACGTACTGCGCCGCCCGCAATCACGCCCGTACCTTCTGGAGCCGGCTTCAGCAAAACTTTGCCGGATCCGTAACGTCCAAGCACAAGATGCGCAATGCTGGTCTGCGTCAAGTTAACCTTAATCAAATTCTTTTTCGCCGACTCAATCCCTTTGCGGATCGCCTGGGGAACTTCTTTCGCCTTGCCGGAACCGTAGCCCACGACTGCGGCTGAGGGGTCGCCGACCACAACCAGCGCCGCAAATGAGAGATTCTTTCCGCCCTTGACTACTTTCGTCACGCGGTTGATGGCCACCACCTGATCTTTCAGTTGGTATGCCCCTGCATCGAGTTTCTTAATCACTGTTGGCATAATTTTTCAAGTTTGAGCTTCGAGCCATAACTAAAGCTCGTGGCTAAAATTGCAGTCCCGCCTCCCGGGCCGCCTCGGCCAGTGCCTTGACGCGCCCATGGTAAAGATATCCGCCGCGGTCGAACACGACTTTCGTCACGCCTTTCGCTTTCGCGCGCTCGGCAATCGTTTTCCCGATCGCCTTCGCGGACGCCACGTTTCCGCCTGTCCGTCGATCTTCTTTCTTTCCTTCTGCGGTGCTGGCGGAAACCAGGGTCTTTCCGTTCAGGTCATCCACAACCTGCACGTAAATATGATTCAGCGAACGATACACATTCAGACGCGGACGTTCCGCCGTTCCTTGCAGCTTCTTGCGAATGCGCTCGTGCACGTGTCCGCGCTTTTCGTTTTTTCCAATTTTCGTCAGCATCGTTGTTCCCTTTTGGAGCTCCCTCGCTTTCGCTCGGGATAGCCGTTGCGGACTCATGCCCGCAAAACGCCGCTATTTCGCTCCGGTCTTTCCAACCTTCTTTTTCAGACGCTCGCCCACATAGCGGACGCCCTTGTTTTTGTATGGATCCGGCGGACGCAGCGACCGCATCTCCGCAGCCACCTGTCCAACCTTCTGCCGGTCAATTCCGGTCACCGTGATCTTGGTCTGCTTCGGATCCACCGCCGCATCCACGCCCGTGGGCAGCGGATATTCAATCGGATGGGAATAGCCAAGATTGAATACCACTGTCACTTTGCCCTTCATCTCGGCGCGATACCCGATACCGACGATCTCCAGTTCCCGCGTCCAGCCCTTGGTCACGCCCTCAACCGCATTGTTGACCAGCGCCCGAGCCAGCCCGTGCACCGCGGACTGAGAGTCGTTTTCGCGGACAGCGAGCAGGTGCCCGTCCTTTTGTTCAACCCTAATCCCGGCCGGCAGTGGAGTGTCCACTCTGCCCTTCGGCCCCTGCACCAGGACCGTGTTGCCCTCAACTTTGATCGTAACTCCCTTGGGAATCTCGATCGGCTTTTTTCCAATTCGTGACATAAGAGCTTCTAGCTTCTAGCACCTAGCTTCTAGCCAGGCTGCTTTTGGATTTTGCAGTCTAGGCTGTCCGCCCACACTGTTTCAGTTCAAACCTTCGCCAGCATCGCCGCTTTAGCTATTAGCTGGAAGCTAGTAGCTAGTAGCTGCTCTAGTAAATCTCGCACAGCAACTCGCCGCCAACGCCTTCCTTGCGCGCCTGACGGCCTGTCATTACGCCCCGCGGGGTGGTAAGAATGTTGATCCCCATTCCGCCCAGCACGCGGGGAATCTCAGTGCGCCGGACGTAGACGCGGCACCCCGGGCGCGACACGCGCTCCGCTTTCGAGATGGCCGCCTCGTTGTTTGAGCCGTACTTCAAGTAAATCCGAATCACCTTGTGGCCTTCTTCTTCCGTCGGCTTGAAATTGGAGATGTAGCCTTCCTCTTTCAAGATGCGGGCAATCTCCAGCTTCAACCGTGAAGCCGGAACGTCCACCTTCTGGTGGCGAGCGTGGAGTGCGTTCCGCACTCGCGTCAGCATGTCTGCGACCGGATCGGTCAACCTCATCGTCTGCTTCTCCTCCAGCCACCCGTTCGCTCCGCACTCTGCGGAGAACCTGCAGCGGCTTGTCTACGTCATCTTTAGCGTTGCCATCCTGAGCGAGACGTATTTTCTCTCGCGAAGGATCTGAGCGCCGCACGAATCATTCGCGCTCTTGCGAACGAACAAATTGCGCCCTTGCGCGCTACGGAATTACCACGAGGACTTCGAAACGCCTGGAATCTCCCCGCGCAGTGCCAGCTGCCGGAAGCACAAGCGACAGATGCCGAACTTGCGCAAAAACGCGCGCGGACGTCCGCACAGCTTGCAGCGGTTATGCTTGCGCGAGGAAAACTTGGGCTTTCTTGCGTCCTTAACTCTTTTTGCTGTAGTCGCCATTCAATCCTTGTATGTCCTTAAAACGCGTGTCCTTGAAACTTTGAACCTTGACTTCGAAACTTAGGCCCGGAACGGCATTCCCATATGCTTCAGCAGGGAACGCGCCTGACTGTCGTTCGCCGCCGTCGTCACAATCGTGACGTTCATGCCTTTCAGCTTGTCGACCTTCTCGTAAGAGATCTCCGGAAAGATCAGCTGGTCGTGCAAGCCAATGGTGTAATTCCCGCGCCCGTCGAATGACTTCGACGAAACTCCCCGGAAATCGCGCACCCGAGGCAGAACAATATTCACCAGCCGGTCAAAAAATTCGTACATGCGATCGCCGCGCAGCGTAACCATCGCGCCAATCGACTGCCCCTGGCGTACCTTGAAGGCCGCAATCGACTTCTTCGCTCGTGTCACCACCGGCTTCTGACCGGTGATCTGGCCCAGTTCGTTTACAGCGGGATCGAGTACTTTCGCGTTCTGCGTCGCCTCGCCTACACCCATGTTCACGACGATCTTGTGCAGTCGCGGAACCGCCATCACATTCTTCAGTTCCAGTTCCTTCAGCAGAGCGGGAGCTACTTCCTTCTCGAACCTCGCCCGCAGCCGCGGACGCTCCTTCGCGCTGTGCCGCGCCTGCTCTGGCGCTTTCGACTCCTGCGCGCCTTCTTTTTGTCCCTTTTTCTCTTTTGCCATATCGTCTTTGACTTCCCCTCACGGTTTCGGAGTGGTTACCGGTTCGTGAGATCTACTTGTCTAAGGTTGTTCCGCACTTCTTGCAAACGCGGACTTTCCGGTCGCCGCGCACTTCGTGCCCAATCCGCACCGGCCCGCACGTCGCGCACACCAGTTGCACGTTCGAGATCGAAATCCGGCTTTCCTGCTCGGCAATTCCGCCCTTGATGTTGCGCTGCGGATTCGGCCGCACGTGCTTTTTCACCATCATCACGTGCTCGACCAGAATCTTTGCGTCATTCGGAAACACGCGCAGCACGCGCCCTTCCTTGCCCTTATCGCGACCGGTGATCACCTTCACGGTGTCATTCCGCCGCAGATCCACTCGCTTGTTTTCAGTGCTCGCAGTTCTCATAATTCCGTTTCAATACCTTCTAGATAACTTCCGGCGCCAGCGACACAATTTTCAAGAACTTCTTTTCTCTCAACTCACGCGCCACTGGACCAAACACGCGCGTCCCGACCGGCTCGCCCGCGTCATTGATGAGCACGGCGGCGTTCGAATCGAATTTGATATAGGTTCCATCGCGCCGCCGGGACTCTTTTCGCGTACGCACAATTACGGCCTTGACGACAGCCCCTTTCTTCGTCTGGCCTTCGGGTGCCGCCTCTTTCACAGCCGCCGTGATTATGTCGCCCAGCCCGGCATTCAATCCGGTCGAGCCGCCGAGCGGCAGAATCATCTGCAGCTTGCGCGCGCCGGAATTGTCGGCGACCTCGAGCATCGATCTCATCATCACAGCCATGGCTTCAATCTCCCTGTTCTCGACTCACTCGCGACCAGCATCCGGCGCGGCGCCAGCTCTCGAAACTAGACGCCCGGAACTTCCGTTACAGCTTCCGGCACCAGCGTGGTCTTGCGGACAATGTCCTTAAGCTTCCACCGCTTCAGCTTCGATAGCGGGCGCGTCTCCTCAAGCCGCACCACATCGCCCACATGCGCCTGATTCGTCTCGTCGTGTGCATAAAATTTCTTGTTGCGCGCGATCACGCGACCGTAAAACGGATGGGCCTTCTTCCGCGTCACCTGCACCACGATGGTTTTCTGCATGCGGTTCGCCACCACTTCACCCACCACTTCCTTGCGGCGGCCCTGCGCCTTCTGTGTTGTTTCCGCCATTATCGTTTCTCCGTTGCTGCCGACCGCTTGCGCTCGACCTCTACTGTCTTGACGCGGGCAATATCCTTACGCAGGCCGCGAATCTTCTTCAAGCTCTCGTTCTGCCCCATGTTCATCTGGAACTTCAGCTTGAACAATTCATCGGCCAGTTCGCGCTCCTGGTGACTCAACTCCACGTCCGTCAAATTTCTGATTTTATCTGCCTTCATAAAATTTCCTTGTATCTACAGGCTCGAAGCTCAAAACTGGCAGTTCTCAATGCGCTCCCTCGCGCTTCACCAAAGTCGTCCTCAGCGACAGCTTGTGGGACGCGAGCCGCATCGCTTCGCTCGCATCCTGAAGCGATACGCCTTCCATCTCAAATAAAATCTTCCCGGGCTTCACGACTGCGACCCAGTGATCAGGAGCTCCCTTGCCCTTTCCCATGCGGGTCTCAGCCGGCTTTTTCGTTACCGGCTTGTCCGGGAACACGCGAATCCAGATCTTGCCGCCGCGCTTAACAAAACGCGTCATTGCTACGCGGCTCGCTTCAATCTGGCGGTCCGTCACCCATCCGGGCTCGAGCACCTTCAGGCCGAAGTCGCCGAACGACAGCGTCGATCCGCGCCACGCCTTTCCGGTCATGCGCCCGCGCTGCTGTTTCCGATACTTCACTTTCTTTGGCATCAACATAACGAAGTTCTCAGTTCCCGGCTTTCAGTGATCGCTACCTCTAGAATCCACCCACCGCGGCAGTCTGCGGCTCGCGCTTCTTCTGCTGCAGGATTTCGCCCTTATATACCCAGCACTTCACGCCGATCACACCATACGTCGTGCGCGCCTCGGTGAATCCGAAATCGATGTCGGCACGCAATGTGTGCAATGGAAGCCGGCCCTGCAGATACCACTCCGACCGGGCGATTTCGTTTCCATTCAAACGTCCGCTCACGCGAACTTTAATTCCTTTGCACCCGAAGCGCAGGGCCGAATCCACCGCCTTGCGCATTGCACGGCGAAATCCCACACGCTTTTCCAGTTGCAGCGCGATCGATTCCGACACGAGCTGAGCGTCCAGTTCGGGCTTATGCACCTCCTGGATATCGACAAAAATATCCTTGCCGCCGGTGCGCTTCTGCAACTCCGCCTTCAGTTTGTCGATTTCCGCGCCCTTGCGTCCGATGATGATCCCCGGCCGCGCCGTCTTAATAATGATGCGCAGCTTGTTTCCCGGACGCTCAATTTCAATGGAGCTGACGCCCGCCGACTTGAGTTTGTCCTTCAGTTCGGCCTTCAGCTTCACATCCTCGTGCAACTGCTTGTCATAGTCTCGCTCCGCAAACCAGCGCGACTTCCACGGCTTGGTAAATCCAAGCCGGAACCCGTAAGGATGGACTTTTTGTCCCATTGCTTCTCCTAATCCCAATCCTCGAACCAACTGCTCAAACTTATTTCGCGACCGCTTTCTTCTTGCCAACCGACTTCTTCGCCGGAGCCCGCCGCCGCGCCTTCGCCGGAGCAGCCGGAGTCGATGTCTCACCGACGACCGTTGCAACTTGCCCGTTCTTTCCGCGCTCGGCCAGGATCAGCTCGATGTGCGCAATGCGCCGCTGATATCGGTACGCCCGCCCCTGGGGCGCAGGACGAATGCGTTTCATTCGCGGACCGTCGTTTGCTATGGCGCTCTTCACGTACAGGTTGTCAATCTCGACGTCCAGCCCCTTCTCGGTCGCGAGAAAGTTCGCGTTGTCGAGCGCCGACTGCAGCAACTTGCCCACATGCTCCGCCACACGCTTTTTGGTGAACAGCAGAGTGTTTCGCGCTTCTTCCACGCGGCGGCCCTTGATCAATTCCAGCACCAGCCGCGCCTTCTGTGGCGAAACCCGCAAGAACATTTTTTTTGCTCGAAATTCCATAGTCGTATCTCAGTTCGTGCTTATGCTTTCGGCGCTGCAGGCGCTGCCGCAGGAGCCGGAGCCCCTGGACCACCGGGGATACCCGCCGGCTTCGCCGCAACTTCCGTCGCCGCCTTCATGGAATGCCCCTTGAAGGTGCGCGTGAAGCTGAACTCACCCAGCTTGTGTCCAACCATGTTCTCAGTCACGTACACTGGAATGAATTTCTTTCCATTGTGCACGGCAATGGTGTGTCCCACCATCTCCGGTACTACTGTCGAACGCCGTGACCAGGTGCGCAGCACTTTCTTTTCATTGCGCGCATTCATGCCTTCCACCCTTGCCTGAAGGTATCCATCCACGAATGCACCTTTTTTCGTTGAACGCGCCATAAATTCAGCTCTCAGCTTTCAGCCGTCAGCTCTTAGCCAACAGCTTCTAAAATCTTTGTCATTCCGACGACTCGCGCAGCGAGAAGGAGGAATCTGCTTCCTTCAACTGCTATTTCGATCTCCGGCTCACAATGAACTTATCTGTACGCTTATTGTTCCGCGTCTTGTATCCACGCGTTGGCTGTCCCCAGGGCGTCACGGGATGCCGTCCACCTGAAGTCTTGCCTTCACCGCCGCCATGCGGATGGTCCACCGGATTCATCGACACACCCCGATTATGCGGGCGCTTGCCAAGCCACCGTGATCGTCCAGCCTTGCCGATCGTCACGTTTTCGTGATCGATGTTGCCGACCTGCCCGATCGTCGCCATGCAATCCTGCGAAATCTTGCGCGTCTCGCCGGACGGCAGCTTCACCAGGGCGTATTCTTCTTCCTTCGCTACCAACTGCGCCGATCCACCCGCCGAACGCACCATCTGCGCGCCCTTGCCGGGCTTCAGTTCCAGGTTGTGAATCACTGTGCCTGGCGGAATGTTCCGAAGCGGCAACGCATTGCCCACCAGAATGTCGGCATCGGGACCGCTCAGTACTTTCTGTCCAACCTTCAAGCCTTCGGGCTGCAGGATGTAACGCTTCTCCCCATCGGCATACGCCAGAAGCGCAATGCGCGAAGAGCGGTTTGGATCGTATTCGATCGTCGTGACGGTAGCCGGAATTCCGGTCTTGTCGCGCTTGAAGTCAATAATGCGCAGCTTTCGCTTGTGGCCGCCGCCGATAAACCGCATCGTCGTGTCGCCCGAGTTGCGCCGTCCACCGGTACGCGGCTTGGGCTCAACCAGCGGCTTGTGCGGATGCTTCGTCGTGATGTCGTCGTTGACGAGCGTGGTGCGATACCGCAGCGTCTGCGTCGTCGGTCTGTATGTCTTAATCGGCATAATCAGCTCTTCGCTGCTAGCTTCTGACTGCTAGCTCAAATCGTTGTCATTCCGCAGCCGCGATTTTTGCGGCGAGGAATCTGTTTTACAAGTTCTGTGC
>Ga0102924_1003407_pt1 | contig 16719 bp, 19 predicted proteins | sample PaiPotPPM11metaG_FD_80116 | JGI IMG/M metagenome (GOLD analysis project Ga0102924, IMG submission 80116) | Iron sulfur acid spring bacterial and archeal communities from Banff, Canada, to study Microbial Dark Matter (Phase II) - Paint Pots PPM... ...
GTATCCTCTCTCCGCCTGAGCCGGGCCCAGTGTAATGAGCGTGGGGCTGTCACCCCAGCGATCTCTTGCCCCGCGCGGTCGGCACCATCTAGGTCTTGTTGTAGGCTGAGGGCGCGCTTGACCCTATGGCCCCGGCAGCCGAGCCTCCAACGTCTGACTGAGCGACTCAATCGAGGTGTTCTGGCTGAGATCATGGATCTCCTTATCCGCCACGATGTTCTGAAGTCCCATTTGCCCGCAAATTGCGCGCACCATCTGTAACAGCTTCGTGATTTCCTTCTCTGCCAACAAGTCAACCTGCAAATTCAGGTGGTCGCGACGCTCTCCTCGGCGCATCATGCGGTTCTGACGCATGAGTATGAAGCTGGAGAGAATGACGGCCTCCACCGCAACAATAACTCCGAGTAGCGAGAAGGGGTAAGGGTCGAACGGTCGTGTGCTGGGAATCTTGCCGCTGTTTACCAGCAGCCAGGCGACTAACAGCAACAGGTGGAGCACAACGAACAGAAGGCTTCCTGCGAAGCCTCCTACCGCATCGGCGAGACGTTCTGAGCTGGACCTTCGCTCTAGCGATTCTTCCTCTTGCCTCACAATCGAGTCTATGTGCGACTGGCTCTGCACGGAATTTTCGCTCATGAGCTAAACCTTTTGGCGATAGGATATGCTGCTTCTTAATACACTAGTCCGTAAATAGGAGTCCCGGTCTCAGGCGAAGTAGTTTCTGCTCGCTGTCGCCCCAAAAGATTGTCCTTCGCCTGCGAGCGGCAACGGTGGGGTGGACGAATATTCCATCCCGTCGAACGGGGAGGCTTCCCATCCGAGCTAACTCTAATACGGCCAAGCTCACACCGTGATACTGGTTTCTTGGAAACCGGAGGGATTTTCACCGCAGATTCGAGTGATCACCGGCAACAAGCAGTGGGACGCTTCATTCTTAGAGACGAAAGCATCCACGACATTCAATGCGGATTCTGGAATCGCGTCGTCACTGGAAAACAACACTATCGGTATTTGCGGCTTAAGGCGCTTTATTTCGATCGCAACCTCATGACCGTTCATCTCGGGCATGTGGTAGTCAACGACCACGGCAACAACCGCGCAGGCCGCCGCAATTCTTAAGCCTTGTCGGGCGGAGGCGGCGGTAAGCACCTTATACCCACGTCTTTCGAACAGCGCCTTTTGGTAACGCAGCATGCCGTCATCATCGTCAATGCACAGAATCGTTTTGGATCCGGGGTAATTGAACACCTTTGAACTCCACCCACCATTGATGATCGACGATGTGGGCCGGCTAAGGCTGGTCAAATTTGCACACTTTTCGCGACAGTTGCTGGACGGGCTGATGCGGGCGCGTCCAAATACAATGTGCAGCTATCATTGCCCTCTCGGTGTTCGGTCGCCTAATGTTGGCGCCCGGGAACTTTTCCCGGACGGGGGCGCAAGTAAGGGATTGTCCGCTCCAAAGCCGTTTCGCCGTAGCGCACCCAACGCGGAGTCGGACGTGGCGTCAGGGCCAGCATGTTCGACAAGTGACATAAGGACGGATGCAAATCCGCGACCACCTTGATGAATGCGGTGAGCGGTATAGCGAGCAGTAAGCCCATCACACCCCACAACCAACCCCAGAAGAGAATCCCAACCGTTGCCGCCACCGGCCCGATACTCACGCGATTCGCAATAAATTTCGGAATAAGGAGATTCGCGGACACGACATGCAGGCAGAGAATTGTCAGAGTGATGACAATGTATGGTCCCGGTGTGCTGAACTGAAGGAGGGCCGCCGCTAAAGGAAGCGCAAGCGAAGCGATCAGACCGAGGAATGGCAGAAGATTCAAGAGTCCGCTGGCGATTCCGAGAGGTATGGCGCCTTTTACGCCCACACCCCACAAGACCAGAGTAGTGGCCACGGCCATAAGCGAGCCAACGATAAGGTTCCCAGTTACGAAACCGTGAATCATCTGATTTAGGTTCGTGATGAACTGAGCCGCATCTATCCTGGAGCTGAAGAGGCCGTTCGTTCGAACGGCCATTTGGTGCTTGGTGCAGAGCATGAAAAACGTCAGAAATGGAACCACTCCGGCAATAATCAGCGCTCCCCACACAGATCCTACGCCGCGCACCAGATAATCAGGCCAGGTTGGCGATTCCTGTATCCGAACCTCTGGGATTTTCTTGGTAGGATGTACGTCGTTCGTAAGGTTGCCAGCGCTTTGTTGAAAGTTTTGGATCTTCCGGCTAATGGGCGCAACGGTCTGCTGAATCGTCGAGGCGTAGACTGGAAGTTCTTCTGCAAAGCTCGTCGCTCTTCCGTAGAGCGCGTAACCCAGCAGGCCGATCAGCCCGATGCCTGCGAGTACAATACTTGCCGCGGCTACACTGCGCGGTATATGCAGTCTCTCCAGTTTCACCACTAGGGGGTCAAACAGGATCGCAAGAAATCCCGCCAAGACGACCGTGATGCAAATCGAGCTCGCATAGTACCCAAACACCGTCAGCAAGCCCGCGACTAAAATGAAGAGCAGAATCGCGATTCTGCTGAGCAGCTTGTCGGACGACGAGGTCGAAGACGGCGGGCCCATCTCCGGTACGCTCACCTGATTTGGTTCGGCAGCCGTGCTCATATTGCTGACCTGGCCAGACATGCGCTTTTTGACGCGTAGATGCGCCATTTGGTTGGAGACGGATTCAGGAAAGCGCGTTCGGCGCCGAAGTTGATTGGGTTTGAGGCGTTGAAATATGTGCCCCGATCCAATAGACGAACTGCGGGCGCTAGTCTGACGCACTCCGGGTCTCTGCAGTACTGGGCGGAGATCGGCGGCACACCAGCTGTCTCAAGAGGATCAACAGGCTCCGGATAGAGCCGCCTGATTTACTTCTCGAACACTTTTTCGATCTGTCCGACCTTCTTCTCAACTTTGCCGGTGTTTTTTTCGGCGTTGCCTTCGGCCTGTAAATTAGGATTATTCGTGACTTTGCCGGCCGTCTCTTTGACTTTGCCTTTCACTTCATGAACAATGCCTTTAATCTCATCTGTCGTACTGGGGTTCATTGTTTTCTCCTCGTGGTTGAATAACATAGATCCGCAGATCCTCATGGAGAGGATTCGTTCCCGCATCCAAAGCGTGTTCTTCCTACAGCTTCAGCAGTCTGTCAAAAAACGAACGATAACGCTGCAGGGCAACGCGCAGGTCCTCAGTGGATACGTTGTCACCGCTCTCCCACTGCTTTTCCAAGCCTGACCGCTCGTTGGCGAAACCTTCCGCGAGTCGCTGCATCACTGCAGCAACCAACTTGTCTGCGTCTTCAACCGTCCGGCGTGGTTCATCCACGAAGCCAGTCTGTACCTTGCTCCACTGCGATCGGAACTCTCCCATCTCCGATTCGGAGAACAAGGGCATGGGCTTTGAGAATGCAGCCGCACTTTCCGGAGGTTTCGGCTCTGGGGCTTTTACCAGCATGGGTTTTTCTGGCTGCTTTGCCGGAATGCCGTAGCTCGCCAACTCGGCCGTCGAAATATCCTCATCGATTCTCTTTGGTTCAGCCATTACGACACCTCTTTTTCTCGGTCTTTGGTACACGTGAATCGCCAGTATCGAAGATTGGGGTTCGCAAAACTGGTCAGAATTGATCGTGTTGCAAATCAGTTCTCCGGTATTTGCCGGTAATGCAACTGACTGCCCGTTAACGTCGTCTTGCCGGCAACGGCGGGGAATCCCCGTGGCCTTGGCTTGGACACCTAAGCGCAAGCCCGGTGTTCTCACGCAGCGGGTTGACGGTACTGAGGCTCTGCTACTTGTCGCCACGCTTCGACCGTCTCCTTTGCGAAGTCCTCGTATCGGCGGGGCGGATGGCCAAGCAGGTTCGTTAGGATCTCAATATCTCCGTCCTCCGCCACGAACCCTCGTTCTAGATAGCCTTGGAACATCATGCGGATATCAAACGCCGACCAGGATGGTGCACTCTTCCGCGTCTGTTCCTCGAAGGAGTCCAAGTCCTCGCCGGGGTATCGGATCTCTTTGCCAAGCAGCCCGCTCCAGATGGACGCTATCTTTTTGCCACTCAGAATCTCCGGACCATTCAGGTTGTAAGTCCTGCCGAGGTGTCCGTCGCTCGTTAGGGCGATGGCGGCAGCTTCGGCGATATCACGCGTGTCAACGGCAGAAACGCCAGGTGTCCCAAGGGGCATGGGATAAATGCCAGCCTGCATCAACGCGTCCTTCAGCGAAACGTCGTTTTGAAAGAAATAATTCGGGCGAATGATAGTGAAAGGGAGATTGAACTCATGGAGAGCACTCTCGAGCGCAAGCTTGGCGGCAAAGTGAGGAACGTCCTTGAACTCCTCCACCTTGAAAACAGAGTGATAGACGATCTGTTTAAGCTTGAGCTTTCTTGCCAGGTCATAGGCAATCAGCCCCTGCGTCAACTCGTCGGGAACGACAGCATTCAACAGGTAGAGCTTGTCGACCCCATCGAGCGCTTTACGGACCGCGACCGGGTCGAGCAGGTCTCCGAGGGATACCTCGATTCCTTCTGGCATCGCTGTCGATGCCTCCTGTTTGCGAACCAGAGCGCGGACGCTCGCGTTGCGTTTAACCAGTGCCTTAATTACTTCCGACCCGACCTTACCGGTACCGCCTGTTACTAGAATCTTCATTGCAAAGCTCCTTATAGAGTGTTGAGTCTGCTAGTTCTGAATGTCGTGGGATAGCGCGGCGGGGCGGGAATTAGGGCGTTCTGCCTCAAGAAGTCACCGTTCTGCCCGAAATGTCTTTCCCAATTCATTCTCTGCCAACCGGAAATAGTGCCGAAAGTTGTAAATGAGCGGGGACCACTTTTGCGGGTCGATATAGTTCTCACCGAGGACAAACTGGCTTGCTGCGTGCACTCGGACGATTTCCACCTCGGCCGCCACACCGCCTCCGAGTTGCTGTAGTCTTTCTCCGCCCATACTGTGCAGCCGATGGACCTTAGCTTCCATCTGGATCGGGCATTCTCGAGCCCGCGCCGGCTGCACAATCTCGCTCGCAAGCTGTGTAAGTCCACAGGCTTCGAACTTGTCCGCCTCGAAGCGGAACTGCTTAGCCTTAATCTGTGGAACAGGATTCTTGCCGGTGAGTGGCGCTAGCTTCTCCACTTCTCGCCACATATCCGGCGCGGGCAAGTTCACAACGCACTCAGGATGTCGTCCTAAATTGTCCGCTGTCTTCGTCTCGTCCAACAGTCCTAACATAAACGTCCATCCCAACGCCCAGAATGACGATACTGGCGCCAGATTCGTACTGCCGTCTTCGTTCAGCGAACTAATCAGCGCTACGGGCGTTCCGAAGTAGAGGATCTTCGGTTCAATCGTTCGAAACTCTACTTCTGCCATGACCTTCACGTTGAGTGCCCTTCCTAACACGCACCTGGTATCACTACAAAAAATAGATTGGTCTTCAGAAGGTCGATGATTTCGCTGCCCGGCCGGAACCCTCTCACGTTTCCTATGCGGCCTTAAGCTGCTGTGGGACGCTCTTGCCCAGGGCCGTGGCCAGAGCAATTTGGTGGTCTTGTTCGTCGATCAAGATCTCGCGAATTTGTTCGCTCATGGCATACTCGGCCAACTCCTCACACTGGCGGACTTTCTCGCGATAATTTCGAATCGTTTCCGTTTCGTTTTCGAGATCGAACTGCAACATTTCGGCGGCTTTCTCTGATGTCCGGACAGTCTTGGCTTCAACCGCCGGCATGCCGCCAAGATAGTCAATTTGCTTGGCGATGATGAGGGCGTGGCTGAGTTCTTCCGCAGCGTGTTTTGCGAGTTCGCCGGTGATGTTCATGAACTCAGCACCCTTCAAGACCTGTGAATAGACGACGTACCCGATGATTGCCTGGTATTCGCGCGATAGATCCTGATTCAAAAGATCGATCAGTTCGGGACGAGATACTTTCTTGAAAACTCCAACAGTCGTTTCATCTCTCAAGGTGCTTTCCTCCAAGATAGAGTGTGGGAGCTATTTTCGGACCTTCCGTTGTTTGAAATGTAGGATAGGAGTCGCCCTCACGGTAACAAGGACAACCTCGCCAAAACTGAGCAAAACGGAACAGTGCGGCCAACAACAGATGCGCGCGACAGCGAATTGGCCCGGCCTTGTGGGTTAAACCTTCTTAAGTGACGGTTGGTGGAGTCTCACGCGACCGTCATCATCCCACTTGACGACCGCGTCCTCATCGTTAGCTCGCTCAACTGTGCCGAATTCTCCATTCGGCTTTCCGAAGTTGCCCAAACCCTCGACGCGATCTCCGCGATTCAGTTCCTGGCCGGTGGTGGCGGGCTCGGAGAGTGGTGGTCTCTTGGCACGGTCTGAGTCAGGGATCGCACCAGCGTGAGACAGGGGTGGTTGGGGAGCTTTGCGCAGTTTGGGTATCGCCTTCTTAGTGCCATGGATCATAGTGTTCTCATTCCCACCAGGCCGGAGGATCGGGCTTCGTCACGACTGGTCATCGGCTAGATAGATAGAAGATAGGCCTAGAAAGAATGGATCACAGGTCCAAATAGCACAGTTCTGACAATTAGTTTGGCGAAACTGAGCGAACGTGCGGATCGACGGCAGCGAGACCGGCACCCTATACAACAAACATGGCAATGCCAGCGGCGAACATTGCTACTGTGGTGATCGCCACGACAAATGTTAAAGCGAAAACTCCCACGAAATCGCGACGCGAAGCTAGACACCAATATCTTGATAACGCGCTGTACGAATCGAGAACTTAAAGTGGTCCAATGTGCTCAGACACGTGTCTTCGGCACTTATACCATGATCTGTAGCGAAGAAATGAGATGGCCGTTATCAAGGTCAGTCCACCTTCCTCTTACAAGTGAGGTGCAACAATGGAAACCGTATTGATTGTTCTTGTGGTGCTGTTTTTGCTCGGCGGCGGGGGCTGGGGATACTCTCGTTGGCGCAACTAGCGAACGTGGGATACACGCTTAAAGCTGCTTGATCCCGCTTTTTGATCTTTATGAGGGTTCCGGAGCTAGACCGCGAACCCTTTTTCAAGTTTCCCAAACTTACGTGAGGCCCATCTGAAGTTCCTCGCTTCTCCTAGGCGTCTCGGAAAGCCGCGCATCTGATGGACTCGAATGCGATCTTGCACGAAGTTCAGCAACTGTACAACGTGAGTGACCGTCTTGACTCGCTGGCGGAGCAGCACCCCCTCGTCGAAGAGGCACTGATCTCCATCTCAGGAAGCGTTCGCAGCACGGCCACGTTGTTGGAAGTGTTAGTGGCGATGAAGATAACGCCGCTCTCCGGATTAGATCCAGCAAACGCCTGACATTGCTTATGGCTATCTCGGAAGCAGCTTTTGGCGTGGAGACTAATCGTGCAGGACAATGTTTAGAAGTGAACTATGAACCTGCAACCCGCTCCCAGCGTCATAGTCGATGAAGCCCAGCTTCCTGAATCGGTTCATGAAAAAGCTGACCCGCGACCGGGTTGTACCGACCATATCCGCCAAGGTTTCCTGGCTCATCTTGGCGATTACAGTCTCGGGCACCCCCTCCTTGCCGAAGTGAGCAAGCAAGAGCAGGAGCCGAGCCAGTCTTTTTTCGCTGGAATTGAAGAGCTGGTCGACTAGATCCTCTTCGTATCGGATGTTTCGAGCCAGCAGATACGCTACGAACAAATCCGAGAACGTATGTTCCCGGTGAAGCGCTTGCATCATTGCCTTCTTCTCAACGCGCAGAAGTTTGCACTCCGTCATCGTGGTTGCAGACTTCATGCGGACGAGCTTTCCGACCAAGCAACCCTCTCCGAAAAAATCTCCCTCGCTCAATATGCCCAGGGTTGCTTCCTTGCCAATCTTGGACACGACCGTGAGTCGAACCTTTCCTTCCTGGATATAGAACACTGCGTCCGCTGTGTCCCCCTGCGAGAAGATTGTTTGCTTCTTGGGAAAGGCCACGACTTTCCTACCCTCGCCAATCGTGGCAAGGAATTCCTTGGGATCGAAGTCGTGTATTTTGTTAACCGATTTGGTTCGTAGGACCAAAAGCCTTCTCCCGGTGTGGACCAACCTACACTCCCTAAGATTTTAGCGGAGCGCTGAATACCCAGGATGTTCACTTTTGCTCAGAACTGGTAAGAAGCGCCGTTGTGCGCAGAATGAAATCGGCGCCGGGCTAAGGTGTTGAAAATGAGCAATATTGTGCGTTTCCAGCTGTGAAATGTTGCATTCGGTGGCGCGAAAACCCCACACATGACGTTTCGTTTACCTGGTGTTGAAATGCGAGGCCGACTGGCCATCAACGGTTGATGAACCGGAATCGATGTGCGAATCAGCGATAATTGGTTTTCTGCGAACTGATGAACGCGACCACGGAGACCGATGCAGCCAAGTTCGACAAACGGGAGCCCGCCGAGTCCGACTGAGCCTTCCTCCCCGCCGTTGCCTGATTCGAGCAGACGGCTGCTACCGTGGCTGATCGCGGTCGCATTTTTCATGGAGTCTCTCGACACCACGATTCTAAATACCGGGGTGCCGACGATCGCAGCGGCCCTCCACGTTGCTCCACTCAGCATGAAGTCGGTACTCGCAAGTTACACCCTGAGCCTTGCGGTGTTCATTCCGATCAGCGGCTGGATGGCCGACCGGTTCGGGACACGCCGGGTGTTCGCCTCTGCGATCGGCATCTTCACCCTAGGATCGTTTCTCTGCGGCATATCGAGCGACATCCACCTGCTGGTCGCGTGCCGCATCTTGCAAGGCTGCGGCGGATCGATGATGGTGCCCGTCGGCCGGCTCACCCTGGTGCGGACGTTCGCCAAGTTCGAACTGGTTCGCGCGATGAGTTTCGTCGCGATTCCGAGTTTAATTGGCCCCATGCTGGGACCGATCGCCGGCGGCCTGATTGTCGGATATCTCCACTGGAGGCTTATTTTCTTCGTCAATATTCCGATTGGCCTCGTGGGTTTGTTCCTGGTCTACTTGCACCTGCCGGACTACCGCGAGCACACCAATCCCTTGGACGTAATCGGGCTGCTTCTCTTCGGATCCGGCGTAGCGCTGCTTTCGTACGTACTGGAGGTGTTTGGCGAACATACGCTGAGCAAGGGCGAAATTCTGGGGCTGTTAGCGGTTTCGATTTTCCTCCTCGCAGGCTACGGGTTTCACGCGACACGCACGGCATATCCCATGCTGCGTCTCACTCTGTTTCGCATTCGCACATTTCGCGCTGCCGTGGCTGGTAGTTTCGTGACTCGCCTCGGCATTGGCGGCATTCCATTTCTCTTTCCGCTTTTGTATCAGGTTGGCCTCGGGTTCACTCCTGTTCAATCCGGCCTGCTTATGATGCCGCAGGCCATCGCTGCCATGAGCCTGAAAATAGTCATGCCCAGAATCTTGGGTCGTGTCGGATACCGTGGCGTGCTGATTTCCAACACCCTGGTCATCGGCCTGATGATCCTGCTTTTTGCGACCATCGGGAAGGCTACCCCGGTGTGGTTGATCGTGCCAGAAGTGTTTTTTTACGGGTTCTTCACTTCCTTGCAATACACAAGTATGAACACGCTTGTCTATGCCGACGTCACGGAAGAACAGGCGAGCAGCGCAAGCTCTATCGCCAGCACGATGCAGCAAATGGCCATTAGTTTTGGCGTCGCTTCGGCTTCGCTGGTAACAGTCTTCTTTCTTCCCAGTCGCTATGGTTCCAATACCGAACAATTCATTCGCGGCATCCACCACGCGTTCTTTGTTTTGGGCGGGATGACACTGCTCTCCACAATCGTGTTCTGCGAATTGAAAAGAGGAGACGGTGACTCGGTGAGCCAGGGGAAAGAGCTGCACGGCGGGTAGGAGACCACACCGTCGACGAATTGAGTCCGCAGCCAGAATCAACAACTTCCTGGTGTTCCGGATGCGGCCTTTCGGGTGGCGTTTTGCAGGATTATTTTTTCAGAGTGCGGATGTAAGCTACCAACCCTTTAATGTCGTCCAGCTTCAAAGACTCTCCGTAAGCAGGCATCTTGCTTTTTCCGTTCGTAATGATATCCGTAAGCTCTGCGTCCGACATTTGCTGCACTTCAATCGACGTGAAATCGTGAGCACCCATCGTCTTTCCCATCGCTGAACCAGCCCCATCACTTCCGTGACAGCCCGCACATTTCGATGTGTAAGGAGTGTCCGATGCGGTTTGTGCGCGCACCGATAGGGGAAGGGACAGAACAACCCCCAAGGCCGTTGCAATAGCAGCCGGAACGTAGATTCTCTTCAGCATGCTCCACCGGTCGATGGCGGACGGGCCGATTCCGCGTCCGCGAAGCTTCGGATGGACCGCAATGCAATTGATGATCAATAAATTACTACATTCCAAAGCTTCATACTCAACTTGTATTTCCTCTTTCCAATAGCCGCTATCCAAATCGCACAGGCGTTCCCAGTACTCGGCGATATTTCCATCAATACCGTCTCCAAGCCTCTCGGTGCTAACCGCTCTGGCCAGAGACCCTGTGGCGACGATACGGCCGACCGGCGGTCAAGGCGGCGAATATCCAGAAGCGGGTTGGGTTCCATACCTTCCATCACACGTACACAACTTTGCTGACTCAGAACACCTAGGAAGTGAGGGTGGTACAGGAGCTCCTACGTCATGCGAACAGTCGCATCACGCTGGATCTTTACGCTCAGGCGGGAATGCCGAACAAACGGCTGCCACAAAGCAAACATGTTCGGATGGTGCTCAACCAGGGAGAAGCACTGGCCTAACTGGACCATGACGCAAATTGCCAATTCCTTGCGAGGCGTTTGAAAGAATTGGCGGGGACGACGAGACTCGAACTCGCGACCTCTGCCGTGACAGTGAGACGGCATTAGGATTATCAAGGACTTACAAACTTATGAAGACCGCCCAAGTCCTTGAAAATCACGCCGAATTCTGACAGTTGTGGATCGGGTGTGGATCGGAAGTGTCCTTGTCTTAGCACAGCCTTTGTGACCAGCCTAGCGCGTGCATTGTCGTCGCGCCTTCAATTTCGGCTCCCTCATTCCAACGATGCAACTACCCAACCACATCCTCCCGATTTCGGTCTCGTCACACCACTGGCGAATACAAGGCGAAAGTGCTAGACTTCGAAGGTGGATGAGGGTCGCAAGCGCGTGCTGCTGATCGCCGCCTCGATTTTGGCGGCCCGCAAACTGGCGCAGTACGACAGCGGAGCACGCGTTCCTGCCACGGTGAGCGCCGTTGCCGATGCGGTTCGGTGGGCTGAGCGACTGATGGAGGAGATTGATCGGCGTTATCCTGTGAAGCCGACGCAGCAGCAGGGGAGCAGGTAGCTTCACCCGCACATGGGTTCGGAACATCCCCGCTGGCGATGATGTCGCATGAACCTTGCAGGAGTGGGACGACCTTGCATTTGCGGCTGTACGTACCGCCTCATTTGATAAAAAGTCGATGCTTGGTGGCTCCGGTGCGACTCTGCTGCCGAGTGAACCCCAACGCCTCGTACTCGACCTGCAACGCCATAAACCGCTTCGAGATGTCCGCGTTATTTCCGTAGAAAGTCCCGTCCGGCTTCGACTCAAGTACGAAGTAGTTGCTGCCGTCCTTGGCGGCATACACACGCAGTTCCCTCGTTTCCGAAGTGCCCACCTTCGCGTACGTGGCGTGATACGCTATGAGACCCTTCTCGACTGCTGACTGCGCCGCGGTAGGATTCTTGCGATCCTCCCATCTCTTGATCTCGCCCAATTGCACCGTCTCCCCGTAGCGCCTCAGAACCTTGATCCGCACTGGGCAGGAACCCATCGGCACTTCCACGATCTGTAGGTCGTCGCAGTGGACGTAAACCGCAAACGCAGTAGTGGACTGCATGCTGGACGCCACGAATAGCGTCACTACGTTGTCGTCGTTGACCTCGACTATCTCCGCGCCCATCGCTCCCCAGTTATTGCCGTTCTCGCTCACCTGCGCCCTAGCTCCGATGTACTTACGCAGCTTCGCAGCATTCCTGTCTGCTTGCGTAAGCGCGGGCTTCGTCTGGTCGGCGTTGGTTTCCTTCTCTCGGATGAAATCACGGTTTAAATCCTCGATTTCTGCCATCAAGTCATGAGCGAACAACTCGGTGGCGATTCCCGCCTTCCTCAAGGCTCGCTGTCCGCGACCACTGATCCTGTCGTCGGGGTCAAGCATGCCTATGACGACACGAGCAACCTTCCTTTCCGTGAGGCGAGTCGCACAAGGAACTTTGGGATGGTTCCTCGAAGTGCAGGGTTCCAGAGTGGTGTAGACCGTGGAACCAGCCAGCGAGACGTCGGCTAGCTTCTTCTCAAGGGCAATATATTCACCGTGGCACTGGGGGACTTCGCCACGGTGTGCGGTCGCCAGAACACGTCCATCTTTGACGACAACAACACCAACCTTCGGGTGAACACGGTCATCCTCCGGCACACTCTTCCGTGCCTCTTCGATAGCCAGTCGGGCGAATCTCCGATCATCGCTCTCGCCAGATGTGGCGGATGCTGCCGACTCTGTTCTAGTTAGCTCGCGGGGACTTGATCGTTCGGCAGATTCGTAAGTGGACAGCAGGCGCTCAGTCGGACGCGCATGTCCCTCCAGCACCTTCTCCACAAGCCCCTGATTAGCCATCCGTTGAATGTTCCGTCTGACTTCAGCCGAGGTCGCCCCCAGATAATCGAGATCGGCTGGCTCGTCAAATGGAATGGGATAAATAATGCTGTCTGGCTGAGGCTGCATCGGAAAACGGTAGGCGAGCCAGTACGCCTTGTGAACGATGTATTGTCTGATTTCTGCATCGGTTCGCGTCACTTGATTCTCAAAGTCGGACACCGACAACTGAATTTCCTTGTAGTACCGTTCATCCGAGGGCTGGTCGAAGCTCACTGTTTCATTGTCGAAGGCGCGGCGGATGGCGTTGATACATGCGACTTCAATCCGCTGCTCGTAATCCGAGACGGTGATCTGTAGCGAACCTGCCGCGAAGACCGAGACCAGACGCATGCGACGGTTTTTCTTCAGGTCAGTTACGTGAAATTTGTATAGCAGTCCATCGCGGGTAACTGGATCAACCTTGCCCTGCGGCGATACTTCAAAACAGTCGCCTCCAAGCGTGACGTAGTATGCGGCGTTGTCACTCATGCCAAGACCTGTCGCTCCTACTCTTTGATTTGTGGGATGCTGCTCCGAATAGATTCTAAGCGGCATTCGTCGTTTCTTGCGACTTCAGCCACGCGAGAACGGAAGATCGACGGAACCGAAGACCCATCGGGAGCCGCAGAACTGGAATCGGATTGTCGTATCGTGCCTGACCTCGATTACGTGTCAAGTTCTAAATTGAGGACTTCTTGCATTTGAGTAGTTCGGCGACTTCAGCAACCGTCAGGATATCGTTCTCTGCTGGCGGCGACGGAAGAATTTCTGCTCCGGCGAGCGATACCGTGACTACTAAGGACGCTGGTAATTCGATGCCCTTTGTCTGTTTCATCGTCTCCCCCTTGGCCTTAAGAAAAGGAAGGCTAACACAGGCAAACGATGACCGAAATCATTAGAATTGAGACATGACCTTGGGCGAATTTCGGCAATCCCTGACCGCAACCGAGCCGCCAGCGGGACTCACGCAGGCCCTCGCAGGGCTGTGGTGGGATGCCAAGGGCGATTGGACGCGGGCGCATGAATCCACTCAGCAGGACGAAGGCGGCGAAGGATCGTGGGTTCACGCCTACCTGCATCGCGAGGAAGGCGATCAGGGCAACGCGGGGTATTGGTACGGACGCGCAGGCAAGCCCGTTTGCCGGGAGCCGTTCGATGCGGAGTGGGTCAATATCGCAACGGCTTTGCTGGCTTAGAAGAATCGTCCAACCAGCTAGGCTCCGTTCTTCTTCATCTCTCTCACAAGGTTTTCTTTCCAATCCTTCGCTGTGGCAGGTTCGAACGTCCAGCGAAGGTGCGGGTGCGCAATCGAAGGATTGGTAGTGCGGATATTCGTTCTGGTTCCCTTCGGCGCGGTTCCAAAGATCGCGTGTCTCAGGCTCTTGTTTGTCCAAGTCTCGTGAGAGCCTTTGGTAGCCTGAGCGACCACCGGAGGGTTCTTCGCGATGAAATGGTCAGCAAAGACCACATAGGTTCCCGCCATTAGCAGGGGTCTCCCGCAGATCGTCGTCGCGCTCGAAAACCAATCCTGAGCATAAACCGTACTTAACTCGCGGTTGAATCTCTTCTGCATGATTCCGTTGTGATCCGCTATCCGCCAGAGCCAATCCTTATGGCGTGCACCAAGCCGCCTGTCGCCTTCAGAATGAACCCACCTTTTTTTCCGAGGATCAGGCTCGATCATCACATTGATGTAGCCTTTCCCTTTCAAAGATGGTTCTTCCGTAGCGAAGCGATGATCCAGCTTGTGACTCACAGTGGCAACGGCGCACAGGCGGTAAATGATTCGCCCCGAAGCTCGCGTGAATGACACGAAGACAACGACATCTTGTGGCTGGATCGCATTTCTGACGTTTTGCCGACAGACACCCCAAGTCAGCGGATTCCCACGTCGAGCTTGGTAAAAAGATGGATCGTCCCCGTTGTCGTAAGGCCACTCCCCAGCCTGTATCGCCTTCTCGACGGTTTCAAATTGCCCAGACGCGCCCCTGAGGTCTTGTCCGGGCTGCGAGTGAAAGCATGCGATGTAGATGTCTGCCCGCTTGCGATCTGGCACAATGATTGATTCCACGTCAAATCGTACCGGACAGGTCAAGTCAGGGAGGCCCGGCATGTAGCCTTGCTTGGAGATACCCAACAGGGCACCGATAGTGGTAAGTTTTTGAGTTCCGGGAACTTAGCGTGCCACGAATCTTCGACAATATCGATCTTCGCTTGCATCCTGCCCTGACGGACACTCTCAAGATCTCCCATCGAGCAGACTTTTGCGTCGGGTACTTCAATCTGCGAGGCTGGAAGCTCGTCGATGAGTTTGTGGAGCTATGGCCGGGAGGAGATGGGGCTTGCTGTCGCTTAATCGTCGGGATGTCAACCCTGCCGCAGGAGGAACTTCGGGAGGCTTTTAGCCTCGTTAGCAACTCCGATGGACTCGATGCACAGACCGCCCTGAGGCTCAAGAAGCGAGCAGCGGAGGAATTCAGATCACAGTTAATTCTGGGCGCACCGAACAATGTAGACGAAGCTGGGCTTCGGCGGCTCAGTGTGCAACTCAAAGCGAAAAAACTGGTGGTCAAGCTGTTCTTGAGGTATCGCCTCCACGCGAAGCTGTACCTCATTCATCGTATCGACCCGAACAATCCCGCGACTGGATTTCTGGGGAGTAGCAATCTCACCTTTCCCGGATTGTCTAAGCAAGGGGAGTTGAACGTCGATGTGCTCGATCAGGACGCCTGCCAAAAGCTCCAAAAATGGTTCGAAGACCGTTGGGACGATCAGTGGTGCATGGACATCACGAACGAACTGATCGACATCCTCGATACAAGCTGGGCGCGTGAAGAGATACTGCCCCCGTATCACATCTACCTAAAGATGGCCTATCACCTGTCCCAAGAGGCGAGGGCCGGACTTTCCGAGTTCCACGTTCCACGCGATTTCGGCAACAAGCTGTTGGCGTTCCAGACCGCAGCCGTGAAGATCGCGGCACAATATCTCAACAAGCGCGGCGGCGTTGTCATCGGTGACGTTGTTGGACTCGGCAAGACGCTGATGTCGGTCGCCTTGGCACGGATTTTTCAAGACGATCACGGAACTGAAACCCTGATCATCTGCCCGAAGAACCTCGTGCCTATGTGGGAGGACTATATCCATCAGTACCGCATGGCAGCCAAGATCGTCCCGCTCAGCGCAGCGATGAGAGACCTACCAAATCTACCTCGCTATCGAGTCGTTTTAATCGACGAAAGCCACAATCTCCGCAATCGCGAGGGCAAGCGATACAAGGTCATCCACGACTACATCGAAAAGAACACCAGCAAATGCATTCTTTTGTCTGCCACACCGTACAACAAATCCTACGTCGATCTTTCTTCTCAGTTGCAGTTGTTTGTCGCTGGAGATCAAGACCTCGGAATCAGACCAGAACGGTACTTGAAAGAGATTGGTGAAACGGAGTTCATCCGTCGCCATCAAGCATCAGTTCGATCTCTCGCCGCCTTCGAAAAGAGCCAGTATGCGGATGATTGGCGCGAGTTGATGAGGCTTTATCTCGTCCGCAGAACACGCGGATTTATCAAGGAGAACTACGCGAAACCTGATGAGAATACTGGTCGGAAGTACCTTACGTTTGATAGCGGTGAACGTTTCTATTTTCCTGACCGACTCCCAAAGACTGTCAAGTTTGACTTCAACGACAAAGACCCGAACGACCCATATGCTCGGCTGTATTCCAACCAAGTGGTGAATGCCATCAATGGTTTGACCCTACCTCGATACGGACTCGGAAATTACATTGCCCCTGCGCCACATCACCCGCCCACGGAAGCTGAGGCTAAGGAACTTGCAAAACTTTCCCGCGCTGGGAAGCGATTGATGGGTTTTTGCCGCACGAACCTGTTCAAGCGGCTCGAAAGCGGTGGCCCTGCATTCATCCAATCGCTTGAGCGCCACGTCTTGCGAAATTTCGTGTACCTCCATGCGATTGAGAGCGGGTTACCCCTGCCCATCGGAACGCAAGGCGCTGAACTTCTCGATGCGAAGGTTGGAGACCAAGACCTTGATGACCTGCTCACAGA
>Ga0102924_1003408_pt1 | contig 16717 bp, 21 predicted proteins | sample PaiPotPPM11metaG_FD_80116 | JGI IMG/M metagenome (GOLD analysis project Ga0102924, IMG submission 80116) | Iron sulfur acid spring bacterial and archeal communities from Banff, Canada, to study Microbial Dark Matter (Phase II) - Paint Pots PPM... ...
CACACCACGCATGTCCGGGAGATGGCGGCCAACCTACTGCTTGGTCGAGCCATGCAGGTGCTTGACGGGGCCTGCGGCACGCTCGTCTTCTGGGATGCCGAGGGTCGCTGGAACTGGGACAGTTTCGCGCTTCCCGGCCGCCCCGACCTGGTCGCCGAACTCACCCCGGTGCTCGAGGCGCTGATCGAGTGGACTCTCTACAGCGAGCTGCCGGTGGTGGTGGACGACCTGGCGCGCAGCCGCTGGTCTCGCTACCTACTGAGCGATAAAACACCACCGTCGGGCTCCGTTGCGGCCACGCCACTGGCTCAGCGTGGGGCGATCTGGGGGGCCGTCGCCCTCTACCGCGCCGAGCCGGCCAGTGATGGGCGCCAGCTGCTGCAGCAGCTCGCCGACCTCGCGACCGAACCGCTCAGCTCGCTCGGGGCTGGCCGGCCGGAAGGCATCAACAGGTAAGACCGCTGCCTTGAGGCCGCCTTCGTATCATGGGCCGGTGAGAGCGGAGGAATCGTTGCGCCGCCTGGGCGAGCTGCGCCGGCGCCTGGCCGACCTTTCCCTTGACGGCGTGGTACTTACCGAGTCAGCGAACGTACGCTACCTGTCGGGTTTCAGCGGCTCGCTCGGATACCTCGTGGTCGGACAGGAGACTGGCGAGATCCTCGGCGACAGCCGCTACTGGCTCCAGATGGAGGAGGAGGCACCGGCTTTTGCCCTGACGCGCTCCGGCGCATCGCCGGGTCTATGGCAGCTGGTCGCGGAGCGCGTTCGGACCCTCCACTTCAACCGGGTCGGCTTCGAGTCGCAACACCTGAGTGTGGACATGCATAGCCGGCTGCGCGAGAGCCTGCCTTCCGGCGTGCTCCTGGAGCCGATCAGCGGGCTGGTGGAGGACTTGCGAATGCGAAAGACTCCGGAGGAGATCCGGCAGCTACGCCGGGTGGCGGAAATCGCCGGCAGGGCGTTCGACCGTGTGCGAAGTGGGCTTCGACCAGGCCTGCGGGAGCGCGACGTTGCCTTCCTGCTCGAGCAAACCTTCCGGGAGCTCGGCGCCGACGGGCCTTCGTTTCCGACCATCGTCGCTGCGGGGGAGAGAGGAGCTCTGCCCCATGGACTCGCCTCGGATCGTGTCATCGAAAGAGGTGACATGGTCGTCATTGACTTCGGTGCCGAGGCGGGCGGCTATAACAGCGATACCACGCGCACCGTCGTCATCGGCGAGCCCAACCCGCGGCAGCGGCACATGATCGACGCGGTGCGTGAGGCGCAGCGGGTATCGATAGCCATGATGAGCCCCGGTGTCGCGGCCGACAGCATAGATCGAAAGGCACGCGAGGTTGCCGCCGACCTGGCCGGCCCCGATTACGCCTTTGGTCACGGGCTCGGACACGGCATCGGCCTGATGGTGCACGAGCGACCATATCTTTCCCAAAGCGACAAGACCGTGCTGCAGCCCGGCATGGTAATCACCAACGAACCGGGCGTTTACATTCCAGGCTGGGGCGGCGTCCGACTGGAGGAGATGGTCCTGATCACCGAAACCGGCTCCGAGGTGATCAGCCCGGCGTCGACCCAGGTCGCCGTCGAGTGACCCCGCTTGAATTACTCCGTGAGCGGCTCGAGATCAAAGCGATTGCGGACCCGCTCTTCGGCGAAAACTGCTACCTGGTGTGTCGCCGGGACACTGACAGCGCCCTGATCATCGACCCGGGACTCCAGGTCGACCAGGTCATGCGTCAGGTCGAGCGCGAGCGCCTGCAGGTTGTCCATATTCTCCTGACGCACGGTCACATCGATCACGTCGCGGGTGTCCCCGCCCTCCAGGGGACGACCGGGGCGCCGGTAGCGATGCACGTGGAGGACCGGGCCATCCTGGACTGGGAGCAATTTGCTCAACTGCCTTTCCTGCCCGCCGGGTTCCATCCCTTCGAACTGCAGACAGAGTTTCGTGAGGCGTCAACGCTGGCCTTCGAGGATCTCGAGCTTCGCGTTCTGCATACGCCTGGTCACACCCAGGGGTCATGTTGCTTCCTCTTCGGTCTCGACTGTTTTGCCGGTGACACTCTCTTTCAGCGCAGCATCGGGCGCACCGATCTCCCGGGCGGCGACTCGCAGAAGATCGTGATCTCGATCCGGTCGGTGCTCTACTCCCTTCCTCTCAAGACAGTTGTCCATCCCGGGCACGGCGCGGCGACCACGATCGAGGAGGAACGGCTGCTGAACCCCTTCGTGCCGGCCCTGCCTTCACGCTGAGATGCGGATCGTCTCCCTGCTGCCGAGTGCCACCGAGATCGTCTGCGCGCTGGGCCTCCGTGAGCAGCTGGTTGCGATCACCCACGAGTGCGATTTCCCGGCCGGGTTGGAGGGGATCCCGGTCGTTACTTCCAGTGTTCTCTCAGGCCCGGCCTCCAGCCTGGCGATCGATCGGCACATCCGCGAGCTGGTGCACGAGGGGAGCAGCATCTACCGGCTCGACGCGGAGCGCCTCCAGAGCCTGAAACCCGACCTGATCCTGACCCAGGAGCTGTGCGAGGTCTGCGCGGTCTCCTACCCCATCGTCCACGACGCAGCCCGCCGCCTCGACGGACCAGTTCGTCTCGTCTCCCTCGAGCCCCAGAGTCTTGAAGACGTCTTCGAGAACATCGGCCTCATCGGGGAGCTGACAGGCCGGGCCGGGGTGGCCGACACGCTTGTCCGGGAGCTAGCCGACCGGGTGGCACGCCTTCGAGAGCAGCTGCAGGGACGGCGCCGACGGACGGTTCTCTGCCTGGAATGGATTGATCCTCCCTTTAACGCCGGTCATTGGACGCCGGGACTGGTGGAATTGGCGGGCGGGATCGATCCACTCGGTGCTCTGGGTCATCCAGCGGTGGCGCTGGACTGGGAGAAAGTCTCAGGCGCGGAAAGCGAGCTTGTGGTGGTAATGGCCTGCGGCCTGACACTCGAGCGAAGTCTCGAAGAGACGACCGCAATCGCGCCGCGGCTGGGCGGACGTCAGACCTGGGTTGTAGACGGCAACGCTTACTTCAGCCGGCCGGGGCCGAGGTTGGTTGACAGCGCCGAGATCATGGCCGGAATTCTTCATCCGGACGCGGTCCCGAGTCCGCCCGCCACGGTGGCGCGGAGGCTGGCCTAAGCGCCGCCGAGGAAACGGAAAAAGAGCGCGCCGAGCAGGATCAGCGCGATACCGCCGCCGAAGAGAAGCAGGAAAGCAGCCAGCACGAAGCCGACCATCCGCCCGAAAGCCAGTCGCATCTGCTCCTCTTCGGGAGAAATCTTAGAAGCCTGCTGACTCACCCGCTTCGTGACCCAGGTCGGTGGCCGGCGTCGGGTGCTTGCGGATAGGGTCCACGCGGAGGTCCGAGGTCCCGTCCGGTCCACCCGTTGATGCGCGCGAGCCCCTCTTCCAGCATGGCGCGAAGCGCCTGTGACGACCCGCGACGTTCCCACACGCCGACCTTGTCCGAGCGAAGCCGCCGGGTGCGGCTAACCGGATCGTCCAGCCACCAGACAGCGCTGATGTCCAGGACGTGGCCGGTGCGTTCGCGATAGCTGATCGTCAGGCTCGCCTCGCCGCCCTGGATCGGCTCGGTGGTCAGCTGCCAGGCGGCCTTGCCATGCCGGTACCGGTCGATCGAGAGTTCACGCTCTCGGGCGAAGCTCTCGATCGTGGGCGCCACCGCCCGGAAGGCTTCGATTATTTCCTCGGGGATCGGTGCGAGCCGGGAAGGGATCCGCACCATCAGAATTGTAGAGTTGGCGCGATGACGGTCGGAAACGAGGACCTCATCGAGAGGATTCTTCGGCACTCGCGCGTGATCGCGATCGTCGGACTGAGTCCGGACCCGCGGCGGCCGAGCCACGGGGTGGCGCGCTACCTGCAGCGCGCCGGCTACCGGATCGTTCCGGTCAATCCGTTGATCGATGAGGCGCTCGGGGAGATGGCCTTTCCAGCTCTTCTGGATGTCCCGGTGCGTGTAGACCTCGTCGACATCTTCCGGCGCTCCGAGTACGTGGCGAAGATTGTGGACGACGCGATCGCGGTCGGCGCGAAAGCCGTCTGGCTACAGGACGGTGTGCGCGACGAGGCCAGCGCGGAGCGCGCCAGGCAGGCCGGCCTCGACGTGGTCATGGATGATTGCATCATGTGCCGGCACCCTCTCTGGCATCGTTCGTGAGCCGGCTCCGTAGCCGTTCCTCGGCGATCTCCTCGGCAGCCCGGCGACCCGAAATCCGCGCGGCCCTCGACCGCTCGAGCACGGCGCGTGTGGTGCTCCGCAACTGCCGGCTGGTGGCGCCGAAGATTGAATCGATGTTGGGCTCGAGCCGCTTCTCCAGCAGCCCGCAGAAGAGGAACGCCGCGGCTGCGTTGGCGACGAAGTCCGGCAGGATGGTGACATGGCGCGCCTCGAGCTGGTCCTCGGCCTCGCCGGTTACCGGGTTGTTGGCCGCTTCCACCAGCAGCTGCGTCCTGATAGAGCCCTGGTTATCGGCCCGGACCGCGCCGCCGATCGCGGCGGGAATGACGATCTGGACAGGCTGTTCCAGCCAGGCGGGTTCAGGCGCGCGGTTTACCCGCGCCGGGACACGGGAGCGATCGATCCGCCCGAAACGGTCGCGTGCCTCGAGCAGAAGCGGGATGTCGAGGCCGGCCTCGTCCACCAGGGCTCCCTCGATGTCGGCGATGACGACGATGCGGGCGCCGGCACGATCGAGGTATCGTGCCGCGGCCCCGCCCACGTTCCCGAATCCCTGCAGGGCAACACTCGCCGCCCCGACCTCGATCCCAAGAACCTCGCAGGCCTCCAGGGTACATTCAGCGACGCCGTAGCCGGCTATCGACTCCGTGATCGGCTGTCCTTCGCTCCTCAGGTCGAGTGCCTGTCTGACGCGCTCCAACGCCGCGTCGCCTCCGTTTCTGAAGCCGGCCTGAAGCGGATGGGTCAAGCCGACCATCTGGCAGGCTTTGATGATGTCATCCTCGCGTGTCCCGAGGTCGGCGCCCGTGGCGTAGCGCTCGGCGACGTAGGGCCGGATTGCGCCCACGAATCGTTGCAGGACCGCCTGGGCATCGGGCGCCCTCGGGTCCCAATCGATGCCCGCCTTGGCGCCACCGTACGGGATCTCGAGCACCGCCATCTTGTGAGACATGGTCCTCGCCAGGTCGACGACCTCCTGCAGCACCAGGCCCTTGCGCATCCTGATGCCGCCGGAGCACATGCCCGAGACCAGCCGGTCGATGACGAACCAGGCGCGGGCTCCGGTTGGCTCATCGTTCCACTGTGTGACCAGGTAAGGCGACCCGACAGTACTCGTCAAAAGACCCGGCCGCCAAGCGGTACCTCGAGCGTCGGCTCGAGCAGGACAACGGCGCCGGACTCGTCGGGGACGCCTAGCACCAACACCTCGGATCGCACTGGGCCGATCTGACGCGGCGGGAAGTTCAAGACCGCTATCACCAGCTTGCCGCGCAGGTCACTGACCCGGTAGTGGACAGTGAGTTGGGCGCTTGAAGGTCGGGTACCATGCGGGCCGAAGTCAATCAGCAACCGGTAGGCCGGCTTGCGAGCCTGCGGGAACTCTTCGGCCTCGACTATCCTGCCCACACGTATCTCGACCCGTTCGAAGTCCGAGATGTCGATCAGAGCCCCCTCGCTTGCCAACCTTCCTAGTGTAGTGTCCTACAGCAGGCATGCCGCTCAACGCGACCGAGATGCGCGACCTCTTTCCGATCGCGCGGCGCTACGCTTATCTCGATCACGCGGCAATCGCGCCGCTCTCCACGCCGGTTCGCTCGGCGATGATCGTATTCCTCGACCGTCAGTCCGAAGAACCGTTCGAGCTGGAGCACTGGGAACGACTCCGGGCGCAGGTACGATCGAGGGTAGCTGAGCTCGTTTCGGCGGCCCCTGAGCGCATCACGTTCGTGAAGAACACTACTGCCGGACTGGGCCTCGTTGCGGCCGGCCTTGACTGGTGCGAGGGGGACAATATCGTTGGTGTCGAGCGCGAGTTCCCGGCCAATATCTATCCCTGGCTCGGACTCAAGCACAGGGGGGTCGCTTTACGGCTGTACCCAACCCATGGTGGACGGGTCAACATCAGGGAACTGCTCGAGCTCTGCGACGCACGCACCCGGCTGGTGACCATCAGCGCCGTCCAGTTCTGGAGTGGGTTCAGAGCCGACCTGGCCGGGCTGGCTGAAGGCTTGAGTGGCCGGGACGTGCTCCTCGTCGTGGACGCGATCCAGGGCGTCGGAGCACTTCAGTTCGACCTTTCGAAGGTTTCTGTGGATTTCCTTTCCGCCGGGGCTCAAAAATGGTTGCTCGGCCCGATCGGCATCGGTTTCGCCTATGTCTCGCCACGGATGCAGGAGCGCATGCGACCGGTAACCATCGGCACGGACAGTGTCGTCCGAGACGGCGAATACTTCGACTACGACCTGACCTTCAAGCCTGACGCCCGCCGCTACGAGGAGGCGGCGCCAAACTACCCCGGCATCCTGGGGATGGGCGCTGCTGTGAACCTTCTGCTGCGTGCCGGCCGGCAGGAGGTCGAGTCAACCATCCTGCGGCTTGCGGATCGGCTGCGGGAGGAGTTACCACGGCGCGGCTATACGCTTGTTTTCAGTCCCGAGCCCGCGGAGCGCTCGGGGATCGTTTCCTTCCGCCATCCCCGCATGGTGCCCGCCGAGGTTCAGCAGCGGCTTCGCGACGCCGGGGTCGTGATCTCGCTGCGGGCCGACTTCCTGCGCGCATCGCCTCATTTCTACAACACCGACGAGGACATCAGCCGGCTGCTCGACGCACTTCCGCGGTGACCTTCTGGCAGCGCGTCCGAAGGGAGCTCGGACGTGAAACCCAGCCGGTCGGCACGGTGGTCCGGCTCATCATCATCGAACGAGCCGTGCGCGGAAGCCTGGTGCTCATCCTCGGCATCGCGCTTCTGACCAGGAGCCAGCAGATCAGCCGCATCGTGCGCCGGTGGGTCCTCGAGCTGAACATCAACCCCGAGCGCCGCCTGATCCCGCGCGCCGTGGTAACCGTCCTGCGCCCGTTCGTCTCACTCTCGACGCGAACCGTCCTCATCATTGGAATCAGCGCCGTGCTCTTCGCCCTGCTCGAGCTGACCGAGGCGGTGGGCCTGGCACGCCGGCGTCGGTGGGCCGAGTATCTCACCGTGATCGCCGGCTGCATCGGCATCCCCTTCGAGGTAAGCGAGGTGCTCAACCGCCAGACCCCGATACGCATCGGGTTTCTTGTGGCCAACGTCGCCATCGTCATCTACCTCGCCTGGCAGAAGCATCTCTTCGGCTTGCGTGGCGGCATCGATACCGAGACAGCGACTGGCTGACGGCGTCCGACTAGCGGCGGCCCGGCGTCACTCGGCACGGGGTCTCGAATGCTGTCATCGAGCGACCAGCAGATGCTGAGGCCGGTGCTGACCCACGAATCAGGCAGCAGAGCCCAATTTCAGCACCCTGCTAACCGACGGCCTTCTTGACCAACGAGGCGAACTTGGTTTCGTCTGCAGGTGTCAGCTTCGCCAGGGCGAAGTACGTGGGCCAAACGTTACCGTTGTCAAGCTTCGCCTTGTCGGTGAATCCGAAGGTTGCATACCGTGCCTTAAATTTGCTCGCGCTCTGAAAGAAACAGATGATGTCGCCTTCCCTGTGGTAGGCGGGCATTCCGTACCACGTTTTGGCCTCGAGCATGGGAACCTCAGCTTTAATCAACGCGTGAATTTTCTTCGCCATGGCGCGGTCCGACGGGGGCATTTCGGCGATCTTGGCCAAACATTCCTTCTCAGCGTCAGCTTTACTCAACGCCGCCTTGCGTTCACGGACCAGGTCTCGCATCGCGGCCTTTTCATCAGAGGTGAGAACTGATTTTTTCGCGACCTTGCTCACAGCCATCGCCGACACCTCCGGGCAGACTCTGATTGGTTTTGGGTAACGTGTAGATGATACCCGCGGGCCGAAACGTGGGGGGCGAGGCTTGGGCATCGAGCGCCGCCTCTTCTCCCTGCGGGGCGGCATCGATACCGAGACAGCGACCGGCTGACGACCCTCCGGGCTAGCGGCCGGAGTTAACCAGGGGGATCCCCACGCCGGTGACGCCCAGCGGCCCGGCGTGCCTCGTCAACATGCCGACCAGGAACCCGAGGACGCGGTCCGATGATGGACCGTTCGAGATGGAGGCGAGCAGCGCTGGCTCGGGCGCCCGGAAGGCCCCCAGCGATCCAGCCCTGGCAGCCCTTGTGAAAGATGCCGTGCCTGCCGGCACGAAGGTCACCTTGATCTTGGTGTAGCGGTCGCCTGAGTGAATCAGCGTGAAGGGCGCCTTGCTCTTCACCTGCCAGGCGCGTATCTCCTCGTTCTTGAGCCTGCGCTGAATGGTGGCGATCAGCTTCTTGCCCCCGGGGTCCTTGTCGGCGTAGATCGCTACGTGCATTGCCGACATGATACCGACTGCTTCAGGTCTTGCCCAGATTTTCGAAAAAGCGGCGCATCGCGGCTCGGACCGGCTGCGCTCCGACCGGCTGCTGGACCCGGGCCTGGCCGCGGAGTGCTGCCAGCTCAACCCGGTTCTGCTGCCAGACCGCCCAGACACGTTGCACCGCGGTGAAGTTGGTGCCCACTGCCAGGATCCAGAGCGCGATCGTCAGGGCAGGTACTGGAAGGGCACGGATCGGCTCCAGAATCAGCCCTGCGACGATGATGACTACCCGCTCCGGGCGCGCCAGGATGCCAACATCGCAGCTGAAGCCAAGGCTCTGGGCGCGGGCGCGGACATAACTGACCAGGAAAGACCCGGCCAGCGCGATCAGGACCACGACCGAGTCGAGCGTGTCGTGCCCTTGAAGGAAGTAGATCAGGATCCCGAGGTAGACAATGCCTTCCGAGTAGCGGTCCACGGTCGAATCGAGGAAGGCCCCGTATCTGTAGACCTTGCCCGCGGCACGCGCCAGTGCGCCGTCGAGGATGTCGAAAAGTCCGGCAAAGAGGAGGACGATGCCACCCAGCACGAGGTGGCCCATCGCCACCAGGGCCGCGCCGAAACCGGTGATGGCGAGCCCGAAGAGAGTAAGCATGTTCGGCGTTATCGGCGAGTCGCGGAAGACCCCGATTCCGCGCTCCGCCCATCGCCTGACCCAGGCCTGGAATTTCTGGGTGAACATCAGCCGGAGCTCAAGCTAGGTTCGAGGCGAGCCTTGGGCATCGGGCGGAACTGGCTGCGCGCCTGCTGGTATACGTCCGTCACCTGGTCGACGACGTGTTCCCAGTCGTATTGCTGGACCGTCTGCAGGCCCACCCGGGCAAGGTCCTGGCGAATCTGCGGTCCGTTGATCAGCGTCTCGAGCGCGTAGGCCAGCTGCCGCTTGCTCTTGCGGTCGACGAGAAGGGCTTCGCGGCCGTGTGTGACCACCCCACGGAAGCCGTCGATGTTGGTGGCGACGATCGGGCGTCCCGCTGCCATGGCCTCGAGCAGCACGATGCCGAAGCTCTCATCGCCGGTTGCCGGGGAGCAGAAGATGTCGCAGCTTGCGTAGTACCTGGGTAACTCGTCCGCTGGAACGTAGCCCGCCATCACGACGTCGGGCAGTTGCTTGCGGGCCAGGAAATTGCCGTACCAGCGGCGCAGGGGTCCGTCGCCCGCGATGATCAGCCGCAGATTCGGGTAGAGCGGCTTCAGCTGCTCGTAGGAGCGCAGCAGGTAGCCGAGTCCCTTGCGGTACTCGAGGCGCCCGACGAACAGGATGTTGATCATGCCGTCCCTGAACTCGGGCAGGGGCGGCGCCTGGCGAAAGCGCTTTACGTCGATGCCGTTCGGCACGATCTTGTAGTCGCCGGGAAAATAGTGTTCGACGAACTCGCGCGCCGGGTTCGAAACAGCGATCCGGGCATGAAGCCGTCGGACGTAGCGTTTCAACAGTGGCTTGCCGTAGTAGTAACCGACGTTGGATCGGGCAAAGGCGTGAAAGGTCCCAACGTTGCAGGTCTCCGAGAAACGGAGCGCGGTCACCGGGAGGACCGGCATCAGCGGCTCGTGGTAATGGATGATGTCGAAGCCGCTGTCGCGCACGTAGTGCTTGATCCGGTTCATGAGGTGGAAGCTGACCGTGATCCGGGCAACCGAGCCATGGGTCGGGATGGGAAACGGCTTTCCGACACGAATGAAGTCGGCCTCCTGGTCACGGACGCTGGCCGAGCAAGGGGCGAAGATCAGTACCTCGTTGCCGCGCAGGCGGAGGCCTGCGGCAAGGTTGCGGACGTGCTCCGTGACGCCGCCCGGGTGGGCGTAGTCGTAGGCGGACACGAGCGCGACCTTCATTTCGCTGCTTGCTTCCCTGAGGAGATTATCCGCCAGAAACGGCGCGAACCGCGGATCGGCCCATGCGAGCCCAGTTACGGCCGATGCGCCGGAACTTCAATTGTGCAATGCGGCGGTGGGTCAGAAAGTCCCAGTACTCGCCGCCGGCACGCGTCTGGCTCGCCAGGATTGCCTTTCTGACATCCTGCGCCGTCTTGCCCGGGAAGGTCGTATAGCCGGTGCCGATACCTTCGAGGTGATGGCTATCCGAGCAGCCAACCTCCGGTAAATGAAAACGCTCCTCGTTCAAGCGGTTGATCTTGGCGGCGCAGGTGCGCCCGGCGACCGAGGGGTTGAAGGTCTCGACCGCGTCGAAATAGATCTCGGGCGAAGGGTTGTGCATGATGCCGTCGAAGGTGCGGAAGCCGATACTGCGCGTCAGCATCGAGAAGGGGTGCACCGCGATGGCGATTCCGCCCTGTTCGTGAATGCGCCCGATCGTCTGGTCCAGCGGCCGCCACATCGGGATCGGCTTCTCGATGAACAGGGCGAGCAGGTGTCCGTGAAGTGTTGTGATTTCAGAGCCGGGGACGATCTCGAACGGATACTCGTTCGCCATTTCGAGTGCCTGGTAACTCCCGGTCAGCCGGTCGTGATCGGTGATGGCCACAACGTCCAGGTTGGTGTGGTCGCGAACGTAGTTCAGCACCTCGCGGACGGTCGCCGTTCCGTCGTTGAGGGACGTATGCATGTGGAAGTCGGCTTTACCCAAGTGAACCTCCTTGATCGCCAACCGCGGCTTGCGCCGTCGGCGTTGCCAAAGTGACAGCAGCGCCGGCCGTTGTGTCGGGCCAGATTGGCTCCAGCACGTGCCACTGGTCTGGATACATCTTTATATATCCTTCGAACGTTCGAAGGATATCTTCCATGGCACTTCGGACGTCGCCGGCGTGATCTTCACTCTTTGTGAGAAAAAGCGGCTTTCCCCCGACCGCGACGTAGCTGTCGTTGCTGTCGCGGACGCAGTAGGCGGGCAGTATCGGTGCCCCGGTCTTGAGCGCGATCTCGACCGGCCCGGTCGGAAACCTGGCTGGATGGCCGAAGAAGGAAAACAACTGGCCGGTGTTCAAGATGTCGCGGTCCATCGCCAGGACCACCATCCGGCCATCTTTGAGCATCCGGATGATGTCGCGGGCGCCGGTCTGGCTGAGGGGGATGACCTTGATGCCCATTTTCGAGCGGACCCGAAAGACATGGTTGAATAGGCGCCGCGGCTCGATCTGCTCCACCATGACGCCGATCTGCCCGAAGGAGGCGGCCCAGCTGGCCGCCGCCAGCTCCCAGGAGCCCATGTGCGGCGCCACCACGATCACTCCCTTGCCGCGGGCCATCGCCAGGTCGAGATTCTCGACCCCGATCGGCTTGAGCAGCCCGGTGAGCTTGCCGCGGTCCATCCGCGGGATCTTGAAAAAGTCTATCCAGGCCTTGGTGTAGTTGAGCCAGTTCCGCCAGGCCAGCTTGCGAACCTGGGGGCCGGGCAGGTCGGGCCGGACGTGGCGCAGGTTGGACTCGAGTGCCTTCCGCTGCCGCGCCAGCAGGGGAAAGGCGAGGGTGCTGATCACGACGCCAAGCGCGTAGGCCAGCCGGCGCGGGATGCGCGCGATCGCGCCCTCGATAACCCTGAAGCCGAGATAGGTGATCACGACGACTCCAGCGCCGGTTGTGCCGGTGTCCCCGGAGACTCGGCCCGTACCTCCGGCTTCCATACAGGGAGGAAGACGAGCCACTGGTCGGGCTCACGCCGGATGATGCGTTCGAAAAAGGCCACGATCCGCTCCGTGGTGACCTGGATGTCATGAGTTGTGTCGCCGGTCCGGCTGACCTCGATCGGGGCTTCGATCTCCGCAATGTAAAGGTTGTCCCGCTCGCGCCGTCCCCAGGCCGGAATTATGGGCACCCCGGTCTTGAGGGCGATCGCCGCCGGTCCGGCCGGGAAGATGGCGGGGCGGTTGAAGAAGTTCACCCGCACGCCGCGGTCGCCTCGGGCGAGATCGCTGGCAAGCGCCACCAGTTCGTTGCGCCCGAGCGCCTTGATTATCTGCCGCAGGCTGCCGGCGCCGAGAGGGATCATTTTCATACCGATGCGCGCTCGCGAGGCCACCACCACCTGGCTCAACGGTCCCAACGGCAATTCGTCGGTGACTGCGCTCACCGGGTAGCCGTAGCAGGCCGACGCCGCCGCCAGGATGTCCCAGTTCGAGATATGGGCGGTGACCACGATGGCGCCCTTGCCGCCGGCAAGCGCCTCGTCGATATGCTCACGGCCGTTGGGACGTACCATGCGACGGATCTCTTCCGCCGTCAGCGAGTCCATCAAGATGAAGTCGGCGAACATCTTGAAATAGTTGCCGAAGGCGTGTTGTGCGGTCCGGCGTACCAGCGGGTCGTCGGCCGGGCGCCCCAGGACCTGGGCGAAGTTCGCGAAGGCGATCCGCCGCCTTCCGGGCATGAAGAAGAAGACGCAGCGACCGGTGAGCGCCGCCAGCGGGTAGCGAACCCGCGGCGGCAACGCCCCGATGGCCCAGTTCCCCAGCCTGAAGAGGCGAGGGAGGATCATCTGCGGCGAGCGGTCTCCCGAGCAGCTCGGACCGGCAACACAGGCGCGGTCTTGGCCTCGCCGCTGGTCGACGTCCCGGCGATGAAGGCCTCCGTCTTCAGATGGGCCACGGAGTCCGTGAACTGCACGGGCGGCGATTTCATGAAGTAAGAGGAGGGTGCGTCGAGCGCGCCTCCTATCTTCCGGTCGAGCCCCAGCTTGCAGCAGCGGACTGCATCGATCACGACACCAGCTGAGTTGGGCGAGTCCCAGACTTCCAGCTTCAACTCGATGTTGAGCGGGACATCGCCGAAGGAGCGGCCTTCGAGGCGGATGTAGGCCCACTTGCGGTCGCCCAGCCAGGGCACGTAATCGGACGGGCCGATGTGGATGTTGTCGGCACCGATATCGACCGCCATCTGCGACTTGACACTGTTGGTCTTCGAGATCTTCTTGGAGGTAAGCCGTTCCCGCTCGAGCATGTTGAGAAAGTCGGTGTTGCCGCCGAAGTTCAGCTGGTAGGTGCGCTCCAGCTTGACACCACGATCCTCGAAGAGGCGGGTCAGAATCCGGTGGACGATGGTGGCGCCCACCTGTGACTTGATATCGTCGCCGATAATCGGGATGCCGCGCTTCTCGAAGCGGTCGCGCCAGTACGGCTCCCTGGCGAGGAACACAGGCATGCAGTTCACGAAGGCACAGCCGGCCTCCAGCACCTGCTCCGCGTACCACTTGACGGCCTCCTCGCTGCCGACGGGAAGATAGTTGACCACTACGTCGGTCCTCGTTGCTCGCAGGATGCCGACGATGTCGGCCGTCGGCCCGGGGGCCTTGGTGATGATCTCGGACAGGTATTTGCCAAGCCCGTCATGTGTCATGCCGCGTTCCACCTTGACTCCCAGTCGAGGCACATCGGCGAACTTGACGGTGTTGTTGTGGCCGGAGAAGATCGCCTCCGAGAGGTCCTTGCCGACCTTCTCCTTGTCGATGTCGAATGCCGCCGAGAACTCGATGTCACGGATGTGATACCCGCCCAGGTCGACGTGCATGATCCCGGGGATCGAAGTTCCTGGCTTGGCATTGCGGTAATACTCGATCCCCTGCACCAGGGACGACGCGCAGTTACCGACGCCGAGAATAGCTACCCGCACCTTGCCCCGCGATCGCGAACCGTTGGCTGCCGAGGCTACTCGCACTGCGCCGGTCGTCCGGGAACCGTTCTTGTGCCTGCCGTTACTTTTTGCCATGCCGTTGCTCTTTGCCATCGCTTCCTACACCTCGCTCCTTTGATGCGCCGCCCTGACCTGTGGGCGAGGCGCCATCCGTGTCGATAGTTCTCGATGAAAGGCGTTCAAGCCTTCGCGGTTGATTGAGCAGTAGACGAGTCGACCGGCGCGGCGGCCTCTAACCAGCTGGCCCCGACGAAGCATGCGCAGGTGCCAGCTGAGCGCTGGCTGGCTCAGATCCAGGGCGTCGGCCAGTTCCTGCACGGTGATCTCCTGGATGCCTGCGAGGAACTCCAGGATCTTGAGCCGCGTGACGCTGGCGAGCGCCTGGTAATGCGTCCGCAGCTCGCGCAGCGAGGGTTGTGAGAGCAGAGCAAAAGTTGCCATATAAAGAAAACTTTATGGATCATAGCATGCCAGTACGCGCTTGTGCCGGGGCCCGCATAGGGCTACGTTATCCGGGGTGCCCGTGAATCAAGGGATCAGCAGGTGCCTGGGCAGGTGCGGGCAAACTCGCATTCGGCTTTGTAGCGGCACTCGTTGATGCCGTCCTGAGCCCTGGCTACCACTGCCTGTAGTTCCACGATCCGCTTTACGTTCTTCTTTTCTTCCGCATCCATCTTTGTTGTTGCTCGAACGTTGGCTGAGACTCGAGTGTGGACTGACGCGGTGAAGCGGCGAAGATGACAGCGGCGCTGTCGGAAAACGCCTCCAGAATAGGAGCGCCCTTCTCTCATGGTCAAGGAAAGACTTGTTAAGGTGGGCTCGATGCCAACCACCAGGGCACGCCGAGCCGCGGCCCCCGCGGCGGCCAAAGGCTTTAAGCGGGTCGCCGGCCATCAGCGAGCGCTCGGTATCCTGACTGCCCAGCGCAAGGCCGGTCGTCTTGCCCACGCCTACTGTTTCACCGGCGAACCCGGGATCGGCAAGACCTGCCTCGCGGAAGCGCTGGCCGAAGAACTGCTGCTCGGCCCCGGTCAGCCGCCGCGGCTCGAGGTCCATCCGGACTTCTGGTCCGACGACCGCGAGGAGGCGATCAGCATCGACGAGGTGCGTTTCCATCCGGAGAAAGGAGCACAGGCACACGACCAATCGCTCCAGCAGTTCCTGAGCCTAAAGCCGTTCGTCGCCCCATTACGGGTGGCCCTCCTCGCGAATGCCGAGCGAATGACGGAGGCGGCGCAGAACTGTCTTTTGAAAACCCTCGAGGAGCCTCCGCCGAACACCGTGCTGATACTGACCACCGCTTATCCGGACCATCTGCTGCCGACCTGCCTGTCGCGCTGCCAGGTGATCGCCCTTTCGCCGGTCGGCCGTACGAGTCTCTCCGCCTTTCTATCTGAGCAGGGTTGCGAGGCAGAAAAGGCCGACGTGCTCTCGGCGCTGGCCCATGGGCGACCCGGCTGGGCATTGCGAGCTCACGGCGACGGGGAGTGGGTCTCGAAGATGGACCGCTGGGCTGAGGATCTCGCCAAACTCGCTTTCGAGGATGTAGACGGTGTGCTCACCTACGCGGCACGCTTCGGCCAGGGCCCGCAGGCCGAGATGCGGGTGGTGGCGTCCGACGCCCTGCGGGCCTTTATCGGCTTCCTCCGCGATGCGATGCTCTGCGCCGCGGGGGTCGAGGGACCGATGCCAGGGAGCCGCCGCAGCCTGCTCGAGGACTGGAGCGGGCGAGTGCCGGCAGACCATCAGCGCGCCGCCCTGGCTGCTGCCCAGCGCACCCAGCTCTTGATCGACCAGAATGTGAACCCGCGGCTCGCGATGGAAGTCATGCTGCTCGATCTTCGCGTCAAGCAACCACGATGAGCGCCGTCTTCGTCACCCTGCCGCTACCGTCGCCGGGTATCGACCTGCTGCGGGAGCGGTTCGAGGTGACGATGCTGGAAGCGGAGGGCATGCCCGAGGAGGCCCTCGCGAAGCGGGTTGGGGAAACAGACCCGGTCGGGATCGTCGGCATGGTCAACGTGCCCATCACCGACCGGATCATTGCAGCCGCGCCCCGGCTGCGGGTCATTGCCAACTATGCCGTCGGCTACAACAATGTCGACCTGGCGGCCGCCAGTCGTCGAGGCGTGATGGTTACGAACACCCCCGGCGTCCTGACCGAGGCGACCGCCGACCTCGCCTGGGCTCTGCTGCTCTCGGTTGCGCGGCGCGTAGTGGAGTCGGACAACTTCCTGCGCGAGGGCAAGTTCAAGGGCTGGAAGGCCGACCTGCTGCTGGGAACGGATGTCTACGGTCGGGTGCTCGGCATCATCGGTTTCGGCCGCATCGGCCAGGCAGTCGCCCGTCGGGGCCTCGGTTTTGGCATGTCGATCCTCTACAGCGATGCGCGTCGTGCCAGCCCGGAAGTGGAGAGCGAGTTCAGGGCCCAGTACGTGCCGCTCGACGAATTACTTCGGAAAGCTGACTTCGTTACGATCCATGCCGACCTCAACGATCAAACGCGGCACATGATCAGCGAGCGAGAACTGAAGCTGATGGGCAAGGATCATTACCTGATCAATGCAGCACGCGGACCGATCGTCGATGAGAAGGCGCTGGTGCGCGCTCTCAAAGAGGGATGGATCAAAGGCGCGGGC
>Ga0102924_1003409_pt1 | contig 16715 bp, 18 predicted proteins | sample PaiPotPPM11metaG_FD_80116 | JGI IMG/M metagenome (GOLD analysis project Ga0102924, IMG submission 80116) | Iron sulfur acid spring bacterial and archeal communities from Banff, Canada, to study Microbial Dark Matter (Phase II) - Paint Pots PPM... ...
AGCTCGTCGGACAGGACGTGCTCGAGCACCTCCGCCTCGTCGTGCACGCGATCCCACGGCATCCCCAGCGCCTCGGCTAGATAGCTCTCCAGCAGGCGGTGGTGGCGGATGACCTCCAGGGCGATGCGCCGGCCGTCTGGCGTCAGGCGCACGCCGCGGTAGGGCAGGTGGGTGATCAGGCCCAGCTCATCGAGGCGCTTGAGCATCGCCGAGACCGAGCCGGGCGTGATGCCCAGGCGCTCAGCCAACGCGTTAGTGGACACCGGCTGATCGTCGCGCGACTCCAGCGAGAAGATCGCCTTGGCGTAGTCCTCGACGGCGGGCGTGCGAAGCAGATCCTTGGAAGCCACGAAATTAGAATATGGCATGCCAAAAGATTATTCAAGGGGCGCGCTGGACATGCTCGTTCATCGAGCGTTGGGCAGCGGGACTTGAGCGCAGCGGCCAGAAATCAGCCGGCGTGGCGGCGCTTGGCCGCGGACGGCTTGCGATCGACCAACGCGGTCACGCGCTCGGTCAGCTTGGCCACTCGGGTTTCCTCTTGGGCCTTGGTCAGCGTGCCGGCGGCGACAGCGGCGGCAAGCGATTCGGTTCTGGCCTTGACCAGCGCTTCGATCAGGCCGGCCTGGGACATGCCGGGCGTCGCGGCGGCAATTTGGCCCAGCGTCATGCCCGAGCGGCGGTCGCCGCGCAGCTGCGCGGGGCTCAGGCCGAGGTAGACGCGGGCGTTGAACAGCGCTCCGCGGGCGAGCCCGCCGGGGCCGTAGGGGCGCCTGACCTCAGCGGTGACCTGGCTCGTCAGGCCGGCCGCCCTCGCGGCCAGTTGCCTGCGCCTGACCGCCGCGAGCGCTTCGATCAGGCCGGCTTGCGACTTGCCCGGCGTCGCGTCGGCCACCTGGCCGAGCGTCCTGCCCGATTTGAGGTCGGCCCTCAGTTGCGCCGGGGACACGTCGAGGTACCCCGCGGCCTTGGCCAGCGCTCCGCTGACGGTGCGTCCATGCGCGCGCCGAGTGGCGTGCGAGGCGCCCAGCGGCCCGTGCCCGGTGGCGGCCATCGCGGCCAGCGCGCCGCCGCCGGCGAACACGGCAACCGCGGCGCCCGCGGCAAGGTTTCGCCGTGTGCTGCGGTACATGTCATGAGTGTGGCACAGGCCCGCCGGCCCTCCCGCCGGTTCTCGGGCGCTCCCGCGCAGCTGGTGGACGATAGTCTTCGGGCCATGGCGTTGAGCGATGAGAAGTACATCTTGCTGACGACCTTTCGCCGCGATGGCACGCCGGTGTCCACGCCGGTGTGGGCGGTGGACCTCGGCGAGGATACGATCGGCTTCTGGACCAGCTCAGGCTCGGGCAAGGCCAAGCGGCTGGCGCACACCTCGCGCGTCACTGTTCAGCCGTGCGACGCGCGCGGACGCGTGCGCGACGGCACCGCGCCGGTCGACGCGACGGCACGTGTGGTCACCGGCAGCGAGTACGACACGATTCGGGAACGCGTCAAAGCCAAGTACGGCGTCATGACGAAATTCACCAAGGCCCTTGGCACGATCGGTGGTGTGGTGCGCGGCAAGCGCATCCCCTACGGCGATCGCGGTGTGATCATCACGCCGCAGGCCAGCGGCTGAGCACAGGCCCGCGCTGGTCAGCTTCTGGCCAGCGTCCATCGCCGGCTGCGGAGGGCTATCCGTACTGAAAGCTCGCGTCGTTGGCGGCGTGATCGACGTCTCACGCGGACACTGCACGCGGAGTAGGCTGCACCGTGCGGTCTGATTTCGACCGATCACATACCGATTACAGGGGGACCCCGATGAGCACGCAAACGACCATCGATAGCGACGAGCTTTTCATCGGGGGTGAGTGGATCAAGCCGCAGGGCTCGGGTCGCATATCAGTGCTCGCCGCGAGCACTGAGGAGCCCATCGGGTCGGTGCCGGACGGGACGAACGCCGACATAGACGCCGCGGTGCGGGCGGCCCGTGAGGCATTCGATGATCCGAGCGGTTGGTCGTCGTGGTCGAGCGAGGATCGCGCGCAGGTGCTCGAGCGGCTCGCCGCGGCGCTGGAAAGTTGCGGCGAGGAGATCGCACACCGCGTCTCACTGCAGAACGGCATGCCGATCTCATTCGCGCTGCAGGTCGAGGCCGTCTTTCCGCCCGTGCTGGCGCAGTACTACGCCGGCCTGATCCGTCAGACCGCACTGCAGGAAGAGCGCCAGGGATTGCTCGGCGGCACCATTCACGTGCTGCGCAAGCCCGTTGGTGTCGTCGGAGCGATCGTGCCGTGGAACTACCCGCAAACCCTCGCGATGTTCAAGCTCGCGCCGCTGCTCGCTGCAGGTTGCACGGTCGTCATGAAGCCGAGCCCGGAGACCGTACTCGACAGCCTGTTGCTGGCCGAGGCGATCATCGAGGCCGGCCTGCCGCCCGGCGTGGTGAACCTCGTGCCCGCCGGCCGTGAGGTGGGTGCGTACCTGATCGAACACCCAGGCGTCGACAAGATCACGTTCACGGGGTCCAGCGCGTCGGGTCGCATGATCGCGCGGCGCTGTGGCGAGCTGCTGCGCCCGGTCACGTTGGAGCTCGGCGGCAAGTCCGCTGCAATCGTGCTCGACGACGCCGACCTCGCCGGCGCCACCGAAGCCCTGTTCGGTGCGACGATGGCGAACAACGGCCAGACGTGCAACATAGGAACCAGGGTGCTCGCGCCCCGCGCGCGCTATGACGAGGTCCTCGAAGTCTTCAGCGGCCTCGCGAACGCGCTCGTGGTCGGCGACTCGCTCGACCCGGCCACCCAGGTCGGTCCGGTGGCGAGCGCTCGCCAGCGCGAGCGCATAGAGGGCTACATCGAGAAGGGCCGCGCGGAGGGCGGACGGGTCGTCGCCGGTGGCGGTCGCCCGCCGGAGCAGGAGCGCGGCTGGTTCGTACAGCCGACGATTTTCGCCGACGTGGACAACAGCGACACGATCGCACGCGAGGAGATCTTCGGGCCGGTGCTCGCGGTGATCCCCTACGACGGCGTCGATCAGGCCGTGGCGATCGCGAACGACTCGGAATTCGGGCTCGGCGGCAGCGTTTGGAGCCGCGACCCCGAGCGCGCGCAGGATGTTGCACGGCGCGTGCAGACCGGCAGCATCGGCATCAACCACTACATGCTGGACCCCGCAGCCCCGTTCGGCGGAGTCAAGGCGAGCGGTATCGGGCGCGAGCTGGGACCCGAGGGCCTGGAGGCCTACCTGCAGCTGCAGTCGATCTATGAGGCTGCGCCAGAGACGGCCGACGCACCGTAATCAGACCTGGGACGGACATCTGCAACACGCCGCGTTGCACGCTCGCTCGCTCGGGACTATGGTTGCAGCATGGTAGTCAGTGCGTCAGCTGCGGATGTCGCATTGGGGCTGGGCGGGTTCGTGGAGCGCTATACGGCTGCCTGGAACGGCTGCGACACGGACGCGATGGCGCAGTTGATCACCGAGGACATCGTTTGGACAGATCCGGCGCTGCCGGAGCCGGCACGCGGCATTCCTGCGGTGCAGGAGTTCATGCGCACGAGTTTTCGCGCCTTTCCCGACCTGCGATTCGGCGAGCCCGACCCGCCCGCGTTGGCAGTCGCGGGCGATGTGGTCCTGTGGGCTTGGTACATGGAGGGGACGCACCGGGGCGCGATTGATCCGCCCGGCTTCGCGCCTACGGGGCGCACGATGCGGGTCGACGGCGTCGATCACTGGACGATGCGCGACGGTCGGATTGCCCTCTATCGCGCCTTTTATGACATGAACGACGTCGCCCGCCAGCTCGGCATCGCGCCGGCTGCGGGCAGCCGCGCCGAGCGGGGGATAGTGGCTCTTCAGCGCTTGCAGGCCCGGCTCATGCGTTGATGAGCGCCAACGGCGACACCTACGACGTCGCGATGCGCTCACCGGCGCCTATGCTCGACCCCCGCGTGCTGACCCGACTGGCCCGCTGAGCCAGCTAAGCAAGCACGCGCGCGAGCGCCCGCCAGCGCGCCTGGCGGTAGCGATAGATGAAGTGCGCGTACAGAGTGATGAAAGGCGTGAGCAGGCCGGCGCGGACTTCGACCGCATCGGTGTAGCAACATGACGTGGCAGACGTGGGCTGGAAGGTCAGATGGTGATCCCATGTGGTGATCGGACCGCCGTGCTCTCGCGAGACGATCTCCTGCGCTGACAGCCGCGCCACCAGCACGGTGTGCCTCCACGCGGGCATGACGCCGAAGAAGCACAGACGCACGACGATCTCGTCGCCCTGGGCGATCGTCTCGGGCAGCGGCGCTGTCGGCAACAGGCGCATCCAAGGCCACAACACGTGCAACAGCACAGCGGGCTTCTGCGCAAGCTCACAGGCGCGCTCGGCGGCGATCGGCAGCTCGGTGCTCACGGAAATGGTCATGGGCGTATTATGAGCAATAGCTCATGTTTGTCTACTCGCCTTTTGCACAGGACAGCGGGTGACCCCGGTACGTGCGCTTGCGCCCCGCCGTACGCCGGTTCAGGATCGATCGGCGGCGACGTTCGAGGCGATCGTCGAGGCTGCTGCTCAGGTTTTCGAGCGACACGGCTACGCGGCAGGCACCACCAACCGCATCGCCCAGCGCGCGGGCGTGTCAATCGGCTCGCTCTACCAGTACTTCCCAAATAAGGACGCGATCCTGGTCGCATTGATCGAACGTCACGTCGAGGAGGGAGAAAGCGCGCTCGCGCCGTTGATTGGGCGGCTTGCCGAGCACCCGGCGCCATCAGTCGGAGAGGCGCTGGAGCGCATCGTGCACTCCATGCTCGAGCTGCATCGCAAGCGCCCGATCTTGGATCGCGTCCTGTTCGAGGAGGCGCCGCGGCCGCCCAGGCTGCGCGCTCGACTCGAGCGGATCTTCGAGCTGGCAAGCGCGGCGCTCGCCGACTATCTCGCCTCGCGTCCAGAGGTCGACGTCGCCGATACCCGCTTGGCCGCAGAGATGGTCATTCAGTCGATCGAGGCGATCACGCATGGATTGGTGATCCACCCGCGCGCGCAGATCACCCCCAAGGCCTACGCCCGAGAGACCGTCACGATGCTCGAGCGCTACCTGACTCGGCCAGGCGCCTGATCGTCAGCGACTGCTCGCTGACGCGCCAGACGCGGCTGGCGCTGCTCACTGCGTGAAGGCGGCAGCGCGGCCGGTCTGACTTGCGGCGTGCTCGGGTGCGCTTGCATGCGCGGGCAGGCGGTGGCGCTCGTAGATCTCCTGCACCCAGCGAGAGCCGGGTCGATCGGACAGAGGGGCGCGAAAACGTTCGTAGGGCTCGGGCATGCGCTCGATGTCAGACGGCGCGTGGGGGGGAAGGACGAGCGGGTAGAGCAGCGCCGCGGCCGTGAGGTCTGCCACGGTGAAGCGCCCGCCCACCAGGTATTCGTGCTCGCCCAGCTGTGCCTCCAGGTAATCGAGCGCAGCGACGATCTTCTCGCGCGCCTGCTCCGCTGCCTGGGCGTCGCTGGCTCGGTAGCGCAGGCCGGTGAACAGCCGCGTGTAGCGTACGAGCGCTGGGGCGAGCGCCGCGGGCATCCCGGGCACGATGCGCGCGCCGACCTCGGCCAGCAGCTCGGGCTCGCGGCGAAGCTCATAGAAGGCCAGGCGGCGCATGTATGGGCCGAGCTCCTCGTCAAACCACTCCTCCAGCTCCAGCGCCCGCCGGCGCTCACCTGGGTCGCTCGGGTAAAGCGCCGGGTCGGGGAAGCGCTGCTCCAGCGCGGCGATGATCGCGGTCGAGTCGGCGATGCGCTGCCCGTCGAGCTCGAGCACCGGCAGCGTGACGGCGCGCCCGCGAGTCAGCCAGTAGACGACCGGCATGTGGGTGCCTGGTGGGGGGAGTGCGGCGTGTGTGCGCAACCGCCTTGTAGTCGAGCGCCCAGCGCGCCTTCTCGCTGTAGTGCGAGACGGTGATGTGCCAGAGGATCGGTCGGCCGTCGCTGCGCATACTGACTGGTCGGTCGGTACACTAGCACGGATGGCGGGCCAAGCGACCGCAGACAGGGGACAGGAGCGGCGCGAGCGCCCCGACAGGCGCACCCGCTCGGCGCGTGCCGAGAATGCAGACGCCCGTGCGGCGCTGCTCGCGGCCGCCGCCGAGCTGTTCGCACAACGCGGCTACCGCGGCGCGTCGGTCGATGAGATAGCCGAGCGCGCGGGCTACTCCAAGGGCGCGCTTTACTGGCACTTTCAAAGCAAGGATGAGCTGTTCTTCGCGCTGATGGACCAGTCGGTCGATGCGCCCACGCGCGAGATGATCGGGCTGCTGCAGGACGCACCGCCCGAGCACGACATGGCACCCGAGGCCAGCAGGCGGCTGGTCGAGCTGGTCAGCGGACAGCGCGACCTGCTGCTGCTCGACCACGAGTACTGGGCGCAGGCCGTCCGCAACCCCGAGCTTCGCAGCCGCTACGCGGCGCGACGCGACGAGCTGAGAGCCGCGCTCGGCGCAGCCCTGCAGGTGCGTCTCGCGCACCTCGGCGCGCCCGCTCTGGAGATGGCCGCAGACCAGATGGCCACGGTCATCATGGGCCTCGCGGCCGGTCTTGCCCAGGAACGCCTGATCGACGCGGGCGCCGTGCCCGACGAGCTGTTGGGCAAAGCGATCGTGCTGCTCTACCGCGGCCTGCTGGCCAGCGCGGGCGATCGCCCGCAGGTGAATGCTCAGGGGTGAGCCTGCGCCTCGTCCGCGTCTGAGCCCGCCTGCTCTTCCCAGAAGGCGACCGTCTCGCGCTCGTGGCGGACCCCAAGCTCGAGCGCGAGCCAGGGACCAGCCCTGCTGTGCTCGATGGGCGCATTGAGGAACATTTCGTATTCGGACAGCTTCTGGCGGTGGGTCTCCAGCTGCACCTTGGCCAGCGCGCGAGGGTCGGCGCCGAAGAAGAGCTTCAGCAACGCCGGATCGCGCAGCATGTAGGGCTCCGGGGTGAGGACTGAAAGCCAATCGTCCAATGCCTTGCGGCCCTTGGCGGTGAGCGAGTAGCGCTTGCGGCGCCGTCCGTCCTGCTCGCGCTGCTCGGTCACGTAGCCGGCGCGGGCGAGGCGCGCGGGCTCGGCATACAGCTGGGAGTGCGGAAGCGACCAGAAGTTCCCGACCGAGACGGAGACCATCTGCTTGAGGTCATAGGGAGTGGCCTCGCCGGATATCGAAAGCAGCCCCAGCACGATATGGGATGTGGGTGTGAGCTCGATCTCGCTGCTCATCGTGAGCGCCTTGACTTTAGTCCGTTTCGGATGGTATGTTTAGGATTATTGGGAACCGGGAGCGGTGGGAGGCGAGCTTAGATGACCGAAGCTGCGGACACACATGGACGGCGAGGCCAGACTTGTGGGGCAAATGCGGCAAAGGCGACCGTTGCGTCGCGCGCGGATCATCGAAAGGTGGGGACGCTGCGAGTGGTGGTGGCGTGCCAGGCTCTGCTCGTCCTGGTCTGCCTGGCGAGCACGCCGGTGGCCACCGCAACACCCACGACGACCCTCAAGGTGACCTCGATCCCGATTCCAGGATTCCCTGGGACCGGCTACATCCTGGACGCTGGCGCCGAGACCGTGGTGCAGATGACGATCAGCGGCAACGAATATGCGGGCGCACCCTCGCCGCTTACCCAAGCCATCTTCTACATCCCACCGGGGGTCACGCTCACGACCACCGGATTCGCCGATTGCGCCACGACTGTGCTCGAACGCATCGGACCCGCAGGATGCCCGATGAGCTCGCACGCGGGCCCCGTCGGCGAAGGGCTCGGCGTGGTCAGCTTCGGCAACGAACGCGTCGAAGAGAAGGTCTCGATCCAGGGATTCTTCTCTGCGACGGGCGGCCTGACCTTCTACACCCAGGGCACCACGCCAGCCGCCTTCGAATTTCTCGAAGATGGCAGCTGGGCCACGGCCAGCGCTCCCTATGGACGGAAGTTCACCGTGAACGTGCCGCTGGTCGAAACCGTCCCCGACGCCCCCGACGCGTCCGTCACCTCCTTCCGCGTCTTCGTCGGCGCGGCGTACAAACGGGGTGGAAAGACGGTTTCCTACATCACCTTGCCCAAGCACTGTCCCAAAGGCGGCTTCCTGCTGAAGGCCGAACTGAAATTCCTCAGCGGCGAAGTCGTGCCTGCTAGCTATGACCAGCCGTGCCCACGGCACAGGTGAAGTTCACCGCTGGACGCCTTGCTGTGGAAATCAAGCCGAGGCGCTACTCGGGCGCGCTGATACATGCCCGTGCGAGCACCTCGGGGTCCGGGCTCGCCCGGCCGTGGGGATTCTCATAGAAGTCCCCGAAGCGCGACACAGGCACACCCCCCGATCGGTCCTGGCGAAGATTAGCCTTGGCGTCTGGTCTTGCGTCTGGTTGCTGCTACGCGAAGCGAGAGCAAGGCATGGCATCAGCCAGCGACGATTGGCGCTGCGCGCAAGGACCAGTCAGGACGCGATCAGCCGCATCGAGCGTGGCATCGAGTCACCCACGCTGGAGCGGCTCGCCAACCTGCTGATGGTGCTCGGCGAGCGCCTCGAGCTGGATACCGTGCCACTGGTTAAGGCGCAAGGCGATGTTGCGCCGCTCACCGCGCGCGAACGATTGCGCGAGGCGGCATCGTGGAACCTGGTTGCGACCAAGCTGGAGATCGCTGGTACACAGGCGCGAAAGGCGGGCCATCCAGCGACCCGCTACGTGCCGTCGTGAGTGACGCTCCCGAGCGCCCGCTGGACCTCCGGGAGCTGTTTCGGGTCGATCCGGCCAAGGACAGCTAAGCAGACTCTTCAGAGCAGCCCTTTTCAGATGTCGGCTGTGGACGGCTTGCAGCGCAGGCCAGGCGGTCGCCATGAAAGACTTGCGCGGTGTCCGCGTCCGTGCTGCTCAGTCGACTGACGGTCCGCGGCGCGCTTAGGGTTCCTCAGATCACGGTGTATTTCTGGGTGATCAAGGCCCTGTCCACCGCCATGGGCGAGGCGACGTCTGACTACAGCGTCCACGCGATCGATCCGGTGATCGCCGTCATCCTGGGCTTCTGCGGCTTCCTCGTAGCGCTGTCGCTGCAGTTCTGGGTTCGGCGCTACATCGCGTGGACGTATTGGCTGGCGGTGATTGGGGTTGGTGTGTTTGGCACGATGGCCGCCGACGTTCTCCATGTCCGCTTCAACGTGCCATACGCGGCCTCGACCGTGCTCTACGGCGTGGTGCTGCTGGTTGTGTTCGTCGGCTGGCAGGAGACCGAGAAGACGCTCTCCTTCCACACGATCGACACGCCCCGTCGCGAGGCGTTCTACTGGGCTGCGGTCGTAGCGACCTTCGCGATGGGCACGGCGCTGGGGGACCTGACGGCGACGACATTCGGTTTGGGCTACTTCTCATCCGGGCTGCTGTTCGCTGCGGTGATCGCGATCCCCGCCATCGGCTACTGGCGCTTGGGATGGAACCCGATCCTTTCGTTCTGGTTTGCCTACGTCGCCACCCGGCCACTCGGCGCCTCCTTTGCCGACTGGATGAGCAAGCCCCATAGCGTGGGGGGACTTGGTTGGGGTGACGGGACCGTCGCGCTGGCACTGACGATCCTCATCTTCTGCCTCGTCGCCTATCTGGCGATCACCCATCGGGACGTACAGAGCGCCGGCCACCGTCTCCGCCACCACCAAGACGAGACGCGAGTGCCCGTCGAGCCCTAGCCCCTGCGGTGTCTCGGGGCGATGAGTTCCGCGCCGCAGATGGGTCTGGGGTATGAGCACATCCGCTTACGAATCGCACCGCGACTGCAAGGAGACGAGCATGGGCAAGATCCTCGTACATGAGTTCATCACGCTGGATGGCGTCATCGAGACACCGACCTGGACGATGGACTACCCGTTCGATCCGAGCATGGGGGAGACCATCGGCGCAATCATGGGATCGTGCGAGGCGCTGCTGTTGGGACGCAACACCTTCGAGATGTTTGCCCCTGCGTGGTCGAGCCGGACCGCCGAGGAGGACCCCGGGGCGCCGTTCATGAACGAGTCGCCGAAGTACGTCGTCTCAGCGACACTGCAGAGCGCCGAGTGGAACAACTCGACGATCGTCGGTCCGTATCAAGTGGATGCCATCCGCGACCTCAAGGACCGAATCGACGGCAACCTCTACGTCAGTGGCAGTGCCACCCTCGTCAGAGCGATGCTCGCCGACGGTTTGGTGGACGAGCTGCACCTGTTCGTCTTTCCGCTGGTGCTGGGCGCCGGTCTGCGCTTGTTCGCCGAGGGCGGCCACACGGTCAAGTTCACTCTCGCGCAATCGGAGGTGTACGACAGTGGGGTTGTACACCTTGCCTACCGACAGTCCATCCAACCGCGTATGACCACCACCGTCCAACCCAAATCAATTATTAATAATTAATATGAAGGAGGGCTCACAGCAATGACTGACGCATTCGTTCTCGGCGGCGCCCGTACCCCCGTCGGGCGCTACGGCGGGTCGCTGTCGCACCTGCGCGTCGATGACCTGCTCGGCCAGACGATGGCCTGGGCCTGCGAGCGTGTGGGGGTGGCGCTCGACCTTATCGAGGACATCGCCGCTGGCTGTGTGAACCCGGCGCACGAGGGGATGGGGGACATCGCACGCTGGGCCGCGCTGGCGGCCGGCTTCCCCGACTCGGTGCCCGCCGCCACCGTCAACCGCTTCTGCGCCTCCTCGCTGACGTGCGCGATCCAGATCGCCCACGCGATCCGCAGCGACGAGCTCGACGTCGGCCTGGCCGCCGGCGTCGAGTCGATGTCCAGGTCGGGCTGGGCGTTCATGAAGGGTGAAGCGCCGTTCATGCCGCGCGGCCCGATCTTCATGCTCGACACCATGTGGGCTGGCGCGGGCGGCCCGCCCAATCCCAGGCTGCTGGCGCGCGACGCTTATGTGGAAATGATGAAGACGGCGCAGAACGTCGCCGACCGCTACCAGCTATCGCGCGAGGAGATCGACGCGTTCGCGCTGCGCTCCCACCAGCACGCTGGCGGCGCACGCGACTCGGGCCGGCTGGCCAAGGAGATCCATCCCGTGGAGATCCCAGCCACCCGCAAGCAGCCCGCGCGCGTGTTCGAGCACGACGAGAGCATCCGCGACGACACGACCGCGGACAAGCTCGCGTCCCTGCCGGCACAGCCCAACACGACGCAGATGACCGCCGGCAACTCCGCGCCGCTGAACGACGGCGCGAGCGCGGTCGTGCTCGCTAGCGCTGCAGCGGCCGAGGAGCTTGGAGTGCAGCCACTGGCGCGCGTGGTCGCCTCGGCGACCTATGCGCTGGATCCCCAGATCATGGGCATCGCGCCCGCGTTCGCGATCCCCAAGGCGCTCGCGCGAGCCGGCCTCGCGCCGCAGGACGTCGACGTGTGGGAGGTTCACGAGGCCTACGCGTCCGTCGCGCTCGCGATCCTGCGCGAGCTGCCCAACCAGCTCGACGGCTTCCAGGTCCCCGACGAGCGCCTGAACCCCAATGGCGGGGCGGTCGCCATCGGCCACCCGTTCGGGTCCTCAGGCACGCGCTACGTGCTCACGCTCGCGACCGAGCTGCGCGAGCGCCAGGCTCGCTACGGCGTGCTCGGCGTATGCGTAGGGTCCGGCCAGGGGGTCGCGCTCGTGCTCGAGAACACCGCGCGCTGAGCCGACCTGGCACGCGACCACATCGCCGAATCGTGCCGAGCAACGGTCGCGTCAGGTTTCCCTAGACTGGCTGCATGGCGCTCCCGCCCGGACCGTCCGCCCCGGCCGTGGTCAACACGGTGCGTTTCATGCGCAGGCCGCTCGACATGCTCATGCAGTGGCAGGCGCGCTACGGCGACGCTTTTACGGTGCGCTTCAGCGGCTTCGGCACCGGCGTCTACGTCGTCGACCCAGACGCGATCCGCGACCTCTTCACAGGCGACCAGTCCGACCTGCGCGCGGGCGAGGCCAACTCGTTCATGGAGCCGATACTCGGGGCCAACTCGGTGCTGGTCCTCGACGGGCCCCAGCACCTGCGCCAGCGAAAGCTCCTGTTGCCGCCCTTTCAGGGCTCGCGCGTGGCCGCCTTTCGCGAGGTGATCCGCGAGGTCGCCGAGCGCGAGATCGCGGGCTGGCGCCCTGGCACCGAGCTCGTGCTGCGCGAGCGCATGCGGGCGCTGACCTTCGAGGTGATCTGTCGGGCAGTGTTCGGCGTCACGCAGCCCGAGCGCGTGGAGCGACTGCGCAAGCGACTGGTCGCGGTGATCGACAGCAGCCCGATCCTCATGATCGCGCCGCCCGCCCGCGCCGACCTCGGGCGCTTCAGCCCAGGCGGGGTGTTCGCGCGGCGCATGCGCGCCGCCGACGCGGTGCTGTATGAGGAAATCGAGCGCCGTCGCCACGAGCCCGACCTCCAGGAGCGCTCTGATGTGCTCTCGCTGCTGTTGTGTGCCCGCGACGAGCAGGGCGAGGCGATGAACGACTCGGAACTGCGCGATGAGCTGTTCACGATGCTTGGCGCCGGGCACGAGACGACCGCGACCGCGCTGGCGTTCGCGTTTGAGCTGCTGTTGCGCAACCCAGCCGTGCTCGCCCGTCTGCGCGAGGAGCTCGAGGTGGGGGAGGACGACGCTTATCTGGACGCCGTGGTCAAAGAGACGCTGCGTCTGCGCCCGGTGATCGATGCGGCCGAGCGCACCCTGACCGTTCCGCGCACGGTCGCCGGCTGGGAGCTGCCGGCGGGGGTGAAGGTATATCCCGCGATCGTGCTCGTGCATCTTCGCGAGGACCTGTACCCGCGCGCACACGAGTTCCGCCCAGAACGGTTCGTCGAGGACGGCGCCGAGTCATACTCGTGGCTGCCGTTTGGCGGTGGGATCCGGCGCTGCATCGGTGCCGCGCTCGCGCACGCCGAGATCGCCGAGGTGCTGCGCGTCGCGATACCGCGGGTTGAGCTTCGACCGCTGCGCGATCAGCCCGACCCGGTCGTCGTACGCGGGATCACGTTGGCGCCCAAGCACGGCGTGCCGGTCGCGGTCGAGCGGATCCTGCCGGCCACTCGGCCGGTGGCAACAGCGCTGGCTCACTAGCAACGCGTCGGCGCTCTTCCGGGCCGCGGCTCCTCGATGATCAGGGATACAGTTGGGCGCATGTTTGAAAACGTGCTTGTCGCCGTCGATGGGTCAGACGATGCCGAGCAGGCGCGCCTACAGGCGGTGGATCTAGCCAGGGCCGAGCACGCGCGCATAACTCTGTTTACGGCCGTGCAGCCGCCTCCGCCGACCATCTACGCAAGCGCAAGTTCCGCTGCTCTGGCGACGACGTTCGCGCAGGAGGCGCGAGCGGAAGCCGAGACGATCCTGCGTAGCGCCGCCGAGCGAATGCCCAAGGACGTATCAGTCAGCACGGTGCTGAGCAGCGAGCCGCCGCGACCAGCCGTGATCAAGCAGATCGAGGAGGGGCATCACGATCTGGTTGTGATGGGGTCTCGCGGGCTTGGCGAGCTGGGTTCGGTACTGCTGGGCAGCGTCAGCCACCACGTCCTACACCACAGTCCCGTCCCGGTGCTAGTCGTGCACGGCGCGCCGAGCGTGTCGGCGCGCCGCCGGTGATGGCCTCCGCGGGTCCGCGGTCGGGGGGCGGTCGGTGGGCGGTGCTTGCCCTCCTGGGTGTTGCGCAGCTGATGGTCGTGCTCGATGCAACGATTGTGAACATCGCGCTGCCATCGGCGCAGCGAGCGCTCGGGTTCTCTACCGATAGCCGCCAGTGGGTCGTCACCGCGTACGCCCTTGCGTTCGGAAGCCTGTTGCTGCTGGGTGGCAAGCTCGGCGATCTGTTCGGGCGCAAGTGGACGTTCGTCGCGGGCCTGATCGGGTTTGCGATTGCGTCCGCGATCGGGGGGTTGGCTCAGTCCTTCGGGATGCTGGTAGCAGCGCGGGCTCTGCAGGGCGCGTTCGGTGCACTGCTTGCGCCGTCGGCGCTGTCGTTGCTGACGGTCACATTCGCCGGCTCGCCCGATCGAGCCAAGGCGTTCGGCATCTTCGGCGCGATCGCGGGCGGCGGCGCGTCGGTCGGGCTGATCCTTGGCGGAGTGCTTACGCAAGAGCTGTCGTGGAGGTGGTGTTTGTATGTGAACCTACTGATCGCGCTGCCGACCGTTGTCGTGGCGCTCAGGCTGTTGCAAAATCATCCACCTGATGGACGGCCCCATATCGATATCCCAGGCGTGCTGCTCGCCTGCGGGGGTCTGTTTGCGCTCGTTTACGGATTCTCCAACGCCGAGACGCACTCGTGGACGACCCCGCTGACGATCATTGCGCTTGGCGCGAGTGTGACCCTGCTCGCAGCGTTCGTCATGGTCGAGCGGCGCAGGAAAGATCCCCTGCTTGCGCTGCACATCATCATGGATCGTGCACGCGGAGGTGCCTACCTGTCGATCGCGCTGGCAGGTGCAGGTGTGTTCGCGGTGTTCCTCTTTCTGACCTACTACCTGCAGCAGAACCTTGGCTTCTCTCCTGTCAAGACGGGGCTGTCCTTCCTGCCGTTGACAGCCGTGCTCGTCCTTACCTCGACGACGGTCCAGACCAAGGTTCTCTACCGTACGGGAGCTAGGCCGCTGGTCGCGACGGGTATGACTCTCGGGGTGATCGCGATGCTCCTGCTGACCCGGCTCGCTCCCAATGCCAGCTACACGAGCCATGTCCTGCCCTCGCTGCTCGTCATCGGCCTCGGCATGGGATGCATCTTCGCGCCAGCCTTCAGCACTGCGACGCTGGGAGTCGATGGATCCGAGGCGGGCGTCGCCTCTGCGATGGTGAACACCTCCCAGCAGGTCGGTGGGTCCGTCGGCACGGCGCTACTGAGCACCCTTTTCGCCAGCTCGGCGGCCACCTATGCAAGCAGCCATGTCGGCGCACCCGGGCTGCAAAACGCAGCGGCGATCCACGGTTACACCACAGCATTCTCGTGGGCAGCTGGCATCTTTGGGTTGGGCCTGCTGCTTGCACTGCTCATCCTGCCGGCGGTTCACGCGCGAGAGCCCACGCGGCAACGAGAGGAGCCTGTGTACGACGGGGCAGTAGCGGCCACGAGTGGCGCAGTGTCAGCGGTCCCCGTCCTGGTTACCGGGCCATGCTGTCACTTCGGTATGGCGGCGGCGGGGGATGTCATCGCCCGTGCACGTGCCCACGTGGACACGACCGGGGTCACCATCGACGCTGAGTCGATCCTTGCCGCGCGTGACGCAGATCGGCGGTGAGCGCCCGCATCGTCCGTGCGGTGGGTTCAATCGCTGCCGTTAGCCAATCCGCTGCGCCAGCTCGACGATGATCCCCTTGGGGCCGCGGACATAGCAGAGTCTGTAGCTGTCCCGGTAGCGCCCCAGCTCGCCGACGAGCTCTGCGCCGCGGGCTCGGAGTCGAGCAAGGACGGCGTCGATGTCCTCGACGACGAACGCGACGTGGCGGATGCCCGAAGCGTTCGCCAGCGCGCGCTGGTAGCCGTCCGAGCTCGACAAAGAACGCGACCGCGTCTGCGAGGTCGTCGACGACTATGCCCACGTGGTCCATTCGCCGGATCGTCATGTGCTCGATGGTATGCACGCGAACTCGGCGGTGCCGCTCGGTTTGCGAAGCTGCGGTGCGTGACCGTGCTCGAACAGCGCTGCCGCCAGACGCTCGAGGGGAGCTGGACCGTCGGCGAGCGCGATGACGTCCCGTTTGCCTACACCCGCCCGAGCCCCGGGCGCTACCGTTGGCAGTGGTATTGGGATTCTTGCTTCGCTGCGATCGCGTGGCGGCATTTTGATCCGGGGCGGTCTCGCGCGGAGCTTGAAACATTGCTCGCGGCAGCCCGGCCGGATGGGTTTATCGGTCACACGATCTTCTGGGAGCACCCGGTCAGCGGCCCGCGTGAGCTGTTCTACAACGTGATCCATACCGACGACCCGATGACCGCAACGATCCAGCCGCCCGCGCTGGCGTTCGCTTGGAGGTTGGCAGTCGGTGATCCAGCGCTCGAGCCGCGGATCGTCGCCCACCATGCCACAGTCAGCGCCGAGCGCGACCTGGAGGGCGACGGGTTGCTGTGGATCCTCCAGCCCGATGAGTCCGGTTTGGACGCATCACCCCAGTTTGACCCGATCTGGCGCCATCGGGCGCAAGGCCTGCCTGGCTTTGTCGAGCTGGTGCGTAGCAATCGAAAGCGCGAGTTCCGAATCGACGCGGCACGCGCCGACGGCGACCCGGTCGTCTGCGAGGTGCTGACCAACGTGATCAACGGGCTCTCACGGCTGGCGCTCGGACTGCCCTCGATCACGCCTGCACTGATCACCCGGCTGTATGACGAGCCGAGCGGGATGTTCCTACCGGCGGCGATACCAACCATCAAGGAGCGGATCCCCTTGACCTGGACGGCGCTCGCTCCACTTGCGCTGCCCGATCTGCCCGATGAGATCGGTCATCGCCTGGTGGAATGTCTGCTCGACAAGCGCCACTTCTGGACAGCTGCCGCCCCGCCTTCGGTCTCGCTCGATGAGCCATCGTTCTCGCTGCGCGAGCACTTCGACGGCCTGCGGCGTTACTGGTGCGGACCGACATGGGTGAACGCCGCATGGCTCGTGTGGCGGGGGATGGTGCGTCTCGGCTATGAGCAACAGGCCGCCATGCTCGCCCGTGGGATCACCGAGACGGTTGCGCGCGCGGGGCTGCGCGAGTTCTATGACCCGCACGACGGGCGCGGCATGGGCGCGGAGGACTTCGCCTGGTCTGCGC
>Ga0102924_1003411_pt1 | contig 16711 bp, 17 predicted proteins | sample PaiPotPPM11metaG_FD_80116 | JGI IMG/M metagenome (GOLD analysis project Ga0102924, IMG submission 80116) | Iron sulfur acid spring bacterial and archeal communities from Banff, Canada, to study Microbial Dark Matter (Phase II) - Paint Pots PPM... ...
CCCCCAGCCCGCCGACGGGCCCCGCTCACGGCCCGGAAGGCGTTATCACCAAGAAGGGCTACGCGCCGTGACCAACCACATCGACGCTGCCACAGAGGCGGTCAGCGAGAACATCGGATCCTGGGCCCCGGAGAACGCCCTGGATCTCGATATGTTCCTCGCCGGACTGCCCCGCTTGTTCGAAGCGGTGGCGTCTTCGGTTGCCCGGGTCGCCGAGCGGCTTGGTTCGGAGTTCCCGGTCCACCCGTCGGTCCCCGAACATCTGCAGGAGATCGCGGCGACGGTCGCCGGGATGGGCGAGTTCGCCGGCGAGGCGCACGCCATCCACCGGACCGCGCACGCCGCGGAGATGGAACGGATCGAGAACCCACGCCCCAACGAGAGGCTGTGGGATGTGGTTGAAAACTAGCGATGACCCGGCCGTGCGGGCCGAGGCTTCGCTGGGGCCCGCGGCGCGGGCCCGGCGGCGGGCGCTCCAGTTCGGCCCCCTGATCACGGCGGCGGTGTACGCGGCCGGGACGCTCGGCGGCAGCATCCGGCCGCCGGTCCTGGCCATCATCGTGATCTGCAGCGCGCTGGCCGGCGGGGTGATCGTCGCGGCCGTGCTGACCGCGCGGGGCTGGTGGACCGCGGGCTACGCGTCGGGTTGCGGGATACTCGCCGCGGGCTGGCTGGCCTACGCGTTCAAGTCGCCCCCGGTGTCCTGGCTGCCCGCCGTGGCGCTCGTGGTCCCCGCGGCCGCGCTGATCGCGCTGTACCCGGTGGTCCGGGTCCGGGAGCACGAGGCGGCCGAGGCCGCGCTGCGCGCCGCCGAGCAGGCCGCGCGGGCAAAGGAACAGCGCTGGTGGCCGGACCTGATCGCGCGCATCGGGCACCAGGGCGTGCGGTTCGCCGGGCGGGAGGACACCCTCGCCGGGTACAAGGTCCACCTGAGGCTGCCCGGATCCGGCCGGGTCACCTACTCGGCCCTGGCCCCGGCCACCGAGCAGCTAGAGGTGGCCGCGCGGCTGCGGCACGGCTCGCTGCGGTTCGAACGCGGCGACCAGGCGCACAAGGTGATCCTGCACGTCGCCGAGCGGGACGTGCTGGCCGAGACCGTACCGTTCCCGGCCGAGGACGAGGCGCTGAGCATTACCCGCCCGGTGCCCCTCGGCCTGTTCGAGGACGGCCAGGTCTGTGCCGTCACCCTCCGCGAGGTAGCCACGCTGATCGTAGGTTTGCGCGGGTCTGGCAAGTCAAACCTGCTGGCTGTGCTGCTCGCGCAATTGGCGCGGTGCCCGGATGTGCTGATCTTCGCGATCGACCTGAAGGGCGGGCGGATGGCCGCGCCGTGGATCGAGCCCTGGCTCGCCGGGCGGGCGGCGCGGCCGGTGGTCGACTGGCTGGCCACCGACCGGGAGGAAGCCGAGCGGATGCTGCGGGCCCTGCTGCGTGCGGTGAACGCCCGGTCGCGGTCCGGCAGCGGCGGGGAGAAGATCATGCCGTCGCCCGACCAGCCCGCGATCCTGCTCGTGTGCGACGAGATCGCGGTGATCATGGGCATGGGCGTGGGCGGCCCGCGCAACCCGCTGGAGGGCGTGACGAACACGACGCTCGCGGGGCTGGCCACGCAGCTCGTGATGACCGGGCGCTCGGAGGCGATCGACCTGATCATGGCGACGCAGCGCGGCACGGTCACGATGACCGGGTCCGCCGACCTGAAATCCCAGTGCGCGCTGCGGATCGGCCTGGGCGTCGCCTCCGAGGCCGATGCCCGGCTGATCATCCCGGACGACGTCCGGATCGCGGCCGACCTGGCCCGGCTGCGCCATCCCGGCACCGGGATCGTCCAGCAGGGGAAGAACGGGCGCGTCCTGCCGGTCAAGTTCTACCGGATCGAGCACGAGGCGATCAGCGAGATCGCCGAGCGCTCCGGGCGGAGCCGGCCAGGACCCGACCGGCTGCTGGAGGAGGCCCTGGGGGAGGACTACGCGCTGCGCTGGCAGCCGGACCGGCTGGCGAAGATTCCCGGCGTCGGCAGCCGCCCGATGATCCCGGCCGCGCTCACCACCAGGCCGGGCCACCCGGACGAGCCCGGCCGGGCGCGGGCCCCCGGGCTCCTGCCCGGCCCGGGACACCGGCCTGCCCTGCTGGACGGGCACCCCGCGCGGCGGCGGATGGTGGCCATGCTCCGGTCGGCCGGGGTCAAGGGGATGACGGTCCGCGCGATCGCCGAGCAGCTCACCGCCGACAGCCCGCAGATCCCCGAGCAGACCATCCACCGCTGGCTGACCGAGGAGGCCGCGGCCGGGCGCGTCGAGAACGCGTCCTACGGCCGGTGGAAGTTCCGGGACGAGCGCTAAGCCGCGTCGCCGCCGGCGTCGGCCGGCGGCCAGGGTCGCGGTACAAGGCCCGCGGGCTAGGCGGCGCCGTCGCGCGGCTCGATGCCGTGCTGGCGGAGCAGCTCACGCAGCCGCTCGACCTCGGCGCTCAGCGACGGAAGGTCCAGGTGCGTGGCCGCCCACTCCCGCGCGCGCATGGCCCGCTCCTCGGTCAGCTCCTTCTCCCGGTCGCGCAGCACCGCCGCGTTCTCGAAGTCCTGGGCGTCGATGGCGGATTCCTTGTCCCGCCGGACCTGCGCGATCTCCTGGTCGGTCTCGCGCAGCTCCGGCCCGGTGCCCACGCGCTGCTCGAGCAGCACGAGGCGCGAGTCCATCGCGTCGAGCCGGGTGAGGATCTGCCGCAGCAGCCTGCGCTTCCCGCGGCCGCCGGCGCCGGGCAGCCGGTCCGCGAGCGCAGCGCCCGGCGTGACCTGGTGGCCGTGCAGCAGCGCGATCACCCGCTGGCGGACGCGGTCCGGGTCCGTGCCGAGTCCCGCGAGGACCGGTCCGGTAGGCTCCCCGCCCGCGCGGATCAGCCCGAGCAGGAGGTGCTCGGTCCCGATGTAGCTGTGGCCCAGGTGCACGGCTTCCCGCAGCGCGAGCTTGAGGCCCTCCTTGGCCTGCGGCGTGAACGGCAGCTTCGGTGAAGGAGCGGCCTGGCCCCGGCCGACGACGTCCGCGACCGTGCGGCGCGCGGTCTCCAGGGTGATGCCCAGCCCCTGCAGCGCCTGGCCGGCGACCCCGTCGCCCTCGTGGATGAGGCCGAGCAGGATGTGCTCGGGCCCGATGTAGTCGTGGCCGAGCCTCTCGGCCTCCTGCTGAGCCAGGACGACCGCCCGCCGCGCCCGGTCGGTGTACCTCTCGAACATCTCAGCTCCGCTCTCGTCGTCGCTCCGCGCCTGAGGTAGTTAACACGATATATCTTGATGTGCGGACCGGCAACACCGGAACCGGGGCGCGCGAGCCCAGGCTGAGATCATGCCGGAACGGGCGGTGCAGCGCGTGGCCCACGACAGGCCAGGTGGTTAGCGGTGATCTGTGCCGCCGGGGGCAAGCCGGCCACAGCCCGGCGCCCGGGGATGCGGGGCGGCAAGATGGGCATGTGTCGGACGACTGGCTGGCGTGGCACAAGGCGGCGTACGACGACCCGGCATCGAAGCTGAGGGAGCGCCTGGACCGGATCCGATGGCACCTGTCGCGGGCCATCGACCACGCGCCTGCGGGGCCACTGCGCCTGATCAGCCTGTGCGCGGGCGAAGGCCGGGACGTCCTGGGCGTACTCTCCGGTCATCCCCGCCGCGACGACGTGACGGCGGTATTGGTCGAACTGGATGCCCGCATCGCCGAGGTCGCCCGGCGCGGCGCCGCTGAGGCCGGGCTGGGCCAGGTCGAGGTGCGCCAGGCCGACGCGAGCGAGGTGGCGGCGTTCGCCGACGCGCTGCCCGCTGACGTGCTGTTGCTGTGCGGCATCTTCGGCAACATCAGCGACGGCGACATCGAGCGGACGGTGCGGGCCACGCCGGCCCTGTGCGCGGATGGGGCCACCGTGATCTGGACCCGGAACCGCCGTCCGCCCGACGTCACCCCGCGGGTCCGAGCGTGGTTCGCCGAGCAGCGCTTCGACGAGATCGCCTTCGACACGATCGAGTCCGGCCCCCCGTTCACCCCGGTCAGCGTCGGGGTCCATCGTCTCCGCCGCGCCTCACCGGCCGAACCGCCCCGGGAACCGCTGTTCACCTTTACCGGCTGAGAGATCCGGCCGGCCGCGCCCGGCCAGGCGCGGATCTTCACGCGGTTTTGTCGGCCGCGGGTGCCGTCACGCCGCGCACTCTGCCCGCTCTCCCTCAAGCAGGTGGTGGGCACCCTGGGCGGGTAACAGCCCGGCCGCGGGGCCCACGACCCGGTTTGGCCGCTGGCCGGGCAGGCGGGAGGCACCTGCCAGGATGGGCGGAAGGGCGCGACTAGGCGACGAAACGCAGAACGCACAGGTGTGCACATGGCGGTAGTTGTCGTTATCGTTTCGTAAAGCGGCCGGGAGGAGCGCCGCTGGATCGCTTGCCGGGCGGCGCGGAGACGGTGTTCTTTGATGTCTGAGTCCGAACGTCCGGGGTACCTGCAGTCCGGTACGCCCGGCCAGCCCCGCGCAGGACAGGAGCGTTGATGTGCCGCTAGTCGTACGGAACACCCCCCGGACAGATCTAGAGCTGGTCGACGGCCTGGCCCTCGCCGGGGTCGCGACGGTGCACGAGGCCCAGGGCCGCACCGGCTTGCTCCGGGCGGACATCCGCCCGGTCTTCCGCCCCGCGCGCGTGGCCGGCAACGCGCTGACCTGCGAGGTCGCGCCGGGAGACAACTGGTCGATCCACGTGGCCGTGGAGCAGGCGCGGCCGGGTGACATCCTGGTCGTCACGCCCACGAGCCCGTGCGACGACGGGTACGTGGGCGAACTGCTGGCCACCAGCCTGCGGGCGCACGGCGTCCGGGCGGTGGTCATCGACGCCGGCGTCCGGGACGTCGCCGAGCTGACCGAGATGGCCTTCCCGGTCTGGTCGAAGGCGATCTCGGCCCGGGGCACGGTGAAGCAGACGCCCGGGAACGTCCAGACGCCGATCGTCTGCGCGGGCGCGTACATCCGGCCCGGCGACGTGATCGTGGCCGACGACGACGGGGTGGTGGCCGTGCCGCGCGAGCAGGCGGCCGCGGTGCTGGAGGCCGCGCAGAAGCGCGGGGCCAGCGAGGCGGCCAGGCGGACCCAGCTCACCTCCGGCGAGCTCGGCCTCGACATCTACCAGATGCGTGACAAACTCGCCGGCGCCGGGCTGCGCTACGTCGACTACGAGGACGCGCGGTGACCGGCCGGGGCGCCGGGCCGGCGCCGACCCAGACCGCGATCGCCTGTTCCGCCATGCGCGGCGGGACCTCGAAGGGCCTGATGTTCCTGGCCGATGACCTGCCCGGCGACCGGGCCACCCGCGATGGCGTGCTGCTGGCCGCCATGGGATCGCCGGATCCGCGGGAGATCGACGGGATGGGCGGCAGCCACCCGCTGACCTCCAAGGTCGCGGTGGTGAGTTTGTCGTCGCGCGACAAGGCCGATGTCGAGTATCTGTTCCTCCAGGTCTGGCCCGACCGCCCGGAGGTTTCTGACAATCAGAACTGTGGCAACATGCTCGCCGCCGTGGGACCGTTCGCGATCGAGCAGGGGCTCGTGGCCGCGGGCGACCCCGTGACGCCCGTCCGGATCTGGATGCGCAACACCCAGACGCTGGCCACGGCGCTGGTCCAGACGCCCGGCGGGCGGGTCAGCTACGACGGGACCGCGCGCATCGACGGCGTCCCCGGTAGCCACGCGCCGATCCCCATCGAGTTCGCCGACGTGGCCGGGTCCACATGCGGGGCGCTGCTCCCGACCGGGAACGTCACCGACGTCATCTCCGGCACCCGGGTTACCTGCATCGACAACGGCATGCCGGTCGTCTGCCTGGCCGCCGCCGACTTCGGGCTGACCGGGGCGGAGACCCCGGCCGAGCTCGAGGCTGACCCGGCGGTGACCGGGCGGGTCGAGGCCATCCGGCTGGCCGCCGGGCCGCTGATGAACCTCGGCGACGTGGCCAGCCAGACCGTGCCGAAGATGAGCCTGCTGTCGCCCCCGGTCCACGGCGGGGCCGTGTCGACCAGGACGTTCATCCCCCGCCGCGTACACGAGGCGATCGGGGTCCTGGGCGCGGTGTCGGTCGCCACGGCGTGCATGCTGCCCGGCTCGGTGGCACACGAGATCGCCGTGCTCAAGGAGCAGAACGACGGCGGGACCGACGTCGAGGTCGAGCACCCCACCGGCTTCTTCACCGTCACGCTCGAGGTGACCCGCGACGGCGACGCGTTCGCCGTGACCCGGTCGGCGCTGCTGCGCACCGCGCGGCTGCTCATGCGCGGCGAGGTCTTCGTCCCGTCCGCGGTGTGGGACGCGGCATGATCATCGACTGCCACGGCCACTACACGACCGCGCCCGCCCAGCACACCGACTGGCGCAAGAGCCAGCTCGCGGCGTTCGCCGCGGGCCGCCCGGGCCCGCCCTACCCGGCCATCTCCGACGACGAGATACGCGAGTCCATCGAGCAGAACCAGCTCCGGCTGCTGCGCGAGCGCGGCGCCGACATGACGATCTTCTCGCCCCGGGCGTCGGCCATGGCCCACCACGAGGGCGACGAGCGGGTCAGCGGCGAGTGGGCCCGGGCCTGCAACGACCTGATCGCCCGCGTGGCCGGGCTGTTCCCCGACACGTTCGTCGGCGTCGCCCAGCTCCCGCAGTCGCCCGGCGCGAAGCTCGACGCCTCGGTCCGCGAGCTGGAGCGGTGCGTCGAGATGGGCTTCGTCGGCTGCAACCTCAACCCGGACCCCAGCGGCGGGAGGTGGACGGCCCCGCCGCTTACCGACCGCTACTGGTACCCGATCTTCGAGAAGATGGCCGAGCTCGACGTGCCCGCCATGGTGCACGTGTCCAGCAGCTGTAACCCCAACTTCCACGCGACCGGCGCCCATTACATCAACGCGGACACGACAGCGTTCATGCAATTTATTCAGGGCGACCTGTTCGCTGACTTCCCCGGGCTGCGGCTGGTGATCCCGCACGGCGGCGGCGCCGTGCCCTACCACTGGGGCCGGTACCGCGGGCTGTCCGACATGCTGAGCAAGCCGCCGCTGACCGAGCACGTGATGAAGAACGTGTACTTCGACACGTGCGTCTACCACCAGCCCGGCATCGACCTGCTCTTCAGGGTCATCGACACCGGCAACATCCTGTTCGGGTCCGAGATGGTGGGCGCCGTGCGCGGCATCGACCCCGAGACCGGGCACTACTTCGACGACACCAAGCGGTATCTCGACGCGCTCGGCCTGACCGAGGCCGACGCGGCGAAGGTGTTCGAGGGCAACGCCCGGCAGGTCTACCCGCGGCTCGACCAGGCCCTCCGGGCGCGGGGGCGGTAGGCGATGGCGCTCGCGTTCCCGCCCGACCCCGACTGGCTCCCGTTCGACCCGAGCCCGAGCAAGCCGGCCTTCACCCCGCCCCCGGGCGCGGTCGACGCGCACTGCCACGTGTTCGGGCCCGGGGACGTGTTCCCCTACGCGCCCGAGCGCAAGTACACGCCGACCGACGCGGGCAAGGAGCAGCTGTTCGCGCTGCGCGACTTCCTCGGCTTCGAGCGCAGCGTGATCGTGCAGGCGACCTGCCACGGCGCCGACAACCGGGCGCTCGCGGACGCGCTGGTCGCGGCGGCCGGCCGGGCCCGCGGGGTGGCGACCGTCCGGCCCGGGGTGTCCCCGGCGGAGCTCGCCGACCTGCACGCGGCCGGCGTGCGCGGCATCCGGTTCAACTTCGTCAAGCGGCTGGTCGATCCCAAGCCGGACGACTACTACCGGGGCCTGGTCGACCGGGTGGCCGAGCTCGGCTGGCACGTCGTGGTGTACTTCGAGGCCGCCGACCTGGCCGAGCGCTGGGACCTGTTCACCAGCCTGCCCACCACCGTCGTCGTCGACCACATGGGCCGGCCCGACGTGTCGCAGCCGGCCGACGGCCCGGGCTTCGCGCTGTTCCTGCGGTTCATGACCGAGCGCGAGAACGTCTGGTGCAAGGTGAGCGGCCCGGAACGGCTGTCGGTTTCCGGCCCGCCGGCCTACGCCGACGTCGCGCCGTTCGCCCGCCGCATCGTGGAGACGTTCCCCGATCGCGTGCTGTGGGGGACCGACTGGCCGCACCCCAACATGAAGAGCCACATGCCCGACGACGGCGCGCTGACCGACGTCATCCCGCGGATCGCCCCGACCGGGGACCTGCAGCGGCGGCTGCTGGTTGACAATCCGATGCGCCTGTACTGGGAGGCCTGACGATGACGACGTACACCTCGGAGTTCGACGACATCCCCGGCACCCGGGTGTTCACCGCGCGGCGGGCGAAGCAGGGCTACCACCTGAACCAGTTCTGCATGAGCCTGATGAAGCCGGGCAACCGGGAGCGGTTCAAGGCCGGCGAGCGGGCCTATCTCGACGAGTGGCCGATGACCGAGGCCCAGAAGCAGGCCGTGCTGGACCGCGACTACAACGCGATGCTCGACCTCGGCGGCAACATCTACTTCCTGGCCAAGATCTTCGCCACCGACGGGCTCAGCTACCTGCAGGCCGTGAGCACGATGACCGGGATGTCCGTCGAGGACTACCAGCAGATGATGGTGTCCGGGGGGCGCTCGCCCGACGGCTGGCGCTCGGTGAAGGACGGGAACTGACATGGCGCGGATCACCGCCGGGCTGACCACCAGCCACATCCCGGCCATCGGCGCCGCGATCGACCACGGCCGGACCCAGGAGCCCTACTGGAAGCCGCTGTTCGCCGGGTACGACTGGACCAAGGGCTGGGCCGCCGATCACCGGCCCGACGTGGTCATCCTGGTCTACAACGACCACATGACCGCGTTCACGCCGGAGATCGTGCCCACGTTCGCGCTCGGGTGCGCCGACGAGTTCCCGCCCGCCGACGAAGGCTACGGCCCGCGCCCGGTCCCGGTCGTGCAGGGCCATCCCGACCTGGCCGCCCACCTGGCCCAGGCGCTGATCCTGGACGAGTTCGACCTCACGCTGCTCTACAAGCTCGACGTCGACCACGGGCTGACCGTGCCGCTGTCGCTGGTCTACGGCCAGCCCGACCAGTGGCCGGTGCGGGTCATCCCGCTGGCCGTGAACGTCGTGCAGTACCCGCCGCCGACCGGCCACCGCTGCTACCGGCTGGGCCAGGCCATCCGCCGGGCTGTGGCGAGCTTCGAGGAGGACCTCTCGATCCACGTCTGGGGCACCGGCGGGATGAGCCATCAGCTTCAGGGGCCGCGCGCGGGGTTCATCAACTCGCCGTTCGACCACGCGTTCATGGACCGGCTGGTCGCCGACCCGGACGGGCTGGCCCGCGTGCCGCACATCGAGTACGTGCGCGAGGCCGGGTCCGAGGGGATCGAGCTGGTCATGCAGCTGGTCATGCGCGGCGCGCTCGGGCCCGAGGCCGAGGAGCTGTACCGCTTCTACCACGTCCCGGGGTCGAACACCGCGGTCGGCCACATGGTGCTGCGGCCCGGCGACCAGGAGGAGGACTAGCATGCGGATCGCCGTCGCCGGGGCCGGAGCGTTCGGCCTCAAGCACCTCGACGCGCTCGCGGTCATCGACGGGGTCACGGTCACGTCGGTGATCAGCCGCCGGGCGGAGCAGGCCGAGCAGGTCGCGGAGAAGTACGGCGCCGGCCACGCCTCGACCGACCTGGCCGAGGCGCTGGCCCGCGACGACGTGGACGCCGTCATCTTGTGCACCCCGACCCAGCTGCACGCGCAGCAGGCCATCGCGGCGATGCGCGCGGGCAAGCACGTCCAGGTCGAGATCCCGCTCGCCGACAGCTGGGCCGACGCGCAGGAGGTCGACCGGGTGCAGCGGGCGACCGGGCTGGTGGCCATGGTCGGGCACACCCGGCGGTTCAACCCCTCGCACCAGTGGATCCACCGCCGGATCGGCGCGGGCGAGCTGTCGATTCAGCAGATGGACGTGCAGACGTACTTCTTCCGGCGGACGAACATGAACGCGCTCGGCCAGCCCCGTAGCTGGACCGATCACCTGCTCTGGCACCACGCCGCGCACACCGTCGACCTGTTCCAGTACCAGACCGGCGAGGACGTCGAGATCGCGCACGCCGTCGCGGGGCCGGCGCACCCGGAGCTGGGCATCGCCATGGACATGTCGGTGCAGCTGCGCACGCCCGCCGGGCGGATCGCCGCGCTGTCGCTGAGCTTCAACAACGACGGGCCGCTGGGCAGCTTCTTCCGCTACATCTGCGACCACGGTACTTACATCGCCCGCTACGACGACCTGGTCACCGGGCGGGAGGAGCCGGTCGACGTGTCGCGGGTCGACGTGTCCACCAACGGCATCGAGCTGCAGGACCGGGAGTTCATCGCGGCCATCCGGGAAGGCCGCGAGCCCAATTCCAGCGTGGCCAGCGTCCTGCCCTGCTACCGCGTCCTGGGCGAGCTCGAGACCGAGCTCGGCGCTGAGCCCCAGTCCTAGCCCCAGCCAAGCGTCCCCGCTAATCCGATCTTGTGCTGCTAGCGGCGGGTACGGACGCCGCGGACGCCGCGGAGCAGGGCGTCGGCGCCCATGCCGCCGATCACGGCGTCCTGGCCGACGGCGTGGCCGCCGAGCAGCTTGCTGGTGAGCTGGCCCCGCACATCGAGCAGCTGGTAGAGCGCGGCGCCCATGTGCGCGTCGGTCACGGTCAGCGGCGCGCCGGAATGGTCGCTGTCGCCGTTGACCGCCGGTTCCGCCTCGGCCGCGAACAGCGCGGCCCGGCGCAGCAGTTCCTTCAGGAACGACGCGGTCACGCCGTCGGTCCGGGTGATCACGGCCTCGGGGTCGGACAGCTCGAGGACCAGGCTGCCCTGGTAGAGCGCGAGCAGCTTGCGGCGGGCGTCGGCGTCGGGCAGCGGCAACTCGGCGGCGTGGTCGATGCGGCCGGGCCGGGCGGCCAGGGCCGTCTCCAGCAGCTCGGGACGGTTCGTGGTGAGCAGGAACGTGACGTTGGCGTCCTCGGCCAGCCCGTCCATCTCGTTCAGCAGCTGGAACAGCAGCGGGTGCTGCCCGGGCCGGTGCCCGCGTTCTTCCGCGATCAGGTCGACGTCCTCGATGACCACGACCGACGGCTGCAGCATCCGGGCCACCGAGCACGCCTCGGCGATCCACCGCAGCCCGTACCCGGAGATGACCACGACCGTGACCCCGGGCAGCTCGCCGATCAGGTAGCGGATCGTGTGCGTCTTGCCCGTCCCGGGCGCGCCGTGCAGCAGCACCCCGCGCTTGAGATGCTGCCCGCTGGCCAGCAGCCGGTCGGCGTGCCGGGCGATCCCCAGGACCTGCCGCTCGATGCTGTCCAGCAGCGCCGCGGGCAGCACGAGCGCACTGCGGTCGAGCCGCGGCCGGTCCAGGAACCGCAGCAGCGCGCCCCGGTCGCGGCCGAACACCTCCCCGCCGAACGTGATCACGTGCCCGCGGAAGACGTTGTGCAGCACGGCCAGCCGCCGGATCTCGTCCAGCACGTCCTGCGCTGCCTCCTGGTCGGACGAGGCGACGTCGAGGCTGACGTCGTCGGCCGGCCCGCGCTCGTCCGGCCCGCGCAGCAGCAGCGCGAGCGGCGCGCCCGCGTCATCGACCAGGTAGAGGCCGCACTTGAGGCAGGCCCGGGTCTGGCCCCCCGGGCCGGCCGAGACCGCGGTCGTGGACACGCTGCCCAGGGCGAGCCGCTCGGCGTAACGCCCCGCCTGCAGGAGGTCGGCCAGCCCGAAGTCCATGTGGCGGAACCCGGTCACGCCGGCCAGGCGGTGGCGGCGGCCGCCCGCGGCGAGCCAGGCGTCCAGCCCGGCCTGCACGTTCACGTGGTCGTAGCCCGGCCAGGATCCGCTGACCACCGGGCGGCTCGCGGCGTCGGGACCGAGGTGCTCGCGCAGCACGCGCTGCACCGGCCCGTCGTCGGACCGGGCCACCATGACCGCCTGGCGCATCAGGCGCCGGGCCATTCGGGTGATGTCGGCCAGTTCCGGGCGGTCGGCCTGCCCCCAGATGTCGGCGTGCTCGGCCACGGCGCCCCTCCGCATCGCCCCTCACGCCCGGGAACAAAGACCCCAGGTCAACCGACATCGTAGCGGCGCGGGTGGCTCGTCCGCCGCCACCTCACAAGTTTCCGTGAGCCCAATTAGCTCGCAATATCAAGGGTTCCTTATAACAGGGTTGACTTATATAAGCTACGGCTGTCATCATGAGTTCTATGAACGCTTTCGACGTCCTCACCGATCCGGTCCGGCGCCGGATCCTGGAGCTGCTCGCCGGCGGCGAGCGGGCCTCCGGGGCGATCTGCGCGGTGATCCAGGAGGAGTTCGGGATCTCCCAGCCCGCCGTGTCGATGCACCTGCGCGTGCTGCGGGAGAGCGGGTTCGCGACCGTCCGGGCCGCGGGCACCCGGCGGCTCTACGCCGTGGACGCAGCGCCCCTGCAGGAGGTCGACGTGTGGCTCGAGCGCTTCCGCCGGTTCTGGGACCAGCGTCTGGACGCGCTGGGTACCGAGCTCGCGCGCGGCAAGCGCGCGCGGCGTTTCGCGCCGCGGTCGCTCCCGGGCCGGGACCGGCCGCGGCCCACCGACGAGAGGAAGAAGACATGATCGACATCACGGCCGAGATCAACGCCGCGCACCGCGCCGTGGCCGCCGGGAACGGCCGCTCGGGCCACGCTCACGTGGTCCGGCTGCGGCGGCGCTACGATGCGGCGGTCGACGAGGTCTGGGACGCCTGCACCAACCCCGAGCGGATCGCCCGCTGGTTCCTGCCCGTCTCCGGGGACCTGCGGGCCGGCGGCCGCTACCAGCTCGAGGGCAACGCCGGCGGCGAGATCCTGCGCTGCGAGCCACCGCGCCTGCTTCGGCTGACCTGGGTGTTCGGGGACGGCCCGGCGTCGCAGGTCGAGGTCCGGCTGTCGCCCGGCGGTCAGCAGGACCCCGTGGTGGAGCACACCGTGCTGGAACTGGAGCACGCCCTGGCCGACACCCCGCAGTGGGCCGAGTTCGGGCCCGGCGCGGTCGGCGTGGGTTGGGACGGCATGCTGCTGGGCCTGGGCCGTTTTCTCACCGGCGAGCCGGCGGGCGACCGCGCGGCCTGGCCCGGGTCGCCGGAAGGGCGGGAGTTCTACATCCAGAGCAGCCGGGCCTGGGGCGCGGCCTTCGAGGCGTCGGGGGCCACGGCCGCCGAAGCGGCGGCCGCGACCCGGCGCACGACGGCGTTCTACGCACCGGGACCGAGCTGACCGGAGCCGGCCCGGTCGGCGTGCGCTGCGGGCTGCGGGCCGCGGGCTGAAGCGGCGGGCGAGTTCGGGCGGAACCGGCCGGGGGCGCGGCCCGTCTGAGGAGTATGAAGAGCACCGTGCGCCTCGCGGCCGGGATCGGCGCGGCGGCGATCCTGGCCGCTGGCTGCGGATCGGCGCCCACGACCCAGAGCCCGGGCGGCGCCGGGCCGGCTGGTCCCGCGGCTAAAGGCAGCCTGGTCAAGGGGGTGGCCGCCCGGGAGCCGGCCGCGGACCCGCGGCCCTACGGCGCGGCCGACACCGCGTTCGGCCTCAGCGTGCTCGGTGCCTGGTGCCGCCAGGACCCGCGGGCCAACATCGTGCTGTCGCCGGCCAGCCTCGCCACCGGCCTCGGCCTGGCCTACCTGGGCGCGCGGGGCAGCACGGCGCAGGCCATGGCGCGCGTGCTGCACCTGCCCGCCGCCGGACCGGCGCTCGAAGCCGGCCTGCACGCCCGGACGGCGGCGCTGCGCGGGCTGGCCCAGCCGGGCGTCACGCTGGCCGATAGCGATCAGCTCTGGGCCGACCCGTCGCTGACGACGTCGCCCGGCTACCTCAACGCGATCGCCACCGGCTACGACGCCGGCCTGCGCCGGGTGCCGCTGCTGGCCAACCCCGCCGGATCGGCCGCCCAGATCGACGCCGCGATCGCGGCCGCGACACGGGGGCACATCCCGTCGCTGCTCACGCCCGGTGAGCTGACCAACATCGGCTGGGTGCTGACCGACGCGCTGTACCTGAAGGCGGACTGGGCCACGCCGTTCTCGGCCAGCCAGACCAAGCCGGGCACGTTCACCACGGCCGCCGGGGCTCAGGTCAGCGCCTCGTTCCTGCACGGCAACGGCTTCCAGTCGCTGTCGTCCGGCGGCTGGACGGCCGTGTCGCTTCCTTACCGGGGCGGGAAGCTGGCCATGGTCGCGCTGCTGCCCGGCTCTGGTTCCGGCGCGTGCCCGGCCCCGTCCGCGGCCGCGCTCGCCGCGATCACCTCGGCACTGGCCGCCGGGGGCGGCGCCGGCGCCGGGGGCGGCGTCGCCCCGGCCGACATCGCGCTGCCCAAGGTCAACCTCCGTTCCCAGGCCAGCCTGGTGCCGCTGCTGACCCGGCTGGGCCTGGGCGTCGCGTTCGGCCCCGCGGCCAACTTCACCGGGCTGTCGCCGCAGGCGGGCAACATCGGCCTGGTCGGGCACGCCGCCACCCTGCAGGTCGCGGAGAAGGGCACGACCGCCAGCGCCGCGACCGCCGTGGGCCTGACCCCCACCGCCATGCAGGCCCCGCTGAACGTGATCGTGTTCAACCGGCCCTATCTGCTGCTGGTGACCGACACCGCCACGGGCGAGCCGCTGTTCCTGGCCCGGGTCGCCGATCCCGTTTGAAAGACTGGGGAACCAGGGGAACGCCCTCCGCGCTGCCCGCCGCCCCCGTCCCCCGGGAGGTCCGATGCTGCCCTGGTCCGCCGAGCTGGCCGGCCAGCTTGAAGAGCACGTGATCACCAGCGAGCTGCTGCGCGGCAACCCGCTCGGCGATCCGCACGAGCGGCCGCTGTGGGTGTACCTGCCGCCCGGCTACGACGACGACCCCGACCGCCGCTATCCCGTGGTCTACGTGATCCAGGGGTACGGCGGTCACCTGGCCATGTGGCGCAACCGCGCGCCGTTCCGCCAGCCATTCCCCGAGACGGCGGACGCGGCGTTCGCGCGCGGGGAGGCGCCACCCGCCCTCGTGGTCTACGTCGACGCGTGGACCAGCTACGGGGGCAGCCAGTTCGTCGACTCGCCGGGCACCGGCCGCTACCACTCCTACCTGTGCGACGAGGTCGTGCCCTGGGTGGACGGGCGCTACCGGACGCTGCCCGCGGCCGCGCACCGGGCCATCATGGGCAAATCCAGCGGCGGGTTCGGGGCGATGATCACCCCGATGCTGCGGCCCGACCTGTTCGGGGCGCTGGCCACGCACGCCGGCGACGCGCTCTACGAGCTGCTCTACGTCCCCGACTTCGGCCGGGCGGCGCGGCTGCTGCGCGACTACGACGGCGAGATCTGGCGGTGGTGGGACGACTTCCAGTCGCGGGTCGCGTTCACCAGGGAGGCCGACCAGATCCTGCTCGGGCTGCTGGGCGTGGCCGCGTGCTTTTCGGCGCGCGAGGACGGCACCGTGGACCTGCCGTTCGACCCGCGGTCCGGGAGGCTCCGCCCGGAGGCGTGGGGGCGCTGGCTGGACTGGGACCCGGTCCGGATGGCCCCGAGATACGCCGAGGCGCTCCGGTCGCTGCGGGCCATCTGGATCGACGCGGGCACCCGGGACGACTACTTCCTGGATCTGGGCGCGGAGGCGTTCCGGGCCGCGCTGCGCGAGGTCGGCGTGGCCGACGACGTGGTCCGCTTCGAGCTGTTCGACGCGACGCACGGCGCGATCGAATACCGGTACCCGCTGTCTCTGGCCTGGATCTGCCAGCGCATCTCCATATGACCTAATTCGGCGGCGGATCTGAACGCGATGTGAACGGATCGGCGGGTCGCCACGTGTCCCTGGGGTATACGGAGTTTCACGGGTCACCCGTAGTGAATGGAGAAGAGACAATGCGTAACCGATGGCTGGCGGTCCCGGTACTGACCGCCGCCGCCGTGATCGGCCTGGCCGCCTGCGGCAGCTCGAACAACAACAACAGCACTTCCAAGCCGCCGGCGGCGTCGCCAGCCGCGGCCGGGTCCACCACCAGCCCAAGCACCAGCTCCGGCTCGTCCTCGGCCTCGGGGATCAAGACCACCACCGTCAGCGGGCACGCGGTGCTGACCAACGCCAAGGGCTTCGTGCTCTACTGGTTCGCGCCTGACACGCCGACGACGTCGAAGTGCAACGGCTCGTGCGCCACCTACTGGCCCCCGCTGACCGGGACCCCGAGCTTCGCGTCGGGCACCTCGGCGATGGGCAAGCTGGGCACGATCAAGCGGTCCGACGGCACGACCCAGGCCACGTACATGGGCCACCCGCTGTACACCTACAAGGCCGACACCAGCGCGGGCATGGACTCCGGCAACGGCCTGAACGTGTCCGGCGGGCTCTGGTGGGCGATGACCTCGTCCGGAGCGAAAATCGGCGGCAGCGGTGGCGGCGGGGCCTCGCCCAAGCCGAGCCAGTCGACCAGCTCCGGCGGTTATGGGTACTGACATTCCGTAGCAGCACTGACGGCGTCCCCGCGCCCGGCGCGGGGACGCCGTCGCCGTCCGCGCGCGCCCCGGGGCGGCGCGGGCGGGGCTGCGCGGCGCGGGCGGGAAACGAAATGCCGCCGAGCGGGTATGTAGCGCTCATGCCGGACGCCCCGAACTCCGCCGAGCCCGCCGCACGCCCCCGCGGCCTGGTCATCATCTACGCGGCGCTGATGCTCGCCATTCTGCTGGCCGCGCTGGACCAGACGATCGTGGCCACCGCGCTGCCGACGATCGTCGGC
>Ga0102924_1003412_pt1 | contig 16694 bp, 10 predicted proteins | sample PaiPotPPM11metaG_FD_80116 | JGI IMG/M metagenome (GOLD analysis project Ga0102924, IMG submission 80116) | Iron sulfur acid spring bacterial and archeal communities from Banff, Canada, to study Microbial Dark Matter (Phase II) - Paint Pots PPM... ...
CCCACCAGCCCTGGTCCAATCGTGAATCAAATCCCTTGTTCATATTTGCCTGCCTCCAAGAGAATGGAGTTGGCAGGAGCAAATTAGTTACAAGCAGGCATATCCGGCTTCTTGCGCGGTTTGATCTGTATCCTTTATTGCTGTCGTGACTCCATCAATATGGAGGGTCTGTATGGTCAGCCTAGCGGACGTCGCTATTTCGCAAGAGCCGTTAAGTGACGAAGAAGTTGTGACCCGAGTATTGGCCGGCGAGACGGCGATGTTTGAAATCGTCATGCGGCGCCATAACCAGCGCCTCTACCGCGTGGCTCGGGCTATTCTGCGCAACGATGGCGAAGCTGAGGACGTAATGCAGGACGCTTACGTGCGCGCGTACGAACATCTGGACCAGTTTGCCGGGAGGGCGAAGTTTTCTACCTGGCTAACACGCATCGCGGTACACGAAGCGTTAGCGCGACAGCATCGTGGAAACCGATATCAGGAGTTGGAACCAATGTCAGAACGGGAGGGAGACCCCATGGACAGGTTTGCCTCTTTGGCGCCGGATCCGGAACAGCAAGCGTCAAACTCGGAGGTTCGCAGGTTGCTGGAAGAATCGGTCGAAAAGCTGCCAGATGCTTACCGAACCGTTTTCATGCTGCGCGATGTCGAAGACATGAGCACGACCGATGCCGCGGATGTCCTCGAAATTACCGAGGACAATGTCAAGGTACGTCTCCATCGAGCGCGGGCGTTGTTGCGCAAGAGTCTCTATGCTCGTGCGGGAATGGAAAGGACGGAGGCATTCAACTTTCATGCTGTCCGGTGTGATCGAGTTGTGAAGAACGTGTTTGAAAGAATTCAGAAGCAAGCCCCGAAAACGGGGACCTCCGCGACGAAGACTCAGTGACAGTCTGCTTTGGATAGCGATCTATCAAGGGACTGTGCAGTGTTGACCAGTTTTGCCGCAACATGTCGTCGATCATCGTCTTCTCGGGCCTCCCGAGGCTTGAGAGATGGGTTGCGCCTGCTGTAGTTGAGCTCAGTAGTCAGCACGTAATGAAGACGAAGATGCACAGACTCACAGGCGAAAGGTATTCACTAATGGCTACAAATCTCAGCACCTGCCATCCCGGTGATGGCATTGAGGCATTGAATCGATTGCCCGGATTAGCGGAACCTCTATTACAAATCGACATGAAACGAGAGCTGCAGCAACTCCGGCAAGAAGACTCCTGGCAGCGGGAGACGGGGCGAAGCTCCAAAACGCTCGCGAAATATCCAGATTTGCGAATCGTTCTGATTCTGATGAAGGGCGGCACACGAATGCGCCAGCACAGAGCAGAGGGAAGAGTCTCCATTCAACTGTTGGAGGGGCAGATCTGCATCCAATTAGCCGATCGAAAGGTGAATATGTCGGCCGGTCATTTGTTGGTTCTGGACTGCGGTGTACTCCACGACGTCGAAACGCTGGAAGAGAGCGCCTTATTGCTGACTATCTCTTGGCGACGGGAGAAGAGTGATACGTCGGAGTCGCTTTCACCCGCTCAGCGGCACTTAGACGAAGAGGCTTTGTCGCGAATGGATGATGAAGGTGGTGCCCCTGACGCTGTGGTGAGCCCCTCCGGTGCCGAAAAGAAAGGCCGATCCCATTCTAGTAAGAGGGTTGCTGTACGAATTGTTTGTTGTGGTCTTCTCTTTGGCGACGGCAACGATTGCGGCGCGGCCCCGGTCGTTGTAACCGGACAGGCTTCACACACTCTGTAAGGAGGTGGCCATGGCTACCGAAGCGGTCCCAATGATAGGTCAGATGTCAAAGCTGATACGTCGCGAGGAAGTTGCGGAAGGTACGATGGCCTTTCACTTCGAGAAGCCGTCCGGATTCGACTTCAAAGCAGGCCAGTCTGCCGATGTGACACTCATCGACTCGCCGGAGACTGATGCTGAGGGAAACACACGCACCTTTTCCATCGCGAGCCCTCCCTTTGAAAATGAGTTGGTATTCACCACCCGGATGCGTGACACCGCTTTTAAGCGCTCGCTGAAGGAAGTGCCACTGGGCACGGAAGTGAAGATAGGCTCAGCCGCAGGGTCTTTCGCTCTACACAAGAATCCGTCAAAGCCGGCCGTGTTCCTCGCAGGCGGAATCGGAATTACGCCTTTTCTCAGTATTGTGCGGCAAGCCGATCACGACCGACTCCCGCACAAGTTGTATCTGTTCTATTCCAATCGGCGGCCCGAAGACGCAGCTTTCCTGGACACTCTGCAGACCTTGGAGACGACGAATCCTAATTTCCACTTGATCTGCACCATGACAGAAATGTCGAAATCCAATAAGGAATGGAAGGGCGAAACGGTTCTGACAGACAAGGAGATGCTGTCGAGACATTTGACCGTCCTGCAGGGACCCATCTACTACATTGCCGGCCCGCCAACAATGGTTGCGGCTATGCGGCAGACGCTTGCAGGCGCCGGTGTCGAAGAGGACGACATTCGGGCAGAAGAGTTTGCCGGCTACTGAGATACCGGGGACGCGAACTGCCGAGGCCGACTCTGCCGGGAGGAGTGGTGTTGATTTTGTCTCGCTCGTGCGCGGGGAGAAACTATGAACTCATTAAAACAACTCCAAGACTGTGGGCAATCCATCTGGCTGGATTACATTCGTCGCGACCTGCTCACGAGCGGTGAGTTCCAGCGACTGGTGGAGGAAGATGGTGTGCATGGTGTCACCAGCAATCCCACCATCTTCGACAAGGCAATTGAGGCGGGAACTGCCTATGACGATGCATTGCGCTTGCTGCTCTCGACGGATCCTGACCGCGACGCCCAGACGCTGTTCGAAAGTCTCGAAATCCAGGATCTCCAGATGGCCGCGGACATCTTGCGGCCCGTTTACGATCAAACTAAGGGTGCGGATGGCTTCGTCAGCATCGAGGTTTCTCCGCGACTCGCTTATGACACGGCGGGAAGCATCGCGGAAGCCCTGCGTTTGTGGAAGGCCGTAAACCGACCCAACCTGATGGTGAAGATCCCCTCCACCGCGCAAGGTGTTCAGGCAGTAGAGACGCTGATCGCCGAGGGAATCAACGTCAATATCACCTTGATGTTTTCGCTTGCCCACTACGAAGCAGTGGCTCAGGCGTACCTGCGTGGACTGAAGCGGAATGCGAAGCCGCACCAAGTCTCGTCGGTGGCCTCTTTCTTTGTCAGCCGCGTGGATACCGAAGTGGACCGGGCGCTGGAGGCAATCGGAACGCCAGAGGCATTATCACTGCGCGGAAAGATTGCGATTGCGAATGCCAGGGTTGTTTATCGGCGCTTTCGCGAAATCTTTTTAGGAACTCCCTTCGAGGAGTTCACACGTCGAGGGGCACGACTCCAGCGTCCATTGTGGGCAAGCACCGGGACCAAGAACCCAGCTTTCTCGGATGTTTTATACGTCGAGGAGTTGATCGGGCCGCACACCATCAATACCATTCCACCGGCGACGCTGAATGCATTCCTTGATCACGGCCGGGCGCAGCCAACCCTCGAAGCGGGACAAGACACCGAACAATTGCTGGCTCGGTTGGCCAAACTGGGTATTGACCTCGGGGCAATCACAGAAAAACTGCTAGCCGATGGCATCACCGCCTTCACCCATTCTTTGGACGAACTGCTGGCCTCGTTGAAGGAGAAACGCAGAATGCTGCTTGAGAGTCAGGCAGCCCGAAAGAGCGAAAGTCGGGCTACTCGCGTTGCGTGACATGCGCCGAGATTAAAGACTTGCTCAAGCCAGGCGCGCAACATTGCGGGGAGAGGCACTACGTGAGAACCTATCGGCCAGGATTCGGGAGTGTGTCCTAGTGAGGATTCTGGACTTCCCGTTATGGCTTCGAGCGGCGCATTTCTTCAATTTTCTCCTCCTATCGCTCCTTGTCCGCAGTGGTCTCGAAATCCTAAGCGCGCATCCGAGATTTTACTGGAACGATCACTGCACGCCGGGTAGCGAGTGGCTTAAGTTCACGAAGAAGCAGCGACCTAAGGACCGACTCTGGACGGCGAGTGACGAGGAAACCTCATTTCCGTCCGCGATCGCCTTGCCGGGCCACGAAAATCTAGGTCTCGGACGACACTGGCACTTTCTTGCGGATTTCGCGTGGCTACTCACGGGTTTGGTATACGTGGTGATGCTCTTCGTCACTCCGGAGTGGCAACGACTGATTCCGACTTCCTGGCGGATTGTCCCGGACGCATGGCACGCGATGCTTCGCTACCTAAGTCTCCACATCGTGGAAACGCCGGGAGCATATAACGCATTACAGCAGTTGAGCTACGCGGCAGTCATATTCTTGCTCGCTCCGTTCAGCATTGCGACGGGAATAGCGATGTCCCCAGCCGTTGCCGCTCGTTTCCCGTGGTACATCAAAATCTTCCACGGACGCCAGGGCGCCCGGAGCCTGCATTTCCTGGCTCTTTGCACGTTCATCCTATTCTTCATCGGACACGTCACGATCGTGGCTCTGCACGGTTTTCGGAGAGAGTTGGCGCTGATTGTTCTGGGCCAGACACGCAATCCACACCTGACGGTGGCTCTCGTGGCCTGGCTTGCTGGGTTGACGGGCATCGCCGCGATTCACGTCGTGACCACCGTTTGTTCGCGTCGCCGCCCGCGCTTTGTTCAAAAAACCACTCAGTCGATCACCGATCCGCTGCGCACGCTATTTTTCGGCCATGAAGTCTCCGCGCAGCAGTACTCACCTGCGGACATCTCGCCTTACTTCTGGGTGAACGGTCGCCCGCCAAAAGAGGAAAGCTATGTAGCAATGGCACGCGAGCAATTCGCGAACTACAACCTGACAGTCAGCGGATGGGTTGATAGGTCCCTGTGCCTGACGCTGGCTGACCTCCGCGCAATGCCGAAACAAACACAAATTACAAAGCATTGCTGCATCCAGGGTTGGTCAGGCATTGCAGAGTGGGGCGGCGTATCTCTGCATCACATCGTCGGACTTTGCCATCCGCTTCCCACCGCACGCTACGTCGTTTTCTACGCGTTCGACAACAAATCCACGTCGGAGCCACGCGCCCAAGGACCGGGGTACTTCTATGGCACGATTCGCATGAAGCTGGCGGAAGATCCGCAGACGATTCTTGCCTACGAAATGAATGGCCAGCCGCTTCCGATTTTGCACGGAGCACCGCTCCGCCTTCGGGTCGAAACACAGCTTGGATTCACCATGGTGAAGTACATACGCGCGATCGAGTTTATCGAGGACTACACAACCATTGGCCAGGGCCAAGGCGGCTGGCGAGAGGATTATCAGTATTTCAGCCAGGAGGCGGGGATCTGATTCAAAACGTTTGTACCCCCACTGTTCTGACGATCGGGCATTCCACGCGCACGTGGAACGTCTTTCTCGAACTTCTGCGAGCGCACCGAGTAGAGCGTGTCATAGATGTGCGCACTATCCCGCGTTCACGACACAATCCGCAGTTCAACCAGGAGACTCTGCGCACAAAGCTGCGGGCCGCGAGGATTGGCTACGTGCACTTGCGAAAGCTCGGAGGCTTGCGCCACGCGCGACGCGATTCTTCGAACATGGGGTGGCGTAATAGCTCGTTTCGTGGATTTGCCGACTACATGCAGACCTCGGAATTCGACGCGGGGTTACAGAGGCTGATCAAGTTAGCTGGGCAAAAACGGAGCGCATTGATGTGCGCGGAAGCGGTGCCTTGGCGTTGCCACCGTTCCCTCATCGCGGATGCGCTAACTGTGTTCGGAATCCGCGTTGAGGACCTCATGAGCAAAAACCGTTCCCAGTTGCACTCACTGACTTCTTTTGGGCGCGTGCGACGCACTCGTATCACATACCCTATTAGCAAGGGCAGCCGCCTCCTATCGTCACACGTTCGATCGAAGAGAAGTGGCAAAAGAATGGAGGGATGAATGGCTCAGAGGGTCCTTGTGGTCGACGTGGGTGGGACTCATTTGAAGATTTTGGCCAGCGGCCAACGGAAGCCGCGCGGGAAGCAGTATTTTCGCCGAGTAGGGATCAATCAACTCTGTCGGCCACTCGCCTGCTAACAACGGAAAGGAAAACGACGAAAGAACTTGGAGCCTTATTGATGATGAAAACAGACTCACAGCAACTTGCGCCTCGCACGCAGCAAGAGCTTGGGACCTCTGACTCCTTTGTGTTCTTTGGTGCCACGGGCGACTTGGCGTATAAGCAGATTTTTCCCGCATTGCAGCAGATGATCCTCCGCGACAATTTCAACGTGCCCATCATTGGCGTGGCCAAGTCGGGATGGACGATTGAGCAGTTGAGAGCGCGAGTGCGCGACAGTTTGACGCAGAATGGCGGAATCGATAAAAAAGCCTACACAAAGCTCCTTCAATTGCTTCGATATATCGACGGTGACTACGAGGATCCCGAGACCTTTGAAAAGCTAAATAAGACTCTTGCTGAAGCGCGGAGTCCACTGCATTATCTTGCAATTCCTCCTGACCTCTTTGGATCCGTTGTGCAGGCATTAGGTAAATCCAACTACGCGACGAATGCACGAGTCATCGTTGAAAAGCCGTTCGGGCGAGACCTGGCATCGGCGCGAAGACTGAATGCGACCCTGCACACAGTGTTCTCCGAATCAGCAATATTCCGAATCGATCATTTCCTCGGGAAAGAGGCTGTGGAGGATCTGTACTTCTTCCGGTTTGCCAATACCTTCCTCGAACCGATCTGGAATCGTCACTATATCGATCATGTGCAGATCACCATGGCAGAATCCTTCGGCGTCGCCGGACGTGGCCGGGTCTACGACGAGAGTGGCGCCATCCGGGATGTTGTACAGAATCACCTGCTCCAGGTCGTGGCTCTTCTCGCCATGGAACCTCCTACAGAGCTGACACCCCGAGCTCTACATGACGAACAATACAAGTTGTTCCGTGCAATCGCGCCCATTGCGACCGACGATGCAATCCGGGGGCAGTTCGCGGGATACCGCAATGAAAAAGGGGTGGCGCCCGATTCTCAGGTCGAGACCTATGCAGCGGTTCGCCTACGGATTGATTCCTGGCGCTGGACAGGTGTGCCTTTCTTGATCAGAGCGGGGAAATGCCTGCCAATGGACGCCACCGAGGTGTTTGTGAGACTGAAGGCGTCTCCATTGCGAGAACGGATTTCTGACAGCAACTATTTGAGGTTTCGGTTGGGTTCTGATTTTTCCTTGAACTTAGGAGCGCAAGTGAAGCGTCCTGGCCCACAAATGCTGTCCATGCCAGTGGAACTCACCGCGGTCGAGAAAGACAAAACACAGCAAGAGAGCCCTTATGAACGTCTTCTGACGGATGCCATGCACGGGGACAAATTGCTTTTCGTTCGCGAGGATGTTGTAGAGGCCGCGTGGTCGGTTGTCAATCCGGTTCTTAACAATGTCGTACGGCTGGATACATACAATCCAGGAACTTGGGGACCCGAAGGGGCCGATCGCCTCGCTGCAGATGTCGGGGGATGGCGCAACCCAGAACCCTAATTCCGCCTAGGTTTGGAAGCCTACACATTTTCTGCCTTCAATCGCCCACCAAAGAGTCAAAGATTTCAGTACATCTAAAAGACTCGACCCTGGGGAGCGGGCCCAGGCATGGACAATAGCGCGGCGTGTGCGATCCACGACCTCGGGCCGAAAACACACTCTTTGTTCAACCGCTATGAAGAATCTGTGGGATACTGGGCCCGCGTGATGCCTTGTTTTCGCATCTGGTACAAAGACTATTTTCGTACAATAAACGTACAATGGATCGGGCAATGGGGCCTTTTTAGCCGTTGTGGCAGTTCCTGGAATCAGTAACTTACGTGTTATCAACTCACTGAATAGTTCGACTCCCGTCGCCTCCACCAATATCTCTTTTAGTATCAACTATTTACTGATACTTTTTAATTTCGTACAATAACATTCTGCAGGGGCGGTTTCTCCGCCGGACTTCCCTCTCACGTTTCCTTCTCCACGAGTACAAACCAATTTGAACGATCAGATTGTTCCTGGCAGGAATAGCTGGCGGAGAAACAGAGTGAGGCCCTAATGAAAATGTGCCAAGCTGATGCCCATCTATTAAAGGCAATCCCGACGGAACTCACTCCCACGAGAAATCTTTCCTACTAAGATCGAAGCATTGTGATCTGAGCAACCTGGCTTCCAGCTGAATGCGAAACGATTTAGTTTCTTACTCCGGCAACTTTCAACTTGATTCGGTACACGCTGGTGCTGGCCGTGATGTAGAGCGTCTTACCATCTGAATCGCCCCACGCCACATTGCTCACACGCTCAGGAACTTTGATTGTTGCGAGATGCTTTCCGGCGGTAGAAATAATCCAAACGCCGCCCGGGCCAGCGCCGTAGAGGTTTCCCTCTTTGTCCACACGTATGCCGTCTGGTCCGCCCGGCGCGGTGTCCGCGGACGCATCGAGAAACAATGCGCCGTCGGTGACCGATCCGTCGGGCTGCACACGGTAACGCATCCAGATTTTCTTGCCAGAATCCGCGATGTACAAATACTTCTCGTCCGGCGAAAAACAGATGCCGTTCGGTCGTGGGAGATCTTTGATCACAAGCTGGAGTTGGTCTCGTGCCGGTTCTGTTCCAGGCTTCTGTTGCCGCGCCCCAGGAATGCGATAAACGCCGTTTACCTGCAACTCTTTCTGCGGATCGTTGTCCTCCTGGGTTGGGAGACCGTATGGAGGATCGGTGAAGTACAGGGAGCCATCAGATTTGTACACTAGATCGTTTGGGCTGTTGAGCTTCTTGCCTTGATAAGAGTTGGCCAGAATCGTGATTTGTGCTTTCGGGTCGACGGACTCCATGCGCCACACGTTGCGCCTGGCGTGTCCTGCCACGCTTACTCGACCGTCAGGATCTAAGATCATTCCATTTGAGCCTGGCTCCGCCCCTTTGAATGGCTGTGTGCCTGTATATCCGCTGGGATGCATAAAGACGCTTGCACCTTTACCTGGGATCCACAGATCGATGTTATTCGCGGGAATCTCCGCAAATAAAAGAGTCCCTTCGCGCGTCCAAACCGGACCTTCAGTCCACTTGTTGAAACCAGTGGCCACGCGCTCAAGTTTCGTGACTGGTCCTACGATCTGATCGAGAACCGGGTCGAGCTTCTGAATATCCTGAGAAACAGCCGAGGTACTGACGACCGTGACTGTCACAATTAGGACCACGAGCCGATGTGCCCACGTTGGGATCATCGTAGCGCGTAAAACACTGGGCACTGAGCGTATAGTCACTGTTTCCCCTCCAATACTTCGGTACTTCGTCGAGCTACTGATATACACCACTCTGTTGGTGAACTCCACTTCTGTCACTGGATCACGGAAGGTCCGCTCCGATCTAACGCCGTTGCAGCCTATCTAAAGATCAGCGCTAACGTGCGTAAGCCGCGGTGGAACTAGTCGACCATTCCACTTGTCGAAGGACGCCGACAATAAATATCCAGGACAGCGAGCCCAGGCCGGCGATCACTGCGGTGATGATGAAAGCCCAAAAGAATTGTCCCGTCCTGTCCACGACCAAACCCGTCACCGCAGGGGCGACCACCCCCGCCAGGTTGCCTAAGAAGTTTTGTAGCCCGGTCCACTTGCCAGATGCCTGGGGTCCGGCAAGAGTTTGAGTAATCGCCCATGTATTGGAAGCGCTGATTCCCCAGGAGGACGCGGCGAACAACAGACATATGATCGATAGCATTGGCCCGCTGACTACGCAGGCTGCAAGTGAAATCGCAGCGCCCACCTGTCCCACTACTAAAAACGTCTTGCGAACCAGGGTTGGAGCTTTTCCTGAGCTAATGCAGCGATCGGAGGCCCATCCTGCGGACGTAGACGAGACAGCCATCAAGAAATAAGCCAAGCCAGCGATCTTCCCCATTGTGGCCAGGGAAAAATGACGTTCGTACACGAGGTAGAACGGCAGCCAGGTCAAAAGAAAGTACAGTAGGTAGTTCATACAGAAGAGACCTAAACATGTTCCCCAAGTTGAACGCTGTTCCAAAATTTGCAGCATGCTCGGAGCGGAGAGTCCCGGATGCGAGACGGACCCTATATGCCCTTTTGGCATCCAGCGAAGCCATGGCACCAGCCATAGCAGGCTAACTAGGCCCACCATGAGAAAAACCGGCCGCCACCCAAATCGGCTCATCAGAATTCCACCAGCCAGTGTGCCGAATGCCGGACCCAGCGCCATGCCGGAAACAATGCTTGCATTGGCGAAACCGCGTTTGTGCTCGGGGACATACCGAGACAAAATGGTTGAACATGCTGGATAAGACACTGACTCTCCTGCTCCCAGCGCCATGCGCACGAGGGTTAACGTACCGAATGCATGCACTACTGAGGTAGCCGCGGTTGCTGCGGACCAAAGGAAAAAACCGCCGGCGAGCACCCATTTCGCCTCGAACCGATCAGCCAACCACCCTGAAACCGGCAGGAAGAACGAGTAGGTCCAAAAGAACGATGACAGCAAAACTCCAAGCTGCGTTGCCGAAAGTTGAAACTCATTCTTGAGCAGCGGCGCCGCAATCGAGAGATTGCCGCGATCGACATAATTAATGAAGAGTGAAAGCGCGAGCAGAAACAGCACGCCCGAGAACCGCCTACTGTTCAGTACCCGTTCGGCAGTCATATTGCGACAATAGCAGTCATATAGTGACAATCACAATTCGACAAATTATGCTTGGTAGAAGACGGTTCGGCTCACGGTACGACTGGAACATTCTGTAGCTGATCGCGAATGTTGTAGCGGGCGCACTCACTCTTCCCTTACTTCTCTCTGATTGCACGCCGTAATTGGCGCATCATGTCAAGAGAACTCTGCTCAATGGTGCCGTCCTGGTAGATTCCGATGTTGATCGTCGTGACGGCTTGGTGTTCCATGTTGGCCTTCACGTATGCGATCAAATCCTCGGTGCTGAATTGAGGCGGTGGAATCGGATCGGTTTCGCTATGCACCCATGGTGCCAGCATGGATAGCATCCCGTGGGCCTGAAATCCTGTGCCAGCCCCCGTCCGAATGTAACGTGAGTCAAAAGGATTTTGAAGAGTGTTCAGCTCGCCTGCCCAGTAATCCTGCCATGGAGTTAAAACTGGAAAGATCCAGAAGTTAAAGGCCGTAATGCGGTCAGGGTTTCCTACTTTGCAATAACGATAGACGGCCTCAATCGGAACATCGGGATAAGCAGCCAGCGATTGATACCAGGAATCAAACCAATAGCCGGACAGTTTGTCCCCATATCGCGAGCCTATTTCGGTAAGAACATTCTTGTGAATTTCCGTGAATTGCTCCTCACTGAAGGTCAGCTCGTAGAGGCCGGTTGCCCCGGTCTTGCCAAAGTTTGTCAATACAGGAGAGTTGATATAAAGAATCAATCTGATGCCGCGTTTCTCCAAAGCACCGGCGATATCGCCGATTAAGTCGCGTCTCGTTGTCCATCCTGTATGGACGGCTTCCCACGCGTGGATAGGAGCGGGGCAGTGCGGATGAGCATGGTTCAACGTGAAAATGACGTACCCTGCACCCATGTCTCCTAGAAGACTCGCAAAAGCATTAACGTCAAAAACGTCGACGGCATCTGCATATGGCTTCTTTATGCCATTTCGCGGTTGCGTAAAATCTGTCCAATGAAACATCGCCCCATACCCTGCCTTGACAAACCAGTCTGTACTTACCCGATGCGCGCGGGCACTCTCTTCAACGGCCGTCATTTCTGCAGTCGCCGAAACAGGTAGAACTTCAAGGCATCGCAAGTGGACTACTTGGTCTTTGTCAGCGCCAGATAGTTGTAGTGTGACGGGGTTTACTCCGCGGGTTAAGTGCAATCTCCCATCGAGCCGCTTCTTTTCGAAATTAAAAAACCAGCCGTCCTCAGTTGAGCGATACACCCCCTCGGTTAACTTTAGATCTGACTTAACCGAACTGCTGCCTGAGATAACTTCCACGTGAAAGCGGAGTCCGGGAACAGCACACGAGATGAACAGGTCATACTCACCTGCTTCTGGAGCAGTAACGTTCCATTTAATACTGCTTGAATCCTTACAGTTCACGGAGATCTTCAGATTGTCCAGCTTTGCGTTGTCCCCGATCTCTGACGCTGTTGCTCCGTACAGACGGATATACGGCGTGAGTCCATGGATAAGAGGTTCTGTCGCTGAGGGGACTGCAGCACGGAGGGGTAGTGGGGACGCAAATCTCGCTGAGAGGACGCCGGCAGCGCCACCCATCATAATCTTTAAGAAGTTTTTCCTGCTCAGGGTGTGAGCTTCAAAGGACGTTTTCAAATGTTCCGCTCCTCAAATAGATCGTGGGTGATACCCCAGATGGCACTCTGGTAGCTACGAAGTGGCGAGCTCCCGGAGGGAATACGAATCAACCATCGCCCTTGAAATGTTGTACGCAGTATCGGGCGAGAGAGGATCATCGTGCCGAATGATTGAACAGAAGACTAGCTGGCCAGTGTTCGCCAGCTAAGTCCCAGTTCATTGCAGTCAATGCGCAACCCCAGTTAGAAGTAAAGTTTTAACGACAATTGCAACTGCCGCTCCGTGCTGCGAGTGCTGGTTATCGATCCAAACTGTGCGTGATTGTTCAGATCGTTGACCGGAATTCCCCATGTCGGCGTATTTGTAACGTTGAACGCCTCGGCCCGGAACTGAAGACTTGTTCTTTCGGTGAAAGGAAAATCCCGGAACAGTGATACATCCAAATTCTTAAACCAGTCCGCTCGAAGTGAATTCCTACCAGAATCGCCAAACGTAAACGGCGCCGGCGGGGCAAAAGCCGCGGTGTTAAACCACTCCCTTGTGCTCGGATTTGTTAGGTTAGGATCTCCGACCACACTCGCCCGAACGTTGCCACTCCCGGGATCGAAATTGCCGACATTAGGAATGTCCGACGAGATGTAGGCATTGTATGGCAAACCTGAAGTGAGAGTCAGTATCCCATTCAGCTGCCAGTTTCCGACAATGTAATTAACAAAACTACTGGAGTTTGCGAAGCGCCTTCTTTTACCGAATGGGAGCGGGGCGGTCGCACTGGCACTGAGAACATGTGTCAGATCAAAGCCGGACACGCTGCGGTCACCCTTGATGTTGTACGGGTCCTGGACTGAGCAGCTTTCGATACCGAAGAAGCCAGAGCAGCCGACGTCAATGGACTTTGACCAGGTGTACGCAACCAGATAAGTAAGCCCGCTCGAACTACGGTGGTTGGCAGAAAATTGGAAAGCATTGTAGGAGCTATTCCCAATGCTTCTATCATAAAAAGTCGGACTGATATACGGATATGGCTGCCGAGCCGTAACCTGGGCGGGCGTTCCTGGTCCCGGCGTTAATGCAACATTGTACAAGCCACCAACCGTAAGGCGGTGGCTTTGGGAACCCACATAATTCGCGGTCATCACGGTGTTCTGGCCCAACTGCCGCTCGATTCCAAAATTCCATTGCTCTGAATATGGATCCTTAGCCTTCGGGTCCCGGTACCACTCAACTTGGCCGAATGGCGTTGGAGCGGGTAAACCTGCCGAACCTAAGTTTGCAAGCGGATTTTGCCAATTTACCGTGGCGACTTCATTAGACGTATTCAATGCGGGAGTGAGTATCTGCGCTATTGATGGCCAGTCGCCACCAATGCCCTGCACGGTTTGCATGACACCCGCCCAGAGGTCATTGAACATCCCGAACGAGGCACGCACCACCGTTTTGTCGTTAAGACTATAGGCAATCCCGAGACGGGGTTGGATATTGTCATAAGTATTGGAATACAAGCGATCATTTCTGGAAACAACCACGTGAGGCTGCGGAAGCCCTCCAGGAATGCAGGGAGCCTGACCGGCACTCGCGCAGTTCGGTGAATTTGTTTGAACAACATAGGTCCCATTGTTGAAATCGATATTCCCCACCTGACTGGTTTTATCGCTAGGACCTGACCCATACCCCGGCCAGAGCATTAGGTCATACCGAAGCCCGACATTCACAATCAGTTTGTCTGTCACTTTCCATTTATCCATAAAATAGAAGCCGTAACCACGCTGCCCAGTAACGGGTGCAAAAGTATCTCGACGCGAGGCGCTGGCGGCTGTTCCGATAAGAAAAGCTGCCATGGCATCGCCCGTCCCAGCCGGCGCTTCCGGATTCGCTGTTTGCGCAGCACCAAAGGTTTCACTCGGGCCGCCGCCATGTACATAAAATGAGTCTGTCTCAATATTGAAACCACTGGTAAACGAATGTTTGCGGAGAACTTTCGTCAAATTGGCTCTCCACTGATAAATGTCCGTGAGCTTGGTTCCGCCCTTGTTTGTGGCACCAGTATTCGCGTATGCCGGAATGCTCAGCCCTGGGATGGAGCAACCAGTCGTACCCGTGAAACCGCAGGCGAAACCAGTTGCTAGGCCGGCGGCATTGGCCACCGTTGTCGGGTCTAGCTTGTCATAGGCGTTGCCGACGTTATTCGTGAGGTCCACATGTCCGAACTGCGCATCCAGGATGGTTGACGGGTTGAACTGGTGATAGTAGGACAACACATATTGCTTTCCGAAGGTTTCGCCCGTAGCGGTCTCCCCAACGAGACCACCTGTTCCGATCCTCGACTGGTCCGAATTCGTGTACCTAAAAAAGAGAGAGTTAGAGGGGTTGAAGTTTTCGTCTATTCTGAAACTGTATTCATTCTGAGGAGTTAGATTGGAACGAAGGTCATAGCCATTGAAGCCGTTTACGACCGGCAGCGGGCTGGGAAACACCGCCTTGGCAAGAGACACGGCGCCTGGATTTAATACGCTCGAAATGTCATTGTTCGGAAAGGGATCGCGGATAAATGAGCCGGGCTTGGCAGGATCGGGCCGCGTCGTGAACGGGTTGTAAAGCTGGACGGGGTTAGGACCTTGCAAGAGTGCGCTGAAGTCACCTGAAAGCTCGGCCGCTGTAGGCACATTGTAAAACGCGCCGGACGGATTGCCTGCAGCACTCGTGCTTGCACCGGTTGCGGGCTGCGCGCGGCGAAACCCTTCATAGCTCCCGAAGAAGAAGGTTTTATTACGGCCGTTGTAATGCGGAAGAACCACCGGACCGCCGAAATTCGCACCGAACTGGTTTTGTTCTAATCTCGAAGCAACGCCTGCAAGTGGGTTCTTAGCATCCAGGACCGTGTTGCGCAAAAACTCCCACGCCGTGCCATGGAAGTTGTTCGTGCCAGACTTGCTGACCACGTTGACGATCCCGCCCAACACTCCGCCGAACTGCGCCTCATCACTGTGGGATTGGACTTTGAACTCTTGAATATCGTCAAGAATTGGAGCTATCGCATAAGTGGTAAAGACCTGGTCGGTATCGTCGATCCCATCCAGCATGAAGTAGTTGCTACGATTTGATTGCCCGCTAACTGCTGGAAAGACAAACGAGCCGAGCGGGGCAGCCTGTGCGCCACCCGAGTTCTGCGCCACGCTGACCGGACTCACGCCCGGCGCCAGCGCCAGAAGCTGCGTGAAGTTTCGCCCGTTGAGTGGAAGGTCTGCAACTTGCTTGGACTCTATTACCGTGCCTAACGTCGCATTCGCGGTTTCAAGATTGACCGGCGTAGCCTCGACCGTGACGGATTGCTGGGTCGATCCTACCCCTAATGTAAAGTCCTGAGTGCTGGCCTGATCGACGACAACATGCAGCCCCGCCTGAGTCGCTGCATTAAATCCAGTTTTTTTCACCGTCAGAGAGTATTCACCGGGTGGCACGCTCACGAACACATACAGACCGGAATCGTTAGTGAGACTCTCTCTCTCCGTTCCAGTGGCAGTATTGTGGAGAATTACCATTGCCCGAGGAATTACCGCGCCGCTCGAGTCTCGAACAACTCCGTTCAGAGAGGCCGTCGCCTGCCCCGAGGCGCTATGCGGAATTGCTAATGTCATTAGTAGCGCCGCGAGCAGCAAGGAGATGCGATGGCCAAATCCGAATTCCCGCAAGCCGGATGAATCCTCGCATCCTCGAACCAACGCAAAAAGACTAGAAGCTTGGTTATCCATAAACGCCTCCCACCTAATTGATTAGCGATCTATAGCCTCACAGCGTTCTTGTCCGATCACTCAAAATCATCCAAGCCCAAACGATTGTGCCGAAGCAATTTTATAGATGAAATTAATAGTTCGCATATCAAACCGCTCACTTATAGCCTCGATTAATAACGCTTGTCAAGTATTTTGTTGTTCAGGCGCGCCAAGCGACGAATCTTCGCGCACGAATTGCTTAATTAACCCGGCACTTTTAAATTGATTTTGCGAAGGGATGCGGAGGAATTGGCGGCGACCCAGTTTATTGAGGTAGGGTTGCTTTTTCGAAACGAATTCCCGGAGAAGGAAGACGTTCTTTCTGCAAAACGAGGGTTTTTACGTTACAACTGAAATCCGTTGATCATTCCACACTGGACCATCCGGGTACTGGTATGCGAGCAAAGTCTCCGGAAGTATCTCGGTGCTGTACCCGGGTTTTTCAGGCAGAAGATAATGTCCGTTAGTTATGCGAGCGGGATCAGCAAAATGTTCATGCAGATGATCTACAAATTCAGTGACACGGTTTTCGAGCGACGCTGATACGCGCAGGTAGTCAAAGATCGCCAGGTGCTGGACGCATTCGCACAAGCCGACTCCGCCCGCGTGAGGGCAAACCGGGATGTTGAATTTAGCGGCCATCAAGAGC
>Ga0102924_1003413_pt1 | contig 16693 bp, 13 predicted proteins | sample PaiPotPPM11metaG_FD_80116 | JGI IMG/M metagenome (GOLD analysis project Ga0102924, IMG submission 80116) | Iron sulfur acid spring bacterial and archeal communities from Banff, Canada, to study Microbial Dark Matter (Phase II) - Paint Pots PPM... ...
TAGCGGGACGGAGGGTGACGAAGGTGTGGCTCAATCGACTACCGCCGGACTATCGACGCAGATATCATTTCAATATAGCGATCCTGGTCGGCTTATTCCGTCATTACCGAGCCGCGGAGGCTACGCTAGACGACGGAATGGCTGCGAGGGGCTTACGCGAGGAAGTGCTGAGCGCCGAACGCGACTTCGTGCAATTCCGGCCGTTGCTTGAATGCCGTCAAGATGTCGGGATTGTATCGCGCGAGTTGCTTGGTAGGGATGAGTAGGCGCGGTTCTTGCAGCGGGAGCGACCGAAAGCCGTGCTTCAGGTAAAATGATGCGGCGCGTTCGTTCACCGGGTCGGTAATTACGACAACCGCACCAATAGAGAGCGCGACGAAAAGCGATCGCCGCAATGCATCGCGCAGGAGCGCCGCGCCTAAACCCTTGCCCTGATGAGCAACGCCCATGCCGAGTTGCCCAAGAAGGATCATCGGTATCGATCCAAGTTTTGATACCTTCAGGGCGCGCGCCGTCGTTTCGTCCATCTCCGCATCGCGGTATTGGTATGGCACCAGCGTGTAGTATCCGAGGACTTCACACGGTTCTTCGTGAGGCGACGACGGAACCAGAACGTAGGTTTGAGCCACAAACCGTTCTGAGGCTTGGCGTGCGCGATGATCTGTCGGCCGACGGCCACGCGTCCGCTCACCTGACGATTGAGAGCCGGCCGATCGTTGATGACGACTTGTCGCGTGCTCTGCTGAACGGTTACGAGGTGTCCTTTTACGGAAACGATCGTTCCCGCGATGCGCTGATGTCGATACATCATCCGCCCGGAGCAATTGCCGTTCGAAACCCAGGTATCGTCATGCCACGAGCCGCAGCGTGAATCGACGTATGGTGGCTGCGAGTTCTGCATACTTTGCATGCTTTGCGCTGTGGCTGGAACGCTCATCGACATGGCTCCGGCCACAAAGACCGCTCCGGCAAGAAGATTCGCGAGTTTATTCATAGAGTGTGCAATACCGCAGGCTGCGGGAAAGCTTCCTCGCAGAGCGAGCCGACGGCAGCCCCCACGATCGCAGCAGCGAGTTGGGCTTTACTAAGGCTTCGAGCTGTCGAAAATCGTCGGGCCCGCGGGCCTTTCGTCCATAACCGTCGGTTTGCGTGGACCGTTTCTTGCCGGGCAGCAGTAGACACCGGCCAGAAAATACATGTCGTCAGGCCCGAAGGTTGGAATATGGTTCATGCGAGCGCAATCCGACGCAGAAGCCAGGACCGTGAAGGCGCGCTCGGCCGGCGGTGTGGCCGCCGAGTAGTGCTTGACGAGGTCCGGGCGTGCCTTGCGAAGGCAAGCGGTGTAGCTGTTCATTCTCATTTGCGCATATTCGAACTGCTGTAAGTCTCGGCGTTGCGGAGCCGTAAGAACGAAGATGCCCCCACTCGCCACCGCTAATCCCAGCACGAAGGATGCCACGGAGATCAGCCACGCCCGATTGTTGCGTGTCATCCTAAAGCGATCGCGTCGCGTCGGTTAGTTGTCAAAGCCCGCACCGGCTACGGCTTTCTGTGTAGCGTCGACGTGCACGTCGTGATCGACGAAAACGGCGAACATTTTGGATGGCTCGACGGTCACATCTTTACCCCGCACGAAGTTGTGGGCGAATAACCCTAACGGTCCGAGCAGAACGTACGTCAGAATGGTCGCCGTCGATGCGGCGCCCTTCTGGTCGCTGCCGGCGCCCGTGGCATGATTGACATCGGAGAGCAGTACTTTGCCATGGTCGGCGCTGTACACCCAATTCATAGCCATGCCGAGCTTTCCGCCGTGCCCGTTCCCACCGGCGCGGTCGACGAGCGTAACGGTCGCCTCACCGTTGGCCCCTTTAGGAATTACGATGTAGCCGCCCTCATCGACTTCCTTGTCGACCACAATTGGCACGAGGTCCCCAACGTTCGCCGATACCGATGAGACTTTCTCGCTAACCGACACATCGACGGTGGTGCCACCGGGGAGCAGCTCGACCGTAGCTGGCAATTCCGGCGCAGGCGTAGCTGCCTGATCGTACGACGACCCCGGAGTCGCGACCGCAGCAGGCGTTACTTGTTGCCCAAACGCCGGCGCCACGCAACCAAACGAAAAAAGGACGAGAACAAAGTATTTCACGGCCTAAGTGCTTTCCCGACAACGATCGTGTTCACGATCCTTGCCGCATAAAATTATAGCAGTGCGTCGCGTTCGGCCTAAAGCGAGCGCGTCCCCTAGAAAGCGCGTACGGTATATAGTCCATTAGTCACGGTGTAAAGACATCACCTTCAATCTTTTTTCTGCGATGCCGCGAAGCGCGCTGGCGTTGCAGCATTGAGGTTTACAAAGGATTGACCCCGACGGTCCGGGTTGACGCTCTGCACCGCAGGAGCGGGTTCTGAAAGCACTCTAGTAGTTATGTATTAGCTACTTCAGCCCATTGGGCAGAGGGTTTTTCGTATGCGTATTCTCTCCCGTATCGCGCGCGGAGCTGCCATTGCGGCGCTCCTTGCGCCTCTTACTTTCGCACCGCTCTCCGCCGCGCCGGTGCCCGCCTTGCGCGTGCAGGGGACGCTTAATCAGATTCCGCTGCTGCGCAAAGCTGCGGCGGCCTACGATGCTCAAAACTCGAACATCACCGTCGATGTCAAAGGAACGAATTCCGGCCAGGGCATCGCGGCGCTGCGCGAAGGCACGATCGACGTCGCCGCATCGGATATCGCGGTCTCGTATCCGGGCTTCTCGGACACAACCATCGGCGTACTCGGCGTCACCGTCATCGCGGGGCCGCACACCGGCGTAAAAAACCTCACGCGCGAGCAACTCGCGGCGATCTACCTTGGCAAGATCAAAAATTGGAAAGAAGTCGGAGGCGAGGATCAGCCGATCGTGCTGTTCGGCCGGGCAATCGGCACCGGCGTGCGCTATCTCTTCGAACAGAAGGTGGTCAAGTCACCAATCTCCAGCAGCAATCCCGTCAATCCCAACGTTCTCGTGGCGACAATCGCGGCGACGCCCGGGGCGCTCGGATATGTCGGCAGCTACTTCGTGCGCAATCAGCCCGGCCTCATACTGAGGTTTGACGGCGTGCTGCCGACCCCGGAAAACATTCGCAGCCATCGCTATGCATTCTCGACCGACGAGCACCTGTACACGCGCAGCGGCGGTTCGCCCGAGGCGCGGGCATTTGCCACGTTCGTCGCCGCACAGCGCGCGATGCGGAACTCGTCCGGGATTTACTAGCAGCGGCGAATAGCGTTGACGGCCACTAGCGTTGATCGGTTACGGGAGTCCGATCAGCGCTCGCGCACGGACGTCTCATGCAGGTCGCCAGGAGCGGCGGCGGCAGGGTCTCGGTAAGCTCGCGCGTATCACAGAGCGGCAAAGGAAATGCTATGCGCCAGACTACGCCTTCAGTTCCAGGCATCAACACGCAGCGTCTCTCACTACGAGTGCTGGACCCCGAATATGCTCAGATATGCGCCGACTACGCACTTCGGAACAGGGATCACCATGCGGCGTCTGCGCCTCGCCGCTCGGACGAATATTACCGAGGCGAGTACTGGGGAGAGCGCCTGATAAACGCTCAAAAGCGTTTTGAAGAAGGAACGAGCATCGAGATGTTTTTTCTGACGCGCGAAGATCCACGTCGAATCATCGGCAATTGCAACTTTGATGGGTTTTCGTTTGGTGCCTTTCAAGCGTGCTATCTGGGATATAATCTCGACAAGGACGAGGTTGGAAACGGCTACATGACTGAAGCGCTGGATGCCGCTATATCATACGCATTTGACCTGACGGGCATCCATCGGATTATGGCAAACTATATGCCCACGAATGCCCGGAGCGGGAACGTGCTCAAGCGGCTTGGGTTCCGAGTTGAAGGGTACGCGAGAAATTATTCACGACTCAATGGCGCATGGCAAGATCATATTTTAACCGCAATGCATTCCGACGAGTGGAACTGCCGAAGCGATGCCCCGGCAAGTACTCCCAGGCGCCCGAACGGATATTACTGAGGCCGATCACCGCTGCTTCGAGGCCGCGGGGGCCAAAGAAGTCCGATACGGCCATCCATTCAGTCCACTCCATTTGGTAAATATACTTAATTAAGTAAATTGAGTAAAGGGGGTAAACCGCGAATTGTGAATTAGCAGAGTCGTGTGAAAAAGAAGGCGCCTCCTCAATTCGACCCTGCCGCGCTCGATGACCATTCGGTTGCAGTCTATTTGTTTTGCCTGGACCTTGCGAAGGTAAATGCGATCGGCGGCGATTCGTTGTTGGCCGAAGCTCAATCGGCCGCGATCGAGCAAGACCACGTACGTGCCATCGAACGTGCCCATGCGTATCTTCTCGAGAATGATATTGATTTAGCTTTAAAGCCGGTTATAAACCATGCGGCATTTGGTTTGCTACGGAGAGCGCAAGAAGTCGATCAGAATGATCTGGCTCGTGCTTTGGGCTGCACGGCTTCCGCGATTTGCCAATTTGAAAGGGGACATTCAAAGCTTCGCTTCGTGAAGGTACTAATTGCAGCGGAGCTTATTGGTATCGCCCCTGAGCGGGTATTTATTCGTCCGCGATCCGAGCCGCATCTCGCGCTGGTAAAAGCCAAAGGTTCCCAAAGGCATTCGCGGAATCGATCCTCGTAAGCTATTCCGGCAGTAAATTAAGACGCGTCGCAGCGGTCCGCCAAGGATGAGCTTGACTCAGCGCTATCGTGTTCGTGTATTTTCCGAAATGTGCTGTGGGCGCAAAACCGGGCAACCGACTTTCTAAGCAATGCACCGCCCGGTCGAAGCTACGACGCATTGCGTGACATCGTATTGGCGGCCTGTTATCCTAAGCTCGGCATTGAGGTAGCGACCCTGGGATGGGTCGCGTCATGCGGCCAGTGATTTCTGAGGCGGTTGGGTAATTTCGTAGAGTGCGAGAAATTCCTCGGGAGTGCGATTCGCCAAGCGAGCTATGCGGATGCTCGGCACTGTATGTTTGTCGTAGCCAGTCGTCATTTCTAACAATCAAAGAATCCCTACGATGGTGACGAATGCCGAGAACCCGCTGGCACAGCCGTTGGGTCTCGTGCGCGACATTCGAGCGCTGCGCCGCCAAAACGCTTAGCGCACGCAGACCCGGCGTGCGTAATACGTGTAATCCCGTGGGCCAAAGCGCTCGGTCGGGGACGAACTCGAGGTGCAGAGGACGGCAGGCGGACACGGACCACTGCGCAGAAACCCACGCTCCGAATCCTCAAGCAGAGCGATCGCGTCGGCCGTGATCGGACCATCTGCGTAGGGCTTCGGGAGTTATCATGGCCGCGGAAGACCCTGGGGGCGATGCGCTAGCAACATTCGAGATAATCGACGATCAGGACGGCGTTGTCGCGACGATGCAGTTATTCAAAGGCGAGAGTGTATACCGGTGTTCGACGTCAAGTGCGGAGGCTCAGCACGCTGATCCGATCGACCACATTGTCGCATCGCTCGCGGTAGGAACGAATCCTGCCGATTACCTGCATCAGCTCGTGGCGGCGTTGCACAGTAAAGGATACAAAGTGCGCGTGCTCTCGCAGCGCATTACGTCAACATTGAAGTACGATTTGCGAACGGGATCTGTTGTCGGCGCTGCAACGCCTATTTTCGAAACTGCGGACACGGACGCACTGGGGAAGCAACTCCTCGAGCACGTCGTCGGCGCGATCAAGGAGGTCACCGGCGCGCAATTCGCCCAGCTTCAGGAGCAAATCGCTGCCGATGAAGCACGAGCCCTGGGCAATGCCGATGTTAACTCCTACACGCATGAACAAAAAGCTCAGCTTCTCGAAGTCTACCGTCAAGCCAACTTTAACAACTTTGAACGGAACGACCGCTTTGGTGCCCTTCGCAGAAGACTAGTGCTAGCCACGGACCTTCGCGACTATGCGCTCGCAAGTAGCGACGCGCAGGAACTCATGCGAGACTTTTCCGGCGAACTCGGCCAAGAAGATAGTATCGCGCTCCAAACTACACCAGCGATTTATGCCGCACTCGAGGGCCGCGCGGAATCAGCGATCGTCGCATTTGAGAGCCTATTAGCGTTGCCCGACATCACCGCAGATCAACGCGGCTGGCTCTGGAGAAATCTCTCCCTCGCGCTCAAGCCGGAAGACCCGACGGCCGCGCTTGCAGCCCGCCACTCGATAGACGCATTTCTCGAAGAGGGCCAAAAAGCTGACGCGGGCAGTAGCCTCATGCGACAGCATATATGCCTCGCCGTCTCGGATCCTAAGAAAGCCGAAGAACCGCTGACGGAGCTCGTCGAGCTCTTTCCGTCTTCCGAAGTCTCAGCAAGGGACTACCGAGCCGCAGCCCTGCACGAGCGTGCCAAATGGCGCTACAGTTACGGAGATAAAGCCGGCGCTTTGGCCGACGCAAAGTCCGCAATAGCCCTCAGGCGCACCCTCATTGGCCGAGAAAATCTCCTAGCAAGCTCGCTCTTTCTAGCGGCGTTCGCGGCGAAGGATATAGGCAACGACGAAGCCCCGGCATTTGAAAGCGAGGCACAGGTCCTTGCGGTTACGATCAACGCCAAATTGCATGAGCTGCGAAACGGAGCAATCGAATTATTGCGCGGCTATAACGCCAACGATGCTGCCCGCATCGAGAATGAGGCGAGGGCTATTGGACACTACGACCTTGCTGTCACGGCGATTATCGCGCGCGCAATTAATGACTCAACGCTCTCACTCGACGAGCGGATCGCACTACTCGAGGCATGCGCGTCCTGGCCGAACGACCGCCTCGATATGGCAATGCGTCACGTCATTCAGAACATCATCGCAGACCAGCTCCGAAATTCTGGCCGCCTGGACCGCGCGATACCGATCTACAAGGCGCTCTCCGATGCCACTCCGGTTGATTGGAATCGCTTTGGGAACTACATCAACGCACTTTGGAGCGGGGAACGCTGGGGTGAAGCCGCAACCGCCGTGGCTTCTCGGATCCGAATGTTTGGGGAGACTCCACAGTTGCAATACGCCTATGGGCGATCGCTGTGTAAGGCCGGAGATTTTAGCAGCGCAATCGGGCCGCTCCGTGCGGCGCAAAAAGCCGCGCAAGTCGGCAGCGCTTTTCATAACTTCGTCTCGGGTTTGCTCGACGAGGCGCTCGACAGTGGAGCGACACCCCGCGCCGTTGGCGCGACAGAAGGGTCAGCGCCGGTTACCCTTCCAGATGTTGTGCAACTTATCGAGGACTTCAGTCGCACGATCAGCCTCAGTCGGGGAGACTACTGGAAAGGTGATACGTGGATCGCGCGGCCGGAGGAGCGCGCGGAGATCGCCCTCCATATGTTCATGGAGGCGCGGTTCGGCGATCGAGTCATGACTTTTCGACAACTCAGAACGAACGGTGGCATCGTCGATATCTTTGCGCAGTTTCAGGGGCTCGCCGTTGTTTTTGAGTTAAAAATGTGCGGCGGCAACTATTCATCGACATATGCCAGCGAAGGCGAAGAACAGCTCCGGCACTACATGCCTGGCCGAAGCAATATCGGCTTCCTCGTCGTGCTTGACGGCCGTCTAGATGACTACGGGAACTCGCTCCTAACGTCTGAAAACGATGGGGCCTTGAGTATTCGCGAGTTTCTCATCGATGTGCGCCCACGGCAGAGTAAGAGCAAGGCGAAAGCCAAGGGCAAGAATCAAAGTGCGAAGACGAAAGGCAAGCAAACAGCGCGGACTCGCAAGAAATCCAAGAAGGAGGCCTAGAGGGCATCGTGGGTAGTTCCGACCGCATTCACCGTGCGCAGACCATTTGCGCAAAACTTGAAGCCGAGTACATTCGTGCCTCACGCCGAGTGGACCCGAACGCCCGTGTCGACGCGAGACATCCGGAATCACCTGTTGCTCCCCTAGCAGAGCCGCAGTGAGAAACACTCGTGTAAATGTTCGAGCATTGGCGCAGGTCGCACTAAACTACGCAGCGCACTTCGGGCTTACACCTCAGGTTGCCCTAAACGTCCACGCCATGTTCTCTCATCCACTTCGACGGGTCTCAGCGGCTTCCGATTTTCACAACAGGGTTTGCCTCACTATCGCTACGCCCGAGCGGGGGAGCTACCTGCTGCGCCCCGCCCCAGCGACGTGGATTTTAGTCGAGTGCTCTTCTGCGAGTCCAGACGACTCTTGAGAAGCCAACCCTCTCTTGCAAATCACAAATATCGAACTCTCGTGAAGCGTGCCGGCACGGTCGTATGACTTCTGTGCAATCGCGTCCTCTTCTGTCCAGTCGTGTTCTTCCACGTTAGAAAGCCGGAGGTGAGCACGCCGGGCTGCACGACGTATTGATAAAGGGCTGCGTGTAGATCACCTTTCGCTATGCGATCCGCAAGCACTGCCAGCCATTTTACCGACTTTGAGCCTGGTCGGATCCTTTGGTAAGGCGCTCATTCAAGCGGCTTCGCGAAGAGATCTGATGCATTATCAGTGTCCTGATGTAACCAAGGTGCTCCGCAGCAGATACATTGGAAGCATGCTGACCCCACGATCTTAGTAATACTTGTCAGCCAAATCACCTCGTTGCCCGAAGAATACCAAGTCATTGGCGTCGTTCCAGAGCTCATCACCGTACACGCTGAGCACTGATGCTACTTGACGTCCTGCGCAATGGTGCGTGTCAAGACTTTCCCGTCGACCTTTGCCGTGATCTTAAACGTCCAACGCGCCGCAAACGCGAGGTTGACCGATGCGACGTAGCGGCCGTTGCCTTTGCTAGTAGCTTGCGCTGACGGGCCGCTCATCGACATGGAGGGCATGGCGGTTGAGATACTGACGCTCGCGCCGTTTACCGGCTTGTGTGATCCGTCGCTGATCTGAACCGTGATGGTTTCAGTCCCTTGTTTGGGTGGATTCGGCGAGAAGCTCGCCGCTATGTTCAGCGGTTGGGAGGCTACTGTTCCCAAGGGTATCGCCGCAAGCGTGGAAATAGCAAGGGCGGCGACGAGATGTACGGGTTTCATGTGAGGTATATATCCTTTTCATCTGGCTCGGAATTAGTACGATGATGGTGCATAATCACCGACGGCACCATGGAGCGCCGCGAGCGAATCGTCATAACGGGCCGTTGCGCGAAGAACGGCTTCACGTGCGCTGGCGAGGGTCGCCAGCGCGTCCAAAGTCTCTAGTTCGATTCCTTTTCCGTCTCGCTCGCGTAACTCGACGATGCTTAATTCCTGGTTCGCGTTCGCGAGTTCAACGTGAGTCGTCACTACGCTTCGTTGAGCCGCCTGTAGATCACGCACTGCGTCGAGTACGTCGGCCTGTGTCTGCAGCCGCGTGCGGTCAAGAGCAATCTGGGCGCGCTCATACTGCACTCGTGCTGCCTGTATGCCGGCCGAACGCGATCCCCCGTCGAAGAGCGGCAGGGATGCGGAAACGCCTACCTGCGAACCCGCAGTTCCCAAAGCAGGGCCTGAGGTGCCGGTGTATGTCTGTGCTGTTGCGGTGATCGTCGGTAGGTATTCGAAACGAGCGCCTGCCATATGCTGCCGCGCCGCAAGCATGAACCGCTCGGCGGCCACAACGTCGGGGCGCCGCACAAATGCACGGGCTTCGAGCGCCGCGACATTCGGGGTAAACGTCAGCAAGGGCGTCTGCAGAGCGGCACCTGGCGTGGATTCGATATCGAAGTCGAGCACCACTTCGAGTGCGTGCATCGCACGAACCGCGTCCGCTCTTGCATCCTCTTCGGACTGCTGCGCCTGTGCTAACGCGGCTTGGTCACGTGCGAGGAAATAGCGGGGGTCGGCTCCGGCGCGGACACGTTCTTGTGTATTCGAAAGATGCGATTGCTGATCACGCACGTCAATCGCTCGTTGTTGAGCAACCGCGCGAGCAAGTGCTGCCGCGTCGTATTTCTGTACGGCGTCGGTCACGGCTTGGTTCACGTCCATTGCAGCCGTTGCGCGAACTGCAGATGCTTCAGATCCAGCAGCTCGTGCGGCTGCCCATGCTTGCGGAGCGAAAAGCGGTACGCTAGCGTTCAACGATCCATAGGTCTGGTGCGCCGCCGGCATGCCGAGCTGCGTGAGCGTGGAGTTCATCGTGGTTTCACTAACAGATACTTGTGGTAATGCCTGGGCACGCGCCGATCGCGCTTGTGCGGCGGCATTCCTTGCATCCAATGCTGCTAGCTGGGCTGCGAACGATTTTTGCGCACGCAAGATAACCTGCGCTTGAGTGAGCGAGCCATTCCATCTCAGCGGTTCGGCCGAAGCGAATGTGATTGATGCAAGTGCGCCGACCACGAGCACGATCAATATTCCTCTACGCATCCGTCGGCTCCAGTGGGGGTGGACCCGGCTTACGGTGCAAAACGGCGTTGCGCAACCGCTTGGGCAAGTCGTCGAGCACATCGTGCAACACTGGCACCACGAAGAGTGTGAGCACCGTCGACATCGAGAGTCCGCCAATAATGACCGTCGCTAGCGGCGAGTATGCATCGATTCCGGTCTTCGGGAAAAATGCCACGGGTATCAGTACGATGAGGCTGACGATCGTCGTCATCAAGATTGGCCGCAGACGCACCGGACCAGCATAGAGAATCGCATCTCGCCGGGAGAGCCCTTCCTTCCGCTTTCGAATGATGAGATCCAAGAGCAAGATGGCGTTACTGATAGCCATGCCGTTGGCTACAACGATGCCGAGAATGGAAACCGTCGAGAAATTCTGATGGGCGAGGAGCAGCCCACCGAACATTCCAAGCAACTGAAGCGGAACCGCTAGCAGCATTACCAGTGGTTGGATGATCGAGCGAAACTGTGCGACGAGCAGGAGGAAGACGAACAGCAACGCTACTTCCATCGCGCTTAACAGGCGGCCGAAGCTTTCCATCATTTCGGTCATATCCCCACGCATCTCCATTCCGTAGCCTATGGGAAAGGGCACGGCAGCCATGCCATGCATGAGAATGTTCATATCGAGGTCCATCTCGCCGGGGCCGCCGCGTCGATAGAAGCCGAGCACAGACACGCTCGGGCGCAGCCCGTCGTGTTCGATAATGGTTGGGCCGACGCTTCGCTCCACTTTGGCGATTGCGCTGAGTGGAACGACCTGGCCATGTTTTCCAACGATCTGTATTGCCGAGATGTCACCAGTCCGATTACGCTGATCTCGGGCGTACCGCACGAGTATCGTATCGTGGCGGACGCTGTGCGGATTGAAATATTCCGTTGTTAGTCCGCCGTGCAGTGCATAGTAGGCCTGTGACTGAACCTCTTGCGGGGTCAGCCCAATCTGCGAGGCTCGCGTGCGGTCAACCACGATGTCATCCTCAGGCTGCGTGTACGCCGAGCTGGTGGAGACTTCGTACAGCCCGGGAATTGCACGTGCCTGATCGGCAACGACGCCGGCGAGATGATAGAGCTCCTTTTCGTTCGGCCCATAGATCAACATCTCGACGGGTGCATTATTGCTGGCCATGACGTCGGCGCCCATCTCCTTGGGCGCCAAACGCCGGATACCCGGGATGCTAGACTCCGCCCGCGCATACACGGAATCCATGATCTGCCAGATCGATCGCCGTCGATCTTCTTTGGGCTTGAACGTTATGAGATACGAAGCGTCGTTGACGCCGTTCATCGGGTCGCCTGTAAAATAATCGCTGCCGGTTTCTTCTCCGATCGATGCAGAGACTTTCTGCACGTCGGGTTGCCTCAGTAAGAGCGATTCGAAGCGACGACTTGCAGCATTGGTCGCTGCGAATGATGTCCCGGGAGCCATCTCAAGCAGGCCGTACGCTTGTCCCGTGTCGGCAAGCGGCATCATTTCTTGGCCGATGAACGGCAGCAAGGAGATCCCAACATAGGTAAGGAGCGCTGCTGCGGCGAGCACGATTCCCGCGTTATCGAGGCTCCACGCTAGCCCCCGGCGGTAGGATGCATCGAGTCGGCCGAGGCCCGCTCGCACGGGGCGCAAAACCCGCGCCACCGCCGTGTCGAGACGCGTCCGAACCGGAGAACGGAGTTCGGCTGGTTGAAACAGGTACGCCGCAAGCAGTGGCGTGAGCGTCACCGAGACGATGAGCGAAGCCACCAGTGCGAAGACGATGGGCCAGACCAAACCGACGAACATGATCTGGGTGATGCCACCGCTCATGAGCAGCGGCACCACGGCCAGCGCCATGACGCCGGTCGCAGCCGCAATTGGGACGATAACTTCCATCGTGCCATCGATCGCTGCTCGCACCGGCGAATGGCCTTCGTCGAGTTTTCTATGCACGGAGTGAATAACGACAATGGAGTCATCGACGAGCCGCCCAATAGCGAGAAGCAATCCGATAAGCGTCGAACTGTTGATTGAGAAATGCATCGGCACGAAGAGCAACACCGCGAGCGATAGGCACGTCGGAATCGACGTCATCACGATGAGTGTCGCGCTGACATCTTCAAGAAAGATCAGCAACACGATGCCGGCGAGGAATACGCTGACGATCAGCTCCTCGAGCATATTCCGCGTGAGGTCCTGGACGAAGCGCGAGTTGTCGTAGGCCCGTGCGAAATGCACGCCCGGATGATCGACTTGGATCTGCGCAACGCGCGCCATGACCGCAGCGATGACCTGCGGGGAACCCGCATCCGGGTTTTCCACGATCGAGAGTTCGACGGCGCTCTTGCCGTTGAAGCGGTAGGTGCTACGCACTTCCGCTGGACCGTCGCGTACGCTCGCCACGTCTCGCAAATAGATCGTGCGCCCGTCGGCCGTCGTAATGGGGTAGTCAAGCATGCTCTGTGCGGAAGTGGCACGCTGATCGGCGCGCACCAGCGTTTCGTACGCGCCGCCGGTGACTACGCCACCCGAACGGCTGACGTTCTGCGCATCGATCGCATTACCGACGTCTAAGATGGAAAGGTGATTTGCCGCAAGCGCGTCGCGGTTAACATCGACCTTGATCTGGCGCGCAAGTCCGCCGAAGGGGAAGGCCACTTGGACACCGGGCACCGTTTTGAGCGCGTTGACGACGTCGTTGGCGACGAACTGGCGCAGTTGCACGGGGTCCCAGCCCGGAGCCGTGACCGCAAGCTCCAGCACTGGTGTGTTGAGTGGGTCGACCGGCACCACGTAGCTGGGTTTAAGATTCGCGCGGTCGTACAGCAGATCGCCCTGCGCCTGCTTTGCCAGTTGCTGCGTATCCACGAGCGCGCGCTGCATGTCCGCGCCATAGTGAAATTGGAGGGTAACGATGGAGACGCCTTGTTGCGAATACGAGCGGATATAGCGCACACCCTGCAGATCGGTCATGCGCTCTTCGATCGGCTTGGTGAAGTAGGTCTCGACTTCTTGCGGCGAATATCCCGGTGTCATTGTAATGACCGAGATCAGCGGGCTTTGAACGTACGGCATCATGCGCGTTGGCAGCAGAAACAGTACTGCGGCTATCGCCCCAACGACAATAGCGAAAAATGTCGCAAAGATCGCATACGGATTGCGCAAAGCCCAGGCGGCAACGCTTTGCTCGGTTTCAAGAAGCTGACGAATCACGGTGTGGACTCCGCGATCGGCTCGCCTTCTTCCAGCCCGGAGGCGCCGGTTACGACGACAAGCGCGTTAGGGCGAAGGTCGCCAGTGACTTGCGCGGTGGTTCCGTCGTCGGAGATGACCGAAACCGTCACCCGGTGTGCGCTGCCGTGGAGATCGACCCATACCGCAGTGTTCGCTCCTCCGACAATCGCGCCGGAAGGGACGGAAAACGTGTTCGCGCTCGTACGCATTTGCGGGTGCAGGACCACGTTCACAAAGCCGCCGGGTTGATAAAGATCGCCCGCGTTCGACACGATGGCTTCGGCGATTGCCGTATGTGTCGCCGAATCGACGACCGGCGATATGGAGGAGATACGACTATGCAGCACCCTACCTTCGCTGAACGTTACGTCAATGGGTGTACCGATTTCTATCCCGCCCAAGTCCTGTTGCGCTACCTGTGCCCGGATGCGAAGACGATCCATAACCGCAACTTGCAAGATTGGCGTGCCCGGCTGCACATAGACACCCGGATCAACCAGACGTTTCATCACGACCGAATCACCCGGTATGATAACGTCTGTATAACCGGCCAGCACGTCCTGGGACTGCGCACCCGCCGCGGCCTGCTCAACTTGTGCCTGCGCTGCGTTAGCCGATGCTTTCGCGCCGGCCAAGTTTGCAAGCGCAGATCCGTATGCCGACTGCGCCGCGGCAGCCCGTGCGCGTTCATCTTGATATTCCTGGACTGACACCGCCCCGGCCCCGAGCAGCGACCGTTCACGCGGAATTTCTGCACTCCAATACCGCAATTTTTCACGCTGCGCGGCAACGTTGGCTCCCATCGAAGTAACATTATCCTCAGCCGACACGCGCTGATTCTGGGCAGCCTGCGCTGCTGCGGCCGCTGCCTGCGCATTGCTCTGCAATTCGGCTTCCTGGAGACGCGCGACGATATCTCCCGCCTTGAGGTGGTCGCCGGTGTAGGCAGTAAAGTCGCTTAGAACGCCTGGCGCGCGCGCGACGATGTTCTGGACGAGATACGGCTGCACGCTCGCCGGTGCTTGGATCGCCGTAGTACCTGACTCCTTGTCCACGTGCACGAGCGTTACCGGTACCGGAGCAGCGCCCGGGGCGCTTTGCATGGAACTCATATCCCCAGAACTGGATCCATAGCGCGATTGCGCATAGCCAAGACCAACAACTACGAGTGCAGCGATAACAACAAGTGCTATTGTGAGGGGACGGCGGTTGCGCCAAAGCACTAGCATCCCTATTACAAGGACGACGATCAGCCCGAACGCGGCGTTGTGCCACGCTGCATTATCTCCGCTCGCACTCATGCTTGCCATGGAATCGTTTGACGAGCCCGCTTTTTGCATGGTGCTTGCGGACTGCTGCCCGCTCGTGCCGACCATTTGCGAGGCTTGCTCCACCGTAAGAGGCGCTTCAATGCTTCCAGAGATGCCACCTGAAAACTGCACGTGCAACGTCCACGGGGCCGCCATCCCAAAAGCGGCGTTAAAGCGCCACTCGCTTGCGGACCCGGGGACCCGTGAGGCAATGCCGCTTGGTCCCTGCATATTCATGGACGGCATCAGCGTTGCATATCGAACCGTGGTGCCGTTGAGCGCCGAAGGGGTTGCGCCGTCGATCTGAACGGTGATCGCATTGGAGCCGACGCGCGGGGGATCGGGTGCAACCGCGACGGTGACCGTTGCGTTTCCGAGATGCGTTACGATGGGCGAAGCCAATGCGGAAGCCGTTGTTAGTGCCAAGGCCATTGGCAGGAAAAGCCATGAAAAAATACTTTTGCGAATCAAGAAACAAGCCTCATGTGGCAATGAATGAAATCGTCGCAATCGTCGGCAATCCGAGCCCAATTGCGGCAAATATGGCGAGGCTCATCGCGACGAAGCGACGCCGCTGAATATTTGGCCCCTGCTCTTCTTTTGGGTGGAGCAGTGCGTCGAGCCGACCATACATCGCGTCATGTTCAGCAAAAGCCGCGCCGGTTGCTAGCGTGCGCGATGAGCTTCGAGCCACGCGGAGCAGTGCGGAAGCAAGATCTGCGCGTTCGACGTGCGCAAGCGCGGATCGGTCAGCGCAGAACTCCCGCGAGTAGCGGTAGATGTCAACGAGATTGTCGGCGGCAAAAGGGAGTAAGTCGATGATGAAGTACAGCCATGGCGCGATTCTATGGTCGCCGCGGTCGAGGTGCGCTCGTTCGTGGTAGAGCGCAGCTCGCAGTTCGGCATCGTCGAACTGGTCTAAAGCGCTGGTCGATATATACACACCGGGCGTTGGAGTTCCGGCGGCTACGATGAGCGCTTCACGATCATCCACTTGGAACAGAAGCACCCCTACCTCCGCTGCGATTTTCGCTGCTCGGCCGGTTGCCTTCGTGGCAGATCCGAGCAGCAAGTGCAACTGACGCTCGCGACCGAAGGCGCGCAGCATCGAGCGGATAATTCCGCCGACGATCAGCAGCATTAGCAACCCGTATAGCACTTTGCCAGCGGTCAGGTGCAAGCATGGCGAGCTCGCACCATCGGCAATCCCCAAAACGACGAGCATCAGAAAAAGCGAGCCCGGCAGCATCGCAGCGCTCGCGGCCAACGTAGCCTGCCAATGCCGATCATCGCTCATCGCGGCTAGAGAGGGGGCTAAGGCGCGAACTCCGAGCCACGCGAGCGGCGGCACGATCAAGGTCGCGCACAACGAGCTAAGAACCGCTCCCGACAGGAGGCACTCCGCAACTACGGTGGCGAGCTGGTTCAATGAGCGCCCTTCGAGCCGCGCTGTTCGGCGAGTAGCCGTTCGAACTCATCGAGCGAAGCCTGATCACCGGCCAGGGTCTGGGCCAGGCTCGCTATGAGCGGATTGCGATAATTGCGCATCAAGCCGCTGAGGACACCCCCCACGCCCTGTTGCTCGAACTCGTCCCTGGAGATTACCGCCGCGAAGGCATTCGCCTTTCCAGCCGCGTGCTTCGTCAAGTAGCCCTTTTTGGTCAACGTGTTGAGGATCGTTTTTGCCGACGAGTAATGGATATGCTGCCCAGCGCGTTCTAGCCCCTCGGCGATCTCGCCGACCGTCGCGGGCGCGTTCATGGACCAAACGGCGTCCATGACGGCGCTTTCCAGAGGGCCTAATACGGCTGCAGACCCTTTCGCCCCGGGGCGAAA
>Ga0102924_1003414_pt1 | contig 16693 bp, 18 predicted proteins | sample PaiPotPPM11metaG_FD_80116 | JGI IMG/M metagenome (GOLD analysis project Ga0102924, IMG submission 80116) | Iron sulfur acid spring bacterial and archeal communities from Banff, Canada, to study Microbial Dark Matter (Phase II) - Paint Pots PPM... ...
CGCCTGGACCGGGCCCAGGGCGAAGTCTCCCGACTTGAAGCCGCCAAGAGCCGCCGACAGGACTGGATAGGCCAGAACACTCCTGCGCTGACCCGTCATGCGCAGCTTGGTGCGGCGATCACCGCCCGCACCAACAATCTGGTTACCACCGCCGCCGTCCGACCGCCCCCCTGGCTGACTGCGTCAAAAGGCGCGTATCCCGACACCCCGGCCCAGCGCCGAGCGTGGCGTCACGACGCCCGTCTCATCCTCGCCGTCCGAGACCGCACCGGAGGAACTGATCCCACGCGGGCTCTCAGAGGAAACCCCCACCCCGGGGTGAACCTTGCGGGTGTCGACGTGGGCCGCCGTCGTGCACAGCAGCGCGACCGCTACACGTCCAATCAGGAAGTTCACCCGACTGGTCACCCACCAGATCGGGGCGGGCCCGACCTCGGCAGGTAGGGCTCGGCTCCGCGTTCTGCTTCACTCGACTGGCGTCATGGCACGATTGGCCGGAGGGTCCCGACCAGTTCCGGTCGGTCGTCTCGTCACCAAGCCATGTGGGGTTGGCCGGCCGAACATGCCAGAGGATGTGCCCGGCCAGGTCGATGTCCTTGGGCGTGCTAAGGACCACCTCCGAGACGTGGATCGCAGTTCAGTTCTCCCTCTGACCCGCCTCGTGCCAATGAAGGCAACAGCGCATCGACCCCGCGCCGCCCGATCAGGTCAGGGCGTTGTGTATCCCGATGAGAGCGGTCCTAGTCTGGCGCAGTGACCTTGAAGGCGCGGGCTGGCGGTCTGCTGTTGGCGGGCGGGGTCGTCGGTGTGGTGGCGGCTCACGTTGCGGCCTACGTCATCGCAATCCCGGATGACACCCGGCGGGCGCATTACCTGGCAGCGACGGGCCACGCCTACTGGCCGATCGCAGTGGGCCTCGGACTTCTCGCCGGCTGCGTGGCGATCGTGGGATCGGGATTGCGGGGGCGCAATCGGGCGATGGCCGGGATGGGCCTCTCGAGGGGCCATCGCGTCCAAGAGCTGGCCGCCGTGACGGCCTCGCAAGCCGGCCTCTTCACGTTGATGGAGGTAAGCGAGCGCATCGGCGCCGGGAGCCCGGCGATGGAGCTCGTCCGGAGCCCCGCGTTCCTCGTAGGGCTCGGGATCCAGGTCCTCGTGGCGCTGGTAGTGGTGAGCATCCTGGCGGGGATCGAGCACGGAGTCCACCGACTGGTTGCGGCCGGAATGCGTGAGGTGCGGAGGACTTACCTCCTGCGTCCATCCGGGCCGGGACGCCTCTGGGCGATGACGGCGTGGACGGGAAGCAATACCGAGGCTCGAGGGCCGCCGCTCAGCGCCTTCTGCTGACCGCGGTCGAAGCGATGCGTCCGGGAACCCCCCCGGGGCATCGCTCGACTCTGAGAAATGGAAGAGAGCTTCACAGATCGATGTTCCGTCGCCTGGCGACGGGCGCGGTGGTGTGCGCCATGACGGTGGTGGCTACGGCCATCCCGGCGAGCGCGCACGCCCTTCTCCTGCGCACCGTCCCCTCCCCACAATCAACCGTCGCCACGCCGCCCAGCACCGTTCGGCTCGGGTTTTCCGAACGAGTGGAGGTCGCGTTCGGGGCCGTCCGCGTCTTCGATGTCGACGGCCACCGCGTCGACGTCGGCGCGATCCGTCGCTCGGACGCAGACCGAGAGGTGGACGTGGCCACCCCGCACCTCAAGGCGGGGACCTACACGGTGACGTGGCGAGTGGTGTCGGCCGATGGACATCCTGTCCACGGTGGGTTCTCGTTCTATGTCGGAGCGCCGAGCACCATCTCGCCGGTAGCGATCGCCGCAGATCGGGGGGCCGGACGGCTCGTGGGGTGGGGCTTTGGCCTTGTCCGCTTCACGTGGTTCGCTGCCCTTTCCATTGCCGTTGGATTGGTGGTCATTCGGCGCTGGGTGTGGACCCCCGCGTTGCGCTCGTCCGGACTGGACATGGGCGCTGACGCGGATCCGTTCCGCAATCGGTGGAGGGTGTGGTTGTCTGCGGCCTGGCTGGGACTGGCCATAGCGACTGCGCTCAGTTTGGCCTTCGAGGCGGCCTCGGTGTCGGGCCTGAGCCTGTGGGCATCGGCGCGTCCGTCCGTACTGAGTCAGGTCCTGCCGACAGCGTTCGGGCGGGCATGGGAGATCCAGGCGGCACTCGTCGTTCTAGGTGCCGTGCCGGTCGCAGCTCTGATCCGGCGCCGAAGGTTGCTGGGGTGGACACCCTCCACTTGGATCACCTTGTTCGGTGCGATCGACCTGGGCCTTTGCGCCACGGAAGCAGCCAACGGTCACGCCCGCACCACAGCACACCCCGCGCTCGACATCCCGATACTGGGCGTCCACCTGGCCGCGGTGACCGTCTGGGTCGGCGGGTTGGCGGTGCTGATGGTGCTTGGGCCGCGCTCGTGGCGGGGAACGTCCCGGGAGCGGCGCCCCGCCGTGGTCCGGAGTCTCCTCACTGCGTTCGGGAGGATCGCGGCCATCGCCGCCATCACGCTGCTGGTGAGCGGAGTGATCGAGGCCCTCGGTGACCTTTCCGCGCCCTCGGACCTGTGGCGCACCCAGTGGGGACAGGTCCTTTCGGTCAAGGTGGCGCTCTTCGGTCTGGCAATTGCGCTCGCAGCCCGGCACCGCCTGGTGTCGTCACGCCTCCTGGCGCGAGCCGAGACTGCTGATCGGGAGGTCACCGGGTTCCGACGCACGGGACGGCTCGAGCTCGCTGCCCTCGCGGTGGCGCTGACGTGCGCGTCGGCGTTGATTGTGCTGATCCCCGGTCGGTCGTTGGCCTTGGCCGCCAACGCACCGGTGAACGAGGACGCCCGCATCGGCTCCTACACGGTGCAGCTGCTCTTGGACCCGAGCACCGTAGGAGCGAACCAGGTCCACCTCACATACTCCGATCGGCAAGGGCTCGCCGCGGGCGAGGTGAACACCACGACATTGATGCTCGGCCCCGTTGGTGGTGCTCTTGCACCCATCGAGATGCGCCTCATCTCTCCAGGCCACTTCGTCGGGGACGCCGTCCTACCGGTTCAGGGTCGCTACCGGGCCCTTGTATCGATCGGCACAGGCCCGTCGGGGCCCGCCACATTCGCCTTCCGCCTCCACGGCGGATCGGTGCGCTGAAAGGAGCGTTGATGACCCACCTCCACCGGCGAAAGGGCCTTCTCGTGCCGCTATTCGCTGGTCTGATCGCGATCCTCGTCGCGACCCCCGCATCAGCGCACGAGGAGATCACGCCCCAGACGTTCCCCACCGGTCAGCCCACCTACTTCACGTTCAGCGCGGCCAACGAGAAGGGAGTTGCACTGACCACGGTGACCCTCGCCGCTCCGAGCGTTCTCCCCTTCGGAGCGACCACCAGAGAACCTCCGGGCTGGTCGGTCGTTCGTAGCGATCGGTCGATCACTTGGTCGGGTGGGACGGTGGCCCCCGACCATTACGAGCAGTGGGGATTCGAGGTCGAAGGCGCCGATCAGCCCGGAAACCTTGCCTATCACGTGACCCTGGGGTACTCCGACGGAACGACCGACGCAGTCGAGGTCGACACCCGAGCCGTGGTTCCTCCCACCACGACGGCTCCCGCCGCCTCGGCCGCCCTGTCCGCCCCGGCCCATCGGACCACGCCGGTCCTGTCGGTGATCGCTCTCGTCGTGGCGCTGATAAGTGCCGGCCTTTCGGCTTCTGCGGTCCTATCCACAAGAGGGAACCGTGGTCCTGCCACCCCGAAACCCGACGATCCCGTCCGATCGGCCCAGGACTGGTGACCGTGCCCGTGGGCCATATACCCCAAGGAGCGTCTGTGAGACCAACAAAGCCGAACCCGGGACGCGGAGCCGTCAGCAAACCGCCCTTTCGCCCGCCACGAGTGGCCGCGCTGTCGGTCTCGGTCGCACTGCTGCTTGGGGCATGTGGGGCTGGCGCGGCCTCGAGCTCAGGATCGCACCGGCCCACGACGACAGCGCGCATCCAGATCGTCCAACCGGGCCCCAACGAGGTCACTGGCCCAGACGTACACCTCGTTCTCAACCTGATCGGCGCAACGGTCGTCCAACCCAACAACGGCGCCATCCGGCCCGACCAAGGCCACATCCATGTATCCCTCGACGGGCAGCTCGTATCGATGACCTACGGAACGACACAAGATCTTCCCAACACCCCTCCCGGTGCCCACTCGGTCCAGGCGGAGTTCGTGGCCACCGACCATCAGCCCTTTGCCAACCGTGTCGTCGCCTCCGTCTTGTTCACGGTGAAGCCATGACGGCGATCCTCGATCGGCCACCTCGCGAGCGCCTTCGGATTCAGACCACAGCGGTGGTGGCCGGGGGATTGGCGCTCCTCGTCGCCCGGCCCCTGCTCGCAGGCGATGGTCGTCCCACCGCCACCCTGATCACGATCTTTGTCACTCTGCTCGCGGTGGGCGCATGCTGGCCGCTAGCCGCGCAGAGATACGAAGTTGGGCGTTCCGGCTCGGTCACCGCGTGGAGCGGCCTGGCCCTTGGCATCGGCGCGTTCGGGCTCGGCCGCCTCCTCGGCGGGGGGCATCCTCCCGTGGTCCTCTCGGCCCGGATTATCGCCCTGAACACTCTGGCCGCAGTGGCAGAGGAGGCGTTCTTCCGGCGCCTCACCTTCGCGCTCATCAGACCGGGCGGAGCCGCCTTGGCGGTAGTGGGCTCGGCGCTGCTCTTCGCCGTCGCTCACGTCACCGTCTACGGGTGGTGGGTTCTTCCCATCGACCTGGCTGCGGGCCTCGTCCTCGGCTGGCAGCGTCAAGCGACAGGTCGCTGGTGGGTGCCCGCGCTCACCCACGTCGTGGCCAACGTGTTGGTGGTCCTGTGATGGGCCGCCTCCGTGGTGTGGTCGCCACCGGCGTCCTGGGTGTCCTGGTCGTGGCTTGTGGCGGGACCTCCGGCGGCCCGGCAAAGCCGGTGACGGGGACTCCGGTGGAGATCGGGGCGCTATATCCCACGGGCGGGGCCCAGGGTTCGGAGGGATCCGAGGAGTTGCACGGCGTCGAGTTGGCAGTCGAGTGGGCGAACAGTCACGGTGGTCTCGACGGTCGCCCCTACAAGCTCGTCCCGGTCGACGCCGAGAGAGCCGAAGCGGTGCCTGCGGCGATGACCAAGTTGATTCACCGCGGCATCACCGTGGTGTTGGGAAGCCATGCGAGTGCCATCTCGGCCGCGGCAGGTGCCCTGGCCACCCGTGACGACTTGAGCTTCTGGGAGACCGGAGCCATCGGCCAGACAAGCCCTGAGGTCGCCGGAGGGCGGAACTTCTTCCGCATGGCCCCGATGGGCGCCAACCTCGGACAGAAGGCGATCGCGTTCGTCCGTGACGAACTGACCCCGAAGCTGCCCGATCGTCAGCCGCTGCGCTACGCGGTGTCCTATGTCGATGACCCCTACGGCCGCGCTGTAGGGCTCGGTGCCATAGATGAGATCCATCGCAGCGGACTCGTCTTCGCCGGTAGCTTCGCCTACGACGCACAGACGGCCAATTTCTCCCAAGTCGCCGCCGAGATCGCGGCCACTCGTCCCGACGTGCTCTTCGTGTCGGCGTATCTGAGCGACGGCGTCGCCCTCCGGCAGGCACTGGTCTCCCAGCACGTTCCGTTGCTCGCAAGCATCGGGACGAGCTCGAGCTATTGCCTACCCCAGTTCGGCGCAATGCTCGATCAGGATTCTGTTGGCCTCTATGCATCTGACAAGCCCGACGCCGGCCACGTCAACCGGGCTGCGCTCACCGCCGAGGGTCGGGTGGCCCTGGACTGGGTTGACCAGCAGTACCAGCAACGCTGGCATGAGGCGATGAGCGCGCCTGCACTATCGGGATTTTCGAACGCCTATGCGCTTCTGGTTCACGTCCTTCCCGCCGCCAGATCGACCAAGGTTGACCAGGTCGCCGCTGCAGCGATAGCAACGAAGCTGCCCGAGGGCAGCTTGGCCAACGGTGGTGGCATCGACATCGCCCCACCGTCAGCCCCAGATGCTGGGAACAACCGCCAAGCCGCCAGCGTGATCTGGGAATGGGTCGCGCCCAACACTCGAGCCGTTGTCTGGCCGCCCTCGTTCGCAACCCACCTGATCGCCGCGCTACCCCTTGCCGGATCCCCCCGGCCGTGGCCGGGCTCGCCATGAGCAAGACCCTGCGGGTGGGCGCGGGGATCGTCGCTCTCTACGTCGTCGTCTGCGCGGCGACGATCGGCCTCTCGACGCACCACGTGCGACCGCTGTTCGAGGGCATCGGACCGGCGGCTCCTTATGAGTGGGTGAAACCGCCTCCGCTTTTCGCTCCAGGGAACGTGACCCCGACCTCGTCCAGCACCGACATTCCTTTCACGGCAATGGCCAACGCGGTGCAGGTCGGCACAGGAGACGCGCAGTTCATGGTCAACATCCCCGCTCATGGGGTGACGCCGCACCCAGGTGCGAGCAGCACCCGGTTTGTGCTCACGCCCGGTGATCCGCTCAAGCTCGGGCCGCTCCCACCGGGCTTCCGACCGGCCGGGAATGCCTACCGGGCCGAGTTCACCTATGAGCCAGGAGGCGCCGATGCGAGCCCGCTCGCTACCCCGGGCAACGTCACCCTGATCGTCCCCGAGCCCGTCAAAGCCATCCTGTACTCCGCCGACGGCCGGACGTGGGACAGCCTCCCGGCCCAGATGCTGGCCAACGTCACCACGGTGGGCACGACCTTCCGAGCCGCGGGCTGGTACCTCGGCGGCGCCGACGCAGCGACGAGTCCGCCAGGAGGACTCGCCGGAAAACCATCCTCGGGAAAGAAGATCTCCACGCTGCTCATCGTGGGGCTTGTCATCGTGATCGTCGTGGCCCTCGTTGGCGTGCCCTCCCTACTGCGCAGACGCCACCGGAGGGGTCCGCCGGCGAAGCCCGCCCCCATTCCGGGTGGTGGCGCGTCGCCAAGGCCGCGCTCCAGACCAGCCGGAGCGCCCAAGCGAAAACGGAAGTGATCACCCGTCGCTTGACCCGCGCGGCCAGCGCCGCGATCGCTGCACTGGCCGTCTTGGTGGTCACCGCGCCACCGGCCGCGGCCCACACCATCTCGGGCATCGCGTCGACGAACTACGAGAGCGTGCTTCTCGGCCCGACGCCGAGCATCCCCGGCATCAGCGTACGACTTCGCGATCTCGGGCGGCGCGTCGAGGTGGTCAACACCACCGCCGTCGACCTCGTCATCTCCGGATATGGCTTGGAGCCATACCTCCGGGTCGGCCCTAGCGGCGTGTACGAGAACACCAGGTCGCCCACCCTTTACAAAAATCGGGTCACCACGCCGGGGGTTGCGGTCGTTATCCCTCCTCAGGCCACCTCGGTTGCCTCCCCGGATTGGCGACGCCTTAGCGGCGACCATGTCGTGCGGTGGCGTGACCAACGCACGCGCCACGAAGGTGGGACGCCAGTCGCCGTACGAGATGATCCCCACCACGTCCACATCCTTGCGACATGGAGCATCCTGATGGAATGGGGAACGACCCAGGTCGTGGCGAATGGACTCATCCGCTGGGTCCCCCCGCCCAGCCCGGTCCCGTGGCTCATCCTCTCGGCATTGATCGGGACGGCGGTCGTGCTCGCGTCCGAACGCAGTCAACCGATGAAGGTCTTGGCGTTCTGCATCGCCGTCGGCGTCGGCATCGACGTTGCCCACTCGCTCGTGGCCGTCGTTGCCGCTGCGGATTCCTTTCCTCAGGCGGCCGTCAAGTTCCTCCTGGGAGGATTTGTATCGGTGATCGTCTGGGCCGCAGGTGGGACTGCCACGGTCGTGCTCGCGCGGGGCAACCCGGACGGTCTGTTTCTGGCCGCTTTCTCCGCCTTGGTGTTGCTGGTGTCTGGCGGACTGGGCGACGTGGCGATCTTGGCTCGCTCCCAGATCCCATACGCAGTGAGCCCCGTCACCGGACGACTAATGGTCAGCCTCACCATCGGGCTCGGTGCTGGGGTTCTCATGGAGGCAATTCGAGCGCTTCGCCGGCAGGGGAGGGCATCCGCGCGAGGGGGGTAGTGATCCGGGAGAGCCTCTGGCTGGCGCAGCGTCCACCGCCTTCCTGGTTTCTCATCGGCGCCAATACAGCCGCTGAAGGCTCGTCACACCGAACCCCCGCTGCCGCCCCTGCGCTCCGCTTCGGGTTGCCCTGGGCGCGTCGCGCCAGATCTGGGTCCTAGACTGCGTCAGCGAGTCCACGTCGTGGGACTCCTTCCCGGGCTGCGTGGAGCGGAGCGTGTCGGAGCCCGGCGTTGCGTGGTAAGGCTCCTCTGGCCGGTCACCGGGCCATGCCTTGTCAACATCTTGTCAACGGAACGTGCGGATACCGGCGAACACCTCCCGACACTGGATGGCATGGATGGCCCAAAAAATCGGGTCAAACCGGGACTTGATGTCACACACCGGCACCGGATGAGAGGGAAATCTCAGCCTTGTAATCATGAGGTCGTCGGTTCGATTCCGACCTCGGGCTCGGTACGAGTGCTGGTCCCAACGTTATCTGGACAAGCTGCGTCCGGCGTCCCGGGCCCGGGAGCCAACGTTCGAGCTGATCTCGCTGCTGGTTTCACTCCGACCCCTCGGCCAGGACGGCGTAGGAGATCTGACCGTTCCGGCGGATCGCGGTTGGTACGAGCAGCCAGGCGGGGTGTTGCGCGTCTGCGAGCGGGCCGCCGAGTTTCAGTCGCTGATGGTCCTTCGGGGTCAGGCCGTCGCGCTCAGCGAAGGGGTCTGCTGCCAGTGCGCACAGCAAGGCAAGGTCTCGGAAGTGCCGGGCCGGGTCGCCCGGTAAACCGCATGCTGCCGCCTTGCCGACGATCGCCGCGAGCAGCGTCGGCCGGGGCACCTTCGCTCGCCGTCCTTCGTGGACGACCACGACCCGCTCGGTGCGCTCGAGGGCCTGCGTGCCGCCCGGGACTTGCAGGGTGTGTCCGGGCTTGGTGGTCGTCAAGTCGGCGCGACGGCCCAGCCCTTCCGGAGCCAGGACGTCGACCGCGACGGCACGCGTCGACCCGGTGGACCTCGTCGCCCGCACGTAGCGGTGCGCTACGCCGTCAGGGCCGATTCTGTCGAGGGTGAATCCCGCCCCTTCGAGGCCGGCGACGACGTCTCTGATCGCGGTCGGGGCGGCGCGGATGTCGACGATCACGTCCGCGTCCTGGCTGACCTGGGATGGGACCTGCCCATGCTCGAGGGCGTGCAGGAGGACCATCTGGCCTCCGACCAGCGTCCAGGGCACAGCCACCGTGTCTGCGAGGTCGAACAGCGCGTGCCACAGCTCGTCGACCGGTGAGCTGAGTGTGGGCAGCCTGACGGTCGGTGTGCTCACCTGAAGGCCTTGGCGCCCAACTCGTAAAGTGCCGCCGTACCGGCTGCGACGGACCGTGGGTCGTCGGCGTCGACGAGATCGGCGGCCAGCGCGGCGAGGCCGGCAGCGGCGCGGCGCTCGAACGGCCACAAGCGCGGGACGCGCACGACGACGTCCGGATCATCGAGCACCTCGAGCAGATGCAATGACCGCACTAGGCGGGCGAGCTGGGGGCCAGGCACATAGACCTCCGGCCGGCCGCCGACGTCCACCAGGTCGACCCCGAGGCGAGCTGCCTCCGCCGCACCCCCCCGTCTCACCACAGGGTCGGTGATCAGACGGTGGAGGGCCGCGGGGTGCGCCTGGTAGCGGTACACGTCGCTGCGCGCCCGCAGCGCGGCACGCCAACGATCCGGATCCGCGCCCTGCAGCCGCCGACCAAGCTCGCGGACCTGGCTGCGTGCCACCAGGGAGAGCCACGGGGCCGAACCGCCTTCAAGGAGGTCGAGGAGCCCCCATGCTCGCGCCGGTGCCATCGGTCGACCCGGAGGCGATGGGCGGGCGGCCCGACGGGCCACCTCGCTCGCCGATACGAGCCACTCCCGGCCGACCTGATGACCGGCGAGCTCGCGCCGACGCAGGAGTCGTCGGACGCGGGACTCATCGACCCCAAGCCGCTCTGCCGCTTCCCTGACCCCTATGTCCACAACGCTCTCGTTTCGCGAATACGCGATCTTGGCAGCCACGTGTTGTTACGTCAACCATCCTGGCAGCAGGACTGTTCCCGTAACTACCGGGGTCGAGGCGCAGGCGGAAGGTGCCGCCATCCTCGGAGAGCTAGCGCAGGTGTCCACAGAGGTCGGTGACGACCTGTGCCGCCGGCCGCTCGGTGGCCGACCGGTAGCCCTGACCGGCCCACAAGCTCATGCGCTCGGCGTCATGGCGGGCGGCGGCCGCGGCGCGCACCGGCCGGGTGGCGTTGTTGATCTCCGGATACGCGGCCGGGGCATCTGGGTGATCGACCATGAACTGATTGACCAAACCGCGAGCGGCGCGTCCGCTGAACGCCCGGGTGATGGCCGTGGATGTGTAGCGCCCGCTGCCGAGCGCCGCCTTGTAGTCGGCTGAAGCACCGCTCTCCGGACAGCGCAGGAACGCAGTGCCGCACTGGACCGCTACCGCGCCGACGGTGAGAACCGCGTCGACCTGAGCTGGTTCCATGATCCCTCCGGCTGCGATCAGGGGGAGGGCCGATACGGCTGAGACGTGCTCGATGAGCGCCAACAATCCGGGCTCCGGCGTTGGATTCGGTCGGTTCGCGAACGTGCCGCGATGGGCCCCCGCCTCGTGGCCCTGTACGCACAACGCGTCTGCACCGGCGGATTGGGCCATCGCCGCCTCCGATGCGGTCGTGACGGTGACGATGACCACGGTGCCGGCCGATCGGAGGGTGGCGACGAGTCTCGGACTGGGACAACCGAACGTGAAGCTGACGGCCGCGACGGGATCCTCGAGCAGTACCTCGATCTTTGCCTCGAACTCGTCGTCGTCCCAGCTGGGATCCCCGAGGACGGCGCCGACCGCTTCGGCTTCGGGGACGAGCGTGGCCAGATAGCCCGAGATCGCGGTCCGGTCAGCGGACGGTTGGCCTGGCACGAACACGTTCACCCCGAACGCGGCCCCCGTCGCCGCCCGGACCGCGGAGATCTCCGAAGACATGGCGGCCGCCGACTTGTAGCCGGCAGCAAGAAATCCGAGCGCCCCCGCTCCGCTTCCGGCCACCACCAAGCTCACGGTCGATGGGCCGCCCCCCATGGGCGCCACCACGAGTGGGAGATCGAGCAGATCCAAGACGCTTCGCACAGTTATCCGGGGAAACCTACGGCCGTCAGGGCAGGACGCGATCGGCGGCGTTGGTCTCGGTGACCTCGCCGCGGCCGGGTCCGACGATCCACTCCTCTTGGCGCTGGCGGCGGCTCGACTTGCCGGCGCGCCGCACGATCAGCGTGGGGGCACTCGTGCGGGCCGCAACCGCGTGGCGCAGTCCGCCGAGTGAGGTGTCCTCGGCCGACCAGCGGTCCCCGACGCCGAGCACCACAAGGTCTGCGTTGCCGCCCTGATCGACCAGCTCCTGCTCCGGTGAGGCGCCCACCGCGACGCTCTCGGTCCACACCCCGGTGTCCTCGTAGGCCTGCGAGGCCCGACCGGCAAGCCGTTCGACCTCCACCTCCTCACCGGCCGGTCCGGCCAAATGCACGTGCGCACCACTGGTGCGAGCCAGCCGCAGCGCAAGGTCGACCCCGCTGTCCTCGTGGAATCCGCCGGCGTACGGCACCACGATCCGCGACTCCCGGCTCAGCGGAAGCCCGGTGTTTGCGGGGTCGACCACCGTGGCGACATCGCATGGTGCCGATCGCATCACCTCGCCGAGTGTTCCGGTCAGGAGCCGGTCGCCCCAAAGCGAGCGGTGCCACTTCATCAGGATCAAGTCCGGTTGGCGCTCCTTGGCCAGGCGGAGGATCGCGTCTTCGGGCCGACGGGCAGGTAGCACGATCGGCACCGCCCGGTGGCCGGCTCCTTCCACCAATTGCACGAGCGGAAGAAGGCTGCGCTGGGTGCGTGCGAGTAGCGACTCCTGGATCTGCGGCCCGGCCCGGTACGCCGACCCGGGAAGCCGGACCGTGCGCAACAGGAGGATCTGCGCCTGTTCCTCGTCGACTTGCACCAGGCGGAGCGCGGTGGTCACCAAGTTCGCGGCCCGGTCGGGTCGGTCGATCGGGACCAGGACCGTGAACCGCCGCACGCCGGCCGGCGCATCGTCTCCCGTCGTCTCCGCGATCATCTCGTCTAGCACGTCAGCCGGATACAGCAGCGACAGCAACGGCGTCGTCATGAACGTCGTCACCAACGCCATGATCACCAGCATGGCGAAGAGCTCGGGCGGGATCACCTTCAGGTCCAACCCGATGTTCAAGATGATGAGCTCGGTGAGACCTCGGGTGTTCATGAGCACCCCCACCGCCATCGATTCCCGCCAGTGCAATCGGTTCAGGCGGGCGGCGACGGCCGAACCACCGAACTTGCCGACGATGGCGATACCAAGGATCAGCAGGCACGCCCCCCACTGCGACGGGCTGGTGCCGAGGAGTCCGATGTTGGTCCGCAGCCCGGTGAAGGCGAAGTAGAGCGGGAGGAGGAAGACGACCGTGAAGTCCTCGAGCTTGCCGACCAGCTCGGCGATGAGCTCCGAGCGCTTCGGCATGATGACGCCGAACAGGAACGCCCCGAAGATGGCGTGGATACCGATGCGATCCGTGGCCATTGCCGACAGCAGGATCCCGACGAACAGCATCGCGAGCATCCCGCCGCCGATCTCGCCGCGATCCTCGTGCCAGCGGGCCAGCCGGCCGAGGAGAGGCCGGATCACAAAGCCCATGGTGAGCACGAAGCCCAGCGCGAGACCGACCGTCTTGAGCGCGCCGACCGCGCCACTGGCTCTGGTGACCGCGACGACCACTGCGAGCATGCACCACGCGGTCACGTCGTCGACCGCGGCGCAGGTCAACGTGATGGCTCCGAGGCGGGTCTTGTAGATCCCCCGTTCGGTGAGGATGCGGGCCAGTACCGGGAAGGCGGTGATGCTCATCGACGCACCGAGGAACAGCGCGAACGGCAGGAAGCGCCCGGACTGCGATCCGAGCATCGGAAACAGGAAGAGGGCCGAGCCGGCACCGAGAAGGAAGGGCACCACGATGCTCATGTGGCTCACGGTGGCCGCGGCCTGACCGCGGCCGCGGATCAAACGGAGGTCGAGTTCCAGTCCGATGAGGAACATGAAGAACAGCAGGCCCACCTGGCTGAACACATCGAGGAACGGAAGCATCTGCTTGGCGAACAGCGCGCTCGACAGAGATGGTGCGACGCGCCCGAGCAGCGAGGGGCCCAGCACGACGCCGGCGACGATCTCCCCCACCACCTGAGGTTGGTTGATGCGCTGGAACGCTGTCCCCACGAGGCGCGCCGCGACGATGATCACCGCCGCGGCAAGAACGAGGCGCCAGACGATGTCCTCGTCGCCGCTCGTCACCTTTGTCGCCGCAGCGATCCCGCCCGCCGGGCGGGGGGCGTGGATGCCGTGGCCCAGGGTCAGGATCGCCCACATGGCCGCGACACCACCCAGGGTGAGCACGATGTAGATACCGACCGCCCGACGCGCGCTCGGCTCAGCCGAGGCAATAGACGCGGTCCCGCCCAGGTCTCGCGGCATCGGTGCGCATTACCCCGTTCTGCTCCGAATCGAACATTCCGGAGGAGTCCCGAGTCTGCGGTTGCGCGTCTGCGTGCTGGCGTCCGATGACTCCGACGCTCAGTGATCGTCGATAGGGGTGATGGCCCCCAACCAGGTCTGGTGCCGGGTCACCTGTGTTGGTGGCTCCGGAGCGGTGGTCGCGACGTCGGTGCTGGCCGGACCGGGTGCGCCTGATCTCGCCACCGTCGAGGAGCTGGCCCGCTTGCGACTCGAGGCCACGCGCCGCGGGTTGCTGGTTGTCGTCTCCGAGGTCGCTCCGGCGCTGGCCGAGTTGTTGGAGCTGGTCGGGCTACGGGGGCAGATGTGCGCGCAGGTTGCATGCGGAGAGGGCCCGCTCCGGGTCGAGGAAGGCGTGGAAGCCGCGGATCCACCGGTGTGAGAGACCGGCAGCACCTGGAGGCGAGACCCGTTGGCTCGAAACTTGCCGTAATAAGGGCGGCGCCGAGGCGTTCTACAAGGAAAGACGCGGATGGAGGTCGATCCCATGTTCGGACGCAGGGCCAGTCAGGTGATGGACCGACCGAGCGGGGAGGCCACTGCCTGTCACCACCATCCGTTCGAGCACGCCGAGGACAGTTGCAGCCGGTGCGCTGCCGTGTTCTGCGACGACTGCCTCGTGCGCCCCTTCGGGCCGCGCCGCCAGTCGATGTGCATCAGTTGCGCACTGATCGTCGCCGGCGTTCGGCGCTGAGCCAAGTGGCTGGCGTGCCCCCAAGGTGCTGTGCATCGACGAGCTCTCCCTCGGGCTGGCCCCGTCACCGTTGCCGAGCTCATGGAGATCGTCTCTGCGGAGGACTCTGCCTCAGGAGCTGATCCGGGCGTACGTCGACCACGGCCCGGGCACAGCGTGCTCCGCGTTCTCACCCTTGTCGGCCGGCTCGAGCCCGCAGCGGGCGACGGCAAAGTGCCACAGAGGGCGGCCGATCCGCCGCGCTCGTTCCCGCCGGGCGAGGACCTGCGGGCGGCGGCGCTCGGGGTTGTCGTACACCTCCGAGTAGTGGTGGGCGGCGCTGCCTAACACCTCGAGGTCGCGCAGCGACACGTTCACTCCGGTGTGCACCATCTCCTGCGTCGACCGGTCGACCAGGACGATCTCGAACTGGCTGTGCTCGAGCTCGAGTGCCTCGGCGACCACCATCCCTACCGTCGGGCCGAACGGCACCAGGTCATCGACAATGGCCAACGTGTTGCCCGCGTCGATCGGAACGATCTCCGCGTCGTGGCTGTCTTCGCTGACCTGCGGGTCGGCGACCGCGAGGTGACTCGCCGGTCCGGGCTTGCTCCGCTTCAATCTCATCGCCACCGCTGTTCCCCCTGCGCACTCGGTCAGGCCTGCAGCAGAGGCTAACCCTGGGCCATCTCCTGACAATGGCCTTCCAGGGTCATTTCACTCATGGCCCGATCAGGTCCCCGGTGTCACCCGTCCGGGTCGTGCCCGTCTGGTGAGCCCCGTCGCATCGCCGGTCCCGCCGCTAGCGTTGCCGGCGTCTCCGACGGCCGGCTGCGCGTTCGTCCTCAACCTCGGGAGCTCGTTTTGGTGGGCCGGCATGGCTGATGTCGAGGGCGAAGTAGCCGGTCGGCTCGCCGCGTCCGACCAGCGCTACACCGCTGCCCGCCGGGCGGTGGTCGCAACGGTGGTCGGCGCAGGCCGGCCGCTGACGATTCCCGAGATCCTGGCCGCGACCCCCGACCTCCCGCAGAGCTCGGCCTACCGGACCGTGACGGTGCTCATCGAAGCGGGCGTGCTGCGGCGGGTCTCCGGTGGTGATGACGTGGGTCGGTTCGAGCTGGCCGAGGATCTCGGGGGCCATCACCACCACCTGGTGTGCACCCGATGCGGCAAGGTCGATGATGTCCACCCCTCACCCCGCCTGGAGCGAGCGCTCGCCGACGCGGCGCGCCTCGCGGCCGACGAGCAGGGATACCTGCTCACTGAGCACCGGTTCGACCTCGTCGGCCTCTGCCCCGCGTGCTCCGCCACCGCCTGATCACGTGCGGGCGGCAACCGCGCCGTCAAGGATGGGGGAGTGCCGGCTCTCTCCCGTGTCGCGACCGCCCGCCGGTGGACCGCACCCGATGTGGACACGGTCGCCGCCCTGCGCGAGGCCGCCATGGTCGAGGCCGCCTCGAGCCGCGGGGGCGACCTCTACGTCACCCGTTCTGCGGTATCACTGCCGGCACCGGACGACGCGGAACGCCCGGCCTGGGTCGGGATCCTGGGCGGCGCCATCGTCGGGTACCTCCTCGGCCGTCGCGACCACTTGAGCGACGGACGCGTGCTCGGCGTGGTTGACGCGATCTATGTCGATGCGGCGTGCCGAGGCGTGGGTGTGGGCGAAGAGATGATGGCGGCTGCGACGGCCTGGTTCCGGACCGAGGGATGCTTCGGGGTCGACGCGCTCGCGTTGCCGGGGGCGAGGGCGACGAAGAACTTCTTCGAAGAGTCAGGGTTTACCGCCCGCATGCTGGTGATGCACCACCGCTTCCGCGACCGGTAACCCGATGTTGGGACGGTCACTGTTTCGATTGGGCTGCGCCGGATACGGCGGCATCCAGGGCGGCGATGAGGTCCCGCCTGCGGTCGCCGAGCTCGCCCCAGCGCGTTCCGTGGCCTATCGCCAGCGCGTCGAGCACCTGGCGCGCCCGCACCTTTCCCAGCCCGGGCACGGCCTCGGCCAGCACAACGATCTTGACCTGGTCGACCTCGTCGGTCACCTCATCTTCAGCCAGCGCGTCGAGGCGGAGGGACCCGGCGCGGATCGCCTCGACCGTGGCGGCGCGAGCGGCGCGGAGATGCTCGGCCAGCGCGGCGGCGGCCGGGCTCGACGAAGAGGCCGATGCACCCGGTCGGGGCGGTGGTGCGGATGCGGGGTCGGGGGCCGGAGCTCGTGTCACGCCCGGTCCCTAGCAGGGGGATCCTTGGAATTCAAGGCCCGGGATGCGAAGCTGAGTGCCGAGCCGCTCAGCTCGAGAGAACGCGCGATCCTCGACTTCGGGCGCAGCTGGTGGGCGATCCCGGGCTCGAAGGAGAGCGGGATCCGCGAGCAGCTGGAC
>Ga0102924_1003415_pt1 | contig 16692 bp, 15 predicted proteins | sample PaiPotPPM11metaG_FD_80116 | JGI IMG/M metagenome (GOLD analysis project Ga0102924, IMG submission 80116) | Iron sulfur acid spring bacterial and archeal communities from Banff, Canada, to study Microbial Dark Matter (Phase II) - Paint Pots PPM... ...
AGCAGGCGGACGTTCCCGGTCTCGTCGAGCGACCGCCACCTGGTCTCGTCCTTCGGCGCGGCGGGAGCGTTCGCGGCCGGTGGCTCGGCCGCGGGGGCCGGAGTCCGCGCGGGCTCGGCGGGCCGGTTCTTCATCCGGTCGGCCACCAGCAGCACCTGGCCGATCCCGGAGAATACGGCCCGCAAGGCCTGGGCGGGCGCCTCCTTAACGCGTTCCGCGACCTGCGGCGGGATGCGCATGATGATCATTCTCCCTCTGGCGTGCCCAGTGACCGTCTCGCCCTGTGTCCATCTCGCCCGATGCGCCGCGGCCGCCGCGCTCGGCTGGCGATAGATCACGCCTGCGAGATGATTCTCGTCATTAAACTCGCTGGCGCAATAGCGCAAGCGCGAAGTGCGGGGATTTGAGTGACCGGCCGAACGCCCGGTGCCTTGACGGCGCCCGCGCCGGCCTCACCTACCATGGGTGGCATGTCCGTGCCTACCCGACGCGTCCTCCTCGCGAAGCCTCGTGGTTACTGCGCGGGCGTCGACCGCGCGGTCCAGACCGTCGAGGAGGCGCTGGAACGCTTCGGCGCGCCGGTCTACGTCCGCAAGCAGATCGTGCACAACACGCACGTGGTCCGCTCGCTGGAGAAGCGCGGCGCGATCTTCGTGGAGGAGGCCGAGGAGGTCCCCGAGGGCGCACTGGTGGTGTTCTCCGCGCACGGGATCGCGCCTGAGGTACGCGAGGAGGCCGCGCGGCGCGGCCTGCGCACGATCGACGCCACCTGCCCGCTGGTGACCAAGGTGCACAACGAGGCCAGGCGGTTCGCGGCCCAGGGCTACGACATCCTGCTCATCGGGCATGAGGGCCACGAGGAAGTGATCGGCACCACCGGCGAGGCCCCCGGGCACATTCACCTGGTCGACGGGCCCGAGGGCAGCGACAGCGTGCAGATCGGGGACCGGAAGAAGGTGGCCTGGCTGTCCCAGACCACGCTCTCGGTGGACGAGACCAACGAGACGGTCGCCGCCCTGCGGGAGCGCTTCCCGGATTTGCTCGACCCGCCCAGCGACGATATCTGCTACGCCACGCAGAACCGCCAGGCCGCGGTCAAGCAGATCGCAGCCGACTCCGAACTGGTCATCGTGGTGGGCTCGGGGAACTCCTCCAACTCGGTCCGCCTGGTCGAGGTGGCGCTGGACGCGGGAGCGCAGGCGGCCTACCTGGTGGACGACGCCTCCGTCATCGAGCCGTCCTGGCTGGACGGGGTCACGACCGTCGGCGTGACCAGCGGGGCCTCGGTCCCCGAAGATCTCGTGTCGGGCGTGCTGGACCGGCTGGCCGAGAGCGGTTTCGGCGACATCACTGAGGTCGAGGCGGTGCCGGAGCGGATGGTGTTCGCGCTTCCGCACGAGTTGCGGCGCCGGGGAGCCGACGATCGCTAGCTGACCCCGTGGCCGGGCGGGCGCCGGCCGGCGGGCGCGGGCCCGGGTCGCCGCGCAGTTCGGCCCGCAGGTCGCGGACGGCCTGGGGCAGGCCGCGGAACAGGGCGACGATGATCCCCAGGATCACGCCGGCGAACAGCCAGGGTGCGACCGAGGCCAGGGTCAAGACGATGCCCTCGGCCGCGGAGGTCAGCGTGTGCCGCGTCGAGCCGTGCGACGACAGCATCTCCACGATGGTCAGCGCGATCATGAACGCTAGCGGCGGGGCGACCACGGCCGCCAGCAGGCCGTCGCGCTTGGTGTAGCGGGCGGCCAGCACGCAGCCGGCCACGAACGCGAGCCCGGTGAGCACGCCCAGGTGCAGCCAGCCGGCCACCAGCAGGCCCGCAAAGAACAGGGCGAACATGGCCAGAACGGCCCCGCGCGCGGTCATCGGGCCGACCAGGCCTCGGGCCGGGGGACCGGGACCAGCTCGGGGGTGACCTCGGTGATCAGTTCAGGGGCCGACAGGGCGCGCACGGTCCCCTCGACGGGCGCCGGGGACGGGAGTTCGCCGTCGACCACGCCCAGCTCGTTCAGCCTGCGGGCGCTGACCAGGACCCGGCCCTCCACCGCGCCGATCGTCTTGTTGTAGCTGGTCACCGCGTTGGTCAGGGCCTTGCCGAGGCTCTCGACGTGCTTGCCGAGGCCCCCGATCCGGTCGTAGAGCTCCCGGCCCAGGTCGAACACCGCGCGGGCGTTCTCGGACAGGGCCTCCTGCTGCCACGCGTAGTGCGCCGTGCGGAGCATGGTGACCAGGGTGGTGGGGGTGGCGATATGCACCCGGTGCGCGATCGAGTGCTCGAGCAGGCCCGGATCGTGCTCGAGCGCCGGGGCCAGGAACGCCTCTCCCGGGATGAACAGCACGACGAACTCGGGCGCCGGGCTGAGCGCGGTCCAGTACGCCTTGCCGGCCAGGCGGTCCACGTGGTCGCGCAGGTGCCGGGCGTGCGCGGCCAGCCGGTTCTCGCGCACGCTCTCGTCGTCGGTCTCGGCCGCCTCCAGGTAGGCGGCGAGCGAGACCTTGGAGTCGACCACGATGTTCTTGCCGCCGACCAGCCTGATCACCATGTCCGGGCGCAGCACGCCCTCGTCGGTAGTCACGCTGACCTGCTCGTCGAAGTCGCACCGGTCGCTCATGCCGGCCAGCTCCACCACGCGGCGCAGCTGCATCTCGCCCCACCGCCCGCGGGCCTCCGGCCGCCGCAGGGCCGTGACCAGGGCCTGGGTCTGGGTGCGGAGCTGGTCCGAGCTCTCCTGCGCGCTCCTGACCTGCTCGGCGAGCGCGGCCGTCGACCTGATCCGGGCCTCGTCGGTCTCCCGGAGCTGGATCTCGACCCGGGCCAGGGTCTGCTTCAGCGGCTCGACCAGGTGCTCCATGGCCGCCTTGCGGGTCTCCAGCTCGCCGGCCGCCTTGGCGTTCGCCGCCTCCAGGCGCCCGGCGGCCATCTCCAGGAACCGCTGCGTGCTCTGGTCCAGAGCCTGGCCCGCCAGCACCTGGAAGTGCTCGGCGAGCTTGCCGTCGGCCAGCGCGACCCGCTCGTGCGCGGCCCGCTCGACCAGCGCGGCCCGTTCCTGCGCCGCGCTGGCCCGCTCGTCGGCCGCGGCCGCGTGCCCGGCGAGATGACCCCGCGCGTACAGGTAGCCGATCAGCGCGCCGAGGGCCACACCGGCCAGAAGCCCGAGGAACAGCGAGATCGCGTTCATATCTGGCCATGCTTGCAGCCCGTGCCGACAGTTCTCGGCCGCGACACGCCCGGCCCGGGGACCGGCCGGGCCGCCGGCGCGCCCGGCCCGGCCGCGAACTCGCGCAGTCTGTCGCGCGGATAACAGGTGGACGATACCGGTACCGAGAGGAACGAACCATGACCAAGGGTCACGGATGACCAGGGTGGCCGAACCCGATGCCTCGCAGGTCGCCAACGACGCGACGGTGATCGAGCGCTCCTGGGCCGAGCCGGAGCAGTTCGCGGCGCTGTTCGACCGGCACGCGCCGGTTATCCACCGGTATCTGAGCCGCCGGGTCGGCCCTCAGGCCGCCGACGACCTGGCGGCCGAGACGTTCCTCGCCGCGTTCGGCAAGCGGCAGCGCTACGACCTCAGCTACGCCGACGCCCGGCCTTGGCTCTACGGGATCGCCACCAACCTCATGGCCCGCTACCGCCGCGAGGAAATGCGCCAGTACCGGATCACGCAGGCGGCCTACGCCCCGTTAAATGTGCCCGGCCACGAGGAGCGGGTCGCGGCCGATCTGACCGCGCGCGGCCTGCGCGGCCTGCTGGCCGACGTGCTGGCCAGGCTGCCCGGGGGCGAGCGGGACGTCTTCGTCCTCATCGCCTGGGAACAGCTCACCTACGACGAGACCGCGCGCGCTCTCGACATCCCGGTGGGCACCGTCCGCTCCCGGCTCAGCCGGGCCAGGATCCGGCTCCGCGAGGCACTCGCGGCGGCGGGCCAGACGGACACGCTCAAGGAGATTCTGCGCAATGACTGAGATGGAGCTGATGCGGGCCCTGTGCCCAGCGGCCCCGCTGCCCGAGCCGGGCGACCTGGCCGAGGCTCGCGGCCGCCTGACCGCGGTGATCGCCGGGGAATGCGCCGACGGCCCGGCCCTGGTCCAGTCGGCGTCCCAGGCGGATCGCTCCCGGCTCGGCGCGCCGCGCCGCCGGCACGAGCGGGCCCGCCGGCTCGTGGTGGCCGGGATGGCGGCGGCCGGGGTCATCGCGGCCATCGCGGCCGGGGCCGCGCTGGCCAGCCAGACGGGGCCCGGCGCGGCACCCGGGGCGCCGTCCGGCGGGGCGTCCAAGGCGTCGCCCGGCCGGACGCCCAAGGCGTCGCCCAGCGCGTCAGCCAAGCCGCGAAAGACAGCGTCAAGCCCTTCGCCCAGGCTCTCGCCGAGCGTGGCGCCGCCCAGTACGGCGCCGGCCAGCGGGTCAGGCACGCAGGCGACGGGAGCCTTGTCGTTCACCCAGCAGGGCGGTTACATCACGGTCATGGTGCGCGATTCCGCCGCCGACCCGAACACCTATAACGCCGAGCTCCGGGCGCACCAGCTGAACGTCACCTTCGAGCTGGTCCCGGCGTCCCCTTCGGTGGTCGGGACCCTCGTGTACTCCGGCGGGTCCGACAGCGATCCGATCGCCCCGATCACGGCCCAGGGCCGGTGCCGGCTCGGCAACGGGCCAGATGTGTGCCCGGTCGGGCTGCGCATCCCGGTCGGCTACCGGGGGTCGGCCGACTTCGCGTTCGGCCGGACGGCCCGGCCGGGCGAACATTACGCGTCCACGGGCCCGGTGGACGCGCCCGGCGAGGCGATGCACGGGCTGGTCTGGCAGTACAAGACGGTCGCCGCGGTGCTGGCCATGCTGGCCCAACGGCACGTCACCGCGCCGCGGATCCAAGCCTTCCTTCCGCCGGGCCAGGTGATGAGCGCGAGCCAGGTAAGCAAGTGGCTGGTGTGGGCCGCCAATCCGTGGGCTCCCCAGCAGGTCATGCTCCAGGTCGAGCCCAAGCTGCCCCAGGACATGGGCGGGTGAGCCGCCCCGGGGCTCTAGACTCGCCGGCGTGAGCCTGTCCATCGGCATCGTCGGCCTGCCCAACGTCGGCAAGTCCACCCTCTTCAACGCGCTGACCCGGGCCAGCGCGGTGGCGTCCAACTACCCGTTCGCGACCATCGAGCCCAACGTGGGCATCGTGGGCATCCCGGACCCGCGGCTGGCCGCGCTGGCCGGGCTGTACGACTCGGCCCGGATCGTGCCGGCCACGGTGCGGTTCGTGGACATCGCGGGGCTGGTCCGCGGCGCCTCGCAGGGCCAGGGCCTGGGCAACCAGTTCCTGGCCCACATCCGGGAGACCGACGCGATCTGCCAGGTCGTGCGGGTGTTCACCGACCCGGACGTGAGCCATGTGGACGGCGACGTGTCCCCGGAGCGGGACATCGACACGATCGCCACCGAGCTGATCCTGGCCGACCTGCAGACCCTGGAGAAGGCCGCGCCGCGGCTGGCCAAGGAGGCCAAGTTCGCCAAGGACCCGGCCCGGCAGCGGGCCGCGGACGCGGCCGGGAAGGCGGGGCAGGTGCTGGACAGCGGTTCGACGCTCTTCGCCGGGGCCACGGGGGCCGGCATCGACCTGGCCGACGTGCGTGACCTGCAGCTCCTGACCGCGAAGCCGTTCCTCTACGTCTTCAACGTCGACGAGGCCGAGCTGGACGACAAGGCGCTGCGCGAGGGCCTGGCCGCGCTGGTGGCCCCGGCCGAGGCGGTGTTCCTGGATGCGAAGACCGAGGCCGAGCTGGCCGAGCTGCCCGAGGATGAGGCCGCCGAGCTGCTGGCCGGGCTCGACCTGGGCGAGCCCGGGCTGGCCCAGCTCGCCCGGGCCGGCTTCGCCGCCCTGGGCCTGTCGACGTTCCTGACCGCGGGGCCAAAGGAAGCCCGGGCCTGGACGATCCCGGTCGGCGCGACCGCGCCGGAGGCCGCCGGGGTGATCCACACCGACTTCCAGCGCGGGTTCATCAAGGCCGAGGTCGTTTCGTTCGACGACCTGATGGCGGCGGGATCGGTCGCGGCGGCCCGGGCCGCGGGCAAGGTCCGGATCGAGGGCCGCGACTACGTAATGCGCGACGGCGACGTGGTCGAGTTTAGGTTTAACGTATAGCGGACCCGGCCCTGGAATGTCGCCCGCGCGTGAGATGGTCGCACCATGAATCCCGGCGATGACCTCGAGCTTGTCCAGCTCTCCCGTCCAAGCGAGGCTGATCAGGAGCTGCGGCAAGAATTGACCGCCTGCTGGGTCGCGGTGACGAACGCGGGCGGTGCGGCCGGGTTCCCGTTTCCTCCAGTTGACGTCGGCCACGTGGCTCCAGTGGTCGATGCTCTCGTGGGGCGCCTCGATCCGGGCCGTAGCCGGATACTCCTGGCCCGCATCGGTGACAGCCTGGCCGGGTGGGTTGTACTCAGCCGTGATGCCAACCCCCTCATCGCCCACTGGGGCGTCGTCAGCCACCTGCAGACGCAGCTCGCCCACCGGAACGGAGGCATCGGGTCGGCTCTGATGTGCCGACTACGGGAGGTTGCCCGTGACGACATGCGCCTGGAGCAGCTTCACCTGGCGGTCCGGGGCGGAATGGGGCTGGAAGCCTTCTACTCCCGGCTCGGCTGGCAGGTAGTAGGGCGCTGGCCAGGCAAGCTCCGGCTCGCCCCCAACGACACACGTGATGAGGTCTTGATGATCCTCGCCCCCCTGTGATCAAGGGCGACATCGCCAGGATGCGTCGACCTTGCGCGTGCCCGCCGCCGGTCATTAGCGTGGAGCCTTTTCCGCGAATAGAACTGAAAAGGCTCCACGCTAATCCGATCATGGAAGTTATACCCGGATTGCAGGCAAGTCCTCCTCGGCCGGGCGCTCGTTCACCGATTTCTACCGCCGCGGTCTGCTCGTTCACCGAGCGGTCACCGCGGCATTTGCGACGATCGCGCCATGGCCGAGGCTCAGCAGGTCACATGACTATCTCGGAATCGTCCCCGCGCGCGACGTCCCTGGCCAGTCGGGCGGCCTGGCTCAAGCGCGCCGTCGAGCGCGCAGAACCTAGCTCGCCACGGCGGCGGGCGGGGCTGCTGCTTTCGGGCGCTGCCCAGCTTCTCACGATCTCCGCGGTGATCGGTGTCGACCCACCCGCGCTGACCTGGGCCGTGTTGCTGCTTGCGGTCGCGCCAGCACTGCTGGCCGGGCTGGCGGCGGTAGTTCCGGTCCGAATGGCGCGTCTGGTCGTGACCGGGACCGCTGCGGTTCTGGTGGCTGGTATCGCGGGCGCGGGTCTTATGGGCCTGTTGTTCGTCCCGGCCCTGGCCGCGCTCGCCGGGGCGGCTGTCATGCTGTGGCGCGAGCAGTCGTGACCCTGGCGCTGCCGCACTGTCCTCGATGATGGCGGCGGGGATAAGGTCGGTGCCGGGCGGGACGCAGGGAGGTTGCCCGGCGGGAGGGATTGTGATCCGGGTCCTGGTTGCCGAGGACATGCGGATTCTGCGTGACACGCTGGCCGCGCTGCTGGGCCTGGAAGCGGACATCGAGGTCGTGGCCCAGGTCTCCGACGGTAACGCGATCGTCCCCGCGGCGGTGACGCAACGGCCGGACGTGGCGGTCGTGGATATCGGCCTGCCCGGCCGCGACGGGCTGGCCGCGGCGGCGGACCTGCGCGAGCAGTGCCCGGGCTGCCGGGTACTGATCTTGACGGTGCTCGGCAAGCCGGAAAGCCTGCGCCGGGCGCTGGCCGTGGGGGTAACGGGATTCCTGCCCAAGGAGACCCCGGCCGCCGAGTTGGTCGACGCGGTGCACAGGGTCGCCGCGGGCGAGCGGGTGATCGACCCGGTGCTGGCGGTGGCGGCGCTGGAAACGCCCGGGAATCCGCTGTCCCCGCGGGAGACGGAGGTGCTCCGCCGGTTCGCCGGCGGGGCCGGCCCGGCCGAGATCGCGGCGGAGATGTTCCTGTCGTCCGGCACCGTGCGCAACTACCTGGCCTCAGCGGTCACTAAGCTCAGCGCTCGCAACCGGGTCGACGCCGTGCGGATCGCCGCCGAGGCCGGCTGGTTGTAGCGGGATATCCACCGCCAGGTCGAACCTGGTACCAGTGCGGCGGCCGGTGAGCTCCCCGCCTGCGGTCTGAACCCTGGCCCTCAGGTTGGCCAGGCCACGACCGCCGCCGCTGCTGGCGTCGGGCGGCGGGGAAGTTGGGTCTCGTGGGATCGGCCCGCCGGTGAGGCCGTCGTTGCTGACGTGCAGCCGCAAGGCTCCGCCGGCGGCGGTGACCTCGATCGAGCAGGTGGTCGCCCGGGCATGCCGCAAGACGTTGGTGACCGCCTCGCGCAGCACGGGGGCCAGCACCTCATCCGCCGCGGCGGGCAGCGGCCCGGCTGCGGCATCGGTCCGGACCGTGACGCCGACGCAGGTGAGGATCTGCTCCGCGGCAGACAGTTCCCCGGCCAGCGATAGCTGCCTTTCCTGCCTCGTCGCCAGCCGGATATCGGCCGCGACGGCGGCGCAGATCTCGGCGATCTCCGCTAGCTCGGCGGTGGCCCGGGCGTCCCCCTGGCGGATCAGCGCGTCGGCCAGGTCCGCCTTCAGCGCGATGGCCGACAGGTTCAGCCCGAGCAGGTCGTGCACGTCACGCGCGACTCGCAGCCGTTCCCTGACCGCCGCCGCCCGGCCCAGTTCGCGGCGCAGCCCCTCCAGCGTGCGGGCCAGCGCAGCCAGGCGAGACAGCCCGTAGACCAGCAACCCGATCAGCGCGGCATCGACGCCCTGGTAGAGGGCGAAGGTGCCCTGGCCTGAGGTAGGGACCCCGGGCAACCGCACCGTTGCGAACAGGGCGGAACAGCTGAGGATCACCGCCGCGTACCCGGCCCATCGCCAGCGGCCGGGAACCAGCAGCAGGACCGAGCCGGCCAAGAACCCGGGGAGGACAACGAAGGCTGCGATAGGCGGGAGGAAGAACATGTAAGTGAGCACCGTTTGCAGAGCCAGCGCCACCGCGCATGCCCTGGGCCGCTGGCCCGTGCGCGCCGCTCCGGAATTGCGTAGCTGCAGCGCCACGGTCAGCATGGTGGCGGCCGCCACCAAGGCCCCGACGCGAGGGCCGTCGTGGAAGACAACGATGTTATTGAGGCCCTCCACGGCAAAACCGGCCAGCGTCCCGACCAGCACGGCCCACGCCAGCCGTGCGCCGATGAGCGCCCCGGCGGCAGCAGGTTCCAATGGCTCCCGCACCTCCAGCCGGGCCGGGCGCGTGCTCACCGCGCGCGCCTGCGCGACCGCCTCCCGGGCCTCCGCGCCCGCCGCCGCGATCTGCGCCCGCGCCTGCGCCGTGGCTGCGGGCAGGACCTGGCGCGCCGTGGTGGTTCTGGCCGCTATCCTCGCGACCCGCTGACCCACCGCCGTCTGCAGCACGTCCGCGACCCGCAGCCGCTCTGCGGCGATGGCAAGATCGGCGGCCTGCCGGCTCGCCTCGTTGACCCGGCCGACGACCTCCGCCAGCCGGACGATTCCGAACAGCCACAGCGCGTCGACCGCGAACGTGACGATCACCCATACGGCGCCGGACCAGGCGGGCGCCCACGGCAGACCGGTCACGGCCGCACGCACCGTCAGGTCGGTGGCTAGCAGCATCCCGGCCACCAGCCACGCCATCCGGTGCCTGGCCGTCAGCAGGACGAGCCCGGCCAGCAGACCGCCGAGCCCGGTCGTCCAGGCGCCACCGAACACGGCGAACGGGATCCAGGTCAACGCGGCCTGCACGGCCAGCACCGGCCAGCGGTAGCGGTTCAGCAGCCGCCGCGGGCCGGGGACGGCGTACAGCGACGGCAGCACGAACAAGGCCACCACCCACGGCACCTGGCCAGCGGCGTGGACATAGACGGCTCCAGCCACCCGCTCGCCTAGCCACAGGCACATGACCGCGACGGCAAAGGAGTTTGCCCGCTTCAGCGCCTTATCACCGGTACCAAAGACGGCCTGGTCTTGGGCGGTGACCGGACCCATGGCCACCACTATCACGCTCGCCCGGCATCTGCGGCAACCATTAGCCCACGACGCGGGCCAGGACGTGCGAAATGCACAGGTCCGATCGTGCAGATGCCCCGCGAACCTGCGGTAACTCCCATGGCCAGCTGGTGCCGCAGGCACTAGCTGGCCATCTGCGGCGCGCCGGAGACTTGGCGCGTGACCTCACCAGAAGGAGAAGACGATGCCAGCACGGATGAAGAACCCGGCGATGGTCCTGGGCGCGATGGAGCCCTTCCAGGCGCTGTTTAAGGCGGTGTACGCCGGCGGCGTAGACCCGGCCACGCTGGAGCTGGTGCACCTGCGGGCCAGCCAGATCAACGGGTGCAGCGCCTGCGTGGACTCCGGCGCCAAGGCCGCCCGCAAGGCGGGCGAGACCGACGAGCGGCTGGCCACGGTCGTGGCCTGGCGGGAGACACCGTATTTCAGCGACGCCGAGCGGGCCGCGCTGGCGCTGGCCGAGGCGGCCACCCGGCTGGCCGACCGGCCGGACCCGGTGCCCGACGAGATCTGGAACGCTGCCGCCGCCCACTACGACGAGAAGGGCCTGGCCGCGATCGTCCTCATGATCGCGGTGACCAACCTGTTCAACCGGCTCAACGCCACTACCCGCCAGGTCGCGGGCGCCTGGGGATAGGCGCCCGGCCACCACGAAGGGAAAGGGAGGAACGGCCAAAGAGGTACGCGACGCTCGGCTTCAGCGACCGGGCGAACCTCGACGAAGGCGCTATGTGGCCGACCACCTACGCGCTGACGGAGCTGACCGCCGCCGACGAGGCACGCATCGGCCGGCTCGTGCAGCAAGCAGTGAGCTGACACTGGACGGATCGGCAGGCGGAGCCGAAGCCCCGGTGCTATTCTTCGCAAACCGTGATATTTGGCGGGTCGTGATCGCATTACATGGGTAGCCATGTCCTAGTCGAGGATTGTCGATGTCGCTTCCACGGCTGTCGGCTACCATCGGCGTGCGCTTGCCGGGCACCGCCGAGTCGTCCCCGGGCACCGGGCCTGCCGAGGTGCTGTACAAGCTGGGTTCTTCGACCACGGCCATCGCGATGGCCGTTTACGCGGCCACCCGCATTATCTCAGTGTGGACATTCTGGCTCCTCATGCCGCTACGCGGGTTCCGTCCGATCCGCCGGTCGGGTCTGTGGACCTATCTGACCAGGTTGTCGGACGCTAGCTGGTACTCGACGATCGCCGAGCACGGCTATCAGCATTCTGCGCCCGGGACCTTCCACTTTTACCCGGGCTATCCGGCCGCTATCGACACGATCGCGTGGATCCCGGGGCTGGGCGTAGCCCGGGCAGGAATCGCCGTAACGGCTATCGCCGGCCTCGTGGCGGCCGCCGGCCTTGCTCGACTCGGTTTGCGACTAACGGGAGACTCACGGATCAGCGTGCTCCTGGTCGCGCTGTGGGCGGTGGCGCCCGCCGCTTTCGTCTTGTCGATGATGTACACCGAAGCCCTGTTCTGCGCCCTGGCGGCCTGGGCGCTGGTCGCCGTGGCGGACCGTCGGTGGATAACGGCGGGTGTCCTGACCATGCTGGCGGGGACCGTCCACTCGTCAGCCGTGACCCTGGTGGCCGCGGTGGCGGTGGCGGCGCTCGTCGTAGTGAGCGAATCCGCTCGCAGCGAGCGGCTGCCGCCGGGCGCCTGGCTGCGGCCGGTTGCTGCCGTGGTGATCTCCCCGCTGGGCCTGATCGGCTTCTGGCTGTTCGTCTCGGTGGGGCTGCGGTATCCAGGCGGCTGGTTCGCGGCCGAGGCATCCTCAGGGCAGCACTTTGACCTGGGCGCTGGCACGTGGCACGCCTTGGTCAAAACCCTGAGCACGCCCAGAGCATTCAACCTGCTGTTTCTGCTCGTTGTTCTGGCGGCGGTCGCGCTGGCGGCATGGACCGTCACCGAGCGGATCCCCGCCTACCTGAAGGTGTATGTAGTGGGCACGGTATTGCTGGCCGTTCTGTCCGGTCCCGGCTGGCTGAGTTCGAAGCCCCGGATCCTGCTTCCGGCTCTGCTGCTCGGCTTCCCGCTGGCGAAGATCCTCGCGCCTTCGCGAAACTACGTGCTTTTCCCGATGATCGTCATGCTGGCCGCGGCGTCGGCCTGGTTCACCCTGGTTCAGACGACGGTAGGTCTCGCGCCGTGAACAATTCCGGCGCGCAGGCCGTCACCTCGTGCCCACGGTCGCGGTGAGCACGGCGAGGAGCATGGTGGCGATCGCGGCGATGCCGTGACCGGCGGGGATGAGCGTGGTCACGAGCCTGCGGGGCTTGGGCTCCGGCTGCGACGGGTCGGCGGGTACCCGGGCGACGACGTCCTCGACGAGCTGGCGGAGGAGTACCTCGTCGGTGAGCGCGCGGGCGAGCATGTCGTCGGTGAGTGCGCCGGCGCGCGGGTCGGCCGGGGCGTCAGGATCATCGGCGCGGCGGGCCGGGAAGGGCGTCCACAGGGTCACCGTCGAGACGCCGAGCCCGATGACCAGCATGAGCACGCCCACGGCCAGCCAGGCCAGGAAGGTCAAGCGGGTCGCCAGGTAGCTGATCCAGACCAGCAGCCCGGTACTGGCCAGGCCGAAGTGCCCGAAGACCACCGCCGGGGCCAGCCCGTCACCGGTAGCGCGCTGGCGGCGCAGGCCGCCGCGGGCGATCCAGGTGCCGAGCATGTACGCGCCGCTGCCCGCGTCGAGGAGCCACGTGACGAGCGCGGCGAAGCCGAGCGCCCGGGCCGAGCCGACCGTGGCCGGGCCAGAGTGCGCGAGCATGGCTCCGGCCGCGGCGGCGGACTTGATCGTCACGGTCACTAAGGGCCTCCCCGGCGACCGGGGCACGGACGCAGGTCATCGCAGCGTAGCCGTCCGGCCCAGGCCGGGCCAGGCCAATGTGGGCGAATGGCTTGATCGGCCGCGGCGTTGATACAACCTAGAGCCATGAGCACCGAGCCGGCCGTTACCCCGCCCGCCCCCGCCGCGCCGCCGACCGCCCGGCGGGTCCGCTCCGAGCGCACCTTCCACGGCGACACGTTCGTCGACGACTACGCGTGGCTGGCGGGCAAGGAGGATCCGCAGACGATCGCGTTCCTCGAGGCCGAGAACGCCTACACCGAGGGGATGACCGCGGATCAGGCCGGGCTGCGCGACGCGATATTCGGCGAGATCAAGGCGCGGACCCAGGAGACCGACCTCTCGGTGCCGAGCCGCAAGGGCGGCTGGTGGTACTACACGCGGACGGTCGAGGGGATGCAGTACCCGGTGTTCTGCCGCCGGGCCGTGCGGCCGGGCGACAGCCTGCCGCCGATGAGCGAGGACGGCGCGCCGCTGGACGGCGAGGAGGTGCTGCTCGACGGCAACGAGCTCGCGGGCGACGAGAAGTTCTTCGCCATCGGCGCCTACGACGTCAGCCCGGACGGCCGGCTCCTCGCCTACTCCACGGACTTCAGCGGCAGCGAGCGCTTCACCATGCGGATCAAGGACCTGGTCACCGGGCAGACGGCCGCCGACGAGATCCCGGACACGTTTTACGGGTCGGCCTGGTCGCGCGACGGGTCGGCGCTGTTCTACGTGACGGTCGACCAGGCCTGGCGGCCGTACCGGGTCTGGCGGCACCTGGTCGGCACCCCGGCCGCCGCCGACGCGATGGTGTTCGAGGAGGCCGACGAGAAGTTCTGGGTCGGCGTCGGGCTCACCCGCAGCGAGCGTTACCTGGTCATATCCGCGTCGAGCAAGCTGACCAGCGAGGTGTGGCTGCTGGCCGCCGACCAGCCGGAGGCCGAGTTCCAGGCCGTGCGGCCGCGCCGCCCCGGGGTGGAGTACAGCGTCGAGCATCAGGTCCGCGCGGACGGCACCGACCGCCTGCTGATCCTGCACAACGACCAGGCCGAGAACTTCGAGCTGGCCGAGGCGCCGGTGAGTAACCCGGCCGCGTGGACGCCGCTCATCGCGCACCGCGACGATACCCGGCTGCTCGGCGTGGATGCGTTCGAAGGATTTCTTGTGGTTTTCTTCCGGCGCGACGCGCTGACCGGGCTGCGGATCCTGGGGCCGGACGGGGCCGAGCGGGGGGTCGCGTTCGGCGAGCCGGTGTATACCGTCGCGCCGGGAGCCAACCCCGAGTACGACTCGCGTTTGTTCCGCCTCGGCTGCGCCTCGCTGGTCACCCCGGACTCCGTCTACGACTGTGACATGGCGACCGGCCAGCTCACCTTGCTGAAGCGCCGCCCGGTGCTGCCCCGGCCCGACGGGCGCGCCTATGACCCGGGCGACTACGAGCAGCACCGCGAGTGGGCCACGGCCGCCGACGGCACCCGGATCCCGATCTCGCTGGTCGGCCCCAGGGGCATGGCCCGGGACGGCCGGGCCCCGTTGCTGCTGAGCGGCTACGGCAGCTACGAGATCTCGTCGGACCCGAGTTTCTCCGTCCCCCGGCTGTCGCTGCTGGACCGCGGCTTCGTCTTCGCGATCGCGCATGTCCGCGGCGGCGGCGAGATGGGCCGCCGTTGGTACGACGACGGCAAGATACTGCGCAAGATCAACACGTTCACCGACTTCGTGGCCTGCGCCGAGCACCTCGTGGCCCAGCGCTGGACGACGCCGCGGCGGCTGATCGCCCGGGGCGGTTCGGCGGGCGGCCTGCTGATGGGCGCGGTGGCCAACATCGCGCCCCAGGACTTCGGCGGCATCGTGGCCCAGGTGCCGTTCGTGGACGCGCTGACCTCGATCCTCGACCCCTCGCTGCCGCTGACCGTCACCGAGTGGGAGGAGTGGGGCGACCCGCTGCACGACCCGCAGGTCTACGCGTACATGAAGTCCTACTCGCCGTATGAGAACGTGACCGGCCAGACTTATCCGCCGATCCTGGCCGTGACGAGCCTGAACGATACCCGCGTGCTCTACCGCGAACCCGCGAAGTGGGTCGCCCGCCTTCAGGCCACCGGGCGCGGCGGCCCGTTCCTGCTCCGGACCGAGATGGTGGCCGGACACGGGGGCCGCAGCGGCCGCTACGACGCGTGGCACGAGGAGGCTCTCGTCCTGGCCTGGGTCGTGACCACCGCGGGCGCCGCCTGACCGGCCACCGTTCCCAGGACCTCGGCCAGAAATCGCTGACAGCCGGAGTGCTGGCCCGCCGGAACAAGTAGCCCGCCGACACAAGTCACGGTCCCGGCGTTCTCACGAATTCTGCCCTGATGTCCGGTTCCGCGAGCCGCACTGGCTACCGTGCCAGCGGGCTGGGCCCTTGACTGGTTTCCGGCCGGACCCAATTGGCTTTCCGGCCGGAGCCGTAACCGATGTTTCCATGATCGTGGTTGATTCGTTGCGATAATCGCCACCGATCCACCACGATCATGGACGGCGGCAGCCGGCCGGGCGGGGATCGGCGGCCCGGCGCGCGGGAAGCGGCATCCGGGCCGGCACCAGCCGGGCAAGCGGACGACGACTATGTGAGCCTGAGCTACCGGAACGCCCCCGGCGCCAGGCCGGCCCAGATCATCACGGCGATCACCCGCGCGCTGGCCGCCGTCAGCGGCCCGCCGTGACCACCGCCCGGTAACTCCCTGTCCGCGTGACGGGCCCGTTCGGGCTGGTCAGGCCCCCGTCACAGCGATGTCACACCCCGTGCGGTCGACTGCTCGGGTCCTAGCGCCTCCGACGGCTCGGGAAGCCGGCGGGGTCGCAGCCGACCCAGAGAGAAGGACCAGCCACGCATGCGCGGGAAGAAGAACCGAGCCCGGCCGGCCGCGTTCGCGGTCGAGGCGGATCCGGATTCGCTCGCGCGAGGCGAGCGGGTGTGGCGCGGCGGCGCACCCCCCGACTCCGGACGGGGGCCGGAGTCGCGGCGCGGGCCGGACCAAGCCTTAGGGCGGCGGCCCGGGCCGGGTGAGCGCGGCCGGGCGCCGAGAGAACGGGGCGAGCCGGAGCGGGCGCGGCGGCGGCCGGACATGGACCCGTGGTCCGAGACAGGCCGGTGGTCCGAGACGGGGCAGTGGTCCGAGATCGGACGCTGGCCGGAGATGGAGCTGGAACCCGAGGCCGAGGGGTGGGCCGATGGGGGGCCGGACTCCCGGCGGTGGCCGGACGGCGGTCACTGGCAGCCCTGGCCGGATCCGGGCGACGGCGAGCCGCAGGTGCGGCGCCGCGCCGAACGCACCCCGCGGGCGACCCGGTCCTATGACGGCGCGAGTTTTAGGCCGCGGAGATCGGAATGCCCGACGGATTCGCAGATCGCCGGCGCGCCGGCGGGCGGAGGTCCAAGGTCGGCTGGGCGTTTTGACGCAGAATGGTGCCCGAAAGGGGCAAGGGTGCGCCGCAACTCCTTGCTGCGCAGGCGCAGGAGAGCGGGCGGAGGTGCAATGGTGCGCAAGGCGACCCTCGATCGCGGCTTGCGGCCGGACGAACTTACCGCAGCCGACGAGAGGGCCGATGGCGCCGCGGAACCCGCCGACCTAGCCGAGCAACGCCCGTCGCCGTGGCGCGGTTCGGGCGGTCGCTGGCTGGTCTGGACGTTCCGCGCGGTGATCTGGGCTGTCCTGATCATCATCGGGTTCCGGGGCGTCGAGGCCATCGCCACCGAGAACCGGCCGACGACCGCGGGCCGGAACGAGCCCGCCGCCACCCCGCCGGCCAGCCGGTTCCCGACCAGCATGGCCGGGGCCTTCGCGCAGCAGTTCGCGGAC
>Ga0102924_1003416_pt1 | contig 16679 bp, 17 predicted proteins | sample PaiPotPPM11metaG_FD_80116 | JGI IMG/M metagenome (GOLD analysis project Ga0102924, IMG submission 80116) | Iron sulfur acid spring bacterial and archeal communities from Banff, Canada, to study Microbial Dark Matter (Phase II) - Paint Pots PPM... ...
AAGGTCAACGAATACCTGTCGCTGGTGATGACGCTGCTGTTCGCTTTCGGCGCCGCGTTCCAGCTGCCGGTGCTGCTGACGCTGATGGCGCGGGTCGGGCTAGTGACCTCGGCGGGCCTCGCCTCGAAGCGGCGCTATGCGATTGTCGGCCTGTTCGCGCTCGCCGCGGTGCTGACGCCGCCCGACATCATCAGCCAGACCTGCCTCGCGGTGCCGCTGGTCATCCTGTACGAGGCCTCGATCATCTCCTGCCGCATGGTCGAGAAGGCGCGGGCAAAGCGCGAGGCCGAGGAGGAGGCGGAGCTCGCCGCGGCGGCCGGCAAACCGGCCGGAGAGTGATCGGTCGCCGCCTATAGGCTGTAGGATGGGTTGAGCAACGCGAAACCCGTCCTATCTTTCGCGAACCGTTTCGACTGACGGGTTTCGCTCGCGCAATCCGTCCTGCGCGGCTGAGCTGCTGGGATTATATGCACGACTTTCGCTGGATCCGGGAACACCCCGACGCCTTCGACCGCGGGCTTGAGCGCCGCGGCCTGCCGCCGCGCTCGGCCGAGGTGCTGGCGCTCGACAAGGAGTGGCGCGCGCTCGAAACCCAGGCGCAGGAGGCGCAGGCGACCCGCAACCGGCTGTCGCGCGAAATCGGCGGGTTGAAGAGCCGCGGCGAGCCGGTCGACGACATTCTCCGGCAGATCGATATCCGCAAGGATTTGGAGACGGCGACCGCGGCGCGCGCCGCGGAATTGCGCAAACAGATCGACGAGTTCGTCGCCACCCTGCCGAACCTGCCGGCCGACGAGGTGCCGGACGGCCTCGACGAGACCGCCAACCGGGAATTGCGCCGGGTCGGCCAGCCGCCGCGCTTCAATTTCGACCCGCTGCCGCACGAGGCGATCGGCGAGAGGCTCGGGATGATGGATTTCGCCAGCGCGGCGAAACTGGCCGGCTCCCGCTTCGTCGTGCTCAAGGGCGGGCTGGCGCGGCTCGAGCGCGCCCTCGCGCAGTTCATGCTCGACCTCCACACAAGCGAGTTCGGCTATCTCGAAGTGTCGCCGCCGTACCTGGTGCGCGACGAGACCGCCTTCGGCACCGGCAATTTGCCGAAAGCCGCCGAGGACATGTTCCGCACGACGGACGGGCTGTGGCTGATCCCGACCGCCGAGATGCCGCTGACCAACCTGGCCGCCGGCGAGATCCTCGACGAGGCGCAATTGCCGATGCGCGTTACCGCCTGGACGCCGTGCTTCCGCTCCGAAGCGGGGGCGGCCGGCCGCGACACCCGCGGCATGATCCGGATGCATCAGTTCAACAAGGTCGAGCTGGTCTCGATCACCAGGCCCGAAGACTCCGCGGCCGAGCACGAGCGCATGACGCAATGTGCCGAGGAGGTGCTGAAGCGGCTCGGGCTGGCCTACCGGGTGATGCTGCTCGCGGCCGGCGATATGGGCTTCTCGGCGCAGAAGACCTACGACCTCGAAGTGTGGCTTCCGGGCCAGAACGCCTACCGAGAGATTTCCAGCTGCTCGAATTGCGGCGCCTTCCAGGCGCAGCGCATGAAGGCGCGCTACCGACCGGCCGAGGGCAAGGGGACGCGCCCGGTGCACACGCTGAACGGCTCGGGTCTGGCGGTCGGCCGCGCGATGATCGCGGTCCTCGAAAACTTCCAGCGCCACGACGGCACCGTCGCGATACCCGAGGCGTTGCAACCCTATATGGGCGGACAACAGATCATCGGGCCGGCGAATGGCTGAAGGGTCGATTCCGGAGAAATGCCGGATCCTGGTTGCGAACGATGACGGGATCGAATCGCCTGGCATCAAGCTGTTGGAGAAGATCGCCCGGCAGATCACCCCGGATGTCTGGGTCGTCGCGCCGGAGCAGGAGCAGAGCGGCGCCAGCCATTCGCTGACGACGCGGCGGCCGCTGCGCGCCCGCCAGCTCGGGCCGCAGCGGTTTTGCGGTCGACGGCACTCCGACCGACTGCATCGTCGTCGCCGTTCGCCGGCTGTTGCGCGACCGGGTGCCCGACCTCGTCCTCTCGGGCATCAACGCCGGCGGCAATGTCGGGGAGGATTTGAACTATTCCGGCACGGTGGCGGCGGCGATGGAGGCGACGCTGCTCGACATCCCGGCGATGGCGCTGAGCCAGGATTACCCGGATGGCGAGGCGATCCCGTGGGAGACCGCCGAGGCGTTCGCTCCCGAAGCGATCCGGCGGCTGCTGCGGCTGCCGTGGCCGCAGCACACGCTGTTCAACATCAACTTCCCGGGCGTGCACGCCAACGAGGCAAAGGGATTCGCGGTCACCAGCCAGGGCAAGCGGGCGATCGCCGACAATTTGACCGACGGCGTCGACCCCCGCGGGCAGCCTTATTACTGGATCGGCCCGGCGCGGGAGACCGGCAAGGCGGAACCCGGCACCGACGTCGCGGCCGTCGCCGACGGCTCGGTCTCGATCACGCCGATCTATATGGACCTGACCAACGTCCCGGTGCTGTCGGCCCTCACGAAGCTGTTCGAATAGCGATCCCGGCGGGTGCCAGACGTAATCCTCGGGGTCAGGCTATCGGCCGCGCCGATTTTCCCTTAGAGTGGAGCCGCTTTCTTGCCGTCGGGGGACGAGCAAGGAGGGGGGGAAGATGGGGACAAACAAAATCGGCTGGCGCGGGGTCGCCCGCGCCGCAGCATTCTGCGCTTGCGCAGCGGTTCTGGCGTCGTGCAGCAGCGGCCCGGTGACGCCGGCGCCGGTCGTCATGGGCGGTCCCGCCGAAATGGGCGGCCCGCCGCCCTTGGCGGCGAGGGCACCGATTCGCCCGCCGAGCCGCCGCGAGGCGCATGCGATCACGGTGCGGCCGGGCCAGAGCCTCGGCGGTATCGCTCACTCCTATCATGTGTCGGAGCATGCGATCGTCGCTGCCAACCACCTGCGGCCGCCCTATAGGCTGGAAACCGGCATGCGGCTGGTGATTCCGGGTGGCGGCGCTCCGATTGCCGAGGCCCCGATCGCCGAGCGCGTGCCGCTCGCGCCCGCCGGCGACCGGCTGCCGGTACGGCGTTCGCGCGAGGTCATCCCGCTCGACGGCCCGGCGCCGAAGGTCAGCGCCGCGCCGGTACCGGTCTCGCCGGCGGCGGCATCGGTCGCTGCCGAAATCGCGCGCGAAGGCGGACGGAACCCGTCCCCGGCGCCGCGGGTCGAGTCGAGAGCCGCCGAGCGCCCCGAGGCCGAGGCTCGTCCGGCCCTGCATGGCGGCCGCTTCGCGTGGCCGGTGCAGGGGCGGGTCGTCGCCGGCTATGGCGCCGGCAGCGGCGGCGCGCACAATGACGGGATCAACATCGCGGCGGCTCGCGGCACACCGATCAAGGCGGTCGAGGGCGGCGTCGTCGCCTATGCCGGCAACGAGTTGCGCGGCTACGGCAACCTCGTGCTGATCAAGCACCCCGATGGGCTGATCTCGGCCTATGCCCATTGCGACGAGCTGCTGGTCAAGAAGGGCGAGACGATTCACCCCGGCCAGGTCGTCGGCCGGGTCGGCGCAACCGGCGGCGTGGCCGAGCCGCAGCTGCATTTCGAATTGCGCCGCGGCAAGCGCCCGGTCGACCCGCGCGAATTTCTCTCCCCCGGCCCGAGCGCCGGCGGAGCGGAAGGCGGGCGGGGATAGAGCTTCTTCCGCCGCGTCAGTTCAGCGGCTTGCCGAGACGGCCGGCGAGATCCTGGATGAATTGCCAGGCGACGCGGCCGGAGCGCGAGCCGCGGGTGATCGACCACTCGTTGGCCTCGGCCTTCAGCCGGTCGTCGGGAATCTGGAGGCCGTAATGCTGGGCGTAGCCGCGCACGATCGCGTGGTAGGTCTCCTGGTCGACATTGTGGAAGCCGAGCCACAGCCCGAAGCGATCCGACAGCGACACCTTCTCCTCGACCGCCTCGGCCGGGTTGATCGCGGTCGAGCGCTCGTTCTCGATCATCTCGCGCGCCATCAGGTGACGGCGGTTCGAGGTCGCGTAGAGCACGACATTGACTGGCCGGCCCTCGATGCCGCCTTCGAGCACCGCCTTCAGCGACTTGTAGCTGGTGTCCTGCTGGTCGAAGCTGAGGTCGTCGCAGAACAGCACGCAGCGGCGGGCGCTGCCGCGCACCAGCGACAGCAGGCGCGGCAGGCTCGGGATGTCCTCGCGGTGGATCTCGATCAGCGCCAACGCCCCCGGCTGCGCCTGGTTGACCGCGGCGTGCACCGCCTTGACGAGGGCGCTCTTGCCGGTGCCGCGCGCGCCCCATAGCAGCACGTTGTTGGCCGGCAATCCGGCGGCGAAGCGCTCGGTGTTCTCGCGCAGGATGTCGCGCACCCGGTCGATGCCGCGCAACAGCCCGATCTCGACGCGATTGACGCTCGGCACCGGCTCCAGCCACTCGCGGTCGGCGTGCCAGATGAAGGCATCGGCGGCGTCGAGGTCGTTGACTGCGGCCGCTGCCGGCGCCAGGCGGTCGAGCGCCGCGGCGATGCGTTCCAGCAGCGGCGTCAAATCGGGGTTGGACATCAGCGAAGTACCGGTGTGTGAAGGGCGGCGGACGCTAGCACAGAGGCCACCGGGGCGAAAACGCGGCAAGGTCGGCACCATTGCCCTTTTTCGGGGCATCGCGTACCAATTCGCCCCAGTCAATTGCTTGGGCAATCTGCCCGGGCGCCCACGGCCGCGGGCCGCGCCATGATGCCGCTTGTCGCTCTCGGCGCGGTGTACCATTTCGAGGTCCATGCCGATGCTCATTTCCCCGGCCTACGCCCAAAGTTCGGGGCTCACAGGCCTGTTCGACAATCAGAGTGCGCTGGTCCAGTTCCTGCCGCTGATCCTGATCTTCGTCGTGTTCTATTTCCTGTTGATCCGGCCGCAGCAGAAGAAGCAGCAGGAACACCGCAAGACGCTCGACGGGCTGCGCCGCGGCGACCGCATCGTCACCGGCGGCGGCATCGTCGGCACCGTCAGCAAGGTGGTCGGGCCGGAGGAAGTCGAGGTCGACATCGCGCAGGGGGTGCGGGTCAAAGTCTTGCGCAGCACGATCAGCAGCGTCCTCGCCAAGCCCGACCCGGCCGCGGCGCGCGAGGCCGCCAAGGAAAAGGAAACCGCGCGGCGCGAAGCCGACAAGGCTTAGACGCGCCCTCATAACAGCATGCTCTACTTCGCCAATTGGAAAGTCCTGCTGATCTGCGCCGTGTGTCTTGCCGGCGTGCTGTTCAGCGTGCCCAACCTGTTCACCCAGGCGCAGCTCTCGCACCTGCCCGAATTCGTGCCGCACAAGCAGGTCGCGCTCGGCCTCGATCTGCGCGGCGGCTCGTACCTGCTGCTCGAAGTCGATTTCGCCAAGGCGCAGCAGGAGCACCTGAACACGGTCATCGACAGCGTCCGCAATGCGTTGCGCGACGCCAAGATCGGCTACACCGGCCTCGAAGTTCAAGGTGACGCGATCACCTTCACGATCCGCGACACGGCCCGCATCGACGACGCGCGCCAGGCGCTGGCGAAGATCGACCCGGAGCTGACGGTGCAGATCGCGCCGGACGGCGCCGGCACGCTCAAATTGAACGATGCCGCCATGCAGCAACGGCGCCGGCAGGCGGTCGATCAGTCGATCGAGATCATCCGCCGCCGCATCGATGAGACCGGCACCAAGGAGCCGACGATCCAGCGCGAAGGCTCCGACCGGATCCTGGTTCAGCTGCCGGGGGTCGACAATCCCGAGCACGTCAAGGCGCTGCTCGGGCGCACCGCCAAGCTGACCTTCCAGCTCGTCGACCAGAGCGCTTCGGTCGAAGACGCACGCCGCGGCCGGATGCCGGCGGGCGATGCGATCCTGCCGGCGGTCAGCGAGGGCCGCGGCCAGAGCAGCGGCGCTAGCTCCTATCTCGTCAAGAAGCGAGTCATGGTCGGCGGCGATACGCTGGTCGATGCGCAGGCGACATTCCAGAACAACGAGCCGGTGGTCAGCTTCCGCTTCGACGGGGTCGGTGCCCGGCGCTTCGGCGACGCGACCCGCGAAAACGTCGGGAAGCCTTTCGCGATCGTGCTCGACGACAAGGTGATCAGCGCCCCGGTCATCCGCGAGCCGATCACCGGCGGGTCCGGCATCATCTCCGGCAGCTTTACCGTGCAGAGCGCCAGCGACCTCGCGCTGTTGCTGCGCGCGGGCGCATTGCCGGCGCCGATCACGATCCTCGAAGAGCGCTCGGTCGGCCCCGATCTCGGCGCCGATTCGATCCATGCCGGCACCGTCGCCAGCATCGTCGGAGTGGCGCTCGTGATCGTCTTCATGGTGCTGTTCTACGGCCTCTTCGGCGTGTTCGCCGACATCGCGCTGTTCTTCAATTTGTGCCTGATGCTGGCGGCGCTGTCGGTGCTCGGCGGGACCTTGACCCTGCCCGGCATCGCCGGCATCGCGCTGACGATGGGCATGGCGGTCGACGCCAACGTGCTGATCTACGAGCGCATCAAGGAAGAGCTGCGCGGCGGCCGCTCGATGCTGTCGTCGCTCGATGCCGGGTTCACCCGCGCCTTCGGCACGATCCTCGACAGCCATGTGACGACACTGGTCGCCGGCGTCCTGCTGTACTGGCTCGGTTCCGGCCCGATAAAGGGTTTTGCGGTGACGCTCAGCATCGGCGTCCTGACCTCGCTGTTCTCGGCCATTCTGGTGACCCGATTGCTGATCGTGACCTGGGTGCGCCAACTGAAGCCGAAGGAAATCCCGCTATGAGGCCGTTGATCGTCATCCGGCGGGTGCCGAAGATCGACTTCATGCGCTGGCACCATTTCGGCTTTGCCTTCTCGGCGCTGCTGAGCGTGCTGACCGTCGTGCTGTTCCTGACGCAGGGGCTCAATTACGGAATCGATTTCGTCGGCGGCACGCTGATCGAGGCGCGCACGCAGGGGCCGGCCGATCTCGCCGCCATGCGGGCGAAGCTCGACTCGCTGAAATTGGGCGAGGCCTCGCTGCAGCAATTCGGCGCCGCGAACGAGGTGCTGATCCGGCTGCCGCAGCAGCCGGGCGGCGATGCGGCGCAGATGCAGGCGGTGCAGAAGGCGCGCGACGCGCTCGGCCCCGGTGTCGAGATCCGCCGCACCGAGGTCGTCGGACCGAGTGTCGGCAGCGAATTGATCCGCGCCGGCGTGCTGGCGACCGTGCTCGCGCTTGGCGCGATCATGATTTATGTCTGGTTCCGCTTCGAATGGCAGTTCGGGGTCGGCGCGACGGTCGCGACCCTGCACGACGTGATCACGACGGTCGGGCTGTTCGCGATCTTCCAGCTCGAATTCAATCTGACGACCCTGGCCGCGATCCTGACCATCGCCGGCTATTCGATCAACGATACGGTGGTGATCTACGACCGGGTGCGCGAATCGATGCGCAAGCACCGCACGATGCCGTTCCGCGACCTGATCAACCTGGCGCTCAACGAAACCCTGTCGCGGACGATCCTGACCGTCAGCACCGTCGCGCTTGCCGTCCTCGCACTGTTGATCTTCGGCGGCGAAGTATTGCGCGGCTTCAGCATCGCGATGCTGTGGGGCATCGTGATCGGCACTTATTCCTCGCTCTTCATCGCCGCACCGATCCTCTACTACGTGCAGCCCAATCGCCGGGCGATCGCGAAGGAAGCGGCCGCCGAGCCCCGCGCCGAGCGGGCGGCGCGCTAGGCGGGCGACCATGGAGCTGACGCCGGTCGGCTCGGGCGGGCGGCAGGTCATCGAGCGCTACAGTGCGGCCGGGTTCCGCGTCAGCGGCATCGTCTATGCCGGCCCGGTGCTGGTGTTTCCGGACACGACGCTGTCCTGGGAAGGCGCCGCAGCGACAAGCGAGAGCCTGGCGCCGGTCGTGTCGCATGGCGATGTTGAAATCCTGCTGCTGGGACTCGGCCGCCGCATGAGCCCGGTTGCCGCCGCCCTGCGCCAAGCGCTGAAGGCGAACGGCATCGCGCTCGACGCGATGGATACGGGCGCCGCCTGCCGCACTTATAATGTCTTGATCGGCGAGAATCGCCGGGTCGCCGCCGCCCTGATGCCGCCGGTATGATTGCCGCCGGCCGGCGCGCCGACGCTCGCCCATCGAGCACGGATATTGCATGATCCGCGGCGGATACAAACCGCGGTACGGCAGTCATGGCGCCCGACGGCAGCGCGCATCTCGCATCATTCGGCATCGGCCATAATGGCGGGCCGCCGCTCGATCCGGGCGTCCATTGGCGGGCGTTCTGCTGGAAAAAGGCGCACGCCAAGGCCTGGAAGACGCCGCCGCGCGAGATCGCGCTCGCGAGGCTCGCGCGCGCCGAGGAACTCGGCATGAGCTACAAGGAATACACCGCGGTCATTCTCGACCGCGGTGTCCATTTGTGACGGGTCGGTGGGTTTCGCTTCGCTAACCAACCCTACGGCGCAAAGCGTCGTCGAGCGGAGAGAAACCCATCAAGTGAGGCGCTACTTCGATTTCGCCAGGTTCTGGGCGACGAAGTCCCAGTTGATCAGGTGGTCGAGAAACGCCTGCACGAAATCGGGCCGGCGGTTCTGGTAGTCGAGGTAATAGGCGTGTTCCCACACATCGACGGTCAGGAGCGCAGTCTGGCCCTGCGCCAGCGGATTGACCGCGTTCGGCGTGCGGGTGATCTTGATCGCGCCCTTGTCGGCGACGAGCCAGGCCCAGCCGCTGCCGAACTGCGCGACCGCCGCGGCCTTGAAGTCGTCCTTGAACTTCTGCAGGCCGCCGACCTTCTCGATCGCCTGCGCAGCGGCGCCGCTCGGCGCACCGCCGCCCTGCGGTTTCATGCAGTTCCAGAAGAAGGTGTGGTTCCACACTTGGGCGGCATTGTTGAAGATGCCGGTTTTCGATTCGTCGTTGTGGCTCGCCTTGATCAGCTCTTCGAGTGATTGCTTCTCCATCGGCGAGCCCTTGACCAGGTTGTTCAGGTTGGTCACGTAGGCCTGGTGGTGCTTGCCGTGGTGAAACTCCAGCGTGCGCGCCGAGGTGTACGGCTCTAGCGCGTTCGCCGGATAGGGCAGGGGGGGCAGTTCGAATGCCATGATTGTGCCTCCACTTGGTTGGGTGGATTGCCGCTGGAAATTCGGCTCGTCAGGGGACCGATGACGGAGAAAACGCCATCGCCGAAACTCTAGCGCCAAACTCGCGTCCCGGTGCTGCGACACGTTTGTCACCGGTCGCGGCACTGGTGCGACAGCACGACCGCGACCGTTTTCAGACGGCGCTGTTTGCCCCGGTCGAGCGCCGCGAGGGGCTGTTTGCGCTGTACGCCTTCAATTACGAGATCGCCCGGGTGCGCGAAATCGTCCGCGAACCGATGCTCGGGCAAATCCGCCTGCAATGGTGGCGCGAGGTCCTCGACGCCGTCTTTGCCGGAGCCCCGCCGCGGCGGCACGAGACGGTGCTTGGATTGGACCAGGCGATCCGCGACCACGGCCTCGGCCGCGCCGATCTCGACCGCCTGATCGACACCCGCGAGCGCGATTTCGACCCGGAGCCGCCGCCGAGTCTTGCCGCCCTCGAAGACTATGCCGAGGGCAGTTCGGCGGCGCTGGTCCGGCTGGCGTTACAGGTGCTCGGCGCCGATCCCACGGCAGCGGCAGCGCGGTCGGTCGGCATCGGCTATGCGCTGGCCGGGCTGTTGCGGGCGATGCCGTTTCACGCGGCGGCCGGGCGGAGTTACCTCCCGGCCGACATCGCCGCCCGGGCCGGGCTGGACCCGGCCGATTACGCCCGGCGGCGCGGCAGCCCGGCGTTGCGCAAGGCGGTGGCCGAGATCGCCGATGCGGCCGAGCGCCATCTGCGGGCAGCCGGCGAGAATCGTCGTGCGTTGCCGCGCGCCGCGGTCGCGGCGGTGCTGCCGGCGGTGGTCGCCGAACGCTACCTGAAACGGCTGCGGCGCGCCGGGGATGACCCGTTCGCGCCGCAGCTTGCGATACCCGATCCGCTGCAGGCGTGGCGGCTGGCCGCCGCCGCGCTGCTGCGCCGGTTCTGACGGCGGCTCAGGGCCCGCCGATGTAGTGCAGCGAGACCATGCAGTAGAGCATCGGGATCGACAGCAGGGTGTTGACCCGCGAGGCAAGCCCGGCGGTGCGGCGGGCGGTGTTGACCTCGTCCGGGGTTGCCTGGGTCACGCCCATCACCTTGTTCTGGTTTGGCATGATGATAAACCAGACGTTGAACCACATGATCGCGCCGAGCCACATGCCGATGCCGATCATCGTGTCATGCAGATTGTGCTGGCCGATGCCGAGGATGATCGCGCTGCCGATGAAGCCGCCGATCCAGGCCACGATCAACCCGGTGATGATCGTCGCCATCGCGCCCCAGCGGAACCAGAACAGCGCCTCGGGCAGGATGTAGCGCACGACGGCCGGCCGCAATTCCTGCGGGATTTTCGGCATGGTCGGCGTCTGGGTGAAATTGAAGTACCACAGGTGGCCGATCCACATGATGCCGCTGATGACGTGGATCCAGCGGAAGAAGAAGAACCACCAATCGAAGCTGACGAGTTCCATGGCTCTGCCCTCCCTAGGCGCCAGCGATGGCGTGAGCGACGAGCACCACGATGACCGTCAGGACGACGCCGGCGGCAATTGTCGCCCAGAGATTGTTCAACAGGCTTTCCATCGCGCTTTCCTCCCCCATACGATCCCGTGAGCCGGAACCATAGGTTGAGAGGATAGCAACTTAGTTCCCCATATTAAACGCGCGTTTTATGCGCGGCTGCCTTCCGGCGTGTCCGTTCGCCCCTTGAGCAGGTCCCGGATCTCCTCGAGCAGCACCTCGGAACGACTCGGGGCCGGCGGAACGGTCGGGGCGACGGCCTCGCGCCGGATCATCCGGGCCGCCGCCTTGCCCACCCAGAACACCACGAAGGCGATGATCACGAAGTTGATCAGCGCATTGATGAACAGGCCGATATTGACCGTCGGAGCGCCGGCTTTCTGAGCCGCGTCGAGGGTCGGGTAGTGCTGCCCGTTCAGGGCGACGAAAACGTTGCTGAAGTCGACGCCGCCGATCGCGACCCCGATCAGCGGATTGATTACGTCCTTGACGAAGCTGCCGACGACGCCGGTGAAGGCGGCGCCGATGATGATGCCGATCGCCAGATCGACGACGTTGCCGCGTGCGACGAAGGCGCGGAACTCGCCGATCCAGCCCAGTTGCCGCGGCAGGCTGAAGCTTGTCTGCATCGGACTCTCCCCACTCGCTGGCCGCAAATGCGGCCGTAGCACGGGGGAAGGGTATCACCGTCCCTTGAAATCGGGCAGGCGACGCTCGGCGTAGGCCTTGATGCCTTCCCGAAAATCCTCGGTGCGGCGCAGCCAATCCTGTTCGACCAGCTCGCGTTCGGTCGCCGCCTCGATCAGGTCGGTGAGACCGCGGCGCACGGTCTCGCGTGTCGCCAAAACGGCGAGCGGCGAGGATTGCGCGATTTCGAGCGCCAGCGCCTGCGCGGCGCTGCGTACCTCGTCTTGCGGCACAAGCTGGTCGGCGAGGCCGATGCGGACCGCCTCGTCGCCCGAGATGCGGCGGCCGGTATAGAAGAGAAGCGCCGCCTGCTGCGCCCCGACCAGCCGCGGCAGGGTTGCGGTCAGGCCGAATCCGGGGTGGAAGCCGAGCCGGTTGAAATTGGCGCTGAACCGGGCCTCGCTGCAGGTGACGCGGAAATCAGGCACCAGGGCGAGGCCGAGGCCGCCGCCGACGGCGGCGCCATGGACCGCGCCGACGATCGGCTTCTTGGTGCGGAACAGGCGAATCGCCTCCTTGTAGAGGTGGCGACCGCCGCCGCTGCGCGCCGCCTCCTGCACCGTGCCGGTATCCATCCGCTTCGAGAAATCGGCGCCGGCGCAGAACGAGCGGCCCTCGGCGGCGAGCACGATCGTGCGGCAGGCCGGGTCGGCGTCGAGCCGCTCGAAGGCCTCGCCGATCTCGGCGATCAGCGCGTTGTCGAAGAAATTGTGCGGCGGCCGCCGCATCTCGACCGTGGCGACGAGGCCGTCGAGGCTGACGCCGATTTCCTTGAAGCCGGTGTAGTCGCTCATGTTTTCTGCCTCAAATGGCTGTCATTGCGAGCATGGCGAAGCAATCCGTTCCAATTGCGCTTCGTCCCCGAGATTGCGTCGTCGCTGCGCTCCCCGCAATGCCAGAACGGCGGTGCGGTCTCAGCGTTTGACGATCAGCGCATCGACGACGGTCAGGCCCTCGCCGGCCGCGTGGACGATGACCGGGTTGAGGTCGATCTCGGCGACCGCATCGGCATGGTCGGCGGCAAAGCGCGACAGCGCCGCCATCAGCTCGGCCAACGCTTGCTTGTCGGACGGCTTGGCGCCGCGGACCCCGTCGAGCAGGGCGGCGCCGCGCAATTCGCCGAGCAAGGCCAGCGCCTCGTCCGGGCCAAGCGGCACCGGCGCGAAGGCGACGTCGCGCAAGACCTCGACATGGATGCCGCCGAGCCCGACCATCAGCATCGGCCCGAACGCGGGGTCGCGGGTGATTCCGAGGATCATCTCGATTCCGCGCGGCGCCATTGCCTGGACCAGCACCCCCTCGACCTTGGCGCCGGGGTGCGCCGCCTGCGCCCGCGCCATGACCGTGCGGTATGCGTCGCGCACCGCCGCGTCGCCGGTCAGGCCGAGCGCGACCGCGCCGGCTTCGGTCTTGTGCAAGATGTCCGGGGATTGGACCTTCAGCGCGACGGCGCCGCCGATCTCTCCAGCGGCAGCGGCCGCGTCGTCCTCGCTGCGCGCCAGCGCCTCCGGCGGTCGCGGTACGCCGTACCGGGCCAGCAGCTGCTTCGAGGCGATCTCGGTCAGGTTTGGGCCGGCGATCGACAGGGCGCGCTCGATCTCGCCGCGCAGGCTCGAATCCGTCTTCGCCGGTGCGGCGCGGCGGCCCAGACGCTCGCGGAACGCGCCGTAATCGACCAGCGCCCGGATCGCCCGGGCGCAGCTCGGCATCGAGGTGTAGCAAGGGATGCCGGCGCCGGCCAAAGCGCCGATCGAGGCCGCGCTCGCGGTCGTGTAGGTCGACAGCAGGACCGGCTTGTCGCTCTCGGCGACGATGCCGCTCATTTCGGCCGCCAGTTTCTTGGCTCGCTCCGGGCTGGCGAGCGAGCTGATCAACAGGATCGTGTCGATCCGCTGCGACTGGCGCACCAGCTCGACGATCGGCGCATAGCCGACCTCGCCGATCGCCTGCGCCGTCGCATCGACCGGGTTCAGGGCCGAGCCGTAGGACGGCAGCAGCGCCATGATCCGGCGCTGGATGTCGTCTTCCAGCACCGGCAGTTCGAGGCCGTGCGCCGACAGGATGTCCGACATCCACACCGCGCTGCCGCGCGGCAACCGGCAATAGGCGAAGGCGGTGGCGATATCGACCATGTGGTCGAGGTCCTCGCCGCGGATCACGCCGTGATGCCGGAACACCGCGTCGTCAGCCGCGCCGGCATGGGCCAGCGCGCCGGTGTGCGAGGCGGCGGCGCGGCGGCCGGCGTCGGAGCGGCCGACCTTGGCGACGATCAGCGGCTTGCCGGCGCGCGCCGCCTTGTCGGCGACGGCGCGAAAGCGGGCGGTGTCGCGGATGCCTTCGAGGTAGCACAGGAAGATGTCGGCGCCGCCGGCGTCGAGCACCCAATCGACATAATCATGCGCTTCGAGGACGGTCTGATTGCCGGCGCTGACCTGATAGGTGAACGGCAATTGCCGGTCGCGGCCGCGCGAGAGGAAGGCGAAGGTCAGGGCGCCGCTCTGGCAGGTGACCGCGATCTGCTTCGCCTTGCTGTGCTGCGGCAGCAACGGTTCGTTCGGGTCGTGGAACACCGGGCTGAAGGTGGCGACCAGCGGCTTCAAGGGGTTGACCAGCCCCTCCGAATTCGGCCCGGCGATGACCATGCCGGTGCGCTCGGCGATCGCGCGCAGAGCGACGTCGCGCTGCGCTGCCTCGTCGCTCTTTTCTTCGCCGAAGCCGGAGCTGATCACGACCGCAGCCGGAATGCCGCGCGCCGCGCAGTGCTCGATCGCCGCAACGACATGCGCCGCCGGCACCAGAATGATCGCGAGATCGGCCGCCTCGGGGATTTCGGCCACGGTCGCATAGGCCTGGTGGCCGAGCACCTCGCTCTGGCTGCGGGTGACCGGGTAGACGCGGCCGGGATAGGCGTGCTCGAGCAGCTGCCGGGTCAGCCGCCCGCGCAGCGAACGCTCGTCGCCCGCGGCTCCGACGATGACGACGCTGTCGGGCGAGAACAAGGGACGAAGATCAGGCATCAGATCGCCACGCGTTCACGAGTCGGGCCGCGGCGGGAACCGCGCCTTGCGTCCTTCGAGACGGCGCTTCGCGCCTCCTCAGGATGAGGATTGTTGTTAATGCCATCTGACGCTGATTCTCTGACCTTGGGGCGCTGCTGCGCACGATGATGCCACGTCTAAATTTATCCTCATCCTGCGGAGCGCTCCGCAGGAGTGCATCTCGAAGGACGCATTGCCGGATTTGCAGTTCGTCGCACCAAAGCCGGCAAGATCGAGTAATCATTCCGGATCAGCGCTTCCTTCTTCTCGCGCCGCCAGCCTTTCATTTGTCGTTCGGCGGCGATCGCATCGGTAATCCGCTGGAACTCTTGTGAAAAGACCAATTGGACGGGCCGGCGGGAAGCCGTGTATCCGCCAAACGCGCCGCTCTGATGCTCTCCCATACGTTTGTCCAAACTGCCGCGCGTCGTGCCGACATAGTAAGAGCCGTCGGCGCAGCGCAGCATGTAGACATAGATGCTCACCGGAGGCCGAGGCCGCGGGCGATGATGCCGCGCAGGACCTCGCGGGTGCCGCCCTGGATCGTGAGCTTGGGCGCGATCAGCGTCGTGTAGCGCAGCGCCTGCTCGAAGCGGTCATCGTTGCCGTCCGGCGTCGAGTCGCCGCGCTCGGGCGCCATCAGCCGCACCTGGTTCGGCAAGGCCTGCTCCCAGTTGGTGCCGAGGTCCTTGACCACCGCCGCCTCAACCGCCGGCGTCTTGCCGGCCTGCAGCATGCTGGCGACCGACAGCGACATCCGCCGCAACGTGGCGAGGTGCGCGATCTCGCGGCCGATACCCTCGGCGGTGCGGTCGTCGGGTTCGGAGCCGGCGGTGCGCACCAGCTCGTTCAGCGACGACATCGTTTCGAGCCAGCGGTCGGGGCCGCTGCGCTCGTAGGCGAGCTCGTCGGTGGCCTGTTTCCAGGCCATGTCGACCTCGCCGATCAAATGCAGGTCGGGCACGAACACGTCGTCGAAGAAGATCTCGTTGAAATCGTGCCCGCCCGTCAGGTTGATGATCGGCCGAATCGTGATGCCCTTGGATTTGCAGGCGATCAGGAACTGGGTCAGGCCGTGGCGATGGTTTTCCGGGGTGCGCTGCGAGGTGCGCAATAGCGCGATCATGTAGTCGGCGTTGTGTGCGTTCGAGGTCCAGATCTTGCGGCCGTTGACCAGCCAGCCGCCATCGGTCTTGGTCGCGCTCGTCGAGGCGGCGAACACGTCGGAGCCGGAGTTCGGCTCGCTGAGGCCGATGCAGAAGCACAATTCGCCCAAGGCGATGCGCGGCAGAATCTCTTCTTTTATCGGCTGCTGGCCGTAGCGCAGGATGACCGGGCCGCTCTGCCGGTCGGCGGTCGAGTAGTGGCGGGTCGGCGCGTGATGCGCCAGCATCTCCTCGGTCACGACATAGCGTTCGAGATGCGAGCGTTCGTGGCCGCCATACTGCTTCGGCCAGGTCATGCCGATCCAGCCGCGGGCGCCGACCTTGCGCGCAAAGGCGCGCGCCTGCTCGTTGCTGGCCCGGCCGGTATGCGGGTCGAAGCTGCCGGCGGCGGTCTCCTCCTTCAGGAAGGCGCGCACTTCCTGGCGCAGTTCCTTCGCTGCGGGCGGGAGCTCGACCGGGTCGAAGCTGAAATTGTGGGCCATGTTTACCTCACGATCGCGTCGTCAAGACCCCTGGGTGATGAACGGCCACAGCCGCTCGGCGCCCTGCGCCGCGACCATGCGGCCGAGCCGGCGCGCCCAGATCCGCTCGTTGCCGAATTCCTCGCGCCACGCCCACAGCCGGCGGGTCGATTGATGCAGCGAATGCTCGTAGGTGAAGCCCATTGCGCCATGCGCCTGATGGGCGATCGCGGCGCCGGTGCCGGCGGCCTCGCCGACCCGGATCTTGGCGACCGCGACGTCGCTGTCGACGGCATTGCCGTTGATGCCGCGTTCGGCGACCGCCTCGGCGGCGGCGTCGGCGGCTGCGCCGGCGGCGGCGACCTCGCCGGCCAGTTGCGCGAGGTTGTGCTGCACCGCCTGGAATTTCCCGATCGGCCGCCCGAATTGCACCCGGTCGAGCGCCCATTGCACCGACTGGTCGAGGATGTGTTCGAGCGCGCCGGCCATCTGCTGCGTGCGCACCGCCGCGCCGAACCGCACCACCGCCGCCGGGTCGAGGCCGTGTGCCGGCCTTGTTGCGACAGCGGCGGCACCGTCGAACGACACCGTGTCACGCGGCTCGCCGGCGAGGCTGTTGTCCTGGTGGATGTTGAGCCCGGATGCCGCAACCAGCGCGACGACCGGCGCGCCGGCCTGTTTCGCGACAACCGCGAAGTGCTGCGCGTTGCGGGCGAAGGGCACGTCGCGGGCGCGGCCCCGCAGC
>Ga0102924_1003417_pt1 | contig 16674 bp, 14 predicted proteins | sample PaiPotPPM11metaG_FD_80116 | JGI IMG/M metagenome (GOLD analysis project Ga0102924, IMG submission 80116) | Iron sulfur acid spring bacterial and archeal communities from Banff, Canada, to study Microbial Dark Matter (Phase II) - Paint Pots PPM... ...
CCGAGAGTCCGGCACAGCTCGAGCTTGGCGGGCGAGCCGGCCGTGGCGATCACTCGGGCGCCGGCCAGGGTCGCCAGCTGCACGGCCGCCGAACCGATGCCGCCGGCGGCGGCGTGGATGAGCACCGTCTCCCCGCTTTGCACCTTCGCCCGCTCGTGCAGCGCCAGCCACGACAGGTGGAACGGGAAGTAGATCGCCGCCGCGGGTGCGTCGGGCAGGTCTTCGGCCGCCGGCATCTCGAAGGCCATCGCCGCCGGACCGACAGTCAGCTCGGAGTACCCCCCGAACGCCCCAGTCGGCACCGAGACCACCCGCTTCCCCACCCATGACTCAGCCCCCGCGCCAGCCGCCGTGACGCGGCCCAGCACCTCCATGCCTGGCGTGTACGGGAGCGGGGGGCGCACCGTGCGGTACCGGCCGCGGACACCGTCGATGTCGTTGAAGTTGAGGGTGACGGCGTCAACGCTGACCAGGATCTCATTGCCGCCCGGACTCGGTTCGTCGACGTCGTCGAGGTGCAGCGCTTCCTGGGGCTCGCCGAATTCGTGCACCCGCCAGGCCCGCATCATCAAACGAGACCCTATTCCCAGACTGCGGCACGGGGCCGCAGGATCCTTCCATTTCGTGGCAGGCTGAGGGCACGATGCAGGTTGGCGCCGTCTACCCCCAGATCGAGCTCGGCGGAGATCCCTCCGCCGTTCGGCGGATCGGGAGAGCCGCCGAGGAGCTGGGTTTCGCCCACCTCCTCGCCTACGACCACGTGCTCGGAGCGGTGCACGCCGACCGGACACCGCCGTTGGTAGGCCCCTATACCGAGCGGGACCCATTCCACGACCCGTTCGTGATGTTCGCCTACCTGGCCGCCATCACCGAGCGGATCGGCTTCGCCACCGGCGTCGTGATCCTTCCGCAGCGTCAGACGGCCCTCGTGGCACGGCAGGCAGCTGATGTCGATCTCCTGTCCGGCGGTCGGCTGCGCCTCGGTGTCGGGGTCGGCTGGAACCCGGTCGAGTACGAGGCCCTGGGGCAGGATTTCGGCACCCGTGGCGCCCGGCAGGAGGAGCAGATCAAGCTGCTCCGCCGCTTGTTCATCGAGCCGGTCGTCGACTTCTCCGGCCGCTTCGACCGGATCGACCGGGCGGCGCTCGTACCGAGGCCGGCGCGGTCCATCCCCATCTGGCTCGGTGGTTTCGGCGAAGCCGCGTTTCACCGGGCCGCTCGCGTGGCGGACGGCTTCATCTTCTTCGGTGGCGGCACCGATCGCGCCGTCGAGACCTGGACACGCCTGCGTGAACGGGTCAACGACCTCGGCCGGCCGGTCGACGGGTTCGGCGGGGAGTACGTCTCGCTCAGTCGGAGCGTGGACGATCTCGTCGCCGAGACCGAAGCGTGGCGCAAGGCGGGGGGGACCCATCTCTCGGTGGTCACGATGGGCCTCGGCTTCGACTCGGTCGACGGGCACATTGACTACCTCGCCTCCGTCGCAGAAGCGCTCACCCTCTCGTAGCGATGGTGCGCGAGGTGGTGACGGGATACTGCTGGCCGCAATCCGTCAGCGCCGGCGAGCAGGTCGGCCTCCACCTGTCGTCGTCGGGCGGACGGCCGGTGCGGATCGAGGTGGTACGGGTCGGCGCCCGGCGGGACGTCGTGTTCAGCTCCGCGGCGGTTAAGGCCGGCGAGCACGAGACGCCCAAGGACGCCTCTTCGAGGGGGTGCGGCTGGCCTGTCGCCCTCACGCTGGACGTAGACCCTACGTGGCGGTCGGGCTACTACGAGGTCGTCATGGAGATCGACGTCGGCGAGAAGGTGCGACGCGACTACGCGTTCTTCGTCGTCCGCCCGTCTTCCAGCACGCGCATGGTGCTGGCGCTGGCCACCAACACCTGGCACGCCTACAACGACTTTGGAGGACCGAACCTGTACACCGGTGGGACCCACGTCGCCATGCGACGGCCGATGGCGGCGGGCTACCTGTACAAGCCGCCGGGCAAGGGGCGTCGCGTGACGGGGACAGGGGCGCCGGATCCCCAGACCGCCGCCCACGTCGGCTATCTCCAACTCAACCACCTGTCGGGCTATGCCGGATCGGCGGGCTGGCCGGACTGGGAGCTGCCGTTCATCGAGTGGGCCGAACGCCAAGGGTTCGAGATCGGAGTGTGCGTGAACGCTGACCTCGAAGCCCACCCCGAGGTGTTGGACGGCGCGAGCCTGTACCTGTCGGTCGGGCACGACGAGTACTGGTCCCGCGGGATGCGCGACACGGTCGAAGCCTTCATCGGGCGCGGCGGCAATGCGGCGTTCTTCTCCGGGAACACGTCGCTGTGGCAGGTACGCGTCGAGGGTGACCATCACGACGTGATGGTCGGGTACAAGGCCTTTTTCAAGGACGATCCGGTGATGGGCACCGACCGCGAGCGGGAGGCGACGACGTTCTGGTCCGACGTGGTCGTCGGCCGTCCCGAGAACCACATGACCGGCGTCTCGTTCACCCGCGGTGGCTATCACCGCATCGGTCGCAACGTGACCGCCGGCCTCGGCGGCTACACCGTGCACCGCGCCGGTCACTGGATGTTCGAGGGCACCGGGCTCGGCTACGGCGACGTGCTTGGTGCCGGGGCGACCGTCGTCGGTTACGAGTGCGACGGGTGCGTGTTCACCTACCGCGACGGCCTGCCCTACCCGACCGGCGAGGACGGCACGCCGGCGACCTTTGAGATCCTCGGCACGTGCCCGACGCAGCACTTCACGCGCCAGACCGCGCCTCGTCCGCCCAAACCGGGCGAGCCGAGCGAGTTGGAGTACATCGCGTCACGCCTGTTCGGGACGCGGGAGCCGGAGGCGATGGAACGCATCCGCCACGGCCACGCCGTGCTGGGTGCGTACACGAACGAGGCGGGAGCGACCGTGGTGACGTCGGGGTCGACCGATTGGGCTCACGGGCTGGCAGGGCGAGACCCGCAGATCGAGCAGATCACGCAGAATGTGCTGACGCGGTTGGGTTAGGCGCTCAGGACGCCAGTTGGATGCTCCCAGCGAGGCGGTCGACGGCGTAGCGCACCGAATAGACGATCAAACAGAGGATCCCGATGGCGTCGGCGACGCGGACGGCGACGAAGACATCGACTCCAAGGGTCAAGAGCACGAGCAGTTGCACGCCGGCGAAGATGAGGAAGAAGGCCCCGAACACCAGCGACACGTGCCGGAAGACCGAACGGAACTGTTCGCTGGCTCGGGTCTGTTCGTCGACGGGGAACACCTCATGGGCGAACACGGCGGCCAGCGGCTTACCGATGGCGACCGAGCCGAGCCAGACCGCCCCGTTGATGGCGCCGAGGATCGACGGTTGGATGAGATAGGCCGTGGCGCTGCCGGTGGCCAGCCCGATGATCGCCTGCAGGACGACGAACGCCAGCACCAGCCGGGCAATCGCACCGGGGCGCCCGTGGCGGCGCTCGTAGCGGTAGGCGGCGAGCGAAAATGTCGTGCCGAGGGCGACCCCGACGAGAAGGCTTCCCGTCAACTTCCACCCCGCATAGAACGACAGCGTCGGGCCCAGGATGTCGCGCAGGATCCGTGGCCCGGACGATCGCAGGAGCCTTCGGCTCATGCCGTGGGTGTCGCCGTCGAGGACCGCCACCTTCATCGCATCGGCGGGATCGACACCTGTCGTTGGCACCGGCATCGCTTGGTCTGGTTCCATGCCGTCCCCCAATTGCCGCGAAAGGTCCAAGGCTACTCCGCATCAGGCACGATCGTGCCGGCGACGACGCCGAGGCCGATCCGACCACCGTGCGATCCGGGGGCGTCACCGCTGATGGCTACCGTGTCGCCGTCCTCGAGGAACCTGCGGTGACTGCCGTCGGACAGGCCCAGCGGGTCGCGGCCGTTCCAGGTCATCTCGAGCAACGAGCCCCATTGGTCCCGCGCCGGCCCCGAGACCGTCCCGGACGCATACAGATCGCCGGTGCGGAGGCTCGCACCGTTCACGGTGAGGTGGGCCAATTGCTGGGCTGGGGTCCAGTACATCGACGCGTGGGGCGGGCGGGAGATGACATCGCCGTTGAGTGCCACCTCGAGGGTGAGGTCGAGGGTCCAACCCGGGCGGTCAGCGAGGTAGGGGAGCGGCGCGGGGTCCTGCGGCGGGGCCGGAAGGCGTGCAGCCTCGAGGGCGTCGAGGGGGACGACCCATGGCGAGATCGACGTGGCGAAGGACTTGCCGGTGAACGGACCCAGGGGCTGCGACTCCCAGGCTTGGAGGTCGCGAGCGCTCCAGTCGTTGACGAGCACGACGCCGAAGACGTGCTCGGCGAACTCGTCGGTCGAGACCGGCTGCCCGGGACGGGAGGGCATGCCGACCACGAACCCGACCTCGGCCTCGATGTCGAGGCGTTGTGAGGGTCCGTGCACCGGTCGGCCCTCCGGGGTCAGGCGCTGGCCGGAGGGCCGGACGACCGGCGTGCCCGACACGACAACGGTCCCGGCCCTCCCGTGGTAGCCGACAGGCAGGTGCCGCCAGTTAGGGGGGAGCGGTTCGCCACCCGGCCGGAAGATCCGACCGGCGTTCTCGGCGTGGTGCAGGGAGGAGTAGAAGTCCACGTAGTCGGCCACGTCGAAGGGCAGGTGGAGGGTCACCTCACTCTGCGGGAGCAGGTGACGGGCTGCGCCGGTGGTGTCCTCGGACGTCCCGAACAGCGAGCGGAGCCGGTCGCGGGCGACCCGCCACCGCTCCCGGCCGCCGGCCATGAACCGGTTCAGCGATCGGTCGGCGAACACCTCGTCGTGCCACGCCGCGCAGAGGTCGAAGACGTGATCGCCGATCGCCACGCCCACCCTGGTCCGGCCTCCCGGCGTGGAGAACACCCCGTACGGAAGGTTGTCGACGGTGAACGGCGACCCGTCAGGGATCTCAACCCAGCCGGTGGTCACGGCGGGCCCACGTCCACGCGTACTCGTTGTCCTCGACCGCCGTCGCTGCCGGTGCGAGGCCCAGGGGCCTGAAGGTGTCGACCATGACGGCGAGCTCCTCCGTCCGCTGCATCCCGAGGGCGGCCTCGACGCTCCCTGGTTGAGGCCCGTGCACGAAGCCGGCGGGGTGGAGGGAGATCGAGCCCTGGCCGATCCCGGAGCCTTTGCGGCTCATGAAGTCTCCGCCGGCGTAGAACAGGACCTCGTCGGAGTCGACGTTCGCATGGTTGTACGGCACGGCGATCGCCTCGGGGTCGAAGTCGAAGGGCCGGGGGCAGAAGGAGCAGATGACGAAGTTGGGACCCTCGAACGTCTGGTGGACCGGTGGAGGTGCGTGGAACCGCTTGACGATGGGTTCGAAGTCGTGGATCGACAATGCGTACGGATAGACGCAGCCGTCCCAACCCACCACGTCGAAGGGGTGGTGCAGGTACGTGTACCGGGTCAGTCCCCCCCGGTGGCGGACCAGGACGGGCGTCTCGCCTTCGTCGACCACCTCTGGGCGGTCCGGGGCGCGCAGGTCGCGTTCGCTGTACGGGGCTTGCTCCAGGAACTGGCCGTCAGCCGAGAGGTATCGAGCGGGTGGGCGGACGTGGCCCCGTGCTTCGATGACGAGGACTCGGGCCAAGCCGCCGTGAGCCACGAGCCGATGGGTGGTGGACGTCGGGATGATGCCGTAATCGCCGGCGGCAAGGTGCAGCGGTCCGAACGCCGACTCGACATCGACCTCACCGGCTTCGACGTAGATCAGCTCGTCGCCGGTGGCATTGCGGTACAACCCGCTCGACTCCTCAGCGGCGGCATAGAGGATGCGGAGGTCGTCGTTGGCCAGGAGCAGCCGGCGCCCGGTGACGAGGTCGTCGCCGGATGCGAGCGAATGGGTGCGGAAGTGCCGTGGCAGCAGGGGATGGTTGTCGGTGAGACAGCCGGCGGGTTCCGGCACGGCGTCAGCCTGCACGATCGCGGTCGGCAGGTGGCGGTGGTAGAGGAGCGACGACGCCGAGGAGAACCCCTGCTCACCCATCAGCTCCTCCGCGTACAGCCCACCGTCGGGTCGTGGGAACCGGGCGTGGCGCTTCCGCGGGATGTCTCCTGCCCGTCGGTAGTAGGGCATGTCCTAGAGGTTGCCGCGTCTGGCCTGGTCGCGCTCGATGGCCTCGAACAGGGCCTTGAAGTTGCCCTCGCCGAAGCCGCGCGCCCCGCGCCGTTCGATGATCTCGAAGAACAGGGTCGGCCGGTCGGTGATCGTCTCTGTGAAGATCTGGAGGAGGTAGCCGTCGGCATCCCGGTCGACCAGGATGTGCAGCCGTTCCAGGTCCTCCCACGGGAGGTTGATGTGGGCCAACCGTTCCCGGGCTTCTGTGTAGTAGGTCGCGGGAACCTGCATGAAGCGGACGCCACGTTCCCCGAGTCGTGACACCGAGGTGACGATGTCGTCCGTGCGCAGGGCGATGTGCTGCACGCCGGGGCCGTCGTAGGTCTCGAGGTACTCCTGGATCTGGCTCTTGTGCCGGCCGTCGGCCGGCTCGTTGATCGGCATGACGATCTTGGTCCCGTCCCAGACCACGGTCGACATGAGCGCCGAGTACTCGGTCGAGATCTGGTCGTCGTCATAGTGGACGAGCTGCGTGAAGCCCATGACGTCTTCATAGAAGCGCACCCAGTCGCCGAGGTCGCCCTGCGGGACGTTGCCGACGACATGGTCGATGGCTATCAGCCCGACCGGCTCCCCGGCGGGTGCGGGAGGAAGGTTGTCGGCGTGGTAGCCGGGTTCGAGAACCCCACTGCGGTACCGGGTCCGGTCCACGAACGTGTGCTGGGTATCCCCGTAGGTGGCGATGGTGGCGAGGTGGAGGTTGCCATCGTCATCGGTCTCGTCCCAGGGCGGTCGCACCGGCCGGGCTCCCCGGGCCACTGCGCCCTCGAAGGCCGCGGTGGCGTCGTCGACAAGCCAAGCCAGGTCGTGGACGCCGTCCCCGTGTGCTCGCACGTGGGCGGCGATGGGCGACTCCGATGTGAGCGCGCCGGACACCACCAGGCGGATGTCGCCCTGCTCCAGGACGTAGCTCGCCTTGTCCCGTACGCCGGTCTCCGGCCCGGCGTAGGCGGTGCACCGGAACCCGAACGCGGCCATGAGGAACCCGGCTGTGGTGCGGGCGTTGCCGACCCAGAGCTCGATGCAGTCCCACCCGAGCAGCCGGGCAGCCGGCGGGGCGTCGGTGACGGTCATCGTTGCCTCCATCCGTCGTCGTAGCTGTCGAAGAACCCACCCAGCTCGCCAACCATCTCGTCGAACGACGGCGCGGCGAACAGCACGGGCTGGTAATGCGAAATGTCGTACTCGAGGGTGCCCATGGCGGCGATTTCGAACGACCGGACATCGGCGTGGCGGAACGTCTGGATCTCGCCGTAGGACGAGAGCAGCCCGGCTCCGTAAGCCCGCAGCTCGTCCCGCTCCCACACGACGCCGAACTCCAGGGTGAACCAGAACACCCGGCTGAAGAAGTCGAGGGCGGCGTCGCTCGTGGCGCGCAGCGACGCCCGACCCGCACGCTCGTACAGGTCGGCGAGCATGGGATTGGCGAGCATGTTGGCGTGGCCGATGATCTCGTGCACGATGTCGGGCTCGGGTGTGTAGAAGGGCACCGAGTGGTGGCGCACGTACTGGGTCGAGAGGAAACGGCGCTCGGCCAACGCGGCGTAGAAGTCGCGGGTCGGCACCAGGCCGGGCACCGGCTGGATGCGAAAGCCGGTGAGGGAGCGCACCCGTTCGTCGACCTCCCGCAGCTGGGGGACGCGGTCGCTCGGCAGGTCGAGGCGCGCCGCGCCATGGCGGTACGCCTCGCACGCGTAGGTCCCGTGCAAGCGGCCCAACTCGGCCGACACGGTCCGCCACACGTCGTCCTCCTCGGCCGCGTAGGTGACGTCGGGGATCGGCTGGCCTGCTCGGTAGCGCCGGCCCACCGCCGCGATCGCGGCCCGGCGGGCGGCGTAGGCGGGATCGGACACACCCGGGTGGTCGGCCGGCAACTCGAACGTCCGGTTGGCGGTGACCGTCTTCACGGGTCAAGTGTGCACCCTCCGGATAGAGTGAAGCTCGATGGGGTTACTGTCGAGACGAATGGCCTTCAGATGCGGCTGCTGCTGATGAATCGTCTATCTGCACGGCCCGGGCGTGGGCCGGTGCCGGACGATCTGACGTGACGCTCGACGCCGTCGATCGCCGGATCGTCGAGCTGCTCACCGCCGACGGCCGCATGTCGATCAACGAGGTGGCGTCACAGATCCACGTGTCGCGCGCCACGGCCTACTCCCGCGTCGAGCGTCTCCAGGAAAGCGGCGTCATCACCGGCTTCGCAGCGACAGTGGACCCGGCGAAGCTCGGGTATGCCGTCGCCGCGCTCATCCTCGTCAACGTCGATCAGAGCAAGTGGCGCGACATCCGCGACGCCGTCGCCGACCTTCCCGGTCTCGAGTACCTGGCCTTCACCAGCGGCGGCTTCGACCTCGTGCTGCTCGTCCGGTTGCCGGACATCGGTGACCTCCGCGACGTGGTGCTCGGCCGACTGCACGACATCCCGGGGATTCGGACCACCCAGACGATCTTCGTGCTCGATGAGGTGCGCGTCGCCCACCTGGCCCCCGCTGTGGTGCCGCCACCGGGCTGAGGCTGCCGGTCGCATCTACGACGTAGCCGGGCCGTCAGAGGTCGAGGTCGGCGATCGGGACGTCGATCGTGTTGTGCGTCTTCCCGATGGCGGGGAGGAGCCTGTCGTAGGGCAGGCCGCCGAGGAAACCGTCGACCACGCGCTCGAAGTTGGAGATGAGGCCTTCGATCCTCGCGGCGAGGCGCATGTTGTCGACGCCGCGGTTGTGTAGCCCGCGCTGCTGCTTGGGGATGTTGGAGAAGTCCTGCCCGGGGATAGGCGGCCAGCTGGGGTCGTCGGGCGCCTTCGGCGTGGGCGGCAACGGGCGCGGTCGCTGGCCGGATCCCTCCGGGAAGCGGGTGAGCGACCAGATGTCCATCAGGGTCTCCTCCGGGCCGAGCGGGCGGAACCGGTAGGCCGACGCGCTGCTGTAGGTCGGGAGGATGAACGTGTGCGGGAAGCAGTACCAGATCGGTGCACTCAAACCGGTACGGTCCAGCGCGTTGAGATCGGCGATCTCGTGACCGTTGGCGCGCCACCATGTCACGACGGCGTCGTTCAGGGTGGTGCGCCACACCTTGGCGGCGAGCCTTAGGTCGGCGGGCAATTCGATGTCGCGGAGTCCTTCGGCGATCCGCACGTCGACCTCGTGGGTCATCCCGCCCATGCCGATGCTGAGCTCGCGCATGAAGTGCAGGTTCATGTCGACGAGACCGCGCGGGTCGAGGGCGCCGGTCACGGCAGCCGGCGGGCGGCGCAGCTGAGGGTGGGTCTCGGGCACATGCCAGCCCTCCATGAATGCCGCCATGGCGAGCTTCCAGTTGGCCGGGAGCCGGCAGGCTTCCCACCACTCGACCTGCAAGGTCTCGGCCTTCCACGCCTCGTGAGCGGTCGCATACGGCTCAAGGCAGTCCCGAAGCGCCGGAGCGGCGGGGTCGAGGTTGATCCACGCACATCCACCCCACATGTCGCAGCGGACCGGCTTCAAGGCGAGATCATCCGGGCGGAGGCTGTCGTCGGCGAACATGTCGGGTTGAAGCACGAAGGTGTTGGCGCCGTCGAGCCGGTAGCACCAGCCGTGGAACGGGCACACGAACCCACGCTGGCAGGTGCCGTGCCCCTCGACGAGCTTGACGGCGCGGTGCCGGCAGGCGTTGTAGTACGCCTTGACCTCGTTCGGGGTGGTCCGGACGACGACGATCGACTGGTCGAGTATCTCGTACTCGGCGAAATCGCCGGGTTGCGGTATCTCCTCGAGCCGGCAGGCCATCTGCCACACCCGCGGCCAGAACAGCTCCGACTCCAGGGCGAAGAACTCGGGGTCGAAGTACCGCTGCTTCGGGATGCGATCAGGGCGCGTCACCGCCCATGGCACGGGTCGCGGGGCCTTGCGGCCTTCCTCGGCGACGGTCATTGCGCTCCCTCCTGGCACGGGTCGGGCTCAGGCATCGATGATGATCTGCCCGATCTGGGTCCCGACCGGGTACGTCTCTCCGACCGTTGCCGTCCAGCGGACAGTGCCGGTCGCGGGTGACTCGATGTCGTTCTCGACCTTCTCGGTCTCGAGGCGGTAGAGCAGATCGCCCTCGGCGACCGTGCCACCATCGGGGACGAGCCATTCCGTGGGCGTTGCCTCCTCCGTCGTCATCGCCAGCTTGGGCAGCCTGACCGGCACAGCACTCATCAGGCCTCCATGGCCGAGCGTACGGCTGCCGCCGTCGTCTCGACCGACGGGTACCAGTGGGGCTCGAGGTCGCGGGACGCCGGGATGGGTGTGTACCGGCCCCCGAGGCGCCGGACAGGCGCCCGGAGGCGCCCGAAAAGGCGCTCCGACACGAGGGCGGCGATCTCGGCCCCGGGACCGGCGAACTCGACGGCCAGGTGGGAGACCACCGCCCGGCCCGTCTTCTCCACGCTGGCGAGGATCGTGTCGACGTCGAGGGGTACCAGGCTCCGCAGGTCGACGACCTCCACGCTGATCCCCTCGGGCCCCAGTCGGTCGGCGACGGCGAGGGCGTCGAGCACGGTTCGGCCGTAGCCGATGAGCGTGACGTCGGTCCCTTCACGACGGACCGACGCTTGCCCGAGCGGGACGCGGTGACCGGGGTCGGCTGGCGCTGGCCCCTTGACGCCGTAGAGGCCGGGCGACTCCACGAAGACGCAGGGGTCGTCGTCTTCGATGCAGCTCGCCATGAGGCCGTAGGCATCGGCTGGTGAGGACGGGTAGACGACCTTCAGCCCGGGGACGTGCATGAGCCACGCCTCGAGCGACTGGGAATGCGTCGACCCCGACCCGAACCCACCACCGCCGTAAGTGACAACGCGCACGGTCATCGGCACGTTCGTCCGGCCCGCGGTCGTGTAGCGCAGCTTCGCCGCCATGTTGACGAGTTGGTCCATGCACACCGCAAGGAAGTCCATGATCATGATCTCGGCGATCGGGCGCATGCCCCCGAGCGCGGCGCCGACGGACGCACCGATGATCGCCGACTCGGAGATCGGCGTCTCCCTCACCCGCTCGGTGCCAAAGGCCTTGTGCAGCCCGGCGAACAGGCCCATCTGCTCGATGTCCTCGCCGAGGACGAAGACACGTTCGTCCCTGGTGAGGGCTTCCTCGATCGCCTGGCGGATGGCGGCGCCGATGGTCGTCTCGGCCGCGGTCTCTGGCATATCGCTACCGCACCCCTGACGCGTACACGTCACGGTCGATGGACGCCGGATCGGTCAATGGGCTCGCCAGCGCTTCGGCGAGTGCGGTGTCGCACTGGCGAATGGCGGCCTCCTCGATCTCGTCGAGCTCGCTTGGCGTCACGACGCCGCTCGCGGCCAGCCGCTCCCGGTAAGCCACCACCGGATCGAGGCGCCGCCGCGCCTCCAGTTCATCGGCGGGCATGTAACGCATGGGGTCGCCGAAGTAGTGGCCGAAGAGCCGGAACGTCTCGCACTCCACGAGGGTCGGGCCCTCCCCGTCGCGTGCTCGCTGCACCGCCGCCGCCAATGCCTCGCGAGTGGCGTCGGGGTCGTTGCCGTCCACGTGGACGCCGGGGATCCCGTAGGCCGACGCCCGATCCGCCAGCCGGGTCACCCGCGTCGACCGCTCGACCGGGGTGCACTCGGCATAGAGGTTGTTCTGGCACACGAAGACCACCGGCAGCTGCCAGACCGAGGCGAGGTTCACCGCCTCGTGGAACGCACCCTGGTTCATCGCCCCGTCGCCGAAGCTCACGACGGCGACGCGCCCGTCGCCACGCAGCTTGGCGGCCAGCCCGAGACCGGTGCCCACCGGGATCCCCGCGCCGACGATGCCTGTGGTCACCATGAGCCCGACATCGGGGTCGGCGATGTGCATCGTCCCGCCCTTGCCACCGCTCGCACCGGCCACCCGGCCCAGACCCTCGGCGTAGATGGCGACGAGAGGGACGCCCTTGGCGATCTGATCATGCAGGCCCCGGTAGGTCGTCACCAACCAGTCCTCCCGGTGCAGCACGACCCCGAGCGCGGCCGCGATCGCCTCCTGACCGCGCGACGGCCAGTAGGTGAGCAGCGCCTCGCCCGCGGTGATCGCTTTGCGGAGGCGATCGTCGGCCGCCTTGGTCAAGGCCATGATCTCGAACATGCGGCGCTGGACCGTGCCGCTCATCAGCTCTCCTCCGGGTCGGCCGGCGTGTGCCGGGCGGCGTGATGGGCGGCGACGTAGCCAAACACCATCGTGTTGGCGATGCTCGCCCCGGCACCCGGATAGGTTCGTCCCATCACCGTGGCGGTGATGTTGCCGGTGGCGTACAGCCCGGGGATCGGCGCGTCGTGCTCGTCGAGCACCTGCGCGTGTTCGTTCGTCAGCAGCCCGCCACACGTACCGACGTCGGACGGGTAGATCTCGGTCGCGTAGTAGGGCGGTTCGTCGATTGGTCCGAGCGACGCGTTCGGCTTGTAGCCCGGATCGCCCAGGCAGTCGTTGTACGCCGACTGGCCCCGTCCGAAGTCGGGGTCGAGGCCCTTCACGGCGAAGCGGCTGAAGCGCTCGACCGTTCGCGCCAGACCGGCGGGGTCGACTCCGATCTGTCCAGCGAGCGCCTCGATCGTGTCGGCGCGACGGACCGCCCCGCTCTCGACGGCGCCGGGGGGCAGCCGCCGCTGGAAGGGGTTCGCGGTGGGTGCGTACCGCCGGCAGTAACCCTCGTCGAAGACGAGCCAGCACGGCACCGCCTTGTTGGCGTACATCGCCTTGCCCACCTCGACGTAGGAGTTGGACTCGTTGCAGAACCGCTGGCCGGCTGAGTCCACGAAGATCGCACGGGGCCGCTGGCGGCCCTGGCCCACCGTGGACGCACCGAGGAACCGGCCGGTGGTCGGGAGCCACCACGCCTCGTCGAGCAGATCGGTCTGGACGCCGAGGCGCATCGCTGCCGCCAGCACCTCGCCGGTGTCACCTGGGTTGGCGATGGTCCACTGCGCCTCGTTGGGCTGGTTCCCGCTGTACTGCCGGCGCATGTCCGCGTTGCGGGCGAAGCCTCCGGCTGCGAGCAGGACACCCCGGCGAGCCTCGACATTCACCACGGCACCGTCCCGCAGCACGCGAACGCCCACCACCCGGCCGCCCTCCACGAGAAGGTCGTCGACCGCGGCGTTCGTCCACACGCAGTCGTCCCGGCCGAGATCCATCAGCGCCCTCAGCAGCTGCCCGACCAGCGAGGCCCCGTTCGTCAGCAACTCCTGACGGCGCAGCTTGGCGAGGCGGGTACGGAGGAACACGCGCGCGGCGACGGCGAACGCCTGGGGCGAGCGGTTGAAGTACTGCACCGAACGCAACTCGTTGGTCTTGACGGCGAGGCCGTGGCTGCTGCCGAGGCTCGGCCACAGTTTGTGGCGCCAGGGCCCGAGGTTGCGGGCGTCGAACGGCACGCCCTCGATGGCACGGCCGCGGGCGTTGCCGCCGTTGGCGTTCGGGTAGTAGTCGCTGTACCCCTCGCACCGCTCGAACCGCAGGCCCTTCCGCTGCAGGAACGTGATCATCCGGCGCCCCTCGTTGAGGAACATCTCGCGTCGCTCGGGCGACGATGCCGGCCCGACGTCGCCTACGACATCGTCCAGGTAGGCGCGCCCGTCGTCGTGGGAGTCCGGGACACCCTCGGCCCGCATCAACGGGTTGTCCGGCATCCAGATGATCCCGCCGGACATGCCGGTGGACCCGCCGACCTTCCCTTGCTTCTCCAACACGAGCGGTTCGAGGCCGAGATCAACGGCTGCGAGCGCAGCGACCAGACCGCCACCACCGCTTCCGACGATGACGAGATCAACCGACACATCGGACACGGCCACGGCCCTCCCCCGAACGCACACTCGGCGGCGATCCTATGGCCCTCACAGGCGAAAGACCCCGTCCGAGGGGGGCCTGATTGCGGTTCGAGATCATCCGAACGTGAGAAATCGAGATCATCATCTACCTACGTGGTCACCGAACGACGAACGCCGACACAGCGGCAAATGCCCCTTTCGTCTGCTGGGCCGCCTTTCCTGCCATACCCGGGGATGGACGCGTTCGGGAAACGTGTGGGGTAGCCCGTTGGTCCCGGGCGGCGGCGCCCGGGTCTTCAGCCGCCCGGGCCAACCGAGCAGCTCCCGACGTCTAACAGCGGTACACGCGCTCGGCGTTGGCAGCGAACAGCTGCTCGCGGGATGCGTCGTCCAGCCCGGCCGTCACCGCGCAGTACGTGCCGTAGAGGTCGTCGAAGGTGCCGGCGACGGAGTCGACGGGGAAGTTGCTGGCGAACATGCAGCGGTCGACGCCGAAGGCGCCGATGGCGTACTCGAGCCAGGGGCCGAGGTCGCCGGCCTGCATCGACTTGAACGGCATGGCCAGGCCCGACAGCTTGCATATCACGTTGCCGCCGATCCCCGCCAGCGCGTCCATACCGGCCCGCCAGAGGGCGCGCTCGTCGTCGGAGCTCGAACGGGGCCACCCCGTGTGCTCGACCACGACGACGAGGTCGTCGAAGCCGGTGAGCGCGGCCGCGGCCGGCTGGAGCTGGTCGGGATGGGCCAACAGCTCGAAGACGAGCTCCCGTTCGGCGAGCGCCCGGAGGACATCGGGGTCGGGGACCGGCTGGTCCAAGCCGCCCATCGGGCGCACGCCCCGGAAGCGCGGTGCCGCCATCTGTCGGTCGAGGAGCTCGACGGCCTGCGCGACCGAATCGGTGGGCGGGAGTCCCCCGACGATGGCGGCGGGTCCGCCCTGGGCATCGGCGTGGCGATCGAGCTCGATGGTCTCGTCGACCGATTGCGGCCCGATGGCGGCAGCCACGTTGACCAGCTTCTCGACGTTCCAACCGGCCGCCTCTACCTGGTAGGTGGCGACGTCGAACCGCCGGCCCATCCTCGGCTGCGACCGCCCCAGGTAGGGGTACCAATCCGTCCGGTCCGGGTCCCAGAGGTGCACGTGGGCGTCGACCACGCGGGTCGGTCGGGTCATCCGGCGCCTGCCATGTCCCGCAGCGTGACGTCGAGCCAGTCGGGAACGGCCGGACCGCCATACACCACGCTCCCCGCCGGCCGGGGGTGGCTGCGCAGCCCGATCCAGCCCGGCCCGACCACCAGCTCGGCCCCGGCCAGCGCCCCGGCGTCGGGGTGCCCGAGCAGGTGAGCCACGAGGGCACCCAGCGGTTCGGCCGCCTCCTTCTCGGCCGCCTCGATGCCAGCGGCGAAGGCGGTGACCCGACCCTCGGTGGCACCGGCGGCGGCGCGGGCCGACTGCGCCGCCGCCTGGGCACGGCTCCGGCCAGCGGTCGTACGCGCGTCGGTCAGGGTCACCAATCGCACGGGCCGGCCGGCGTCGGTCGAGTAGTCGGCGGCGGCCCGGGCCCACGCGGCGTCGAGATGGAGGTCCTCGACGATCCCCCGGTGCTCGGCGAGCATGCCCTCCCAACCCGTTTCAGCGGTCGTCGGCGGCCGGCCGGCGGGGGCGAGGACGATGGCGTCGAGGGGCCCCCGGCTATCCACCACCGTGCGCAACGCTTCGGTGGCGCCGGCGAAGCCGGAGGCCACGTCGACCGGATGGGCGGTGATCGTCCGGCTCTCGAGGGCGGCGGTGAGCGCGCTCGCCAGGGCTGGGCGGTCGGTGACGACGGCGCAGGAACGGACCTCCCCCCGAGCTAGCTCGCCGGGGGCGGGCTCGTCGAAGATGGCGCCGAAGCGGGGGTTGCTCCCGCCCTTGGTCGCCTGGTTCGCCTCGGCTGGCGCGAAGGCGCGGGGAAAGACGGTCTCGAGGACCCGCGCGAGCGACCCGGCGCCGTCGGTCCGCACCACCTCGAGGAGGCGGGGCTCGTCCACCAGCGCGACCTCCGAACCGGCGGCGAACATGACGCGGCCGTTACACCAGCCGAACCCGTCGCCGACGAGGTGGGCGCCGAGCGGCCCCAGGTGCTCGGGGCCGGGCATGCCGCCCAACGACAGCCCGCCGCCGCGCGTTGCCCCCCGCTCCTGGCGGGCGCGCTCCAAGGCTGCGGCCACCATCCGGGTGGCGGCGATGGGGGACATGGCGTTCACGGTGACGCCCGGCGGCGTGGCGTGGCCCAGCTGCCAGGTCAGGGCGGCCACCACCCGCTTGGCGCAGCTGTAGGCCCCGGCGTCCGCCGGCCGCCATCCCGATCCCGACGTGATGCCCAGGACGCGACCGTGCCCGGCAGCCGCCATCAGTGGCAGCGCCCCGTCGAGCACGTTGAGCCACCCCTCGAGGTGCACGGTTGCGACCGCCAGCCAGTCCTCCTCGGTGCCCATGGCGAAGTGTGTCACCCGGGTGATGCCGGCCACATTGACGACGGCGTCGAGGCCCCCGTGCTCGTCGACGAGCTCCTGGAAGAGCCCGCGGACGGCGTCACCATCGGTGACCGACACCGACGAGGCCCGGGCTGACCCACCAGCAGCCATGATGCGGCCGGCAGTGGTCTCCTGTGGGTCGGGCAACCGCTCCGACCCGTCGACTGTGACCAGGGGGTCGACGGTGACCACGAACCAGCCCTCGTGGCCGAGCTGCTCGGCGATCGCCCCTCCGATCCCACCGCCGCCG